>Ga0209698_10000207_pt1 | contig 63899 bp, 50 predicted proteins | sample LitLauG_LLR_2012_FD_187203 | JGI IMG/M metagenome (GOLD analysis project Ga0209698, IMG submission 187203) | Freshwater sediment microbial communities from Pennsylvania, USA - Little Laurel Run_MetaG_LLR_2012 (SPAdes) (version 2) | ecosystem: Environmental > Aquatic > Freshwater > Creek >... | reverse complement strand
TACTGTACATATATACAGTATCGCCATCATCTCCATCATGTCACTCTGGCTTGCCCTCACCCTGCCCGCCCTGCCCTTGCAACTGGCGCAAAGAAGCCTGGATCCGGCGCTGGCGCGCAAGCTCACACTGGTGCTCATCGATGGTCCCGCGCAGCGCACCCGGGTGGCCTTTTGCAACGACAATGCGCAGCGCGCCGGGATCGTTCCGGGAATGAAGCTGGCCGCCGCCCAGGCACTGGCGCACGACCTGACGGCAATCGCGCGCAACGCGCAAACCGAACAAGCGGCACTGCAGGAACTGGCCTGCTGGGCCTATCAATTCAGCGCCGCCATCGTCCCTTTTTCCAGCAACCTGGGCAGCGGCCTGTTGCTCGAAGCCGGCGCCAGCGAACGTTTGTTCGGCGGCCGCGAGGCCCTGGTCCGGCGCATCCTCGCGGGCTTGCACCGGCTGGGGTACCGCGCCCATCAGGCGCTCGCGGCAACGCCGGCGGCGGCCCGCGTGATCTGCCTTGCGCGCGCCTGCGGTCTGGCGCCGGCCGACGCCGCGCAGGCCAGCGGGCTGCGCGCGGTGCTCGAACCGCTGCCGCTGCGGCTGCTCGACTGGGAGCCACCGGTCAGCGAAGCCTTGCAGATGCTGGGCCTGGATACGATCGGTGCGGTGCTGGCCCTGCCACGCGATGCCTTTGCCCGGCGCTTCGGCGCGCAAAGACTCATCGATCTGGATCGTCTGCTGGGCACGATCGCCGATCCGCAGCCGCCTTTCCTCCCACCACAACGATTCCGGGCGCGCATCGACCTGCCGGCCGACCTGACCGATACCGCCGGGCTTGTGCCGGCCTTGCAGCGCCTCTTGCAATTGCTCGAGGGATTTTTGCGCGGTCACAACGCCGGAGCCAATGCGCTGCGGCTGCTCGCGCACCACAGCCAGCGGCGCGAGCGGAACCTCGCGCCAACGCAGATCCGGCTCGCGCTGGCCGCCCCGGAGCGCAATGCCCAACGCCTCTTGCGTCTGTACGAGGAACGTCTGGTGCGCGTGCGCTTGCCCGAACCGGCGGCGATGCTCGAACTCGAGCTCGAAGGCATGACCCAGATCGTTCCGCAAAGCGCCAGCTTCCTGCCCCCGGCAGCGCAATCGTCCACGCCCGGAGGCGATGCCCTGGATCTGGCACAGACCCTGCACGCGCGCCTTGGCGCGCAAGGCGCGTTCCGGCTGCAGGCGCTCAGCGATCATCGGCCCGAACGCTCCTACCGCCTCGCGGGCCTCGGCCCCGAGGCGGCGAGTCCGGGCGCGCAGCCCGCATTGCCGGCGCAGCGGCCGCTGCTGATTCTGCCCGTTCCCTGCCGGTTGCAGACCCTCGCCGGCCAGGACGCAACGCCGAACTACGGAGGGCCGCTGGCGCTGTTGGCCGGGCCCGAGCGGATCGAGGCCGGATGGTGGGACCTCGGATATGCGCAGCGCGCAAGCGTGCAACGCGATTACTTCGTCGCCCGCAACAAACGCGGCCAGACCCTTTGGATCTATCGGGAACTGCGCACACCGGGCAGCTGGTTCCTGCACGGATTTTTCGCCTGAACAGGTCACCGGCTAACGCCGCTCCCAATCCTGCACCGCACCCGCGACAATATGAAACAAGGGGTGGGCATCGGGCCGCGCCAGTGCGCGTATCTGCGCGTAGTGCTGTGGACTGCGCGCGCGCAATTTATGGCGCAGGTGTTCCCATTCGTACAGCAGCTGTCCCTCGGTTTCGCGCATCCGTGCGTGCACGCGGCCGCGGGCGATCTTGGCGGCATCGAATTGATACCCGCGCTGGGCCGCCTCAGCCGCCACGCCGGCCAGGTAGGTCGCAATGGCCGCGACCGGTGCGCCCTGGGCGCGAAAGCGCGCAAGTTGCGGATGCGACCGGTACCCCACTGTCAAGCCACGCAGGACCTTTTGCGCAAGCAAGGCTTCGCGCCACAGGGCAACGAGCCCCTGCGGATCAAGATACTTCGGATGTACGGTCCAGATGCGCATGCGATCCCCGCAAACCACGTCCCTCGGAGCCGGGGGCAAGGGCCCGGCGACGGCATCGCCACGAGTCGGCAGATCCCGCAAATCTATTATGCGATGCCTGCGCAAGGCACGGAACTCGCCCCCGATTGGCGTGCACTTTGGCCCATTGCACGGCCCGATGGCGGCGAAAATCACCCACCATGAGTAGAAATTTGTCCACCAATTCCGATCTTTGGCGCGGCGCCCTCATCTTGCCGGGCTTTGCCGCGCTGACGATGTTTGTTTTCCTGCTGTTTGACTACGGCGGACCCTGGCGGCTACCCACGCTGCCCAAACCCGCCGCCACCAGCCGCAGCGCCACGGTCGAACGCAAGACCGTCGCGCCCGCGCCCCAGAGCCAAACGCGCCCGCCTGCACCGGCGGTGCAAGCGGCAGCGCCGGTTGCGGCGCCGGCCAAGACTGCGCAGGCCCACGCGGCGCCGGCACACGCACCCAGCACCGCGGCCGAGGCATTGCGCCAGGTGTTGAGCGACTACCGGGCCGATCCCAACCGCACCGCCACCGTCGCGATCTCCTCGAGCGGACGCATCGCAGTGGATCGGCGCGACGCGCTCAGCGTGTTCGATGGCCTGCCGGCCCACAGCATCGATGATGGCGCCGTCCTGACCGCCTCGGGCGGCACAGGCCGCTAGAACCGCGCGCGGGCAACGCCGAATGCCGGCCCTTAGCGCCGGCACATGAACGTCATCAGGGCCAGGAACACGCCGGCGGCAAGGGCAAACCCGGCAAGCACGCCCAGCATGTCCGCAAGCGTGCGCCCGCGCCTGCGCAGCCAAGCGATCCGGACCCGCAGGACCAGGCCAACCAGGAGAAAAAACGCAGCGATGAGGTAGTCCATCGACTTCCTTGTGCCCGTGTGTGCCGCCGTCCGCGCATGCCCGAGGGGCTGGATTCTGAACCGCATCTGGTCGATACTGTTATTATTTACAGTATGCAGGTACCGTACGCGGAACTCCACTGTCTTTCGAACTTCACCTTCCTGCGCGGCGCGTCGCACCCGGAGGAGCTGGTCGGGCGCGCGCTGGCGCTGGGGTATTGCGCGCTGGCGCTGACCGACGAATGTTCCTTCGCCGGGGCCGCGCGCGCGCACCTGGCGCTGCGCGAGGTGCGTGCCGAGCACCCCGAGGCCGCCGCCTTCCAGCTGATCCACGGCACGGAGATCGGTATCGCCGACGGGCCGCGTGTGGTCCTGCTGGCCCAGGACCGGCAGGGCTACGGCAATCTTTGCGAACTGGTGACCCTTGCCCGCCGCGCGGCGGGCAAGGGTCGGTACCGGATCGATTGCGCAAGCTTCGAAGCCAGCGCGCACTTGCTCCAGGGAACGCTGGCGCTGCTGGTGCCCGAACCCATGGCACCGGCCGGTGGCGGGCCGGGGCGACGCATCTTCGATGGCGCATCGATTGGGCCCCATGCGCACTGGTTGCGGGATTTGTTCGGGGATCGAGCCTGGATCGCCTGCACGCTGGTGTACGGACCCGACGACGCACAACAGCTATCCGTGCTGCAGTCCGTGGCGCGGCGCAGCGGCATGCGCCTGGTCGCCGCCGGCGGGGTTCTCATGCACCGGCGCGCGCGCAAGAAGCTGCAGGATGCGCTCAGCGCCGTGCGCAACAAGCTGCCGCTGCGCCAGTGCGGCACGATGCTGCAAGCCAACGCCGAGCGGTATCTGCGCCCGCGCGCCCGCCTGGCCGGCATCTACCCGCCCGAACTGCTGCTGCAGACGGTGGAGATTGCCCGGCGTTGCCGCTTTTCTCTCGACGAACTGCGCTATGAATATCCGGAGGAGATCGTTCCGGCCGGATACACCCCCGCGGACTACCTGCGCCGCGTCACGCAGGAGGGCGCGGCCCGCCGCTACCCGGCCGGGGTGCCGGCCAAGGTGCAGGCCCTGCTCGAACACGAACTTCGCCTGATCGCCGACCTGCACTACGAGCCGTACTTTCTCACCGTCTACGACATCGTCTGCTTCGCCCGCAGCCGCGCGATCCTGTGCCAGGGACGCGGCTCGGCCGCCAACTCGGCGGTGTGCTACTGCCTGGGAATCACCGAAGTCGACCCGGACCGCATGAGCGTGCTGTTCGAGCGTTTCATCAGCCGCGAACGCAACGAGCCGCCCGACATCGACGTCGACTTTGAACACCAGCGGCGCGAGGAGGTAATGCAGTACCTGTTCGCCAAGTACGGCCGCGAGCGCGCCGCGCTGACGGCAGCGCTGCACACCTACCGGCCGCGCAGCGCGCTGCGCGACCTGGGCAAGGCGCTGGGCCTGTCGCTCGACCAGGTCGACAAGCTCGCCAAGTCGATGGCCTGGTGGGACGGCGGACAAATAGAGCCGGCACGGCTGCGCGAGGCCGGCTTCGATCCGGACAACCCGGTAATCGCGCAGCTGATCGGGCTGGCGCACGAGCTCATCGGGTTTCCGCGCCACTTGTCGCAACACAGCGGCGGGTTCGTGATCGCACGCGAAAAGCTCTCGCGCCTGGTTCCGATCGAGAACGCAGCCATGGCCGAGCGCACCGTCATCGAGTGGGACAAGGACGATCTGGACGCACTCGGGCTGCTCAAGGTCGATGTGCTCTCGCTGGGCATGCTCTCGTGCGTGCGCCGCGCGCTCGACCATGTCAACGCCTGCAGGCCCGGCACCGCCGCGCTGACCATGGCCGATATTCCGGCGGAGGACCCGCAGGTCTACGACATGCTGTGCCGGGGCGATTCGCTGGGCGTGTTCCAGGTCGAGTCCCGCGCGCAGATGAACATGCTGCCGCGCCTGCAACCGCGGTGTTTCTATGATCTGGTGATCGAGACGGCGATCGTGCGCCCGGGCCCCATCCAGGGAGGGATGGTGCACCCGTATCTGCGCCGCCGCCAGAAACTCGAGCCGGTCACCTACCCGTCGGAGAGCGTGCGTGCCGTACTCGAACGCACCCTCGGGGTGTCGATCTTCCAGGAGCAGGTGATGCAACTGGCGGTGGTGGCCGCCGGCTTCACGCCCGGAGAGGCCGACCGCCTGCGCCGGGCGATGGCCGCATGGAAACGCAAGGGTGGCATCGGACCGTTTCGCGAGCAACTCATCGCCGGCATGCTGGCGCGTGGCTACAGCGCCGCCTACGCCGAGCAGATCGTTCGCCAGATCCAGGGTTTTGGCGAGTACGGGTTTCCCGAGAGCCACGCGGCCAGCTTCGCCTTGCTGGTGTACGTCTCGGCCTGGCTCAAGTGCCACCAGCCGGCGGCTTTTTGTGCCGCGCTCTTGGATGCGCAACCGCTGGGCTTCTACGCCCCGGCGCAGATTGTGCGCGATGCCATGGACCATGGCGTCGCGGTGCTGCCGGTCTGCGTCAACGCGAGCCATTGGGACTGCGTGCTCGAATCTGCCGCTGGCGCGGCGCCGGCGGTACGGCTGGGCATGGCGATGGTGCGCGGGCTCCAGCGCGAGACCGGGCAGCGCATCCTGGCCGCGCGCGGCCCGGGGCGATTTGCCAGCGTCGCCGACCTGGCGCGGCGCGCACAACTGGGGCGCGCCGAACTGACCCGCCTGGCGCAGGCCGATGCCCTGGCCGGGCTCACCGGCCACCGGCGCAAGGCGCTATGGAGCGCCCTGGGCCTGGACGTGCAGGGACCACGCAAGGCGCCCCTGGCTGCCGAACCACCGATCGGCGAGAGCGTGCCGGCATTGACCGAACCCGCCGAGGGAGAGGACATCGTCGCCGATTACCGCAGCACGAGCCTGAGTCTGCGCCGCCACCCGCTGGCCCTGCTGCGGCCCCGGTTGCAACTGCTGCAGCTATGGAGCACGCGCCAGGTTTGCGCGGGACGCCACCGGCAGCTGGTGCGCACCTGCGGCATCGTCACCTGCCGCCAGCGGCCGGCCACCGCCAGTGGCGTCACGTTTGTCACGCTGGAGGATGAAACCGGGTGCTGCAACATCGTGGTATGGCGCGCAGTGGCCGAGCGCTACCGCCGGGAACTGCTCGGCGCCTCGCTGCTGGCGGTGTACGGTCATCTGGAGCGCGTCGACAACAATGGCGGCACGGTCCTGCACGTGATTGCCGGCCGCCTCGTCGATCACTCGCCCCTGCTGGGCGAACTGGTCGTGCCCAGCCGGGATTTTCATTGACGTGGACCCCCGCGTCCACCACAGGCGCGGGCGCCGGACCTATTCGCGCAGGATGGTCTCGGCGATGCGGCGGCAATGCACCGCGTAGGACTTGTCAAGCTTGCGCGCGATCGCATCCTCAAACTCGGGCAGCAGGGCCAGCAGGTCCTGGGCCGAGCTGCATTTCTCGAGCTTGAGCACGAAGAAAAAAGACTTCAGGCCCAGCTTGTCGGCGGCCGTTTCGCACAGGTAGCGCTGGCCGTCGGAAAAACGCTCAAACGGCGTGCGCCGCTGGCCCAGGACCGGATTGGGCGCCGGCGCCTCTTGCACCGATCCCGGAGCCGCGGCGCCGGGACGCGGAACCATTTCGATGTAGCCACCGGCCAGCAGCTCGTCGAAGTCCTGCTCCTGAATGCCGATGCCGCTGATCAGGGCGTGCACGCGCGTTGCGGTGCGCTCGCCATCGACCAGGATCAGCAGCGGCCGCAGGCGCCGGTCCACCGAGCGCTCGGTAGCGGTGATTTCCGCAAGCCCCTTTTCGGTCTTGCGATAGATGGCGGCCTTATCCAAACCCCTGGTCCTTTGCCCTGCCGGCGGCCCCAGCGGGCGCAAGCCGGCTGCGGAACTACGGCATGATATCCAAAGCGTTCCGGGCAACTGCACGGGTAGCGGTTTCTTGCTATGGTCCCGGCACGTGGCGCCCCGCCCGCGAGGCCCAAAGGCGATGACCCTTCTTTTCCGCGCCCTGCTTCTGCTTGGCCTTGCGGTGCTTGCCTGCGCCGAACCGCAGGCGCGCTGCCCGGCCCCCGCGCCGCCAGCGCCGATCGAGGAACCCTCGGGTGCGGGCGAAGCCGGCGCGGACCACGGATTCTTGTGGCGCATCAGTCGCGACGGACACAGCTCCTATTTGTACGGAACCATTCACATCGCGCGGCGCGAATGGACCCGGCCCGGTCCCCAGCTCGCGCAGGCGCTGCGCGCGAGCGACACCATCGCACTCGAACTCGACGCGCTCGATCCCCAGGTCGCGCAGGACATGGCGCAGGCCGGGGCAGGCGCGCGCACAACGGCACTGCCCGAGGCATTGCGCCAGCGCCTGCACGAGCAGGCCGACGCGGCCTGCGTTGCCTACGAATCGATTTCCGCCCTACCCCCGGAATTGCAGATCGCCGCGCTGAGCGCACTGGCCGCGCGTGCCGATGGCCTGGATCCGTCGTACGGCATCGACGCGGTGCTCGCCGCCATTGCTCACCATTTGCAGCGCGACGTGGTCTCCCTGGAGACGGTGGCCTTGCAAATGCGCATGCTCCAAATGGAGAGCGCGCAGGAAACGGCCACGTTCGTGCAAGAAGGCCTGGATGAATTGCAAAGCGGGCGCACGCGCACGCTGGCCGGCCGGGTCGCGCAAGTATGGGCGCAGTCGGATACCGAGCAGATGGAACACTTTGCCCAATGGTGCCAGTGCATGGACACGGCCATCGAGCGCGCGATGATGAAGCGCACGCTCGATGATCGCAATCCCCTGCTGGCCGATCGCATCGACGCACTCCACCGCAGCGGGCGCCAGGTGCTTGCCGCCGTGGGCAGCCTGCACCTTTTTGGACCGAATGGACTCCCCGCATTGCTGGCGCAGCGCGGCTATCGGGTCCAGGCAATCGACTTGCATCCGCGCCCCTGACCCGCATCCGCGTGGGCGCCGGCGGCCGCTACGCGCCCGCGGCGCATTTGCGCAGGGACAAAGGTGGGCCGCCGGGCACTTGATCCGCGTCAACTGTGCCCGGGCCCTGGCAACCGAACATGCGAGGGTTGACCGAAAACATAACGCCCCTGCGCGCAATCCCATGCCCATCGATCTCCCGCTTGCCAGCGCCCCGCCCATCCCGGCCTACCTGGAACAGGTGTACTGGTGGGCCTACGTACGCCCCGGCGCCGTGCGCCTTTTTGAACGCGAATGGCTGGTCAATCTCATCTTGTTCGGCAACTACCGCAAACTGCGCGACGCCGCGCTGGTGGAGTTGGGCGCACCCGTGGGAGGCCGGGTCCTGCAGGTGGCCTGCGTCTATGGCAACCTCACCGAGCGCCTGCGCCAAGGTCTGGCGCCGGCGGCAAGCCTGGACGTGGTCGATGTGCTTGCCGTGCAGTTGCGCAACCTGGCGCACAAGATGGCGCCCGATGAGCGCGTGCGATTGCTGCACGGCGATTCGGCCAGCCTGCCCTGCCCCGATGCGCACTACGACCAGGTGCTGTTGTTCTTCCTGCTCCACGAGCAGCCTGCCGAGGTTCGCCGCCGCACGTTAGCCGAAGCGATGCGTGTGGTGCGACCCGGTGGGCGGATTGTGATCGTCGACTACCACCCACCGCAGCCCTGGACGGGTTTGCGACCCTTGCTGGCGATGGTATTTCACGCCTTCGAGCCCTACGCCTTCGACCTCTGGCGCGACCGGGTCGAGGATTTATTTCCTGCAGGGGCGCGCCCCACCTTGCGCAAGAAGTCGACACTGTTTCACGGGCTCTACCAAGTCCTGGTCTTCACGCGCTGAACGGGCGCGGCACCCACGCCCATGCCCGCTGCGGGCATGGCGGCCGCGCACGCGGACCTGTTGCAGGTGACCAAATGGTGACCGAACTTGGTCGCCCTGCAATCAATCGGTCATGAACGATCCCCAAGATGCGCGCATTGTTGCGTCGCACCTTTCCGTTGGCAATCGGTGGGTGTCGCGAACGCGACGCTGCATTTCCCACCCCATAAGAACGGAGGTCAACATGCGTATGCCCACCGCGCGGTACCGGGGTACCGGCCCCGCGACTCTTGCAATCCTTGCGCTGCTGGTCATGCCGGCGATTGCGTCGGCACAACAGGCGGCCGACCTGGGCACCATCACCGTGACCGGTACTGCCGAATCGGATGCCGTGCGCACGGCGCCCTCGCAAGGGTCGCTTGCGGCCCGATCGGCCCAGTCCATCATCAGCGACGAGGCAATTCGCGACTTCACGTCGCCGATTGCCGACTACACGCAGATCCTTTCCTTGACACCGGGCGTCTTTGGCTATTCGCCCAATGGCGTGGGCCTGGGGCAGGCGTCGGTCATGATGCGCGGACAGAGCGACTCGTTCTTCGACATCACCTTCGACGGCATACCGTTTAACGACACCAACGGCGTAAGCCACCATTCCTGGGTGTTCTTCCCCAGTCAGTTTCTGGGCGGAGCGGTCGTGGATCGCAGCCCCGGCACGGCGGCGACCATCGGACAGGCGACCTTTGGCGGCACGATCGACCTGCGCTCCCGGGTGCTCGAGCCCAATGCGCGCACGAGTGTGACGCTCTCCGACGGCTCCTGGAACACGCGCCTGGTCAACCTGGAGGAGGAAACGGGAAATTTTGGCCCGGATGGCAAATCAAATCTACTGCTCAATGCCCAAAAGATGAAGTCCGACGGCTACGAGACGTACAACGACCAGGACCGAACCGCCGCCTCGCTCAAGTACCGCCTCGCCCTGAGCGCCGACGCCACGCTCACCGTATTTTCCGATGCCCTGGAACTGAAGAACAACACGCCCAACATCAAGGGGCTGCAACGTTCGCTCTACGATGCCGGCAATTACACCTACCTGCTCAGCGCCGACCCCACGCGCGGCGACTACTACGGGTATAACTACTACAAGATCGTGACCAGCTTCAACTACGTGGGCATCGTGGCCAATCTGGACAGCGGCTGGAAGCTCGATGACAAGGCGTACGTGTACTCCTACCACAACAAGCAGAATTACGACAACGCCAATGGTTTAACGGCCTCGCCACCGGGGTACAACACGGCCGTCGACAAGCTCAATGCCTACGTGACCATGGGTGACTTGCTGCGCGCGAGCCGCGAGACCGATTTTGGGATCGTGCGTACGGGATTTTGGCTGGACGTCGCGCGCTCCCACCGCTACCAGATACCGACGGATCCGCGCACCTGGATCGACCTGCCCGCGCCGAACTTTTTCGAGACCTACACGACGACCACCGTGCAACCCTACCTGGAATACGAATTCAAGGTGACGCCCGAGCTGCACGTGACACCGGGGATCAAATACGCCTCGTATCGCCAGGCTTTTTATCACGCGCAGGACAACGGCAAGGCTGTAGGAACGCTGGGCGGCAAACTCAATAAGGCCGCCGACACGATCACCGGTGGCGCCCCGTCGGTAAGCAACGCGCTCAACTACTCGGATACGCTCCCCGCGATCGATGTGCACTACATGCTCGCACCCAACTGGTCGACCTACGTCCAATGGGCCGTGGGCGACCAGATTCCTTCGACGTCCATTTCCGACGTGCCAGGCGCCAGGGTCGGAAACGCCGGCAAGGCAACGGTTGCCAAGACCGTCCAGGTCGGCACGGTGTGGAACGGCCAGACGGTGACGGTTTCGGCCGATGCGTTCCACTCGCACCTGGACGGCAGCTACACCGCCCTGCCCCCCGACCCGTCGGGCAACGTCTCCTGGGTGCTCAGCGGCACCGAGGTCGACGAAGGAATCGAGGCCGAGGCGAACGTTGCCCTCACGCATCAGTTCAATGTGTACGTCAACGGCACGCTGGGCAGCCTGAAATACGCCAACGGCCAGTGGGTGCAGGGTGCCCCGCAGGACACGGAATCGGTCGCGCTCAATTACCGGCAGACGGGCTGGAATGTCGGATTGCAGGCCAATCGCGTCGGCCGCAACTACTACGACGACAGTAATGGCGTTCACCAGGCCTTTACGATTGACCCGGTGATCCTCACGAACCTGTACTCGAACTACACCATCGCGCGACCCCTGCCCGGCATGCAACGCTTCAAGCTGCAGTTGGCCATCGATAACCTGCTCAACCGCCACAGCATCGTGGGCATCGCGGGACCGGCGGCGGGAAGCTCCAGCGCCAAACCGTCGGCCAATGACGTGCTGACGATACTTCCTGCACGCAGCGTTTCGCTCACTGCGACGGCGGACTTTTAGGCGCGCTGCGTCTTACGCCTTGCCGCGGCGCGCCGCCTTGCGTGCCGGCGCCGCCGCGGTCCCCCCAGCCCCAAGTCGCCGCGGCGCGCCGCGCTCCTGCGCGGCGGCGGGGCGTGGCGGCAGTCCCGTGTGCTGCGTCAGCACCCGCCCGCGCGTAACCGGGGATACGCGGCTGTTCGCTGGTGTCGCGTTCTTGCGCCGCGGGCTTTCATAGGCATTGCCAACCGCCGGTTGATAGCGCGGTATCAGGTGTTGCTTGCCGTTGCCGATGAGATCGGCGCGGCCCATGGCCTGCAGCGCCTCACGCAACAACGGCCAGTTGCGCGGGTCATGGTAGCGAAGAAAGGCCTTGTGCAGACGGCGGCGCCGTTCCCCGCGCACGACATCCACGCCAGGACTTGTGCGCGTGACCTTGTGCAGCGGGTCCTTGCCGCTGTGATACATCGCCGTGGCCGTGGCCATGGGCCCGGGATAGAAAGTCTGCACCTGGTCGGCGCGAAATCCATGGGCTTTGAGCCACAGCGCGAGCTGCACCATGTCCTCATCCGAGGTACCCGGATGGGCCGCGATGAAATAGGGCACCAGGAATTGCTTCTTGCCGGCCTCCGCACTGAATTTTTCGAAGAGCTGCGCGAAGCGGTCATAGGCGCCGATACCCGGCTTCATCATCCGCGACAGCGGTCCGGCCTGCGTGTGCTCCGGTGCGATCTTGAGATAGCCCCCGACGTGATGCGTCACCAGTTCGCGGATGTACTCGGGCGACTCCAGTGCCAGGTCGTAGCGCAGACCGGAGCCGATGAGGATTTTCTTTACGCCCGGCAATGCCCGCGCGCGCCGGTACAGGCGGATGAGGGGCCCATGGTCCGTGACCAGGTTCTGGCAGATCCGCGGATAGACGCAGGACGGTTTGCGGCAGGCCGCCTCGATCTGCGGGGACTTGCAAGCAATGCGGTACATGTTCGCCGTCGGGCCACCCAGGTCCGAGATCACGCCGGTAAAACCCTTCACCGTGTCGCGGATCAGCTCGATTTCGCGCAGGATCGATTCCTCGCTACGGCTCTGGATGATGCGGCCCTCGTGCTCGGTGATCGAACAAAACGTACAGCCGCCAAAGCACCCGCGCATGATATTGACGCTGTAGCGGATCATTTCCCAGGCCGGGATCTTGCCGGGGCCATCCGCATCGCCGTAGCTCGGATGGGGCGCGCGCGCATAGGGCAGGTCAAAGATCGCGTCCATCTCCTCGGTGCTCAGGGGTAGCGGCGGTGGCGTGATCCAAACGTCACGCGCCGTGGCGCCCTGGCCGTGCGCCTGGACGAGCGCGCGCGCATTGCCCGGATTGGTCTCCAGATGCAATACCCGACTGGCATGGGCATACAGCACCGGGTCGGCGCGCACCTGCTCGAAGGATGGCAGGCGGATGACCGTGCGCTCGCGCGGCGGCGGACGCTGCGCCGCGCCCGGGCGCGGCACCATGGAAACCGCCTGCCAGGTCTGCGTACCCCCAACCCGCGGTGCCGCATCCGGGTTCCCCGTGCATTCGGCGAGCGCAGCGGCCCGGGGCGCTTCCGTCTGACACGGTGCGGCGTTTTGCGCGGCCCGTTCGGCCGTCGTCTGATAGGGATCGGGGTAGGGATTGGACTGTCCGCGCGCCAGTTCGAGAGCCTCCACGCTGGTCGAGTCGATTTCGAACCAACCGGGCTCGGACTGGCGCCGGACAAAAGCCGTGCCACGCACATCGCTGATCTGCTGCACGGGCTCGCGCGCGGCCAGGCGATGGGCAATCTCGACAATGGCGCGTTCGGCATTGCCGTAGACCAGCAAATCGCACTTGGCGTCCACCAGCAGCGAACGGCGCACCTTGTCCTGCCAGTAGTCATAGTGCGCGATGCGCCGCAAGGACGCTTCGATGCCGCCCATGATGATCGGCACATCGCCATAGGCCTCACGGCAGCGTTGCGCATAGACCAGGGAACAGCGATCCGGTCGCTTGCCGCCAAGACCACCGGGGGTATACGCATCATCGCTGCGGATCTTGCGATCCGCCGTGTAGCGATTGACCATCGAATCCATGTTGCCCGCGGTGATGCCAAAAAAAAGATTCGGGCGTCCCAGGGCGCGAAAGGGCTCGGCGCTTTGCCAATCGGGCTGGGCGATGATGCCCACGCGAAACCCCTGGTTCTCCAGGACGCGGCCAATGAGCGCCATGCCAAAGCTCGGGTGATCCACGTAGGCGTCGCCGCTGACAATGACGATGTCGCAGCTGTCCCATCCCAGTGCCTGCATTTCGCTGCGGCTCATGGGCAGAATCGGCGCCGGTCCCAGGCGCTTGGCCCAATACGGGCGATACGCGTTCAACGCGCGCGCCGGGCGAACCCCCGGCGCGGCAGGCGACACATCGGCCCCGGTTGCAACCGTGGTGGCGGGTAGCACCGGCGCGCGAACCATGTTTCTTGTCTCTTCAGCGCAAGTAGCGCGCGATGAATTCTTGTACCGCCTCGTACCACGCGAGAATATTGCGCGGCTTGAGGATCCAGTGATTCTCGTCGGGGAACACCAGCAGCTCGCTTTCGACCTTGTGATACTGCAAGGCTTCGAACAGATTCAGCGCCTCGCCGATCGGACAACGGTAGTCGCGTTCCCCATGAATGATCAGCACGGGTGTCTTCCAGTTCTTTACATAGCGTATCGGCGCATAGCGGTCAAAATGCTCCCGGTCATCGTAGGGATCCTCGCCCCCCATTTCCAGGTACCACCAGCCGGGGTGATCCGTCGTGCCGGTGAACTGTGCCATGGTGGCAATGCCGGCGTGGCTGATCAAGCAGCGGAAGCGATCGGTCTGCGTGCCGATCCAGTTCGTCATGTAGCCTCCGAAGGATCCGCCCATTGCCATGGTACGCGAGGCATCCATATCCGCACGCGCACAAAGGGCATCGGCCACGGCCATCAGGTCCCGGTAGCACTGGTCCCCCCAAACGTTGCCCCAGATCCCCTGGATGAAATGCTGTCCGAATCCGCTGGAACCACGCGGATTGGGCAGGGCCACCGCGTAGCCCCGCGCGACCAGGAGCAAGGGGTTCCAGCGCCAATGCCAGCCGTCCTGGTTCATGCCAATCGGACCGCCATGGATCCAGAACAACAGCGGCAATGGCGCTGCGGCCCCGTCCGCCCCGCTCTTGGGCCGCACCAGGAGCGTATGAATCGGCGTGCCATCATTGGACGCAATAAGCAGGGTCTCGACCCGCGCCCAGTCCCCGGCACCGGCAAACCCGCTCAGGCGCGCGAGCGGCCGCGCATCCGATTCGGGCCGCGGATCAAACAGCACGCACTCGGGTGCATCGAGCAAGGTCGAACGAATCGCGGCAATGCGGCCGTCCGGCAGGATCTCCAGCGCCGAGTGCGTACCGCCCGATGCCGTTGCGCTGATTCGCAGGACGACGCCGCTGGCCACGTCCAAGGAAAAAACGGGAGCGTGGCCCGCGTCGTCCGCGGCAAATAGTACGGTTCGGCCATCGCCTGCCCAGATCGGCGCCCCTGGCCAGCGGTCCCACTGGGTGCCGATCGCGCGCATCGCGCCGCTGTCCCGTTCCAATAAGCCCAACAAGGGCCGCACCGCCACATCGGGGCTGCGGGTTGAGAAAAGTGCGGCAATGCTCGTGCCGTCGGGTGAAAACACGGGCGACTCGACATTGCTGTTTTGGGCAACGCCCAGGTTTGTCCGAGCGCCCGTGGCAATTTCGATGAGCAGCAGGGATGTATCCAGTTCGCGATCCGCACCCAGACTCTGGCGCGTGATCACGACCCAGGCGCCATCGGCCGACACGTCAAACTGCGGCTCTATCGCAAACTCGCTGCGCGCCTCCGGCGTGAGGTCGGTGCGACCGCCGCCCTGATCGTCGTACGCAATCAGATGCGCCTGTGCCAGATCGGGGTTCTGGTGCAACCAACTGTCCCAGTGGCGCACCGGCTGGTGGCGAAAGCGCCGTGCGCTCGGACCGCGCTTGGCCCGCTGCGCTGCGACCTCTCGTTGTTGATCGATTTCCAAGCCGGCAATCACCGGCGCCAGCAAGACCAGGCGCGGCGCGCGCCGCGCGAAGTGAAAGTCCAGAACACCCAGGGGCTCGTCAGTCAGCTGCGTGGGTTCGCCGCCGCCCGCAGGCAGAACCCACACCTGCATGCGTTTTTGCGACTCCTCATCGGCCTCGATCTCGTTGGGACGCCGGTCCGAGAGGAACGCCAACGCACCATCCTGGCGAAAGGCCGGTGCGTGATCCTTGCTATCGCCACGCGTCAGTTGCATGGCGGCGCCGCCATCGGCGGGCACCTTCCAGATATCGCTGACGTACTTGGCGCCATCCCGATCGAGCCGCTGCACCGTCACCGCAAGCCAACTGCCGCAGGGCGAGGCGGTGAGCCCGACGACACGGCGCAGCCCGATATGTTGTTCTGGGGTGTAGGTCACCAGGTTCTCCCCAAGTTGCGCGCCCACAGCCTGACCAAGCAACGGGCAGGCGCTGCCGTCGCGACCCTGCTCCCGGCGCGGTGCGCGGGGCCGTGGGGCGCTGCCGAAATTCCGGCAGCCGCCAATTAAATTGCCGCGTCGGCGGCCTTGAGCGCGGTGCGCGTGCGGTCGGCGCCCAGGAATGCGTACATCGCCGGCACCACGAACAGCGTAAAGAGCGTTCCTATTGCCAATCCGCTGGCAACCACCCAGCCCATGGTTTGACGTCCCGCAGCACCGGCGCCGGAGGCGACCGCCAAGGGAATCACGCCCAGCACCATGGCCGCCGTGGTCATGAGGATCGGCCGCAGCCGCACGCCCGCCCCCTCGACGATCGCGTCCATTTTGCTGTGACCGGCGCGCTGCAGATCGTTGGCAAATTGCACGATCAAAATCCCGTGTTTGCTGATGAGGCCCATCAAGGTGACCAAGCCGACCTGGGAATAGATATTGAGCGAGGAAAACAGGTTGATGTAGATGAGCGCGCCAAACAGCGCCAGGGGCACCGACACCAGGATTACCACCGGGTCGCGGAAACTCTCGAACAGGGCGGCCAGCGCGAGAAAGACGATGATGATGGAAAAGGCCAGCGTCACGGCAAAGCCGCCCGTTTCTTTCGTGAACTGGCGCGATGCACCCGAGTAATCGACCGAATACGAGGAGGACGCAACCTCGGCAACCGCATCGCGCAGGAACTGCAGGGCATCGCCCTGGGAGACGCCCTGCGGGGCAGCATTGACGCCGCCGATCGTGACCGAGTTGAGTTGCTGGAAGTGGGTCACCGTCTCGGGCACAACGTGTGTTTCCAGGTGAGCCACGGTGGACACGGGAATGACCTGGCCGGCCGGTGTTTTTATCTCGAAATTGAGTATTTGCTCGGGATTGAGGCGATCGATCTGTTGCACCTGCGGGATGACCCGGTAGGAACGCCCGGATATCGAAAAGTAATTGACGTAGTTTGCACCCAGGGCCGCGCCCAGCGCAGCGCCCACATCGGCCTGCGTCATCCCCAAGGAACTGATCAGGTCCCGGTCCACGACCAGGGTGGTCTGGGGCTTGTCCAGTTTCAGGTCGCCGTCGATGAAATAGAACTTGCCGCTTTTACGCGCCTTATCCAGCACCGCCTGTGCGACCTCATTGATGTTGGCAAAGGGCTCGGTGGAATTGATCACAAATTGAACCGGAAGGCCGGAGGATCCGGGCAGGGCCGGGAACTGGAACGCCGCCACCCGCGCCCCGGCGATCCCGTTCCACTGCTGCTGCAGATCCTGCTGAATCTGATCGGCGCTGCGCGTGCGCTCATCCCAGGTCTTGAAAAGCACCCCGCCAAAACCCTGATTGATCGTGGGTACCCCGGAGAGCTGGAAGGCCTGCTCGTACTCGGGGATCTTGCTGGCCATTTCATACAACTGGTGCGTCAAGCCCAGCATCTGGTCGGCGGTCGCATTGGGCGCGCCCACGAGCTGGTACAGGACGATCCCCTGATCCTCGTTGGGTGCCAGCTCCTTCTTGGCCGTGATGAACAGGGCAATGGCAGCCAACAGCACCAGCGCGCCGACGACCAGAACGACAGACCAGGTCGACAAGATGCCGCGTAGCAGCCGCTGGTAGCTCGAATGCAGCCGCGTGAACTGGTGATCCAGGAACAGCGCAAAGCGCGATTCCGTGCCCGCACCGGAAAAAAGTTTGGAACACATCATCGGCGACAGCGTCAGTGCGATCACGCCGGAGACGGTAACCGCACCGGCCAGTGAGAAGGCAAACTCGGTGAACAGGGCCCCCGTAAGGCCACCCTGAAATCCGATCGGAATGTAGACCGCCACCAGCACAACGGTCATTGCCAAGATGGGGCCACCCAGTTCCCGCGCCGCCACCAGGGCGGCGTCAAAGGGCGTGCGCCGTTCCTCGTTGATGTGGCGAAAGACGTTTTCCACCACGATGATGGCGTCGTCCACAACGAGGCCGATCGCCAGCACGAGCGCGAGCAGGGTCAACAGGTTGATGGAGTAGCCCAGCACCAACATCACGAAAAAGGTGCCCACCAGCGATAGCGGCATGGCGATCACCGGCACGATCACCGCGCGGAAATTGCCCAGAAAGAGGTAGATCACCACCGTGACGATCAGCAGGGAGGCAATCAGCGTCTTGACCACCTCCTGGATCGAGGTGTTGACGAACTTGGTCGCGTCATAGACGATCTTGCCGGTCAGGCCGTTGGGCAGTTGCTGCTGGATCGAAGGAAAGACCGCACGCACGCGCTGGGCCACGTCGAGGAAATTGGCTTCCGGCGCAACCTTGATGCCGATGAAGACCGAGCGCCGGCCGCTGAAGGCCACATTGAGGTCATAGCTCTCGGCACCCAGGGTCACATTGGCCACGTCCTCCAGGCGCACCAGTGCGCCACTGGCCTGCTTGACCACCAGTTGCTTGAACTCCTCCACGCTGTGCAAGTCGGTGCCCGCACGCAGGTCGACGGTGACCATCTGCCCCTTGCTCGCGCCCAGCGCCGCCAGGTAATTGTTCGCGGCCAGCGCGTTGCTTACGTCAGTGGCCGTGACGCCATGGGCCGCCATGCGATCGGCATCGAGCCACGCGCGCAGGGCGAATTGGCGCCCGCCCAGGATCTCCGCGGTCTGGATCCCCTCGATGGAATCGAGCTTGGGTTTGACCACCCGAACGAGGAAATCCGTGACGTTGTTCGATGGCAACACGTCGCTGTAAAAGCCCATGTACATCGCGTCCGTGGTCTGGCCGACCTGGACGCTCAGCACCGGCTGCTGCGCCTGCGGGGGCAATTGGTTCTTGACCGAATTGACCTGGGTGTTGATTTCGGTCAGCGCGCGGTTCGCGTCGTAGTTCAGACGCAGCGTCGCGGTAATGATCGACTGACCATTGAGACTGTTCGACGAAAGGTAGTCGATACCCTGCGCCTGCGCGATCGCCGCCTCCAAGGGCTGGGTGATGAAACCCGCGACGGTTTCGGCATCCGCGCCAAAATAGGCCGTGGCTACCGTGACGACCGCGTTCTGGGTCCGGGGAAACTGGTTGACCGGCAGGCCAAACAGCGAACGCAATCCCAAAACGAGGATGAGCAGGCTGATTACCGCGGCCAGCACGGGCCGGCGGACGAAAATATCGGTGATCTTCATGGCGTAGTCGGGGATGGCATCAATGGGACCGCAGGGCCGCGCGTCTCAGTGTTCCTGGGGCGTGGGACTTGGGTCATTGAGCGGCAGCACCGAGTTGTCCACGACCAGCGGCGCGCCGTTCTTGAGCTTGAGCTGGCCGCTGGTGACCACCACGTCGCCCTCCTTGAGCCCCTTGAGAACCGCCACCTGGTCGCCACGGGTCGGACCGGTGGTGACGAAGACCTGGTGCGCCGTGAGCTTGGCGGCACCCTTGTCATCCTTTTCTTCCTGGGCCACAAATACCGTCGCGCCGTAGGGATTGAATGCCACGGCCGCCTGGGGCACGGTGATATAGCGCTCGTGGGTACCGACCAGCAAGGCGACCTTGGCGAACATTCCCGGAACAAGTTCGTGTTTCACGTTCTTTACCGTGGCCTCTACCTGGACGTTGCGCGTACCGCTGTCCACGGCCGAACTGATGGCCGTGACCTTGCCGGCAAATGCCCGCTGCGGCCAGGCATCGACACTGACCTCGACGTCGGCGCCCATTGCGACGCGCCCGATTTCCCGCTGGGGCACATTGAAATCCACGAGGATCGTGTCGCTCGCTTGCAAGGTCACGATCTTGTCGCCCGTATTGAGATACTGGCCCGGGTTGACCAGCGTGATTCCCGTACGCCCGGCAAAGGGCGCGCGTATCGTCTTTTTCTCGATGACGGCGCGCTGCTGGTCCACCTGGGCGAGCTTGTTCTTGAGGTCCGCCTCGTCCGCGTCGATGGTGGCCTGACTCACCGCATTGATCGCGAGTTGATCCCGATCCCGCGCCAGCGTGGTCTTGGCCAGATCCGCGGCCGCTTGCAGCGAACGCAGTTGCGCGCGCTCCGGGTCGGCGTTGAGCTCGACCAATACCGCACCGGCGCCCACGCTCTGGCCCGAGCGAAATGACACCGTGCGCACGAGTCCGGCGACTTCGCTGCTCAGATCCGCTCCGCGCCACGCGCGCACATTGCCCACCGTGCCGATTTGATTGCGCCAGTCCTGCATCTGGGCCTTGAGGGTCGTGACCACCGGCGGGGCCGGGGGTTTGAAGGAGGCCATCTGCTTCATGACCAGCAAGACCTTGCCCCCGACGATCAAACCAATGAGCACAACCATGGCGATGATCGTCAGGATCATCCGGCGCAGCAGGGAGGGGCGCGGTTTTGCGCCAGGAGCATCAAGTTCGGTGTGATTTACCATCGGATCGATCTCGGGGTGGGGCTTCTGGATTCAACGTGTCGGGGTGCAGCGCGCACTACCGGTCCAATTGCGCAGCAACCTTGCCTGCGCTTTGAGCCGTACTCATGGCAGGCTCGCAAGTGGCTTGGCGCCCGGGGCAGCGGCATTCCACCAGCCACCGCCCAGGGCCTGGAACAAGGCGGCCGTGTCGGCGTAGCGATCGGCGCGCGCCTGCACAACGGCAACGGCGCTTTGCGCAAATTGCTGTTGCGCAGTGAGCAGGCTCAGATAGCTGCCGGCCCCGACGTCAAACTGGCGCTGCGCAATGTCGGCGGCGGCACGCGCCTGCGCATAGGCTTCGGTCTGGGCCGCCAGCGCCTGGGCATCGAATTCGAGCGCGCGCAGCACATCGGCAACATTTTCAAAGGCAAGCAGTACCGTTTGCCGGTAGGCCGCGGCGGCCTGGTCAAACGCCGCGACCGCCGCGCGCCGCTGTGCCAGCAAAGCGCCCCCGTGGAAAATCGGCTGCACGAGGCTGCCGGTGAGGCCCCAGACGGTGCTGCCTGCGGTAAAGAGCTGCTGGGTGCTCAAGGCGGTGGATCCGCCATTGGCACTGAGCGTCAATTGCGGATACAAGTTGGCCGTGGCCACCCCGACCTGCGCACTGGCCGCATGGAGCAGGTCCTCGGCCGCCAGGATGTCCGGGCGCTGATGCACGAGGTCACTGGGCACGCTCAGGGGAAGATCCAGCGGTAATGCCAGGTTGCCCAGCGCGATCGGCATGGCCTCGATTTGCGAAGGCGCCTTGCCCAGATACACGGCCAGAAGGTGCCGGGTCTGCGCCCGCTGGCGCTCCAAGGGGGCAATGGCCGCGCGAGTTTGCGCCAGCGCCGTGCGTTGCGACAGCAGATCGGTTCGGGTCACAGCACCCAGGGCAAAGCGCCGCTCGACAATTTCCAACCCCGAGGCCTGCAGCTTTTCCACCTCGCGCAAGGCCTGGATCTGCTCCTGCAATTGGGCGGCGCGAACCACCGCGGTGACCACATTGGCGCTGAGCGCCAATTGCGCTGCGCGCAGCTGGTTCTCCTGGTAGCCGACCTGGGCCTGCAGCGCTTCGAGCTGGCGCCGCACGCCCCCGAAAAGGTCAAAGGTGTAGGAAACGCTTACTTGCGCGTTGTACAGGTTGAATTCACTGGCCGGCGAAGCAACGCCGAAGGCCGCCCCGGAGGCGCGCTCGCGGCTGGCGGCAAGCGCCCCGTTGACCGCAGGAAATTCGAGAGAGCCCGCGCTCGCGCGCAGTGTCTCGCGGGCCTGGCGCAGAGCCGCCTCGGCGGCCGTCAGGCCCGCGTTTTCGCGCAAGGCGGCGGCTACCAGGGCGTTGAGTGGCTCGCTGTGAAAAAGGGTCCACCAGTCCGCAATGATCTGGGTGCCTGCGCCAAGATTCTGTGCGGGAACGTCGGCTTGCGATGCCGCCGCCGTCTGCCGCGCCATCCCGTCTTCGACGTAGCTCTCTTCCTGGGCCAGCGCAGGCGCGTGAAAATCCGGTCCGACCGCACAGGCGCTCAGGGCGCCCGCCAGAACCAATGGTATGACCACATGCAAACTGCCCAACTTCATGCAACCGACCCCTTCCGCGGAACGACGCCGGTAACAAATTCCCCGGCACCGCGGCGAAACCCCGCCCGGCGCACGTGAACTCAAAACGCGGCGAGCGTGACGCTAGCACGAAATGCATCCGGTTCCGGGCCAGGTCGTCCTTGTTCGGACTATGGAAATGCCGGACCTGGCCAATCCCGCGAGAGCGCCACCGATCGCTACCCGCATCGGCGCCAAATGAAGTATCAGTGAGCGGACCCATTGCTCTTAGACGATTTTGCTATTGTCACGGGCTGGTCACTATCACCGAGAAGCAAAATGTCCTCGCAAACGATTTTGGCGCTGTTGCAACAGCGTGATGAGTTATTGAAAAGACTGAACCAAATCAATGCCCAGATCATCCACGCGACGCTCGATTCCGGGGCCGGCGTCAAGGAGGCTGGGGTGCGCTCCGGGGGCAAGCGGCGCAAGTGGTTCGAACGCGGTGAGATGATCGCGATGAGCCGCAAAATACTGACCCGACCCATGGCCCAGGCAGACCTGGTGCGCGGCCTGGCCAGCGCCAAGGGCTATGAAAAGACTTTGTCCTCGGCGGAGAAGGCGCGCTTTGCCAGCGCGGCCTATCAAGCCATTGCCGCCGCTCTGGCTGCCAAGCAACTCACGCGCAACAAGCTCGGCCAGGTCAGCGCCCGCCGCTAGATTCGGCAGAGCACGCGCTCATGCCAGACCCGCGTCCTCGGCCGGGCCCTGCGCCAGTCGATGGACGAGCGTCGCACCGTTGAGCGCGTTACACCAGCGTGCGACGACCAGTGTTGCGACGCCGTTGCCGATGAAATTCGTGATGGCGCGCGCCTCGGACATGAAGCGGTCGATCCCCAGGATCAGTGCGATCGCAGAAACCGGAATGGTGATCGACGGCACGGCCGCAAGCGTCGACACGAGCACGATGAAGCCGCTGCCCGTGACGCCGGCAGCGCCCTTGGAGGTAAGCAAGAGCACCCCCAGGATCGTCAACTGCTGCGTTAGGTCCAGCGGCGTGTTGGACGCCTGCGCAATGAACAGCGTTGCCATCGTGAGATAGATCGAGGTGCCGTCCAGGTTGAAGGAATACCCGGCCGGCACGACCAGGCCCACGACCGAGCGGTGTGCGCCCAGTGATTCGAGTTTGGCCATCAAGCGGGGCAATGCCGCCTCCGAGGACGATGCGCCCAGGACAATGAACAATTCCTCGCGGATGTAAACCAGAAAGCGCCAGATGCTAAATCCGTGCAGGCGCGCCACCACCCCCAGCACGACGAAGACGAACACCAGGCAGGTGGCGTAAAAACACGCCATCAGTCCGCCCAGATTGGCCAGGGAACTGACACCGTATTTGCCGATGGTGAAGGCCATGGCCCCGAAGGCGCCGATCGGCGCAACCCGCATGATCATGCCCACGATGCGGAACAGGACCAGGCTGAACTGCTCCAGCAGGGCAAACAAGGGCTTGGTGCGCTCGCCCGTCAGGTGCAGGGCAAAGCCACTGAAGATGGCAATCAGCAGTACCGGCAGGATTTCTCCGCGGGCCAGCGCGCCAAAGAAGGAATCCGGAATGATATCCATCAGGAACTGCGCGACGGTCTGCGCCTTGCCGCCACCGGTCTTGGCCGCGACATCGGCAATATCCTTGGCCGTCGGAACAAAGTTCATGCCGGCGCCCGGCTGAACAACGTTGACCACGACGAGCCCGACAATGAGAGCAATGGTGCTGAGAACCTCGAAGTAAATAATTGCCAGTCCGCCCGTGCGCCCGACCGACTTCAGGTTCTCCATGCCGGCAATGCCCAGGACCACAGTGCAGAAGATCACCGGTGCGATGATCATCTTGACAAGTTTTATGAACCCCGTGCCCAGCGGCTCCAGCGTGATCGCCGATTCGGGCCAGAAATGGCCCACCGCCACGCCAATGGCAATGGCGATCAACACCTGGACATACAGAAGGCGCAAAAACCGCAAGTTTTGCACGATGGGTCCTCCCGGAACCGCCTCCGCGCGGTGCAAGAAGCCCTTGGCCTGCGCGGCAACACAAGTCTTGGTAGGGGCAGTAGGAGTCGAACCTACGACCTACGGATTAAGAGTCCGCTGCTCTACCAGCTGAGCTATACCCCCAAATTGTGTCCCCTTGCATCGAATTGTATTTGCTTGGCGCAAGGAGGCGCGGCGTCGTTCCGAAATGCAGTTCGCACCCCGAACGCGGCGCATTTTAACGCAGGAATCCGCGCTTCCGGGCGCGCAGCCCCTGGTTGGCGGAAATTTGCCGTACCGTTAGGCGGTTTGCAGCAAAATCGTGCACCCATGTCCTCCAAGGCGCGTACCCGATGAGCAAGCCGCGGCCCGATGGCGGCGAAAGCGCACCGCCGCAGGTTCTCGATCTGCTGGTAATTGGCGGCGGAATCAACGGCGTGGGCATTGCTCGCGATGCGGCCGGACGCGGATTGCGCGTGGCCTTGTGCGAACAGGGGGATCTTGCCCAAGGCACCTCCTCGCGCAGCAGCGGTTTGATACACGGCGGATTGCGCTACCTCGAGTACGGCGAACTGCGCCTTGTGCGCGAGAGCCTGCGCGAGCGCGAAGTATTGCTTGCCATGGCCCCGCATCTGGTGCGACCCATGCAATTTGTCCTGCCCCACGTGCCCCAGATGCGGCCCGCGTGGATGCTGCGCCTGGGCCTGTTCCTCTACGACCAACTTGCGCCGCGCGCGCACCTGCCCGCGAGCCGCGCCGTGCAACTGGCCAAGGTGGCGCAAGGCGCGGCGGTACGCCCGGAATTTGCGCGCGGCTTCCTGTATGCCGACTGTCGCACCGATGATGCGCGCCTGGTCGTGCACAACGCGCTGGACGCGGCGCAGCGCGGCGCACGGATCTGGACGCGCACGCGCTTTCTCGGGGCAAGGCCCCTGGGCACATACTGGCGCATCCGCGTGCAGGACACCGCGCAGCGCGCAACGCACGAGCTGCAAGCGCGTGCGCTGGTCAACGCCGCCGGTCCCTGGGTTGCCGGCGTGCATGCGTGCATCGGCGCCGCAGGCGCGGCCCGCCCGGTACGACTGGTGCGCGGCAGCCATCTGGTCGTGCCCAAGTTCTGGCAGGGGGAGCACGGATTCTTGCTGCAACACACCGATCGGCGCGTGATCTTCGTGACACCGTATGAAAATGATTTTGCGCTGGTCGGCACGACCGATATTGCGCACGAATCGGCACCCGAGCTGGCCGTTGCGGCACCGGAGGAAACCGCATATCTGTGCGCGGCGGTGAACCGGCAGTTACGCTGCGCACTGGCGCCGCAGCAGGCCGTGCACACCTTCTCGGGCGTGCGCTGTCTGCTCGAGGACGAACAGGCCAACCCATCGGCCGTCACGCGCGACTACGCACTCGACCTGGCTAGTTCCGCTGCCCACCCGCCCCTGTTGACCGTCCTGGGCGGCAAGATCACCACGTTCCGGCGCCTGGCCGAACACGCCTTGGAGATGTTGCGGCCGCAGTTGCCCGCCATGGGTTTGCCGTGGACGGCAGACAGCAAGATTGCCGGCCTTGACCCCAGCGGCAGCACCGACCCGCAGATTTGCGCGCAACAATTCGCGTTGGAATACGCTTTCGTGCCGCCCGCGCACGCCCACGAGCTGTACCGGCGCCACGGACCGCTCGCGCGCCAGGTGCTGGCGGGCGCGACGGCATTGGGCCATCTAGGAAATCATTTCGGGGCCGGCCTGTACGAGGCCGAAGTGACCTACCTGCGCCAGAAGGAATGGGCGCAAGCGGCCGACGATGTGCTCTGGCGCAGGACCAAGTTTGGCCTGCGCCTGAACGCACAAGAGCAAGAACGATTCCTAGACTGGATGCTCGATCAAGCGCCACTCGCCCCAAGCGCCGGGCACGCTAGCGCGTTATCCCTTGCCGGGGCTGTGCCGACCGCCGATTAGCCCCAGTCGCCGCCGCCGCCGCCGCCGTCGCCGCCCGAGATGTCCCCGCCGCCACTATCCCAGGATCCGGCATCGCTGACGCCAAAATCGGGGCCGCCGTCGTCGCCGGCAAGCGGTGCGGCCCCGGCCACACCCGGGTCGACGCCAAGCCGGTCCCGATCACGGTTGCCGATGAATTCATGGGCCAGAGCCTCGCCCGCGACCATTCCGGCACCCAGCGCCGCGCCCGTTGCCAGGCCCCCGACAATTCCCGAGCCGATGCCCCCGCCCATGGGCGCCGGCCCATAGGGCGTAGCGCCGTAGGGCGAGACGCCCGGGCCCATCACCGTCCCGCCGCCGATAACCGGTCCAACCGCGGCATTGCGGTTGCGCAAGATGAGGAACAGCAGCAACCCTCCGCCCAGGACCAGCAGCACGATGCCCCAAGGAAACCCGGAGCCTGCCGCAGGTGCAACGGCCGCCGGCTCGTGCGGCACAACGGCAATACGGCTGCGTTCGGCGATGAGACCGCGCAGGTCGCGCACGGCATCGGGCTTGGCAAAGGGCAGGCCCGGCGCCAGGCGCTCGGCGTTGTCCAGTTCCACGCGCGCCTCACCGGCCCGATCCAGGCGAACCAGCACCTCGGCCTCCACATAGTGCGCCTTGGCGCTGTCCGGGTGATCGCGCAACACCCTGGTCATCATGGCTTGCGCATCGTTGATGCGCCCATCGTGCACGGCCTGATACACCTCGTGCAGGCTCGGGTCGGCGGCGTGCGCCACGGGCACCAGAGCGAAGGCCGCTGCAAGAGCGATACTAGCGAGCATTTTCATGGCAAGCATGTTCCTCGTTGAGCCACCCTCGCGGATGGCGGAAAACCCAATTGCCAACCTTAGATGCGGCACGCTCGGGGAAGTTCAAGAGTAGCGTCCCGACCGTTACGCAAATATTGCAATCCCATCCGGCCCGGCCATCGGCCCTACGCGGACTTACGCCGGGTTCCACAGGGGCGGCAATCCTTCGATGTTCTTCAGGATACCGGCAAGGGAGCCGTCGCGCACGAGCGCACTGGCGCGGGAGATGTCGGGCGCGAGGTAGCGGTCGCGGGGCATGGGCGCGCAATTTTTGCGCAGGAGCGCATGCGCGGCCTCCAGCACCGGTGAACTTTGCAGCGGACGCAGGTACTCCAGGGCCTGGCCGGCAGCGAGCAACTCGATTCCCAGGATATGCGCAGTATTGTCAATGATCCGTTGCAGGCGCCGCGCAGCAAACGTTGCCATCGATACGTGATCCTCCTGGTTGGCCGAAGTGGGCAGGCTATCGACGCTGGCCGGATGCGCCAGCGACTTGTTCTCGCTGGCCAGCGAAGCGGCGGTGACGTGGGCAATCATGAAGCCGCTGTTGAGGCCGGGCTCTTCGCTCAGGAAAGGCGGCAGCCGCGATACGCTCGCATCAATCAGCATGGCGATGCGCCGTTCAGCGATGGCGCCCACCTCGGCAAAAGCAACGGCCATCGCATCGGCCGCCAATGCGACGGGTTCGGCGTGGAAATTGCCTCCGGAAACCAGTACGCCTTCCTCGGCAAAGACCAGCGGATTGTCGGTAACCGCATTGGCCTCGCGCAGCAGCACCAGCGCTGCGTGGCGAATCTGGTCCAGACACGCGCCAACCACCTGCGGCTGGCAGCGCAGGCAATACGGATCCTGCACTCGATCATCGCCGGTGCGATGCGAATTGCGGATGGCGCTGCCCTCGAGCAGGGCCCGGTAGCAACGGGCCACGTCGATCTGCCCGGGTTGTCCGCGCAGCGCGTGGATGCGCGGATCAAAGGGGCCGTCGCTGCCCCGGGCGGCATCGACCGTTAGCGCGCCAACGACCAGGGCCGACTCGAGCACCGGCGCAAAGCTGAACAAGGCATGCAGCGCGAGCGCTGTCGAGGTCTGCGTGCCGTTGATGAGCGCCAGGCCTTCTTTGGCCTGCAAGGTGAGCGTCGCCAGTCCCAGCCGCGCCATTGCTTCGCGGGCCGGCACCAATGCACCATTCACCAGCATCTCGCCCTCGCCGATCAGCGCGAGGGTCATGTGGGCCAGTGGCGCCAGGTCCCCCGACGCGCCGACCGAGCCTTGCGCAGGCACGCGCGGCAGCACCCCGCCGTTGTACGCGGCCAGCAAGGAATCGATAACGACTTCGCGCACCCCCGAGTGACCCCGCGCGAGGCTGGCCGCCTTGAGCGCGAGCATGAGCCCGACAATGGGCGCGGCCAGGGGCTCGCCAACGCCAGCGCTGTGCGAACGGATCAAGTTCAATTGCAACGCATCGAGCTCGGGGGCGCCAATGCGCTTGTCCGCGAGCTTGCCAAACCCCGTGTTGATGCCGTAGACCGGCGCCGAGCCGCGCGCCACGCGTTGCACCAGTTCCGCGCTGGCGCGGATCCGGCCGCGCGGCGCCTCGGGCAGCTGCAGGAGGACCTCCCCCGCATGAATCGCTTGCAACGCGTCCAGCGTGAGGCGCCCGGGATCAATCCGCAGCACGCGCCGGCTCATGCACCCACCATCGGCAGATCCAGTCCGTGGGTGCGGGCTGTTGCAAGCGCTTCGGCGTACCCCGCATCGGCATGGCGCATGACGCCCGTGGCCGGATCATTCCACAAGACCCGGCCAATGCGCGCTGCCGCCTCGTCCGTACCGTCGCAGACAATCACCACGCCGGCGTGTTGCGAATACCCCATGCCAACGCCCCCGCCGTGATGAAATGACACCCAGCTTGCGCCGCTGGCGGTATTGAGCAGGGCATTGAGCAGTGGCCAGTCGGACACCGCGTCGGAGCCGTCCTGCATCGATTCGGTCTCCCGATTGGGCGAGGCCACGGAACCCGAGTCCAGGTGGTCACGGCCGATCACGATCGGCGCCCGCAATTCGCCGGTACGCACCATTTCATTGAAGGCCAGTCCCGCTCGCTGGCGCTCGCCCAGCCCGATCCAGCAGATGCGCGCGGGCAGTCCCTGGAACGCAATGCGCTCGGCCGCCATGTCCAGCCAGCGATGCAGGTGCGCGTCCCCGGCAAATAGTTCCTTCATCTTGCGATCGGTACGCCGGATGTCTTCCGGATCGCCGGACAGCGCCACCCAGCGAAACGGTCCCTTGCCGCGGCAAAACAGCGGCCGAATATAGGCCGGCACAAAACCCGGAAATGCGAAGGCGTCGGCAACGCCCTGGTCGTGCGCAACCTGGCGGATGTTGTTGCCGTAGTCGAAGGTCGGCACGCCCATGGCCTGGAAGGCGAGCATCGCGCGCACGTGCGCGGCGCAACTGCGCGCCGCCTCACCGGCCAGCTGCGCGTGCTGCGTCGGGTCGGCTTGTGCGCCCTGCCAGCGCTCGACACTCCAAGCAAGAGGCAGGTACCCGTGCACGAGATCGTGGGCGGAGGTCTGGTCCGTGACCATGTCCGGACGAATGTCACCGGCCTGCGCCCGGCGCACGAGTTCGGGCAGAAGCTCGGCGGCATTGCCCAGCAGTCCCACCGAAACCGCCCGCCCGGCCTGTGCATGGGCGCGCATGCGGGTCAGGGCATCGTCCAGATCGCGCGCCTGCTCATCGAGGTAGCCGGTGGCAATGCGAAAATCAATGCGGCTCTGCTGGCATTCGATATTCAGCGAACTGGCGCCGGCAAAACTTGCGGCCAGCGGTTGCGCCCCGCCCATGCCGCCCAGGCCGGCGGTGAGGATCCAGCGCCCGGTCAGGCTGCCCCCGTAGTGGCGCCGCCCGGCCTCGACGAAAGTCTCGTAGGTTCCCTGCACGATGCCCTGGCTGCCGATATAGATCCAGGAGCCGGCCGTCATTTGGCCGAACATCATCAGCCCCTTGCGGTCAAGTTCATGAAAATGTTCCCAGGTTGCCCAATGCGGCACCAGGTTGGAATTGGCGATCAACACCCGTGGCGCATCGACGTGGGTGCGGAACACGCCCACCGGCTTACCCGATTGGACCAGCAAGGTCTGGTCCGGCTCCAGGCGCAGCAGGCACTGCAATATCGCGTCCAGGCAGGGCCAGTTGCGGGCCGCCTTGCCGATCCCACCGTAGACAACCAGGGCCTGCGGGTTTTCGGCGACCTCGGGATCCAGGTTGTTGTGCAGCATCCGATACGCTGCCTCGATCTGCCAATTGCGACAGGCCAGGGCGGCGCCGCGGGGCGCGCGCAGGGTGCGCGGACCGGCGCCGGGCGCCTGGGATACGGGACCCTTCATCGTCTCCCCTCCGCGCCAGGTGGCGCTGTGATTGCGGAACGGGCACACTCTACTACGAGGAAACCGATGACAACCATCTGGCACAACGCAGCCCTGGCAACGATGTGCGACAGCGCCGGCGACGGCCTGGTGGCGCGCGGCGCGATCGCCGTGGAGGGTGATCGGGTGCAGTGGTGCGGCGCTCTGGAGGAAATGCCGCCACCGTTGCGCCGCGGCGCCGATGCGCAGGTCGATCTGGGTGGCGCGCTGGTCACCCCGGGCCTGGTCGACTGCCATACGCACCTCGTCTATGGCGGCGACCGCGCCGCCGAATTTGAGCAGCGCCTGCAAGGCAGGTCGTATGAACAAATCGCCCGCGAGGGCGGCGGCATCCGTGCCACCGTGGCGACCACGCGCGCCAGGTCGGAAGATTCCCTGTATGAAGCCGCCGCGCAACGCCTGCAGACCTGGCTCGCCGAGGGCGTCACCACCATCGAGATCAAGTCCGGATATGGGCTCACGCTGGCCGATGAGGCCCGCATGTTGCGGGTGGCGCGGCGCCTGGGGCGCGAGCTGCCCATCGGCGTGCGCACGAGCTACCTGGGCGCGCATGCGCTGCCCGCGGAGTTTGCCGACCGGGCGGACGCCTACATCGAAGCGGTCTGCGCCTGGATCGCGCCGCTACACGCCGAGGGACTCGTCGATGCGGTGGACGCCTTTTGCGACCGGATGGGCTTTAGCCGCGCGCAAACCGAGCGCGTCTTTCGCGCCGCATCGGCAGCGGGGCTGCCCGTAAAGCTGCACGCCGAGCAATTTTCCAACCAGCACGGCGCGTCGCTGGCCGCGGAGTTTGCCGCGCTTTCCTGCGATCACCTGGAACACCTGGACGCGGCGGGCATACGCGCGCTGGCCGCCAGCGGCACGGTCGCCGTCTTGCTGCCCGGGGCGTACTATTTTTTGCGCGAGACACGCCTGCCGCCCGTGTCCCAATTGCGTGCCGGCGGGGTTCCCATCGCAATTGCCACGGACCACAACCCGGGAAGCGCGCCAATGCTCTCGCCCCTGCTGGCGCTGAACATGGCTTGCGTGCTGTTTGGCCTCACGCCCTGGGAGGCCTTGCGCGCCATGACCGCGCATGCGGCGCGCGCCCTGGGCCTGGGAGCAAGCCATGGCTCGCTGGCGCCGGGCATGCGTGCGGACTTCGCGGTTTGGGATGCAGCACATCCCCGGGACCTGGCCTACTTCGCCGGACGCAATCCCTGTCTGCGCACGGTGCTGGGCGGGCGCGAGCGGCCCGCGCCGACGAGACCTGTGGCGCGGATCTCATGAACTCGACCCTGTATTCGCTACAGCCCGGTCGCACCGCCCTGCTCATCAGCCTGCCGCACGTGGGCACGCAAATTCCCGAGGAGCTGCGAGGCCGGTATACGCCCGAAGCGCTCGCGTTGGCCGACACGGACTGGCACCTGGAGCACATTTATGACTTTGCCGCGGAGCTGGGTGCATCCTTGCTCGTGCCGCGCTTGAGTCGGTATGTCATCGACCTGAACCGCCCGCCACGGGATGAGCCGCTGTACCAGGGCGCCAACAATACGGAGCTGTGTCCCACGCGCTCCTTTTCCGGCGAGGCCCTCTACCGTCCCGGCTGCGCGCCCGCCGCCGATGAGATCACCCGGCGACGCCGCGCCTGCTGGGAGCCCTACCACGAGGCCCTGCGCAAGGAGCTGGACCGGTTGCGGGCGGCCCACGGCCATGCATTGCTGCTTGATGGCCACAGCATCCGTTCGCAACTGCCATGGCTGTTTGCCGGTACCCTGCCGGACCTCAATCTTGGCACGGCCAGCGGGCACAGCTGCGCGCCGCAGCTGCGCACGGCACTGGCCAGCGTCCTGGCGGCGCAGGACCGCTATACGCAGGTGGTCGACGGGCGTTTTCGGGGCGGATACATCACGCGCCAGTATGGACGCCCACTGGACGGCGTACACGCAGTGCAGATGGAAATGTGCTGGAGCTGCTACATGCGCGAGGAGCCACCCTACGCGATCGACGAGGAGCGCGCGCGCCCGCTGCGCGCGCTGCTGCGCCAGTTCTGCGCCGCCCTGCTTTCCTGGAAGCCGCCCAATGGATGACGCGCCGTACGCCCGGCCTGCCGCGGGCACGATCTGGGCGCCCCGCGCCTGGCTCGGGGGACGCTGGGGCGAGCAGGTTTTGCTGTGCGCCGGCGCGGATGGAACCTGGACGAGCGTGCAAGAAGGCGTGCGCACGCCCGCCGGCGCCCAGGTGCTGGAGGGCGCGGTCCTGCCCGGTCTGGTGAACGCGCACAGCCACGCATTTCAACGCGCCTTCGCCGGGATGGCCGAAGAACGTGCGCATGGCCAGGACGATTTTTGGTCCTGGCGCGACCGCATGTACCAGGTCGCGCTGCGGGTGACGGCGGAGCAGCAGCGGGCAATTGCCGCACAACTGTTCCTCGAACTGCTGCGCGGCGGGTACACGCAGGTGTGCGAATTTCATTACCTGCACAACGCGCCGGCCGGCGGCAACTACCCGCCCAGCGACGTGCGCATGGCCCGGGCAATTGCCGCCGCCGCCGCGGACACCGGCATCGGCCTGACCCTGCTGCCGACCGTCTACGAGCGAGCCGGCTTTGCCCAACCGCAGCTGCGTGCCGATCAGCAGCGCTTTGGCGCCGATGCGCAGACCGTGCTGGCGATGCGCGCCCGCCTGCGCCAGGAAATCGCGACCACAGCCGTTGGCACGCCGCCGGTGCGCGTTGGCCTGGCGCTGCACTCGTTGCGCGCCGCCACACCGGCGGCCATCGCACGGCTGTGCGCCGGGGCCGACGACGCGCCGATCCATATTCACATCGCCGAGCAGACCGGTGAGGTCGACGACTGCCTTGCACAAACGGGCCTGCGTCCCATCGAATGGCTGCTGCAAAATGCACCGGTGGACCGGCGCTGGCACCTGGTGCATGCCACGCACGCCACTGCCGCGGAGATTCAAGCCGTGGCGCGCAGCGGTGCCGGCGTGGTGCTGTGCCCCAGCACGGAAGCCAACCTGGGCGATGGCATCCCGGATCTGCCGGCATGGCTGCACCATGATGTTCCCCTCAGCCTGGGAACGGACAGTCACGTTTGCCGCTCCGCGCTGGAGGAATTGCGCCTGTTGGAGACCGCGCAGCGCCTGGCGCGGCGCGTGCGCTGTGTCGCCGCCGCTCCACAGCAAGGCCATGCCTCCACGGCGGCGCGGCTGCTGAGCCGGGTCACCGCGGGCGGCGCCGCAGCGGCTGGTTATCCCACCTGGGGTTTGCAGGTGGGCGCGCGCGCCGACTTGCTTGTCGTAGACAGCGCCACGCCGGCCCTGCTCGGCATTCCTGCCTCGCAACTGCTCGATGCACTGGTCTTTAGCAGTCCGAGCCGCCCGTTTCGCGACGTGCTAGTCGCCGGGCGCTGGGTCCATCGCGATCATCAGTCGCCCCAATCGGCGCAGGTCGCGCAACGTTTCACGACGGCGATGGAACAGCTCTGGGCCAAGAGCAAGTAGCCGGGGCGCGCCACCCTGGCTTACCCGACGGCGACGCCCAGGCTGGCCAACACGCATAGCAACACCACCAGCAATGCGGAGGCGTTCCAGCGCGCCAGCACCACGACGCCCAGGGCGGCGATGAAGACATCCGCAGGCGCGCGCACTGCGCTCACCCAGAGCGGGTCGTAGAGGGCGGCAGCCAGCATCCCGACGACAGCGGCACCGACGCCGGCAATGGCGCGGGCCGCGAGCGGATGCGCCGCCAGCGACCGCCAAAACGGCAAGACGCCGGCCACGAGCAAAAAGCCCGGAAGGAACGTCGCGAACACAGCGAGGGTGGCGCCAACGAAGCTGCCGTACCCGCCGGGCAGTCGGGCACCCAGAAAAGCGGAAATCGCAAACATCGGCCCGGGCACGGCCTGCGCCGCCCCGTACCCCGCAAGAAAGTCGGCTGCGGAGATCCAACCAGGGCGCACCACCGCATCCTGCAGCAAGGGCAAGACTACGTGCCCGCCACCAAAGGCCATCGCGCCCGTGCGAAAGAAAGCGGCGGCGTAGCGCGATACGGGTGCATCCGCGTGGCTCGCAAGCGGCAGGGCAGCCAGCAGGAGGGCAAATGCCGCCAACAGCACCGACGCCAGCTTGGCGCCGTAGCGCAGCCGAAATTGCCCTTCGAAGTTCGGGCGCAGCCGGCGGCACAGCACCGGGCCAGCGATCGCGCCCAGGCCAACGGCGGCAAACTGGGCCACGGCCGGATTGGCAAGAAGAACAACACCGGCCGCGCACGCGGCGATGCATGCGCGGGGCACATCCGGACACAGGGAGCGACTCATGGGCACCAAGCCATAGGCCACCACGGCAAGGGCAACGAGTTTGAGTCCGTGCAGTACCGCCTCCCCCGTGGCGCCGGCGAGCAGCGGCAACAGCGCAGCGAAGGCAAACATGGCCAGCGCTGAGGGCAGCGTGAATGCGACGAATGCCGCCATGGCCCCAGGCCAACCGGCGCGCAACAGACCCAGCGCGAAGCCAAGCTTGCTGCTGCCCGGACCCGGTAGGAACTGCGCCAGGCTGAGCAATTGCCCGAAGTGCTCGTCGCTCAACCAACGCCGGCGCACCACGAACTCGCGCCGAAACAGCACAAAATGCGCAACCGGTCCGCCGAAGCTCGTCAGGCCCAGGTACAGGAAGGCGCCAAAAACCTCGACGAGTCGATGGACGGAGTGATGTCCGTGGGAGCCTTCCTGCGCAGGCGCGCTCATTGGAGACCGGCGCGCAGGGCCTCCACCGAGGTGAGCGGAGCCTGGCAGGCCTGGTCCCGGCAGATGTAGGCAGCGGCTCTGCCCTCTACGGGCCGCAGATCCTGGGCGCCCGGAAGGTGGGTGGCCAGCGCAAGCACGCGATTGGGCAGATAGCCGCGGTGCACGGCATGGGCCAACTCCTGCACCGCGTCCCGGCCTCCGGCAAGGACGATGCGTTGTGGTCCGGCGCGGGCAAATTCCTGCGCGGCCAACAAATGGGCAAAGCCAAAGGCGTTGCGCTGCATGGCTGAGGCCAGGCGCTCCAGGACGCGCAGCGCGCAATCGCGAAAGCGCCGCTGACCGCCCAGTTCCTGCGCGCGCAACAGGGCAAAAACGCCCTCGGACAGGCCCGAGGGCCAGGCGCTGTCAAACGGCGCGAGGGGCCGATGGACCAGGGGCGCATCGTCCTTGGCGGTAAAGAAAAGCCCATCGTCCCAGAACCGATCCAGGATCTGCTCGACCAGGCGCAGGGCCTGCTCCAGGTGGCGCTGATCAAAATCGGATTCATACAAATCCATCAGCGCGTTGGCCACGAAGCTGTAGTCTTCCAAAAATCCCGGCACGGTGGCACGACCATCGCGCCATGCCCGCAACAAGCCCCCGTCCGCGCTTGCCAGATGCGTGGCCAAAAACTGCGCGGCCGCGCGCGCCGCGTCCAGATGGCCGGCGTCGCCCGTCGCCTGAAAGGCGGCGCACAGCCCCTGGATCATCAGGCCGTTCCAACCGGCCAGGACGTTTTCGTCCCGCGCCGGCCGCACCCGCGCTGCGCGCGCCGCCAGCAGGCGCCCGCGAACCTCCCCCAGACGCAGTTCCTCGGCCGCGTCCAGCGTCACCTTGCGTTGGAGCACCGAGCGTCCTCGGGCAAAATTGCCCGGCGCCCCCACACCATAGGCACGACAGGCAAAGGCGCCATCGTCGGCGCCCAGCACGCCCATGATCTCCTGCGGGCTCCAGACATAAAAGCGCCCTTCCTCGCCCTCGCTGTCGGCGTCCTCGCTGGCAAAGAAGCCTCCCAGCGGATGGCGCAGATCGCGCAGCACGTAGGCAATGCCCTCCTCGAAGACGCGGCGCCATTGGGCGCGCCCGGTGCAGCGGTAGGCATCGGCAAAGAGCCGTATCAGTTGGCCGTTGTCATAGAGCATCTTTTCAAAGTGCGGCACTTCCCAGCGCTCATCGACGCTGTAGCGCGCAAAGCCACCACCCAGGTGGTCGTGAATTCCACCGGCGGCCATGCGCTCCAGCGTGCGTTCCAGCGCGGCGATCACGGCGGGATCGCGGGTGCGCGCATAGGTGCGCAGCATCAGGTCCTGGACACTGGCATTGGGAAACTTCGGCGCCTTGCCCAGGCCACCGTGGACCGGATCCGTATTGGCGGCAAACACGCTTGCGGCCCGCGCCGGCAGGTCCGGCACCGCATCCGCATCGCCGGCGTACAGAGCCGCATCGTGGGCCGCAAATCCGCGCAGGAACTGCGTGCAGTTTTCGCGCACTTCGTTCTGGCGGTTCTCCCAGGCCATGCGCAAACCACCGAGCAAGCGCGGAAAGCCGGGCCGGCCCGGGCGGTCGCTCGGGGGGAAATAGGTCCCCGCAAAGAACGGCTCCTGTTCGGGCGTGAGGAACACCGTCAGGGGCCAGCCCCCCGGCTGCCCCATCATCTGGAGCACGCGCTGGTACAAATCGTCCACATCCGGGCGCTCCTGGCGGTCGACCTTGATATTGATGAAGCCCTCGTTGAGTTGCCCGGCGATCTGCGCATCCTCGAAACACTCGTGGGCCATCACATGGCACCAGTGGCAGGCAAAATATCCTATGGAAAGGTGGATGGGCTTGTTTTGCGCGCGCGCCGCGGCAAAGGCTTCCTCGCCCCACGGGTACCAATCCACGGGATTGTCCGCATGTTGCTGCAGGTACGGGGACGACTCGCGCGCGAGGCGGTTGCTCATGGCGAAAACCCATTTGGCCCGAGTTGCGCCCGGCGCCGCGCTGGCGTGGCGCAATCCGACGCAATCCGAAAGGGATCGCCCGATCATAGAACATAGGCGGCTTGCGCCCAGTGCGCTATCCTTGCTCGCCTGGGCTGCCCAGAGGCAGTCGCTGCATCCAGAAAGAGAAACCACTTGGAATCGCAACCGCGCCAGCGCCTGGAGCCCGCGCAAATTCTGGCCGCATTCCTGGGGCTGATGCTGGTGAGCAGTTCCCTGGAGGCGATCTGGTACCTGGGCATCGCCCAGGAGGTTTACCTGCAACGCATCGGTGGGCTCATGAACGCGCAGTTCGACGTCTTCGTGGCCTTTCTTTTTTACCTGTTGTACTCCCTTGGCGCGATGATTTTCGCCGTACGCCCCGCGCTGCTCGCCGGTTCGCGGCGGCACGCCGTGCAAATGGGCGGGCTGTACGGATTCTTTTGCTTCTCCGCGCACAACCTCACCGATCTTGCCGACGTGAAGGGTTTTTCCTGGGAGATCACGATCATTGACATGGCCTGGGGCACCTTCATGACGGCATGCGCTTGCGCACTGGCCTATGCGCTGGGTCGCTGCATGGGCAAGGCGGCGCCGATGAAGGCCTCGACGCCCGAGGCACGGTAGGCACGCTGCTGGCACTTGCCACCGCATGCATCGGCTCCAACCACGATCATGAATCCGGTGACACCGACGTCCGCGCAAGGCGACGCCAAGGCGGACGAATTTGACGCGAGGCGCTATTTTGACGGGGGCGTCGCCGAGCGCTATGACCAGGGAATTCGGCTTTCCTGTCCTAGCTACGACGCCTTGCACCAGATGCTCTTTCCCGTGCTGCGACTTCTGCCGCCCGGGGCGCGCTTTCTCTCCGTGGGCGCCGGAACCGGCGCCGAGATCCTCTGCCTGGCACCGCGTTTTCCCGGGTGGTCGTTCGCCGGCGTGGACGTCTCCACCGACATGCTGGAAGTGTGCCGCCAGCGCCTTGCCCAGGCGGGGTTGTCCCACCGGGTCGTTCTGCATGCCGGCCGTCTGGGCGATTTCTCCCCCGAGCAGCCCTTCGATGGCGCTTCGTCAATCTTCGTGGCCCATTTCATCAAGGGCCGGGAAGAAAAGCTTGCCTACTTGCGGGCAATTGCCGCCAAGCTCAAGCCCGGCGCGACCCTGGTGCTCGCGGATCTGTTCGGCAAGAAGGGATCGCCGGAATTCGTCCGGCTCATGCAAGCCTGGTTGCTGTACTACACCTCGCATGGCGTAATTGCCGAGAAACTTGCGCGCGATTTGCAACTCATCTTGCAGGACATCGCGTTCGTGCCCGAGGACGAACTTTTTGCCCTGCTCAACGAAGCGGGGTTTGCCAATCCGGTGCGCTTTTACCAGACCTTCCTGTTTGGCGGCTGGATCGCGACCCGCCGCGAGTAGACGCGCCGCGCCCGCCGGCGCGCGGACCCGGTGCGAGAATGCCCCTCATGGTCCATCGCGTGCAAAGCCCGGGGGAAGAGGTCGCCAACAGCCTGATCCATGGATTTGCCCTCCTGTGCGCAATGGCGGCAACGCCCATGCTGGTGCTGGCCGCCAGACCCCAGGGGGCGGCCAGCATCGTCGGCGCGAGCGTGTTTGCCGCATCCATGGTCGTGCTGTATCTGACATCAACGCTGTATCACGCCCTGCCCGCGGGACGCGCCAAGCGGGTGTTTTTGCGGCTGGACCATGGTGCGATCTACCTTTTTATCGCCGGCACCTACACCCCGTTTGCCCTGGGTGCCCTGCGCGGCGCCTGGGGTTGGACACTCTTTGGACTGGTCTGGACGATGGCCGCCCTCGGGATGACGCTCAAGGCGGTGAACCGTCTTTCCCGTCCCTGGCTGTCGACCGGGCTGTACCTGGCCATGGGTTGGCTGGTGCTGATCGCGGCCGTGCCGCTGGTTGCGCGCGTCCCGCACGAGGGAGTGCTACTGCTGGTGGCCGGCGGCGTGGCCTACAGCGCCGGCGTGGTGTTCTTTGCACTCGATTCGCGTGTGCGCTACGCGCATGCCATCTGGCACGCCTTCGTCGTTGCCGGCACCGGCTGCCACCTGCTCGCCGTACTGCGCTACGGCGGCTAGGGTCGCCGCGCGCCGTTGGCGGTTCGGCGCTAAGAATGCCCTAATCCTGGGCAACGATGCTACCGGCTCACCTGGAGGCATCGTGAAAATCATCCCAAGCGTACTTTGCGTTCTCGCTGCGGCACTCAGTTCCGGCGCCGGCGCCGCCGACACCGCGCAATCGCAACTGGCGGAATACGCCCGCGCCGCAGGCGCGCCCGGGCAGGCCGAGCGCGGACGCACCTTCTTCACCGCCAATCACGGCGGTGATTGGAGCTGTTCGACCTGCCACACCGCCACGCCGACGGTGCCCGGAAAGCACGCAACCACGGGCAAGGCAATCCTGCCGCTTGCACCGGCCTTTGCACCGGAGCGCTTTACCGACAGCGCAAAGACCGAGAAATGGTTCCGCCGCAATTGCAAGGACGTGGTTGCGCGCGAATGTACGCCGCAGGAGAAAGCCGACCTGCTGGCCTGGCTGCTGACCCTCAAACCCTGACAAGGACATCGATGAATCTCTTCGTCACACGATCGACGTGCATGGTCCTGGCATTGACGGGCACCCTGCTCAGCGCGCCGCTGCGAGCCGGTGAGCAAGGCGCCCGAGGCGCCACCGCCGGCCCCACGCCCGCGCAATACCTGCAGGAATGCGGCGCCTGCCACCTCGCCTATCCGCCACAGTTGCTGCCACCGGCCTCGTGGCAGCGCCTGATGGGCTCGCTGGACAAGCATTTTGGAACCGATGCCTCGCTGGAATCGTCCGCCATCGCGCAGATTTCCGGTTGGCTGACCGCCAACTCGGCGCCGGGGCGCCAAGGAACGCCTCCGGAAGACCGGATCACGCGCAGCGCCTGGTTCGCGCACGAACACCGCGAGGTCGCCCCTCCGCCCGGCGCGCGCAAGAGCTATTCCAATTGTGCGGCCTGCCATCCGGGCGCCACCCAAGCGCGCTTTGACGAAGACGAAGCGAGGCGGCCGCAATGAAACTGCAAAGAGTGCCCGAGGCATTCATCACCGTCTGGGACCTTCCCGTACGCGTCTTTCATTGGCTGCTCGTGCTCTGCGTAGCCGGCGCCTACGTGAGCGCGGAGAGCGAGCGCGTGCGCCTGCTGCATGCCACCCTGGGATACACGGCTTCGGGGCTGGTTGCCTTTCGCCTTCTCTGGGGCTTCCTCGGCACGCCCTACGCGCGCTTTTCCTCTTTCGTGCGCGGGCCCCGTGCCGTGCTGCGCTATTTGCGCTCGCTCCCCTCGGGGCGACCGGAGCACCACACCGGCCACAATCCGGCCGGCGCCGTCGCGATCCTGGGCCTGCTGGCGCTGGCCACATTGACCGGCGCAACGGGTTGGGCCGCCTACAATGACCTCGGCGGGGAAGCCCTGAAGGAGGTCCACGAGGTGGTCGCAAACGCGCTGCTTGGCCTGGCCGGCGTGCACGTGCTGGGCGCGGTACTGGGCAGCTGGATCCACCGGGAGAATCTGGTGGCGGCGATGATTACCGGGCGCAAGTCCGGCCGCCCGGATGCCGATTTGCGCCGCACGCATACCCCGCTGGCCGTGCTGCTCCTGGGCGCAGTACTGGCCTTCTGGGCTGCGCAATGGCACGCCGCGCCCACGGCGGACGCGCAAGCCTTCATCGCCGATGGCGGGCGTCTTGCGCATCCTGCTCGCTGAAGACGATCTCCTGCTCGGGGACGGCCTGCGCAGCGCGTTGCGCCAGCAGGGCTTTCTTGTCGATTGGGTGCGCGATGGCGCCGCCGCGGAACGCGAGATTGGGACACAGGCCTACGAGGCAATTGTTCTCGACCTGGGCTTGCCGTCGCGCGATGGCGTCGATGTTCTGCGGATGGTGCGCGCCCGGGGAATCCAGACGCCGGTCCTGGTCTTGACCGCGCGCGATGCGGTACCCGATCGCATCCTGGGGCTGGAAATCGGCGCCGACGATTACGTGGGCAAACCGGTCGACATGTACGAGCTGGGCGCGCGCCTGCGCGCCCTGGTGCGGCGCGCGCACGGCAAGACCACGGACACCCTGCAGGTGCAGGAACTGGTCTTGCAGCCGGCCGCGCGCGAGGTCCGCTTCGGCGATCAGCCGGTAACACTATCGACGCGAGAATTTGACCTACTCCATACATTCATGCTCAATGCAGGCCGCGTTCTGACGCGCGAGCAGCTCGAGCAAAGCCTGTATAGCTGGGGCCAGGAGGTGGAGAGCAACACCATCGAGTTTCACATCCACAAGCTACGACGCAAGCTGCGCCCGGATCTGATCGTCACGGTGCGCGGCGTGGGCTACACGATGCCACGCTCGCAGGAGGGGGCATGACACGCCTTGCAGCGCCGCGCTCCTTGCAGGGCCGACTGATTGCCATGCTGATCGTGGTTGTTACCGGGGTGTGGCTGGCGGCAGCCACGCTTACCTGGATCGATGCGCGCCATGAACTCGGTGAGCTGCTCGACAGCCACCTGGCACAGGCGGCGGCACTGCTCGTGGCTCAGCAGGCCCGCGAGGTCGACGATGACGCGCTGGCCGATGCGCCCAACCTGTATCGTTACGCCACGCACGTGGCGTTTCAGGTCTGGAACGGAGATCAGCTGTTGCTGCATTCGGTCAATGCGCCGCACCTGCGAATGTCCATTCGCGATCGCGGCTTTGAGACGCGCACTATCGATGGCACCGTATGGCGGGTATTTGCTGCCCGCGGCGGCGCACAGAATCTGCAAGTGTTCGTCGGCGAACAAATTGGCGCGCGCGATGACATCCTGGCCACGATCTCGGCCAATTTGCTTGCGCCACTGGCACTCATGCTGCCTCTGCTGGCGTTGGGCTCCTGGTGGGCCGTGCGCGCCGCATTGGTGCCGCTGCGGCGTCTGGGAACGCAGATCAGCGCCCGCCCGGCCCATTCCCTGGAACCCGTACAGGTGGCAGAGGCCCCGAGCGAAATGGCGCCCTTGCTGGCTGCGCTCAATGGCCTGTTCGAGCGCATGGCGGCCATGCTCGAATCAGAGCGGCGCTTTACCGCCGATGCCGCACACGAATTGCGCACCCCCATCGCGGCGATCCGCATCCAGGCGCAGGTGGCGATGGCCAACGCGACGACGGCCGAGCGCGCCCGCGCGCTGCAGGCGACCGTCGCGGGCTGTGATCGCGCCGCGCATCTGGTGGATCAACTGTTGCAATTGGCGCGCCTGGAGAGTGCCGCCGCGCCCCTGGGCATCGTCGACCTGGCGGCGATTGCCCGGCGCAAGCTGGCTGAACTTTTCCCCAGCGCCATCGGTAAGGACCAGACGCTCGATCTGGATGCTCCGCCGCAATGCCTGGTCGCGGGCGACGAAGCGCTGGTCGGCGTGCTCATCCGCAACCTTGCTGACAACGCCATCCGCTACAGCGGCCGGGGGGCGCGCATTGCGGTCGGCGTGCGCGCCGGCCCCGTGGCCGAATTGCGCATCGAGGATAGCGGGCCGGGCTTGTCAGCCCCGGACCAAGCCAGGCTCGGCGAGCGATTCTTCCGCGGCTTGGGCACCGATGCGCCAGGAAGCGGCCTGGGCTGGTCGATCGTGCAGCGCATCGCGCGCGTCCACGGCCTGCAGATCCAGGTGCAATCCTCGCAGCGGCTGGGCGGCTTGGCCGTGCACGTGCGCTGGCCACAAACTTCGACCCCGGCCGCCTCCTCGGCCTGAAACGGCATTGGCGGCCCTTTGGACCGCCGACCTCCCCGCTAAGAGTGTCCTAATACCCGCCGTTCAAGATGGGACTGTCGCGATTGCAGTTGCATTGCGATCCGGAAGCCCAAGCTACCCACCTACCTTTGGAGCGCATTATGAAATCGGTCATCCTTTTGAGCACACTTGCATTGGTGTCGATCCCGGCGCTGGCCACAGACCCCCAGCCGGCAGCGGCGCCAAGCCTGCATTTCACTTCGATTCCCATTATGGATAAGGTCGGCAACGGACAACACAAAATCTTCCCGTATCGCAACGAGGACCGCCTGGTGGTCGTGGTGGAAGATCCCATCATCTGCGGTCAAAAGCCGACCAACGCAAAATTCGAGATCAAGGGCAGTCAGGTCGTCCTAAAGTATGACCTCACCAAGGCACCGGCAAGCCCGGTCTCGGGCACCTGCACGGCGCATTCGACCTTTGATATTGCCGACGTGCCGCACGCGGAACTAACGGTGCGCTTTGCCGGCGGCAAAGAGCCCTTCGCGGTGGCCGAGATGGCGCGCTGTCCCAATACCACCCCGGTCGTCGACATTTACGACTGCATGGTGCCGCGTAAATAGTTGCGCCCGCGCTCGAGGGCCGCGCGCCCTGCGGCGCCCGCGTGCGCGATCCTAGGCCGCCGCGCGCCGGGCGCCGGCGGCGCCCTTCCTGCCGGACCGTTCGACGATCGCGTCCAGAGAATCAGCCAGGGTGGGCCGGGACGTGCGGAACAGGACGCCGAGCGCGGGCTGTTCCGGTTTCATCGCCAGCGCGATGGCCGCACTCAGGTCGGAGGTATCGTGCTCCGCGGGAACCTCGCGCACGTGCTCGCCCAGTTGCTGGTAGGTCTTGTCGGTCTTGTCGAAGGTAACGCAGGGCGAAAGAATGTGCAGGTAGGAGAAGCCCCGGTGGGCAATGGCCTGGCGGATGAGTGCCTCAAGCTGCTGGGGCCGCCCGGCGTAGGCCTGCCCCACCCAGGTTGCGCCGTAGGTCAGAACCATCAGCAAGGGATTGAGCGGCTGGTCCAGGTTTTCATAGGGACTGGTGGAGGTGCGAAAACCCACGGCCGAGGTCGGCGAGGTTTGACCCTTGGTAAGTCCGTAGATCCCATTATCAAAGAGCAGATAGGTGATGTCGACATTGCGGCGCGCGGCGTGCGGCACGTGTCCGCCGCCGATGGCAAAGCCGTCGCCGTCGCCGCCGACGGCGATGACCGTCAGGGCGTCGTTGGCGGTCTTGATTCCCGTGGCCACCGGAAGGACACGCCCGTGCAGGGTGTGAAAGCCATAGGTGTTGACGAAAAATGGAAAGCGCGACGAGCAGCCGATACCGGACACGACCACGGTGTCCTTGGGCGCGATGCGCGCGTCGTTCAGAGCCCCCGGCAGGCCATCGACGATGCTGAAATAGCCGCAACCCGGGCACCACGTTGGCATCGAGCGCGATCGGTACGCGAGGCGCCCCGAATCGTTGATCTCCCGCAGCTTGTCCTCGAGATAGATCGGTGTCGGATTCATGATTGCGTCCTTAGGCAGCCTTCTGGCGGCGCGCGGCCAAGAGGCGGCGCATCTCATCGAGGATATCGGCAACGGCCATCGGTGCGCCGGCCACGCGGTCATAGCGCTTGACGATCCGGCCGGTTTGCGCCTGGACCAGGAGCGCGAACTGTCCCTGGTAATTGAGCTCGGGCACCAGCACGACATCGCACTGTTCGAGGAACTCCGCCACCGCGGCCGTCGGGAACGGCTGCAGCATCACGACCTTCATGGCGGCGCAACGAATTCCCTCGCTTCGTGCGCGAAACATCGCGGCCAGACACTCGCCGAAGGTCGATCCCCAGGCGAGCAATCCGATGTCCACGCGCCCTTCATCGCCAAAGCGCTTGACGTGCGTGAAATCCGGGTGCTGCAGCGCCGCCAATAGTTTCTCGTGGCGCTTGCGGCTCATGGCCTCGTGATTCGCCGGCTGCTCGTTCACGCGCCCGGCCTCGTTGTGTTCCAGCCCGGTGACGACGTGCATGCCCCCCGCCGTACCCGGCAGCGCACGGGGACTCACGCCACTGGCCGTCAAGGCAAAGCGCCGGTAGCCGGGACCCAGTTCCTTCTTGGGAACCGGTTCATCGCAATTGGGTTCAAAGGGCGCCTTCCCGGGCATCACCACGGTCTCATAGCGGTTGGACAGGTATAGATCCAGCAGCACGATGACCGGCGTCTGGTAGCGTTCGGCCATCTCGAAGGCCTTGCCGGCACAGCGATAGCAACCCTCGACGTTGGTCGGCGCGATGACGATGCGCGGTGCATCACCCGGACTGCCATACAGCGCCATGTTCAGGTCCGACTGCTCCGTCTTGGTTGGGATCCCGGTAGAGGGGCCACCGCGCTGCGATACAAAGATCACGGAGGGCACCTCGGCCATGATGCCCAGGCCCAACATCTCGGACATCAGCGCCAGGCCAGGCCCGGAGGTCGCCGTGGCCGCACGGGCGCCGGTGTACCCCGCGCCGATCGTCGTGGCGATTGCCGAAATTTCATCCTCGGTTTGCACCAGGCGCTTGCCGCGCTTGGGCATCTCGACGGCGAGTTTTTCCATGATCGTGGTGGCCGGCGTGATCGGATAGCCGAAGAAATTGTCGATGCCCGCGTCCAGGCAGCCCTGGACGACCGCGGTATTGCCATTGAGCATCACCGAGGAAGTTCCCGCGACGGGCGCGCCGAACGCAACGTTGTCCAGCTGGAATGCCGCGCGCCCCGCCACAAGGCCCGCCTCAAAGGCCTTGCGGTTGGCCTGCACAACGGCGCCCTTGCCCTGGAATTTCTCCTCGATGATGCGCAGGAACGGCTCGGTGGCCAGGCTGTACAGACCGGCAAGGTAACCGAGCACGACGATATTGCGCGCACGCACCGCGCCCGTGGCGCGTTCGCTCAATTCCCGGATCGCCACCGGATAGGGAATCTGCGCCGGCCGCAGGTGCGCGCTGACGTGCCCGCCCTCGGGCAGCCGGGCAATCGACTTGGACTCATAGATGACGGCGCCAAAATCACGCACCTCCCCCACGTGCGGGATCGCGTGTTCGTCGTTCAGGCAGACCAGCACGTCGGATTTTTCCTTGAGCGAATACACCTGCTCCGTCGTCGCCCGCAGGCGCGCCACGCACTTGCCAAATCCGCGGATCTCCGCGGGGTATGCATCAAAGCTGATGATGCGGTAGCCGGCCACGGCCAGCGCATTGCGCAGGATGTCGCCGGCGGCGATCGTGCCCTCGCCGGCCGAGCCGCAGATCGATATTTGTACGTCGGTCCTCATTACGCATATTCCCAAAAAGGCGAGTGGATCGTGGTGCCGTCGTGGATGTGCAGCGTCTCGTCCTGCGCCGGCACGAAGGGCTCGTCCTCGCCGGTCAGGTTGCGGGCCGCCAGCTCGCCCATGGCGCGCACGTTCTTCCAGCCGTAATAGAAGCGGTAGCGCTTCTCCTCGGCCGACCAGATCTGGCAAACATCGCCGGCGGCCAGGATCGATTCATCGGTGGTGCGCAGCGTCGGACTGACCAGCAGACCGCGCTCGATGCCGATGCCCGAACCGATCATGAATTCAACGGACGGCACCAGCCCAAAGGACGGCAACACCACATCGGCGGTGAGCTCGCGGCCCTTGTGGAACACGATCCGGCGCGCGGCAAAGCCTGGCGCACCCGCCTGGATCGAGCTGATGCCGCCTTCCACACCCGCATCGATGATCTGCATGCCCATCGCCTGCAAGACGCTGAGCAGCTCCTGGCGCTGCTCCGGCGGCTCCTGGTGGGGCCAGAAGGTGTGCTCGCTGACTACCAGCGCGACGCGGTGGCCCGTGTCGACGAGGGTGCGCGCCAGATCCAGGCCGATCATGTCGCCGCCCAGGATTGCCACGCTGCCGCCTTCGGGCACCTTGCGACGCACCGCCATGGCCTGCTCGAAGGTCGTGAAGGTATCGAGCAAGGCGCGATACTCGGACAGCTCCTCGGGCAGATAGGGGCGTCCGCCCGAAGCCACCAGTAGCGTGTCGTAATGCAGTTCCTCGTTTTGCCCAAGGAATATGGTTTTGCTCTTGGCGTCGACGTTCACCACCTGGGTGCAACGGCGCAATTCGATGCGCTGGTCGTCGTAGTAGGCCGGCGGATCCACCAGGAATTCGCGCCAGTCATGCACGCCGCGGAACACCCGCGGCAGGTCGTAGCGGTTGTAAAACGGCAGCGCCGACAGGGTCAGCAGGCTAATGCGCGCCTTGGGCTCGCGCTGGCGCAGCGTGCGCGCCGCCTGGTTGCCGGCGATCCCGGTGCCGATGATGACGTGGTGTCGCGTCGCGCTCATGGTATGTCGACCTCGACAAATTCGTTACGGGTTATTGATATGCACTTGACCGGGCAGGCGCGAAAGCAGGCGCCGCAGCGAATGCATTCGTTGTTATCGATCCAGATTGCACCGACCTGGTTCCAATCCTTGGCCTCGCGCAGGCTGCCGTAGCTGCCGTCGGGTTCGATATCCACGCCTTGGACGAGCTTGATGCAATTGCGCGGCGCCACCTCGATGCACGCCCGGCAATAGATGCAACGATCGACATCGATCTGGTAGTGCAGGTTGCACAGGTAGCAGCGCCGCGATTCCTGCGTCGTCTGGGCCGGATCCATGCCCAGCTCGACCTCGGGCTGCTCCTTGCCCAGACGCACCTGCAGGGGCGCGGTCTGCATGTGCTGGCGGGCAATGAAGTCGTACGCGCGTTCACGCAGCGGTTCGTCGACCGGAACGATCTGAACGACGCGCTTGCGCCGGGGCTTGCCCAGCAGCCATGCATCCAGGCGCTGCGCCGCGTGGCGCCCGCGCCCGATTGCCTCGACCACCGTGGTCGGTCCCGTGACGAAGTCGCCGCAGGCGAACAGGCCGCGGGCCGAGGTCATGCCATCCTCACCGATGCGCACGTTTTGCCACTGGTCGAGCTCGACCTTGACGTCCAGAAAGTCATTGACCGTCTTTTGCCCGATGGCGATCAGCAGCGTGTCGCACGGCTCCACAAATTCCGAGCCCTCGATCGGGATCGCCTGGCGCCGCCCATCGGCACGCCAGGCGCCAAGGCGGTTTTGCACGAATTCCACGCCCCGCAAGCGGCCCGCTGCATCCAGGACTATGCCCACCGGTGTGCGCAAGCCCTTGATGCGCACACCCTCGCGCTTGGCCTCGAAGATTTCCTCCTTGGTGACCGGTATGTACTCCTCTGCCGTACGGATGTGGATCGTCACTTCCTGGGCGCCCATGCGCGTTGCCACGCGCGCGCAATCCAGGGCCGTGAAGCCGGCGCCCACCACCGCCACGCGGCGGCGCACCGACTTTTGTTGCCCACGGTGCAGGGCCATGAGAAAGGGCAGGCCGTGCTCCACGTCCGGACAGGAAATCTCGGTCGTGGCATCGCCATCGCCCTGCTTGAGCGGCAGCGGCAGGGGTGCCATGCACCCGGCCGCCAGCAGCACGGCGTCGTATTGGGCAAGCAACTGGGCCACGCGCAGTTCGCCCGGGCCCATGCCCACGCCCTGACCGCGCCGCAGTTCCACGCCCAGGCGCAGGGCGTTATGCAATTCAACGTCGACGATATCGCGGGGCAACCGGAACTCCGGAATGCCGTAGCGCAACATGCCGCCGAAATGCTCTTCGCGTTCGAGCAAGGTGACGTCGTGCCCAAGCACGGACAAGTCGTGCGCGGCCGCCACGCCTGCGGGTCCGGCGCCCACCACCGCGACGCGCTTGCCCGTGGGCGCATACAGACGCTCGGTGATGCGATGTCCGGAACTCTTGAGATCGGCCGCGGACCGCTTGAGGTTGCAAATGCCTACCGGCTCGCCATTTTCGGGCCAGCCGTGCCGGCAGGCCGTTTCACAGGGCCGCGAACAGATGCGCCCGAGCACGCCGGGCAGGACGTTGGCGATCCGGTTGATTTCGTAGGCATCGCCGTGGCGCCCCTCGGCAATTGCGCGGATATAGGCCGGCACGTTGGTCCCCGCCGGGCACGCGGTCTGGCACGGGATGTTCTTGGCGACCCAGCCCACATCGCGCGGGTCCTCCGAGTGCAATAGTTGCGCGCCAGAATGGGTCCTGCGATCGTGCGCCTTGATTACTGCCGACATTGCGTGGTCTCCGCCAGACATTGCGCGCTGCCGTGCTCGCATTTTGTGTTCGATCCCGCGCGCTTTGCGCTGCACGCGGGCGCACCGGCAGCCGATGGACCTGGCGATTCTGTGGCCGAAAACCTTGGTCGATGCTGATCGAGGTCAAGCCGACCTTCCAGGCACCCCCCAAAGGCGCGGCGATCGGCCGTTTCGCCGACCACGGCGGCAAAAAAACAGGATCCCCGAGAGGCCCGAAGCGAATTCGGGGTGGGCCGGCGTCGGACCACGGCCGAACCACAGGTCCGGGCCCAGCGCGCCTGCGCCCCGGCCATTCCCACCCGTTCCCGAAGCGCCAGCGGCGCGGCGCAACACAAAATATCCGAGCTTGTTACGATGGAATCTGCCGTTTGGCGCGTGCCTGCCGGGCAGCGCGTTTCCCAGGGGAAAATATGACAAACACGCCGGTACTGCTCTACGTCGATGCCCGATTTACCAGTCCCTACGCGATGGCCGCGTACGTCGCTCTTTGCGAAAAGGGCGTGCCGTTCGAAATTTCCCTGGTGGACCTGGCGGCCCGACAAAACGAGGCGCCCCAATTTTCCGCGGTATCCCTTACCCGCCGGGTGCCAACCTTGGTGCATGGCGATTTTTCGCTGGCGGAGTCATCGGCGATTTGCGAGTACGTCGACGAGACCTTTGCCGGCCCCGCCCTCTACCCCGCGGATCGGCGGGAACGAGCCAAGGCGCGCCAGATCCAGGCGTGGTTGCGCAGCGACTTGTTGCCCATCCGCGTGGAGCGTTCCACCGAAGTCATCTTTTACCAACCGACGCCCGCGGCGCTTTCCGATGCCGCCCTGGCCAGCGCAAAACGCCTGTTCTCTGCGGCCGAAGCGCTGGTTCCCGAAGGCGGTGGCGATATCTTCGGCAAGTGGTGCATTGCCGACACCGACTTGGCCCTGATGCTCCAGCGCCTCGTTCACAATGGCGACCCGGTTCCCGAACGCCTGGCGGCCTACGCCCGGCGCCAGTGGAACCGGCCGTCCGTGCAACGCTGGGTACACCAGCCGCGACCGGCCGCCAGCACGCCATGAACTGCGGCCGGGGCGGGCGGCTCAAACGGCAAGGCGTACGACAGCAAAATACAGCCGGGGCGGCAACAGACGCAACAATTTGAGCCAGAAGGTAAAGCGCCGGGGAAAATGCATCTCGAAACGGCCTCGCTCCCAGCCGATCACAATTTCGCGGGCGGCCTGCTCGGGCGTCATCAGCGCCGGCATGGGAAAATTGTTTTGTGCCGTCAGGCGCGTTGCCACGAAACCCGGATTGATCACCGAGACGCCGATTCCGCGCCGGTGCAGGTCCAGATAGAGCACTTCGGCAAGGTGCTGCAGCGCCGCCTTGGTGGGACCGTAGGCCAGCGCCTTGGGCAGGCCGCGGTAGCCGGCCGCACTCGATACCAGGCTGATATGACCTGTCCTGGCGCGTAGCAGGGGTGGCAGGGCGGCCTCCAGCACATGCAGAGCGCCAACGTAGTTGACCTCGTGGTGGCGCAGCATCTGTGCAAGGTCGTACTCGGTGGCCCGCATGGGGCGGTAGTGTCCCGCGCAAAACATCACCAGGTCCAGGCGCCCGTGGCGCTGCAGCAAACGCTGTCCGGCCGCCCGCACCTGTTCGACATCGGTCACGTCCAGGGCCAGGGCATCGCTGCCCGGGTGCTCGGCGGTGAAGGCATCCAGCGCCGCTGCGTCACGACCCGACACCACCACGATGGCGCCGCGCTGGTGCAACTCATGCGCGGTAGCCCGCCCGATGCCGGCCGAGCCGCCAACGATCCAGGCGAGCCGGCCGCGCCAATCCCGCAGGGGTGGGTTCAATGGCATGGCAAGCCGTATCGGGCGATCACGCGCCGGCCCGCGCGAAGGAGACGATCACCTCTCCCAGGCGCACGCCAAACTTGCTCATGACGGCGCGATTGATGACCGTACGCTCGTCGAGTTGGTACATCCAGTCATCGAACTGCATTTCCCAGGTGCGGCCGTCGACTTCCAGGGCAAGCGTGTACTGCATGTTGTAGGCGTTGCCGGACTGCTCGCCGCGCGCGGTGCCGATGACGTCGCCTGCCGTGGCGGCAAAGCTGCCGTCGGGCTGGCGCTTCATGCGCCAGACGCGGGTCTGCGTCTTGCCATCGTTGTATTGGAAGAATTCCTGCAAGGTGCCCTCATCGCCCTGCCAGAGGCAATTCATCTGCACCTGGAAGCGGCGCACCACGCGCCCCGAACGGTCGACGAAGATGCCGTGCGCCGTCACCGGACCGTTGAAATAGCTGCGAATGTCCAGCCGCGGCTGCTCATTCGCGTAATCGGCAACACGCGGGCCGGCGCAGCCGCCGAGCAAGGTGCTCAAGGCCAGCGTCAAGAGCGCCCATAGCGACCGCCCTTTGCGAATCTCCGGTTTCATGCTGGTTCTCCCAAAAAAACGTTGATCGACTGGGCGCGCCACAGCGCCGCGGCGGCACAGAGCTTGAGCAGGCAGGGCAATGCAGCGTAGGCAAGTGCAAGGGCAAAAAGCCCCTGCTCCGACTGCGACCCCACGCTGTACCCCGCCAGCGAAAGCGCCGGCAACGCCAAGCCGGCCGCCAGCGCCAGGTTGAGCTTGCTGGTGCAGGTCCACCAACCAAAAAAACGTCCCTCGCCCGCGCCCGCCGCGCCGATCGCCCGCACGACGCCGGCCAGCAGCGCACTGGGCACAACCAGGTCGGCCCCCAATGCAAAACCGCTGGCCGCGCAGATGAGCGCAAACAATGCGCCATCACCGGCATGCAAAACCGCCGTGCCGGCAAAGGCGATGATGCTCAAAAGCATTCCCAGCAGCCACGCACGGGAAAGCCCCACTTCCCGAATGATGCGCACCCACAAGGGCATGCCCACAGCGGCAAACGCAAAATAGATGCCCAGGTACAGGGGTTCCCATTGCCCCGACTGCAGCCGGTCGTGCACAAAAAACGGCAAGAGCGTCGCCGGGATCGCTGCGGCGATTCCATTGACGGCAAATACCAGGAGCAACGCGCGAAACGACGGGTAGGACCAGGGCGAGGCCAGGCGATGGGCAGCCGTACGGCCCGGTACCCGTACCGTGGCGACGGGCGCGCCCGAGCGGGCCAAAGCGACGATTCCCAGCACGAGCGCGCCGGCAAGCACGGCGCTCATCGCCGCGAAACCGGCAATGGCTGGCAGCGCGCTGGCCATGAGCACTCCGGCCAGGGCCGCCGATTCGCGCGCGGCGACAATGCGGGCGCGCTGCTCGCCCGAGCCACCCCGGCGCGCTCCCCAGGCCTGATGAACGATCGAAACCGTGCTAAAGCCCGCATAGGTAAGCAGAAGAGCCAGTCCCAGCCATCCAAGGCGCAGCCACGCTGTGCCCGGAAACGGAAACCACAGGGCAGCAAAGCCAACCGCCATAACAAGCGCCGCCAGGGCGGCAACGCGCAACACCGAATTGCGGCCGGCGGCGAAGAGCCGGTCCACCCAACGCCCGATGAGCGGATCGACAAGCGCATCGAGCGCGCGCGCGGCGAGCAAGACCGCCCCCAAAGCCCAAAGCGCGGTACCAAAATTTTCCGCGTAAAAATGCGGCAACAGGACATACAAGGGCAAGGACACAAATGCCAGTGGAAAGCCAAGCAGCCCATATTGCAAGAGGTTCATTGCGCTTGCGCAGCAGCCAGCGCCGCGGTTCCCGACAGGGCCTGGCGCAAGGCCGGAGAGGACGTCTGGGGCGCAAGCCAGATGCCAAAGAACAACTCGGCGTAGCGGGCATCGGTGAGCGCCGCCGTCGGACGCGCGTTGTGGAAAAAACGAACACCACCGGCGCCATCGTGCGCGCCGGTCAGCCGGTCGCCCTTGGCAATGTCGGGAAATGCACGCATCATCATCGCCAGCCAGGCCTCGCCCGTCGCCGGGTCAAAGGCGCCCACCCGGCGCATTTCCGCAAGCGAACGCTCGGCGATCGACGGACCGGGGAGCGCGCGAAAATACTCGACCTCCAGGGCGAAGGCGGCGCTCGCGTAGGAGTCGATGGCAAAGCCCGGCGCTGCCCACAGACGCGCCTCGTAGATCGATAGCCCGAAAAAGCGCAGGGCACCGCTGCCCACCAGTTGCGCCCGGGGCAGGGTCCCCACGACCTCCGCAGGAGCGCCCTTCTTCACTGGGGGCGGCGCAAGGTAAATTGCACCACATCGGTATTGCCCAGGGCAAAGGCCGACTGGCAGTAGGCAAGATAAAAGTCCCAGGTACGCAAAAAGCGCGTATCAAACCCCAGCGCCCGCACCTGGGGTTCGGCCCGCAGGTAGGCCGCGCGCCATTCCCGCAAGGTTTGCGCATAGTCGCCACCGAAGGCAAAGCGGCGTTCGACCTGCAGACCCGCCCTTTTAGCCTGCGCTTCAAAGGCCGATACGCTGGGCAAGAGTCCGCCCGGAAAGATGTATTGCTGAATAAAGTCGGTCGAATGCAAGTAGCGCGCGAACAGGTCCTCGCGGATCGTGATCGTCTGAATGCAGGCGCGCCCGCCGGGGCGCAGGCACGCCCGCAAGTTTTCCAGGTAACTGTCCCAGTACTCGATCCCGACCGCCTCGAACATCTCGATGGAAACCACCGCATCAAAGGGCCGGTCGCGGTGATTGTTGGCCAGGTCCCGATAGTCCTGCAGGTGAAACTCGCATTGGGACTGCAGGCCCGCGCTTGCGGCGCGCTCGCGCGCGTATGCCAGTTGCTCCTTGGAAAGCGTAATGCCGGTGACGCGGGCGCCAAGTTCGCCCGCGGCGATCTGCGCCAGCGTGCCCCAGCCGCAACCGATTTCGAGCACGCGGCTACCGCGCTGCACCCCCGCCTCGCGCAGCGCGCGCAGCACCTTGGCCCGCTGCGCCTGTTCGAGCGACAGCGCGGCCTTGCCCTCGAACCAGGCGCCGCTGTAGCTCATGGTCGAGTCAAGCCAGAGACGGTAAAAATCGTTGCCCAGGTCGTAATGCGCCTGGATATTCTTGCTGCTGCCGCGCCGTGAATTGCGGTTCAGCAGGTGGCGCACGCGGTACACAAGCCTTCCCAGCAGCGACCCGTAGACAAGATTCTCGATGTGCGCGCGGTTGGCGATGAACAATTCCAGCACCGCCACCAGATTGGGGGTGCTCCAGTCTCCATCGATGAAGCTTTCGGCAAAACCGATATCGCCGGAACGCAGCGCACGCTCGAATACCCGCCAGTTGTGCACTCGTACGGTCGCCTGCGGGCCGTCCCGTTCCGCGGCGTGGGACCGGGCCGTTGGCAACAGCAAAACCTGCTCTTGGGGCAGTTGCAACTCGAGCAGGCCGTGCGGCAGATGTTCCAGCAAGGCCAGAACGCGGCGCGCGCCGCGCGGCGCCCGCAGGGCACGGATTGCATTTGCTTGCGCGGGCGCGCTCGACAGCGCTGACAAGAGCTTGGAAGCGGTGGTTGAGTTCATCGGGTAACAAAATGTTCAGGGGCTTGGGGTTTGGAGAAGAAGGGCACGCGCTTGCTGGCCAAGCGCAGCGCCTGCCAATGAATCCGCAGGATCACGCCCAGGGTCATGAAGGGCATGCCAAATACCGCGCGGCGCGCGGCCGCGGGGGTCAAGTCCTGCAGTACCCCGCCCAGGCTGGTACGCAGCAGCACACCGGCGGCGTCGTGCAGATCGATGGTGACATGCACGCGTCCGTGGGGCAGTGCGCGCGAACCGGCCGTGCGCACGAAGCGAAAGCGGTATTGCCCGTCCACGCGACAAAATGGCGATACATGAAATACCTTGGCGGCGCGCTGTTCCTGGTTCCAGCAAAGCTGCGGTCCGGCCAGCAGGTAGCAATGACGTTCGCCAAAGGTATTGTTGACTTCGGCAACGACCGCGGCCAGGGTGCCGTCCTTGCGGTGCGCGTACCAGAAGCTCACGGGCTTGAAGGCGTATCCGAGCAGCCGCGGGTAGGTCTGCAACCACACCTCGCCATCGGCGTCGCCGATGCCCTCGGCATTAAGCAGGTCCTCCAGCCATTGCAGGGCATCGGCGCGGCCGTCGCCGTGATCGCGATCGCGAAAGCTCAGCACCCCGGGCCGGTTGTGCGCCAGGGCGCCCCAGGATGCCGGCGTCGCGCGCAGCAGGCGCAGCGGCAGCATCACGAAAAAACTTGGGTAGCGAAACGAATTGGCGGCCGGACGCAGACGCTGATGCCAGACGTGCCCGAAGCCGATCTTGATCGGAACCGTGGAAGCAATTGGGTTGGCCATGGCCGGCGGCGCTTTCAGGCAGCGTGCGCCACGTTCGTGGCTGTGGCGTTCCAGTGGCGGCGCCCTATGGCCGCAGCGACTTCCTGGCCCGCACGCAAGCCATCCTCATGAAAGCCGTAGCCGCACCAGGCACCGCAAAACCAGGTGCGCCGAACCCCTTGCAGGTACGGCACGCGCCGCTGGGCCTGGATCGCGGCCAGATCAAATACCGGGTGCTCGTAATCGAACTGGGCCCGCACCTGCGCGGGGTCGATGGGCCGAATGGGATTCAACGAGACGATAACCGGGCGCTGCCAGGGCAGCGGCTGCAGCTGATTGAGCAGATAGTGCACGCAGACGTGCCTACCCTGCGAACGACCATCGGCAGCGCGCTCATAGTTCCAGGCCGACCAGGCCGCGCGGCGCGCGGGCAGCACGGAGGCGTCGGTATGCAGCACCGCACGATTGGCCTGGTAGGCAATGGACCCAAGAACCGAGCGTTCGTCGCCGGAGGCATCCTCGCCCAGCAGCGCAAGCGCCTGGTCCGAATGACAGGCAAAGACCACGCCGTCAAAGCGCTCCGTACCGCGCTCGGAGAGAACGAGCACGCAATCGTCCTGGCGCCGCACAGCGCGCACGGGCGAATTGCGCCGCGCATCGACGATCCTGCCCAGCATCGCCCGAACGTAATTGCGCGAGCCGCCCGGAACCGTGTACCAGGGCGGCCGATTGGCTAGCTGCAGCAGGCCATGGTTGTGGCAAAAGCGAATCATGGTGGCCACCGGAAACTGCAGCATCTGCGCGGTAGGACTCGACCAGATGCAGCCGATCATCGGCAGGAAATAATCATCGCGAAAGGCATCGCTGAAATCCTGGGCCTGCAGGAACTCCCCGATTGGCTGGACCAGGCGCGCCTCGTCATGGGACCGCGCGATCTCGGTGCAGATCCGGTTGAAACGCAGGATCTCGGCCAACATGCGCCAAAAGCGCGGCCGCAGCAGATTGCGCCGCTGGGCAAAGACCGCGGCCAGCGATCGCCCGCTCCACTCCAGCGCCGGCGCACTCCCCGACGCCGGGCACTGCACGGAAAAGGACATTTGCGATTCCGCCCGCGCAATGCCCAGCTCGGCAAAAAGCGCCAGCAGTCGTGGGTAGGTGCGTTCGTTGTAGACCAGGAACCCGGTATCCACACCGTAAGTAATGCCGTCGAGCGTGAGATCGACCGTATTGGCATGCCCGCCAAAGTGGCTACCGGCCTCAAACAAAGTCGGCTGCTCGCGCGCGCCCGGCGCAGAGAGCTCCCAGGCGGCGGCAAGACCAGATATTCCGGAACCGATTACGGCGATACGTGCCATGCGCAAGACTCGAGCAGAAGGTGGGTGTGGACTTGCCTGGCTGCGAGACTAGACTAACAAGGATGAAAAGTAAACTGCAAAGTATCTTTTGTTGCTTAATCGGTATTTTTTTATACTTGGCAGTATAAATTTCCGGTTCGAAGCTCTACAATGGCCCGATGAGCGCCCGACCGTCCTATCGCGAGCAGGTGTTACGCATCAAGGAAGACGCGATTGTCGACGCGGTCAATCGCCTGCTCGCGCTCAAGGGCTACGACCAGATGACGGTCGATGAGGTGGCGGCCGAGGCGGGTATGGCCAAGGCCAGCCTGTACAAGCATTTCACTTCCAAGGAAGAACTGGCGGCCGCGGCGATGGTGCGCGTGCTCGACCAGGCCCTGGCAATGGTCGAGGGTCTGCGCAGCCTGGATGCCGAGCAACCCGATCCGGGCCTGCGCGCGCTCGCGCGCCTCAAGGCCGTGGCGCGCTGGGCCATGCAAAGCCAGCTCGCCGGCCAGATGCCGTCCCTGCCGGCGCAAAATTCCTCCTTGAGCAATTCCCTGCAGTCCAACGATGCCTATATGAACCGGCTCATCGAGCTGAGCAATCGCTTGAGCACCTGGATCACCGAGGCGCAGACCGGCGGCCAGATCAATCCGGAATTTCCCGCAGAACTGATCCTGTATTCCCTTTTTGCCCGTGCCTGCGATCCGGTGGTCGGCATGCTGCAATCCTCCGGCCTGTACACCGATGCGCAGATCCTGGACTGGGTAACCACCACCACGTTTGAAGGTCTACGCGCGCGCTGAGGTGTCGGCCGCAGCGCGCCGGCCAAAGCGCGTTACCATTGTCCGCAGAGGCGAGAATGGCGTCCCAAGCAAACGCTGCGGTCAACGACAGACCCCAAAAGGACCGGCAATGGCCGCGCGCGCTGCGCGCGTTGATCGCGCTCGCCTGCGCGCTGCCGCTGACGGCCCTGCCCCTGCTAACCGGCTGTGGCGAGGTGTCGAACAACCCCCACCCCATGGGGTCGGAGCGCAGCAACACGATGTTTCTGCCCTTTGCAGAACGCTCGCCCAAATATCTGGACCCGACCAGCTCCTATTCCAACGATGAGACGCCCTTCACCTATCAGGTGTACGAGCCGCTGTATCAGTACCACTTCCTGAAGCGGCCCTACGAACTCATCGGCCGCGCCGCACAGGAGGTTGCCCGCCCGCGCTATCTCGATGCCAATGGTCGGCAGCTGGCCGATGATGTCGCCGGAGAGCAGGTCGCCGAGACGGTGTTCGACATTCACATCAAGCCCGGAATCCTCTACGCGCCGCATCCGGCATTTGCCCGCGACGCCCAGGGAAACTACCTCTACCATTCGATGCGCCGCGAGGACGTTGCCGACAAGCACAGCATCGGCGATTTTGCCCGCACCGGCACGCGCGAACTGGTTGCCGACGACTATGTATATGCGATCCGGCGCTTGGCCACGCCGCGCGTGAAGTCGCCCTCCTACTCGACGATGAGCGAATACATCGTCGGCTTGAAACAGTACGGCGAGCGCATCGTGGCCATCGATCAGGAGCTGCGCAAAAATCTCAAGCCGACCGACCGCGACTTGCCCTTCCTGGATTTTCGCAAATACGAGTTCCCCGGCGCGGTGGCCCTGGACAGCCACACCCTGCGCGTGCGCGTCGTGGGCAAGTATCCGCAGTTCAAGTATTGGCTGGCCATGACTTTTTTCGCGCCGATCCCCTGGGAAGCCGAGGCGTTTTATGCCCAACCCGGAATGGCGGAAAAGAACCTGACGCTCAACTACTGGCCCGTAGGTACCGGTCCCTATATGCTGACCGAGTACATCGAAAACCGGCGACACACGCTCGTGCGCAATCCAAACTTCCGCGGCGAGCCCTATCCTTGCGAGGGCGAACCGCGGGACCGCGAACTGGGCTACCTGACCGACTGCGGCAAGACGATCCCGTTCATCGACAAGGTCGTGTTCGACGTGGAAAAGGAAAGCGTGCCATTGCAGGCCAAGTTCCTGCAGGGATACTACGACTCCCCGGCGATCGAACGACTCGACCAGGGTACCTCGCTCATCGTGGCGATGGGCGACTCCAAGGAAAAGGAGAAGGAATACCGCGAGAAGGGTCTGCGCCTGCCAACGACGATCGAGGCCAGCAACTGGTACGTGGGTTTCAATTGGCTCGATCCTGTGGTGGGCAAGGGCGATACGCCGGAAAAGGCGGTGCGCAATCGCAAGCTGCGCCAGGCCCTCTCCATCGCCATCGACTGGGAAGAGCAAATCGCCATCTTCGAGCGGGGCCAGGGTATGGCCGCACACGGCCCCATCCCGCCGTCGCTGTTTGGGTACCGCACCGACGGCCCGGAGGCGTTCAATCCGGTCGTCTACACGCGTGACGCCGATGGCAAACCCGTGCGCCGCTCCATCGAGGATGCCAAGCGCCTGCTGGCAGAGGCTGGCTATCCCGATGGGCGCGATGCGGCCAGCGGGCAGCCCTTGGTACTCAATTTTGATTACCTCGCCTCAGCCTCGCCGGGCATCAAGGCCCTGCTCGACTGGTACACCAAGCAATTTGCCAAGATCGGCGTGCAACTGGAAGTGCGCGCCACCGATTACAACCGTTTTCAGGACAAGATCAATCGCGGATCGGTGCAAATCTTCTTCTGGGGATGGTTGGCCGATTACCCGGACGCCGAGAATTTCCTGTTCATGCTTTTTGGGCCCAATTCCAAGGCCCTCACCCATGGCAATGGCGAGAACAGCGCCAATTACCAGAATCCGGAATTCGACCGCCTGTTCACGCAAATGAAGTTCCTCGAGGACGGTCCGCAAAAACAGCAGCTCATCGACCGAATGACGCAGATCGTGCAGCAGGACGCGGTATGGGCGTTTGGCTACTTCCCAACCTCGGCGGCTGCCTACCATCAGTGGATCTACAACGGGAAACCGACGTCGATCATCCGCAACCATATCGGCTACCTGCGCCTGGGCCCGGCGCTGCGCGCCCGCAAGATTGCTGAATGGAACCAGCCGACCTGGTGGCCGGTTCCGGTATTCGCACTGGTTCTTCTTGCCGCGATGGTGCCGGCCTGGGCCGCCTGGCGCCGCCGCGAGCGGGAAACCGCGGCACGCACGCTGGCGCCCGCGCAGGAATCGGCATGATCAACTACATCCTGCGGCGCATCGGCTACGGGGTACTGATCCTCATCGGCGTCAACGTGTTCACATTCCTGCTGTTTTTCACGGTAAATACGCCCGATGACATGGCGCGCATGAACATCGGCGGCAAGCGCGTGTCGCAGGACGCGATTGAAAAATGGAAGATCGAACGTGGGTACGACAAGCCGCTGTTCTGGAATGCGGCGGCCCCGGGCACCGGCCGGGTGACCCATACGATTTTCTTCGAACGCTCCGTCCAGCTCTTTGCGCTCGATTTCGGCGCCTCCGACAGCGGGCGCGATATCGGCTACGAGCTGAGCCAGCGCGCCGGCCCATCCATCGTTCTGGCCCTGCCCACCTTTGTGTTGGGCACATTTGTGGTGATCGTGTACTCCCTGCTGATGGTGTTCTTCCGCAGCACGTATCTGGAATTCTGGGGCGTCGCGCTGGCGGTGTTCCTGATGTCGATCTCCTCGCTGTTCTATATCCTCATGGGCCAGTTCCTCTTCAGCAAGGTACTCAAACTCGTGCCCATCTCCGGCTTCAGCGGCGGCCTGGGGCTGTTCGTGTTCCTGGCACTGCCGGTGCTGATCGGCATCGTGTCGCGGTTGGGCAGCGAGGCCCTCTTTTACCGAACGATGTTTCTGGAGGAAGTGGGCAAGGACTATGTGCGCACCGCCCGCGCAAAGGGGCTCTCCGAGGCGATCGTGCTCTTCCGCCATGTGCTGCCCAACGCCTTGCTGCCCATCCTGACGAGCACGGTCGCCGTTTTGCCGCTCCTTTTTCTGGGCGCACTCATCATGGAATCGTTCTTTGGCATTCCCGGTCTGGGCAGCTATACGATCGATGCGATCAACGCACAGGACTTCGCCATCGTACGGTCGATGGTCTTCATCGGCTCCGCCCTGTATGTCCTCGGCCTGATCCTGACCGACATTTCGTACACCGTTGCCGATCCGCGCATCCGGTTGGGGTAAGGAACAATGCCCAAGCCCGTATTTCTCGCCACGGACCTCGTCCTGCTGCTGCTGCTCGCGTCCATCGCCCTGTATGTCCGGCATGCTTTGCGCACGCCCACGCTGCGTCAGACCTGGCGCAGCGTGCTGCGCGATCCGGCCGCGATGTCGGCTGGCCTGCTGCTTGGCGTATTTGTCCTGATCGCCGCACTCGATTCGGTGCACTTCCGTGCGCGCCTGGCACCTGCGCCCGGCGCCGCCGCGGACGCCCCGCCGGCCTACGCAACGCAGACCCTTTCGCTCATCGACGCCCTGCTGGCGGCGCGCCGCGCAGCGCGGGAGAAAACCTACTCGGTGCCGCTGGGCACGAACCAGTACTCCAAGGAATCGATGCTGGTCGACGGCAAGACCGTGCGGGATTTTCCGCGATTGCGCTATGGCGGCGCACACCTTGCCGATCCCGATCGCGACTGGGCCGGCGATGTCCTGGCGCGCACGGCCGCCGGGCTTGCCGGGGGCGCCCTGGCGGCGGCGGCACTGTGGCTGCTAAGCGCGGCGCTGCGCGCGCGGGTGCTGGGGTGTGCCCTTGGCCAGTCGCTGCGGGCGATCCGCGAGCAAAACACCGAAATTCCATGGCGCGCAATGCTCTGGACCGCTTCGGCGCTGGCTCTTTTTGTGGGGTGGGTTGCCGCGCTCTGGCCCTATTACCATGTACTTGGCACCGACCAGACCGGCAACGACGTGCTCTTTCAGGGCATCAAGTCGGTGCGCACGGCCATCGTCATCGGCTCGTTGGCAACGCTGGCCACCTTGCCCTTTGCGATCGTGTTCGGCATCTTGGCCGGATACTACAAAGGCTGGGTGGACGATGCCATCCAATATCTGTACACGGTGCTTTCCTCGATTCCTTCCGTACTACTGATTGCCGCCTTCGTGCTCATGATCCAGGTGGTCGTGGACAAGAATCCACAATTGTTCGAGACCGGTCTGGAGCGCGCAGATATACGGCTTTTTCTGCTTTCGGTCATTCTGGGCGTTACCGGCTGGGCATCGCTTGCGCGGCTGTTGCGCGCCGAAACGCTCAAGCTCACGGAGCTCGATTATGTGCAGGCGGCCCGCGCCTTTGGCGTTTCCGATGCCGGCATCATGCGCCGCCATATTCTGCCCAACGTCATGCATGTCGTGCTCATCGTGACGGTGATCGGCTTTTCCGACCTGGTGCTCTATGAAGCGGTTCTTTCCTACGTCGGCGTTGGCGTCGATCCGACCACCAACAGCTTTGGCACGATGATCAACAGCGCGCGCACCGAACTCTCGCGCGACCCCCTGGTGTGGTGGAACCTGCTCGCCGCATTCACCCTGATGGTGGCCTTGGTGCTCTCGCTGCAACTCTTTGCCGGCGCGGTGCGCGAGGCATTTGACCCACGGGCGCGTGCCTTTCGCGTGCGTCGCGCCCCGCTGCGGTCAGCCGCAAGCGACACCAGCGCGCCGTAGGCTTGCGGACCATGCTGCGCATCAAGAACCTGACAACGGACCTGGATTCGGATAGCGGCCTGGTGCGCGCCGTGGCAGCGGTCGACCTGACCATCGAACAGGGGCAGACCTTTGCGCTGGTGGGCGAATCCGGATGCGGCAAATCGATGACCGCGCTTTCGGTCCTGCGCCTGCTGCCCGAGGCCGGGCGCATCAGCGCGGGCAGCGTCGAGGTCGATGACCTGGACATCACGCAGCTGCCCGAGGCGCGCATGCGCGATGTGCGCGGCGGCCGGGTGAGCATCATCTTCCAGGAACCCTCGACGAGTCTAAATCCCGTGATGACCGTAGGACGGCAGATCACGGAGGTGATCGAGCGCCACACGAGCTTGCGCGGTCCGGCCGCGCAGGAAAAGGCCGTCGATTGGCTGCGGCGCGTGGGCATTCCCGAGCCGGAGCGGCGCGTCGGCGACTATCCATTCCAGCTTTCTGGTGGACAAAAGCAGCGCGTGATGATCGCCATCGCGCTGGCCGCAGACCCGCAAATCGTGGTTGCCGATGAGCCCACCACGGCGCTGGATGTCACCATCCAGGCGCAGATACTGGACCTTCTGGCCCAGCTCCAGGCCGAGAAAAAAATGGCCTTGCTGCTGATCACTCACGATTTGGCGGTGGTTTCGCAAATGGCCGATCGGGTAGGACTTATGTATGCCGGCCAGGTGATCGAGGTGGCGGAGGCGGAGGATTTCTTTCGCCGGCCCTTGCATCCCTACGCAGCCAACCTATTCAATGCCCTGCCCGAGACGAGCAAGCGCGGCTGCCGTCTCGCATCGATTCCGGGCACGGTGCCGCCGCTCAACCAGCCCTTCGCCGGTTGCCGGTTTGCCGATCGCTGCGCCAATGTGCTCGAGCGCTGCCGCGATTCCCGCCCGCAATTGCGCATGATCGGCAACGATCACTCGGTGCGCTGCTTTCTGTATGAGGGCGCCGATCCGACCGCCGGATTGGCGCGGATTGCCAACGAGCCCGCGGCGCAGGCGGCCGATCGGGGGCCAGGAAAAACGCTGCTGGAGGTGCGCGATTACTGCGTCTGGTTTCCCATTCGCAAGGGGCTGCTGCAACGGACGGTGGGATACGTAAAGGCGGTCGACGGCGTGTCGTTCAACATACCCACGGCCAGAACCCTGGCGCTGGTGGGGGAATCCGGAAGCGGCAAGACCACAGTGGGCAAGGCCATATTGCAATTGCTGCGCAATCGCGCACGCATCAAAGGCGAGGTGGTGCTCGAGGGGCAGCCGCTGGCGCAACTGCGCGGAGACGCGCTGCGCAGCGCGCGGCGCACCGCACAGATTGTCTTCCAGGATCCTTTTGCCTCGCTCAATCCGCGCATGCGGGTGGCCGAAATCCTCGAAGAAGGCGTCGCCTCGCTGTGTAGCGATATCGCTCCGGAGCAGCGGCGCGAGCGCGTCGCGGCCCTGCTCGACCGCGTGGGGCTGCGCCAGGATGCACTGACGCGCTATCCCCACGAATTTTCCGGCGGCCAGCGCCAACGCCTGGCCATTGCGCGCGCCCTGGCCGTCGAGCCAAGGTTGATCGTTGCCGACGAACCGACCTCGGCGCTCGATGTCTCGGTCCAGGCGCAGATCCTCAATTTGCTAAAGGAACTGCAGCAGGCGCTCGGCGTGGCCTACTTGTTCATCACGCACAACTTCGGTGTCGTCGAATACCTTGCGCACGACATCGCCGTGATGAAGGATGGCCGTCTGGTCGAGGCCGGCCCAGCCGAGCAGGTCCTGGAACGGCCACAGGAGCTGTACACGCGCACGCTGCTGGCTGCCGTGCCCCGCTTGCGCCACCGCCAGCAATAGCGCCGCGCCTCACGAGGCGCGGGTCGCCCAGCGTTCGTGGTCACGCCAGCGCCCGCCGACCTTCAAGTAGCGCGGCGAATAGCCCTCGCGGTCAAATCCGCAGGCACGCACCAGAGCGATGGAAGCGTGATTGCCGGGCTGGATATTGGCTTCCAGCCGATGCAGCTTGAGTGCGCCAAAGGCATGGCGAATCACCGCACGCAGGCCGGCGCGCATATGGCCCTGGCGCTCGTGACCGGCAAATGCGTAGTAGCCCAGGTAGGCGCTGCAAAAGTTCCCCCGGACGATTTCCGAGATGTTGATGACCCCGAGCAGCGCCTGCGTACGCGGGTGGCAAACAAGGAAACCGCATTGCGCCGGATTCTTTTGCCGGCGCAGAAACGCGCGGAACTGGCGCGG
>Ga0209698_10000204_pt1 | contig 64188 bp, 54 predicted proteins | sample LitLauG_LLR_2012_FD_187203 | JGI IMG/M metagenome (GOLD analysis project Ga0209698, IMG submission 187203) | Freshwater sediment microbial communities from Pennsylvania, USA - Little Laurel Run_MetaG_LLR_2012 (SPAdes) (version 2) | ecosystem: Environmental > Aquatic > Freshwater > Creek >... | reverse complement strand
GCGCCCGCTTTCGCGCCCGGCGGCGCTACGGCGGGCAAGCCCGCCGAAGCGCAAAGCTCGAAGGCGGGTCACCCGGCGCGCTTGTCACGCGCGATCAACGCATACGCCGAGTGGTTGTGGATCGATTCGAAATTCTCGCACTCGATCGAGTAGGCGACCACCCGCGCATCGTGGTTCAGATCGAGGGCCACGTCGCGCACGATGTCCTCCACGAATTTCGGATTGTCGTACGCACGCTCGGTCACGTACTTCTCGTCGGGCCGCTTCAGCAGCGCCCACACCTCGCACGAGCCCGACCGCTCCGCGATCCGGATCAGCTCGTCGACCGGCAGCGGCGCGGCCAGTTCGACCTGGATCGTCACGTGGGAGCGCTGGTTGTGGGCGCCGTAATCGGCGATCCGCTTGCTGCACGGGCAGGCGCTGGTGACCGGCACCACCACCTTCTGCTTCAGCGCCAGCGCTCCGTCCGCCATGCGGGCGCCGAGCGTGACGTCATAATCCATCAGGCTTTCGACCCCGCTCACCGGGGCCGCCTTGCTGACGAAGTGGGTGAAGCGGGCCTCGACCGATCCGGTGGTCGCCTCGAGCCGCTGCAGCATCGACCGCAGCAGCGAACCCATCGCTTCGGCCGACAGCGGCTCGCGGTTCTCCTGCAGCACCGCGATGAAGCGCGACATGTGGGTGCCCTTCTGATCGGCCGGCAGCGCGACGTACATGTCGATCGTCGCCACCGCCGGCTGCGGGCCGTTGCGCGTGGCCACCGTGACCGGGTGGCGGATCCCGCGCACACCGACCTGCTGGATCGCGAGCTGGCGCACATCGGCCGACGACTGCACGTCGGGCAGGAAGAGGGGGTCCGGAGCGTTCATCAACGGGGTCCTCGTTCGGTGTCCCGCGGTTCGGCTCAGGCCCGGCGGAACACTCGCGCGCCACCACGCCAGGCGCAGCCGCGCTGCAACAAAAGCAGTTTTCCAGTGTGCCCCAGCCGTGTTGTTTTCGCAAACCGGGCGGCCGGCGCGGGACGTCGCGCAGGTGATTTTCGGGGGCCAATATGACCAGGACAAAATCCCACATACGATCCAACCGCGCGTCGCGCGTATCGACCACCTCTGATGCTCTGCCGCATCCGCCGAGGGTCTCGCCATTTCGAATCGTGCCGTGCTACGCTAGTTCTGTGCAGATTGTCGTGGACAGCCAGGGGCTGACTGCGTGACGATGGATGGCGTTTCGGACTCCGGCGGTGGTGCATTCGGTATCGCTGCGGTCGAGCGGGACACCGGGCTGAGCAAGGACACGCTGCGCGTGTGGGAGCGCCGCTATCGCTTCCCATTGCCTGCGCGCGACACCTCGGGCGAGCGCGTCTACTCGCGCCAGGACGTCGAAAAACTCCGCGTGCTGAAGCGGCTGCTGGACCAGGGCCACCGTCCCGGCAAGGTGATCGGGCTGGCGGTCGGGGAACTCGAGCGGCTGGCCGATTCGGCCGCCCCCCAGGCGGCGCGGCGCGCCGAGGTGGCGCGCCTGCACGGCGGCCTGGATGTCTATCTGGATCTGATCCGCCAGCACCGGGTGGAGGAACTGCGCCGGCAGCTGTCCCAATCGCTGCTGCGGATCGGACTGGCGCGCTTCGTGTCGGAGGTGGTGGCGCCGCTGAACGAGCTGGTCGGCGATTCCTGGTCGCGGGGCCGCCTGGAAGTCTACGAGGAGCACCTTTATACGGAGTCGATCCAGGTGGTTCTGCGCAACGCGATCAGCACGATTCCGCGCCCCGGCAGCCGGCCCCCGGTCATACTGCTGACCACGTTTCCGCAGGAATCGCACGGGCTCGGACTGCTGATGGCGGAGGCGTTCTTCGCGCTGGAGGGCTGCCGGTGCGTGTCGCTCGGCGTGCAGACGCCGCTGCTGGACATCCTGCGCGCGGCAACCGCCCAGCGCGTGGATATCGTTGCCCTGTCCTTCAGCGAAGCGTTGAACCCGAACCAGGTGATCGATGGGGTGGCCGAGCTGCGCTCCAAGCTACCCGCCGCCACGGCGATCTGGGTCGGCGGATCGAGCTCGGCCCTGGTGCGGCGCGTGCCGGCCGACGTGCTGGCGCTGCGTTCACTGAACGACATCACGGCGGCGCTGGCGACCTGGCGCAGCGCGCACCGGTCCGCCTGAAGTCACGTCCCGGCCGGCTTCGATACCGGCGCCGCATCGGGCGCGGGCGGCTCTTCGGGTGCGCGCTGCACCTCGGACGCCGCCGCCGCGACACGCGCAAACTGATCCTGCAGTGCGTTCCACCACTGGGCCGGGTTGAACGGCAGCGCCTGCGCACCGGCGGCCGCCTCGGGGGCGGAGCCGGAACGGGCGGCGCCGGCCGGCGGGGTCTGCGCCATCGACTGCAGCGCGAGCATCGCGTTGCGCTGCATCTCCAGCGTCTGGATGGTCGTATGCAGCAGCGCGCGGTTCATGTCCAGCCAGTGTTCGACCGTTTTCAGGTCGCCGATCCTCTTTTCCAGCTCCTTCGGATCCAGCGTCGGCATCAGCATCGAGGGCAGGCCGGGCGCGACCGGGGATGCTCCCGAGGTGCCCCACATGCGGGACATCCACTGGAGCGACTCGTTCATGTTGCTGGCCAGGGATTCGGTGAAAGGCATTCCGGCCAGCGGATTCGGATCGGCCATGGAAAAGCGTCTCCTGCGCTTGGATCAAAGGGTCGCGACGCCGCTATCTTATCCTCCCAGCCGTGGCTTCCTTCCCCTTGACGATCCGACGCTCCGAGCCGGCGCTGCGCGCTGGGGCCGCGCTGATGCTGGCCGCGCTGGTGCACCTGTCGGCGTGGCAGACGGTGGCCGGAATCCGGATCCTGCTGCCCAGCCGCGAGGCACCGCCGCCGACGCTCGAGGTGGCCCTGCTGCCACCGGCGCACGCACCCATCGCGTTGCCGACCCGTCGTGCCGTGGTGCGCGCCGCCCGCGCGTCGGGAAAGGGCGCCTCTCTGACCGCGGTTCGGACGGACGTCCGCTCGCGCCGCCGCGAGCCCGCGGCAGTTGCGCCGGACGCCGCCGCCAAGGCGATCGAGCCGGCGGCGGTGGCCGGCGCGCAACCTGAAGCACCCGCACCCACCGCGCCGCCGACGCAGCCGCAGTCCAGCCCGCCGCCATCGGCGGCGGCGCCCACAACGCCCGCCGACCATGCGGTCGCGACGGCAGCCCCGACGGTGCCAGTCGAGAACTCGGAACCGCCACCGCCGGCCAGCGCGCCGGCGTCTTCGCACCCTGCGGTGCAGGTGGTGCTGCCCAGGTCCGCCCGGCTCGTCTACGACTCCTACGGGACCGTGCGCGCAGGCGGGTTCGTGTTGAGGGTGCGGGGGCGAACCACGACCCGCTGGCAGTTCCGCGATGGCCACTATCAACTGGACCTGAACGTCGACGTGGTGAACTTCTCCGAGTCGTCGCAGGGGCAGTTCGTTCCCGAGTTCGGGTTGCAACCCGACCGGTATTCCGAAACGCGCCCGCGCCATCCGGTGGCGACCACCCAGTTCGACTGGGTCAACCGCCGCGTCAGCTTCACCGACGGCCAGCGGCAGGACGAGGCCGAACCGGGCACGCAGGACCGCCTGAGCGTGCAGTTCCAGCTGTCCGTGCTGCGGCAGGTGTATCCGGATCTGTTCGTGCGCGGCACCGTGGTGCCGATCACGCTGGCCGGAACGCGCGACGTCAGCCATTGGACATTCACCGTGACGGGCGAGGACACGGTCGACTCCGGGCTGGGACATCTGCCGGCGTTGCGCGTGCTGTCGAACCGCACCACCGCCTCCGGCGACGAATCGCTGGAGGTGTGGATCAGCGAGAAACTGAACTGGTTCCCGGTGCGCATCCGGATGATCGACAAGAACCGCAACCTGCTCGACTTCGTGCTGGACGAGGCGACCGTCGACGGCGTTGCGGGGCTGGCGGCTCGCAATTGAGTTGCCGCGGACGCATCTAAAAAGGCCGTAAATTTTTCCAATCCGAGGTTGACATCGCTGCGGTGCGACGCCATTATCGGAGCCGTGTCAACTGCGGGGAAAACCCGATGGACTGTGGCCCTAGTCGATCCTTGAGGTAAGCAGCGGATCCGCGGCACGAGTCCATTCTCTCCCGCCGTTCCGCTGAAAGAGCGGGACGGTGCGTCAAGCCAGGCAACACCCTGAGGCAACTCGCACGAGCGGCGAGCCTGTCGGACCACCCTCCTTTTAGTTGCGCGGTACCGGCCGCCGCACTGCGCGCGGCGCGCCGGAGCGTTGGGAGTGGCAGAAAATGACCCTGAAAAGACGATATGGCAGCTTGAACCCGCTCGGCCGCTTTGCGGTGGCGATGCAATCATGGGTGGTCGGCGGACCGGGCGATGAGGCGCGCATCGCCTCGCGTTATGCGTACCGCGATGGCGAACAGCGCCCATGCCCGGGACCGTACGCGCTGCTGGCGGGTGTGGCGCGCCGCTGATCGATCCGGGCGCGTCCCGGGGAGCAGGAATGTGGGGCGAACCAGCGACGTGGCCACCGGCAGTTGATTGCGGACCATGCGAGCGACCTTTCACATGCTGCGCCATGCGCTGTGCGCGGCGCTGGCGGCGGGCTGCACCGCGGTTGCCGGCGCCGATCCGGCGCCGGCGGCCGGCCCGGCCGATGAAAATGGAGCCGGCGGGTCCGGATCATCGGAGGCCTGGAGCCTGCACGGGCAGTTCACCACCGTCGCCCAGTACCACCCGTCGTTCACCTCGCCGTACCGCGGGACGAACAGCCTGGATCCGGGCAACAGCGGACGGGAGACGGTCGACCTGACGCTGTACGCGGGCGTGCGCGTGTGGAGCGGCGGCGCCTTCTACGTCAATCCGGAAATCGACCAGGGATTCGGGTTGAGTACCACGCTGGGCCTGGGTGGATTCTCGAGCGGCGAGGCCTACAAGGTCGGCGTGGCCAATCCGTACTTCCGCCTGCCGCGCTATTTTCTGCGCCAGGTTTTCGATCTGGGAGGAAACGACGTTGCGCCCGAGTCCGACGCCAACCAGGTGGCCGATCGACAGGCCTCGGAAAACGTGACGCTGACCGCTGGCAAGTTCTCAGCGGTCGACCTCTTCGATACCAATCGCTATGCGCACGATCCTCGCACGGACTTCATGAACTGGGCGGTGATCGACTCCGGGGCCTACGACTACGCGGCCGACTCCTGGGGGTACACGTACGGGGTCGCAGCCGAATGGACGCAGGCCTGGTGGACGCTGCGCGCCGGGAGCTTCGCGCTGTCGCGCGTTCCGAACGAGAGAACGCTGGATCGAAGCTTCAAGCAGTTCGAGCTGGTGGCCGAGGCCGAAGAACGCCACGCCTGGTCTGGCCACCCGGGCAAGCTGAGGCTGCTCGCGTTCAACAACCGCGGCCGAATGGGCGGCTACGACGCCGCGCTGGACCTGCCGCTGCCGGCGGGCGCCCTGCCGAGTACGGCGGCCGTTCGCCGCATGGCTTCCCGCCCCGGGGTTGCGCTGAACTTCGAACAGGAGGTCGTCCCCGACCTGGGGGTCTTCGCCCGCGCCAGCGTCAACGACGGCACCAAGGAAGCCTACGAATTCACCGAGATCAACCGTTCGCTGGCGGCCGGGGTGTCGCTGGCGGGCGATCGCTGGAGCCGCGCTCAGGACACGGTCGGCGCGGCCTTCGTCGTCAACGGGCTGTCGAGCGCCGCGCGTCGCTATTTCGCGGCGGGCGGGATGGGCATCCTGATCGGCGACGGGCGCCTGCCGGATTGCCGCTTCGAGAAGATCGTCGAAACGTACTACGCGCTGCGCCTGACCGCTCATCTGGCGCTGAGCGTCGACTACCAGTACGTCGTGAACCCCGCCTACAACGCCGACCGCGGGCCGGTATCGATCTTCGGCGTGCGCATCCACGCGCAGATGTGACGTCAGAACCCCCAGCGCAGTCCGACCATCAGCGTGTAGCTGTCGTAGTCCGAGTGGTAGTAGAAGCCGCCCGTGTCCCGGAACAGCGGGGGCGTGGCCGACAGGTAGCGGAAATCGATCGTGGTGCTCATCCGCCGCGGGATCAGTGGAACTTCGAGTCCCGCGATCACCTGGTAGGCGAACGCGTGGCTGCTCGAGTCGGACAGCGTCCCGCCATAAAGCTGTATGTTGTGCGAGAACTGGGCCCTTCCGACGCCCAGGCCGACATAGGGCACCACCCCGCTGTAACGGACATAGAACGGGACGTCGAAGTAGCCGTTGACCATGTACGTGGTCGCCTTCATCGAACCGCCCGTCGTGTAGCCCAGGTCGGTGGCGTACACGTCGTTTTCACGGTGCGAGATCTCGAGCTCCAGGCGATACAGATCGAGCACGCGCGAACCCACGGCGCCGGAAACGCCCCACCCGGCGTCGTAGGAGATGTTCCCGTTGGGAAACGCTCCGCCATAGTCGAGCTGCGCATCGTCGAGGCCGACGACTCCGCCCCCGACCGAGACATACGACCCGTTGAGGAACCGGGTGCCGTCGGCCCGGACGGGTGCCGCGGCGAGCAGCAATCCGGCAATCAGGATCAGCGGGACCGCACGATTCGAAAGGAAGCGACCCACGGGCACCTCCACCGGTAACGACCAGCGCCAAGCTTGCGCCAGACACTACACGCCTTGCGTTAACCGTGCGTTCCCGCCGATGACCAATTGGCGCGCCCCCGAAATGGATTTGTCCCGGTCAAAGCTTGGAGACCGCGGAGGAGGTGGCCGCCAGGCGACTTGCAACCGGCTGGGCGCTCGGGCTGGCCGGGCGGGTCTTCGCGATCGCGGTGGGCGCACCGGCGATCGGGTCAGCGGCGCCGGCGAACAGCCACACAACGCTGCTCAGCACCAGGGTCGAAGCCAGCAGGGCGACGCCGGCGCAGGAAAGGCGGTTTTGCGAGCTGGTCCATTGGTTGCGGTTCATCGTCTGTCTCCCGGATTCGACCGGTGCGGTACACCGGAATCGATGGGCGTACTGTGCGACCGACGATGCCTTTAAGTCCTTGAGGCGGCTGAACCAGGCCTTAAACGTTCTGAAAACGCCGTTTTGCGGCGATCCGGTCCGCCGGCCCGGCAGGCTTTACGCCAGAGGCCAGAGCGGAACCAGGTTGGGCAGGGTGCGGAACACGCGCGACAGCGCGCCTCCAGTCACCATCGAGGCCGCGCGCTCGATGTCGTCGGCCAGCGCGCGGTCCTGCTGCAGGGGCGGACAGGTGTCGCGCACCAGGCTGTGCGCCAACTCGAGCGCGAACGAGCTGCGCAGCGGTCTGAGGAACTCGATGCCTTGCGCGGCCGCGAGCAGCTCGATGCCCAGGATATGGGCGGTGTTGGCGATCATCGGCTGCAGGCGGCGCGCCGCGAAGCAGGCCATCGAAACGTGGTCCTCCTGGTTGGCGGAGGTCGGAAGCGAGTCCACGCTGGCCGGGTGCGCCAGCGACTTGTTCTCGCTGGCCAGCGCGGCCGCCGTGACGTGCGCGACCATGAAGCCGGAGTTCAGGCCGGGGTCGGCCGTCAGGAAGGCGGGCAGCCGCGATACGCCGCTGTCGATCAGCATCGCGATGCGGCGCTCGGCGATGGCGCCGACCTCGGCGATCGCCAGCGCGCAGCCGTCGGCCACCAGCGCGACCGGCTCGGCGTGGAAATTGCCGCCCGATACCAGCGCGTTGTCGGAGACGAACACCAGCGGATTGTCGGTCACCGCATTGGCTTCGCGCAGCAGCACGCGGGCCGCGTGGCGAAGCTGGTCCAGGCAGGCCCCGACCACCTGCGGCTGGCAGCGCAGGCAGTACGGATCCTGCACCCGGTCGTCCCCGTCCAGGTGCGAGCGCCGGATCTGGCTGCCCGCCAGCAGCTCCCGGTAGTATTTCGCCACGTCGATCTGGCCCGGTTGTCCGCGCAATTCGTGGATGCGCGGATCGAACGGACCGTCGCTGCCGCGCGCGGCATCGACCGTCATGGCGCCGATCACCAGCGCCGATTCGAGCACGGGCTCGAACGAGAACAGCGCGTGCAGCGCCAGTGCGGTCGAGGTCTGGGTGCCGTTGATCAGGGCCAGGCCCTCCTTCGCATGAAGCGAAAGCGGCGCAATGCCGGCCCGTTCGAGCACAGGCGCCGCATCGCGGCGCTCGCCGTCGACCCACATGTGGCCTTCGCCGAGCAGCGCCAGCGTCATGTGCGCCAGGGGCGCCAGGTCCCCCGAGGCGCCGACCGACCCCTGGCTGGGCACCCACGGGATCAGCCCCGCATTGTGGACGGCCATCAGCGTGTCGACGACATGCTCGCGCACGCCCGAGTAGCCGCGCGCCAGGCTGGCCACCTTCAGCGCCAGCATCAGGCGCACCACCGCCGGCGCGAGCGGAGCGCCGACGCCGGCGCTGTGGGAGCGCACCAGGTTCAGCTGCAGCGCGTCGAGTTGCTCGCGGCTGATCGACTGGCTGGCGAGCTTGCCGAAGCCGGTGTTCACGCCGTACACCGGCTGCTCGCCGAGCGCGGCCAGGCGCACCAGGTCGGCGCCGGCGCGGATCCAGGAGCGGGAAGTCTCCTCGATCTGCAACGGCACGCAGGCCGCGTGGATCGCCTGCAGCTGCTCCAGGCTCAGCTCGCCGGGCTCGAGGACCATGTTCATCCGGGCAGCATCGGCAGCTTCAGTCCGAAGCGGTGCGCACAGGCGATCGCGTCCGGATACCCGGCGTCGGCATGCCGCATCACGCCGGTGGCCGGATCGTTCCACAGCACGCGCTCGATGCGCCGCGCCGCCGCCTCGCTGCCGTCGCAGACGATCACGACGCCCGCATGCTGCGAGTAGCCCATCCCGACCCCGCCTCCATGGTGCAACGAGACCCAGGTCGCGCCCGAGGCCGTATTCAGAAGCCCGTTGAGCAGCGGCCAGTCGGACACCGCGTCCGAGCCGTCGCGCATAGCCTCGGTCTCGCGGTTGGGCGAGGCGACCGAGCCCGCATCCAGGTGGTCGCGCCCGATCACGATCGGCGCGCCGAGCTCCCCGCTGGCGACCATCTGGTTGAAGGCCAGGCCGGCGCGCTGGCGCTCGCCCAGGCCCAGCCAGCAGATGCGCGCGGGCAGCCCCTGGAAGGCGATGCGCTCGGACGCCATGTCGAGCCACCGTTGCAGCTGCCGGTCCTGCGGGAACAGCTGCTTGAGCCGGGCATCGGTGCGGAATATGTCCTGCGGATCGCCGGACAGCGCAACCCATCGAAACGGCCCCTTGCCGAGGCAGAACAGCGGCCGGATATACGCCGGCACGAAGCCCGGGAAGTCGAACGCGTCGGCCACGCCCTGGTCGAGCGCCACCTGGCGGATGTTGTTGCCGTAGTCGAAGACCGCAATGCCCATCGAGCGCAACTCCAGCATGGCCCGCACGTGCACCGCACACCCCTCTGCGGCGGCGCTGCGCAACGCGGCGTGCTGCTGCGGATCGCCCTGTGCCGCGCGCCAGCGCTCGACGGTCCAGCCGATCGGCAGGTAGCCGTTGATCAGGTCGTGCGCCGAAGTCTGGTCGGTCACCAGGTCAGGCTTCGGGCCGCCGGAGCGCGCGCGCCGCGCGACCTCGGGCAGCAGCTCGGCCGCATTGCCCAGCAGGCCGATCGAACGGGCCTGGCGTTCGCGCGTGGCCTGCGCGATGCGGGCCAGCGCGTCGTCCAGATCGCGCGCCTGCTCGTCCAGGTAGCGGGTGCGCAGGCGCGCTTCGATGCGCGAGCGCTGGCATTCGATCGTCAGCGACGATGCGCCGGCCAGGCTCGCCGCCAGCGGCTGGGCTCCGCCCATGCCGCCCAGTCCGGCCGTCAGAATCCACCGGCCGGCCAGATCGCCTCCAAAGTGCTGCCGGCCGGCCTCGCAGAACGTCTCGAAGGTGCCCTGCACGATGCCCTGGCTGCCGATGTAGATCCAGGAGCCGGCGGTCATCTGCCCGAACATCATCAGGCCCCTGCGATCCAGCTCGTGGAAATGCTCCCAGGTCGCCCAGCGCGGCACCAGGTTGGAGTTGGCGATCAGCACGCGCGGGGCATCGACGTGCGTGCGAAAGACGCCCACCGGCTTGCCGGACTGCACCAGCAGCGTTTCATCCTCGTTCAGGCCGCGCAGGGCCGAAAGGATGGCCCGGTAGCAGTCCCAGTTGCGCGCCGCCTTGCCGATTCCTCCGTAGACCACCAGGTGGCGGGGGTCCTCGGCGACATCGGGATCCAGGTTGTTCTGGATCATCCGGTAGGCGGCCTCGATCGCCCAGTTCCGGCAGGTCAGCGCACTGCCGCGGGGCGCGCGCACCGGCGCGCCGGGCGCGGGGCCTTCGGGGTCGGATCGGTCGGACATCGAGTCTCTTTGCATGAACCGATGATCCACGGCACTGTACTTGTCCGGACCCGGCGCGGCAATTAGCATGGGCCATGGGCTTGACGCTGTGGCGCAATGCGCGGCTGGCCACGCTGGTCGGATCCGATCCGTGGGGCCTGATCGACCGGGGCGGACTGCTGGTGCAGGGCGACCGGCTGCACTGGGCCGGACCGGAATCGGACCTTCGCGCCGGCCTGGACATCGACGCCGAGCATGACCTTGGCGGCGCACTGGTCACGCCGGGGCTGATCGATCCTCACACGCACCTGGTGTACGGCGGGCAGCGCGCATCCGAATTCGAGCTGCGCCTGCAAGGCGCGAGCTACGAGCAGATCGCGCTGGCTGGAGGCGGCATCCGCTCCACCGTCGCCGCCACCCGCGCGGCCGATGCCGACACGCTGTTCGCGGGCAGCGCGGCGCGGCTGGACCACCTGGCCGCCGAAGGCGTCACCACGATCGAGATCAAGTCCGGCTACGGGCTGTCGCTCGAGCATGAACGGCGCTGCCTGCAGGTGGCGCGCCGACTCGGGCGCGAGCGCGGGGTGCAGGTGCGTACCACCTATCTGGCGGCGCATGCGCTGCCGCCGGAGTTCGAGGGGCGCGCCGACGACTACATCGAGGCGGTTTGCCGATGGCTGCCGCCGCTTCACGCGGAAGGCCTGGTCGACGCCGTGGACGCGTACTGCGAGCGCATCGCCTTCACCTGCGAACAGGCCGCGCGCGTGTTCGAGCAGGCGCGCGCGTTGGGACTTCCCGTGAAGCTGCACGCCGAGCAGTTCAGCGACTGCGGCGGCGCGGTGCTGGCGGCCCGCTACCGGGCGCTGTCGTGCGACCACCTGGAGTACCTCGGAGACGAGGGCGTGGCGGCGATGGCCGCCGCCGGCAGCGTAGCCGTGCTGCTGCCGGGGGCGTTCTATCTTCTGCGCGAAACGCGCGTGCCCCCGATCGATCAACTTCGCCGCGCCCACGTGCCGATCGCACTGGCCACCGACCACAATCCCGGCACCTCGCCGACGCTGTCGCTGCGGCTGATGCTGAGCATGGCGTGCACGCTGTTCGCGCTGACGCCGGCCGAGGCGCTGCGCGGGGTCACCACACATGCGGCGCGTGCGCTGGGCCTGGCCGATCGCGGCTGCCTGGCCGCGGGCCTGCGAGCCGACTTCGCGGTCTGGGATCTCGAACATCCGGCCGAGCTCGCCTACTGGATCGGCGGCAACCCGTGCCGGCGCACGGTCTGCGGCGGCCGCCAGCGGTCCCGATAGCAGCAGCCGCTCAAGGGATCTTGAGCGCACCGTTGACCGGCCGGCCTCGCTCAATGCCTGCCGCCAATCGGGCCTTTCCCCGCCCGCATTCTGCGAAGATGCGCCTACCATAGGCAGGGGCCGCGCCGCCTGGCGGGGAGCAAGGCGTCACGATGATCGAGGTCGGGTCGGTCTTCAGCCTGCAACGCGGGCGCAATGCGCTGCTGGTGAGCCTGCCGCATTGCGGCACCGAGATCCCGGAGCCGATGCTGGCCCGCATGGTGCCGCGCGCGCGCGCGCTGGAAGATACGGACTGGCACCTGTCCGAGTTGTACGCGTTCGTGGGCGATCTGGGCGCCGGCCTGGTGGTGCCGCGCTACTCGCGCTACGTGATCGATCTGAATCGGCCGCCCGATGGTGCCCCGATGTATTCCGGCGTCAACAGCACCGGACTGTGTCCCGAGCATTTCTTTTCCGGCGACCCGCTTTACCAGCCCGGCCAGCAGCCGGACGGCGCCGAGGTGGAGCAACGGCGCCGCAGCTACTGGCAGCCCTACCACGACGCCCTGCAGCAGGAGCTGGCCCGGCTGACGGGGGTGCACGGTCACGCACTGCTGCTGGACGGCCACAGCATCCGGTCGGAACTGCCTTGGCTGTTTTCCGGGCGCCTGCCGGATCTGAACCTGGGCACCTCCGACGGCGCCACCTGCGCGCCTTCGCTGCGCGCCGCCCTGTTGCGGACCCTGCAGCAACAGCGCGACTTCACCCACGTGGCCGACGGACGCTTCAAGGGCGGCTACATCGTGCGCCGCTACGGGCGGCCACCGGAGAGCGTCCACGCAGTACAGCTCGAGATGTGCTGGAGCTGCTACATGCCGGAGACGCCACCGTACCGGCCGGATCGCGAGCGGACGGCCCGGCTGGCGCCGGTGCTCCAATCCCTGGTCCGGACGCTGCTGCAATGGCAGCCGCAATGAACGGGAACACGGTCCTGTGGGCTCCCGGCGCGTGGGTGGGCGGCAGCTGGCGGCGCTCCGTGCTGCTGGAAGCCGGCGCCGATGGGCTGTGGTCGCGCGTGCTGGCCGACACGGAGCCGCCGCCACAGGCGCAGCGGCTGGCCGGGCCCGCGCTGCCCGGCCTGGTGAACGGGCACAGTCACGCTTTCCAGCGCGCCTTCGCGGGCCTGGCGGAGCGGCGCGAGCGCGACGTCGACGATTTCTGGAGCTGGCGCGAGCACCTCTACCGGATCGCGCTGCGCATCGAGCCGGCCCAGATGCAGGCGATCGCGGCGCAGTTGTACGTCGAGCTGTTGCGGGTCGGCTACACGCACGTGTGCGAGTTCCACTACCTGCAGCACAAGCCGGACGGCTCGCTGTACCAGGATCCGCTCGAGATGAGCTGGGCGTTGGCCGTCGCGAGCGCGGAGGCCGGCCTGCCGCTCACCTTGCTGCCGGTGCTGTACGAGCGGGCCGGATTCGACCAGTCCGCGCCGACGCCGGCGCAGCGCCGCTTCCGGGCCGACGCCGATCAAGTCTGGGCGATGCAGGTTGCCATCGCCTCGCGCCGCGTCGCGGGGGTGGTGCGGGCGGGCCTGGCGATCCATTCGCTGCGCGCCGCGACGCCCGCCTCGATCGCGCGCCTGTGCGAGCTGGCCGAGCACTTCACCGGCCCGATCCACATTCACGTTTCGGAGCAGGCGCGCGACGTCGAGCAGTGCGAGGCCGCGTTCGGCATGCGTCCGATCCAGTGGCTGTCGAATCAGGGCGGCGGCCTGGATTCGCGCTGGCAGCTGGTGCACGCGACGCACGTGACGGCGGCCGAAATCGAGCTGACGGCGCGCAGCGGCGCCGGAATCGTGCTGTGCCCCGGCACCGAAGCGAATCTGGGCGACGGGCTGGTCGACCTGCCGGCCTGGCTGGCCGCCGGCGTACCGATCTCGATCGGGTCGGACAGTCATGTCACGCGCAGCTGGCGCGAGGAGCTGCGCTGGCTCGAATACGGCCAGCGGCTGGCGCGGCAGGAGCGCAACGTCGCTGCAGCGCCGGCGCAGGGGCAGGTTTCGACTGCGGAGCGGCTCTTCGAACGCGTACTGCAGGGCGGCGCGGCAGCGGCCGGCTTCACGCGCTGGGGATTGCAGGTCGGTGCCCGCGCCGACCTGCTGGTCGTGGACCGCTCGGATTCCAGCCTGCTGGGCATCCCGGACTCGCACCTGCTCGATGCGCTGGTGTTCTCCAGCCCGGGGCGTCCCTGGCGCGACGTGATGGTGGCCGGGCGCTGGCAGATCAGGGACCACCAGCATCCGGCCGCCGAACCGGTCGCGGCCCGATTCCAGCAGGCGATGGAGCAGCTGTGGCGCGAACCCTAGCGCGCCGCTGCAGGCGCCGCGGATTTCCGCGCCAGGGTTATCAGCGTATCTTCCACCGGTCCAATTCCAGACAGCGGGAGTCCCCGTGAGAGCCGTCCTGTCCGCCCTGTGCCTCGCCGCCATCGGCAGCGTTGCCAACGCCGATCCGCCGCATCCTCCGAAAACCAATCACCCGATCCTCGGGACCTGGATCTTCGCGGTGCCGGACACCGGGTGCGAAGAGACGTACTACATGCGCCAGGACGGAACGACGCTGGTCACGAGCGGCCAGGAGGTCGCCGAGAGCGTCTACCAGATCGACGACGAGCCCACCGCGAAGGGCTTCTACAAGAGCACCGACCGGATCGTGAAGGACAACGGCAAGCCGGACTGCGCCGGCCAGGTCACGAAGGTGGGCAGCGAGGTGACGAATTTCATCCACTTCCACCCGTCGGGGAACATGATGATCATCTGCAAGGACGAATCCCTGGAGGCCTGCTTCGGGCCGCTGTACCGGATGGGGGGAGACAGCTCCTGAGGCGTGACGCGGCGGCCCGGTTCGCGCGTGCCCACGCTTGAGCGTTCGGAATTTGCGCCCTCACTCCCGCTGCGCTGGCGCAAGCGGGAGAGGGGCGAAAAGGTTACCAGGTGACCACCGCCGTGTATTCGAGCACGGCCTTGCCGTCGGCCGGCACCTGAACCCGCCACGCGGCCGAGCCGGCGCTTTCCTTCACGTGCTGCTGGGTTTCGGCAGTGATGCTCCAGTCGCCGTGCAGCGGCTCGCGCACGATCACGGTGGCCGGCTTCGAATCGGCGTTGCGCAACTCGATCCGGTAGGACGACAGGCGCGAGTGCTCCGAGACGATGCGGAAATCCGTCTGCACCCGATCCGCGGTCAGGTCGAAGGCTTCTCCCAGGCGCAGCGCAACCAGCTCGCCCTTGGCGGTGTGCGCGATCGAGTCCTCGCCGATCAGCTGGCTGCCGCCGCCGCTGTCGGGCAGGTACGCGCGCACCACGCCGGCCGGCAGCGGGATGCCCAGCTCGCCACCCCGGTTCTCGAAGCGCAGATACACGCTCGGCTTCAGCCCTTTCTGCAGATCGGGGTGCCGCCCCTGGTACCACCAATCGACCGCATTGTTCTGCAGCACGTACTCACGCTGCACCGGCACGTCGGCGGCCGACAGCAGCGCGACCTGCTTGGTCTGGTTGTTCTCGATCGTGGTGGCGCGCGGCAGCGTGTACAGGTGATAGTCGCCAAGCTTTTCCTCGCTCATCTCATCGGCCCGCAGCGCCTTGGCCCTGGACGCCGCCGCGGCCATCGGCTTGTTCTCGGGCGCCACGCGGTTCAGCGTCCCGGCCACCAGCTGCAGCCGGGCGTCCGGGTAGGCCGTGCCGGATTGATTGGTCAGCGTGACCCAGCCGTTCAGCGTCATCCGGGTGCCGTCGGCATTCAGGTTCGCGATGTAGTCGGCCTTCCAGCCGACCTGGTTGGCGAGGTAGCTCAACTCGACCTGGCGGTCGCCCGCCTGTGCCGCCTGCAGCACCATCGACAGCGTCGGGCGGTCGCGCAGGTTGACCGGCACGTCGGGAAAGGCGAGGCGCCCGGCGATGCCCGTCTCGATGCGGTCGCGATAGCGCAGCACGACCCCTTCGTTGGTGGCCAGCACGGTCGCCGGCTCGGACGTCTCGGCGCCGCTGGCCGGGTTGGTGCGGATCACGGTGACCTGCCGGCCCACGTACTTGCGCAGCAGGGCGGTGGGCGTCAGCAGGTCGAAATCGAAGTTCTGCTCGAGCAGATCGAAACCGGGGCCCGAGACCGGCTTCAGCGAGGCGGTCTCGGGACGGATCGTCGCCGCCACTTCGCGAAACGCGATCCTTTGGGTTCCGCGCGCAAGCGCCACCTTGCGCGCGTCGCGCACCAGGGCCTGGCCGTCGTTGTAGATCGTGATTCCGAGCCCCGTGCGCGACGAAGTCGTCAGCGACACTTCCGGCTGATCGGAGGCGGGCTGCGCCGCCGGGGCGCCGCACGCCAACAGGAGGGCCAGCGCCGGGCCGACCGGATCGATTCGCCATCGTGTCATCTGAATTCTCCCGAAAAAAGTCGAACCACCTGTCCATTAAACGTCGCGCGACCGCGTGCGGGGTTAACCGGGGCTGCAGCCGGCCGCGCGGCCGCGCCTCAAGGGTTGCGCGGGGGCACGTCGGGGAATTCCCCCAGGTACTCCGCCTTCCACCAGTTTCCGGTGCGCGCGCGTTCCTGCGGCGTCGTGAACCGGTACCGGTAGGCGAGCACGCGCAGCATCTGCGGGGGCGCCTGGCCCTCGAAGGGATTGCGCGCCAGCAGCTGCGTGACGGCCGGCCGGTTCTGGCGCAGCGATTCCAGGAACGGCGCCAGCCAGAACCCGATGCCGGGCCACTGGGGCGGCAGGAACCACATCATCCAGTCCAGCCGCGGCTGGTGCGGAACGATGAATTCCGGCGCCTTGTCCAGCGCGTCCGGCTTGTAGCGGAATTCATAAGGCTCCCAGGTCCGGCCGTCACGGCTGCCGAAAATCCGCAACTCCTGGCGCTCCGTCTGCATCGTCGGAAACAGATGGAACACGTTGCCCACGCCAAGGGCGGGCGCGACCTGGCTGAAGGCGGCCAGCGGATGCGGCAGCGGGCGGCGCGACTGCATGGCCAGCATCATGCTCGCACTCAACGTCAGCAGCATCAGCGCCACCGCGCCGTTCAGGACCCGGGCGGCGAGGCCCGGGGCGGGCTGCTGCGCGCCCGTTGGAATGCGCGCCCGGATCCGGCCGGGCAGCATGCGGCCGACGGCCCGGTCATCGAGCACGAACAGACACAGCAGGATCGTCAGCAGATTGATGAAGTTGTGGTTGCTGGTCGCGATGATCAGCAGCTGCGCCACAATCGTGGTTGCCGCCGCGAAGATCCGGAACGGGCGCGGCAGGAAGATGAGGAACGGCACGATCAGCTCCGCGAACAGCGTGAAGCCGACCCCCGCCTTCAGGAGCCAGTGCGGCAATTGATGGGCGTACCACGAACCGACGTGCGGCAGCGGCTGCGTCTCGAAGTAGTAATCCAGCGCGGTGAAGTCGCGCCAGGACGGATCGCCGCTGGCCAGCTTGAAGAATCCCGACAGGAATCGCAGTCGGAACAACAGCCATTCGTAGAGGAGCACGATCAGGCGCGCCGGCACGTCGCCCAGGAAAATCGCCAGGAAGCCGCTTTCCAGCAGCAGGTAGTCCCACTGGAAGCTCGTGAAGATCTGCCCGGCGTGATACAGCGACAGGTACAGCACGAACAGCAGGATCAGCGCCGGCCGCCGGCTCACCCACCCAAACAGCAGCAGCAGCGCCAGCGCGGCGCCGGCGAATGCCGCGCCCTGCAGCGCGACGCCGCTGCTGTCGATCCAGAACAGCGTCGGCAGCCGCAGGATGGCCGCGTAGCCGTGCTCGGCGAGCGCCCCATCCAGCACGCGGCGCAGCGGCAGGATCCCGTCGGGACCCGCCAGGCCGTCGATCTGCACTGCGAGCGACGCGAACGCCACCGCGTACACCAGCGCCAGACCCTTGACGAACAGCCAGGCGGTCAGTTCGCGATCGGTCGCCGGTCCGAACAGGTCCCTGAGAAAGTCCAACGCTTCTTCACACCGGGCTGGGCGCCGGATATTACCGCCCGGTGCGAAGGTGCCCGCCCAACGCCGGCGCAGGCGGGTGCAGCTGGCCGCTAATCGGTTTGCGCCGACGAATCGTAGGTCCAGCCCTCGGGTCCGCTGAGCCGATCGGATCGCCGCGGCCCGGCAACATCGGTCGCGGCGGGGGCTTTGGCTTCGTACGACCAAGGAAGCGGCTGCGGGTCCGTCGGCCAGCTACGGCCGCCTTCGATCATCGCCGCCAGCGGAACCGATTCGTGCGGCGCACCGGCGCTGCCGGTTGCCGCGACCGCCGGCTCGCCGGCCACCACAGGACGCCCGTCCGAAGTCACGGCGCCGACCAGCAAGGCGCCCGCGGCGAAACCTGCCAGCGCGCTCAGCACGGCGGCGGAGATCGCGCCGGAGTGGGCGCGCGCACGCCCCAGTGTGTTCGTCATGTCGTTGCTCCTCGAATTCGACCGCCTTACCGGATAAGACGATCTGCGGAGCGATTTCCCGACACGTATACTGCCTGCCGGGGCAGGGAAGTGGGATTCTTCGTCCAATGTCCGACGCCCGGTGGCAGGGAACCCGACGACAGCGGATGATTCCGGGGTGACCGATGGACGGTTGCTTTCTTCGATTCTACGTTCACGAAGGGCAACGGCACCGGCACCTGCTGCTGTGGGAATGGCTGCTGCAGGTGGCCAACCAGATGGGCATCCGCGGCGGCTCGGCCTTTCGCGCGATGGCCGGATTCGGGCGGCACCACGTGCTGCACGAGGACCACTTCTTCGAGCTGGCCGGCAGCCTGACGGTGGAGGTCGAATTCATCGTCACGGAGGAGGAAGCCGATCGCCTGCTGCAACGGCTGGAGCAGGAGAAAGTGCGAGCCTTTTACGCACGAATCCCGGCACGGTTCGGCGTGCTGAATCCGGATGCAGGCGACTGATCCGGCGCCGCCGGACCACCGCACCGGTCACCTCTGCGGCAGCTCGTTCGGACGCAGATCGAACACCAGGATCTCGGCCGAGCGCCCGGCCGAAAAATCCAGCCGGTGTTCGTCTCTCACGCGCGCACCGTCACCTGCGGCCATCGGCACTCCGTTGACCTCGAGGCTGCCGCCCGCAACGTGCACGTAGGCGTAGCGGCGGTTGGGAAACTCGAGCGCCACCGCCTCGTCCCCGTCGATCAGCCCGGCATACGCGCGCAGGTCCTGGAACACCGGGAGCGAGCCGTGGGCGCCGTCCGGCGAGACGATCAGGTGCAGGCGCCCGCGCTTCTGCGCCTCGTCGAAATGCGCCTGCTGATAATGCGGCCGCAGCCCCTTGACCTGCGGCACGATCCAGATCTGCAGGAAGTGCACGATCTCGGAGGCCGACGGGTTCATTTCGCTGTGCTGGATTCCCCGGCCGGCGCTCGTCATCTGCACGTCCCCGCATCGGATCACCGATCCGCTTGCCTTCGAATCCCTGTGCTCGAGCTCGCCATGCAGCACGACCGTGAGGATTTCCATGTCGCGATGGTTGTGCGCGGCGAAACCGGCGCCGGGCTGGACCCGGTCTTCGTTGATCACCAGCAGGTCGGAGAATCCCTGCTGATCCGGGTCGTCGTAGCCCGCGAACGAAAAGGTGCGGCGCGATTCGAGCCAGTCGAGCCGGGCAAAGTCACGCTCCGATGACTTGCGAAGTTCGAGCATAAGGGGGAGCGGTGTGAGCGACCGCGTGAGTACATCACACTCCGTTGACATTTCTCCCATGAGTACGAAATGGGTATTACCTGCGGCGCGCGTAAAGTTGCTCGCGAAACGTCAGCACGACCTCCGGGCGGAACACCACCAGCGCCGACAGCAGCATGCCGCTGACGATCGCCTCGCTCCACGCCAGCAGCATCGTGAAGCCCAGGTAGGGGCCCAGCGAAACGGACGCGTGCGGGGGCCCGGCCAGCAGCGCGGCGCCGATCAGCGCCAGGCGCGTGAGCGCGGTGGTTGCGAAGGCGACGAACAGGCCGTTGCCGATCATGAAGACGAACGGGTTGTGCGGCAGGCGGCGCTCGATCTGCTGCCGCAGCAGGGTTGCGACGGCCGAGGGCAGCACCGCCATCAACAATCCGTTCAGACCCAGGTTCGGCCACGAGCCCGCGGCCAGCGCGGTGTGCAGCACGAGCGCCAGCATCAGCCCGAGCAGGCCGCGCGAGTATCCGAATACGAGCGCGAACAGGGCCGAACCGAGCATGCCGAACGCCGGGTTGCCGCCGACGCGCACCTGCAGCATCCACAACAGAGCGACGGCCACCGCGCCGCCGAGCCACGCATGCTCGACCACACCCGGGCGCAGGAACGCCTTTCGCACCCGGCGCAAGGCCCAGCCCAGCGCGGGGGCCAGCAGCAGCCAGCCGGCGGCGGCCATCGCGAAGGGCACCGTGTCGACCTGCAGGTCCATCGTGGGGGTCCGTTCACGATCGCCGCCCGGCGCGGACCGGCGGGCTGTTGCGCAGCGCTGCGCGCGAGCGGCTAGGGTTCGGCCTTGCGCTGGGCCGGTGTGGCCCCGCGCGTCACCAGCTCGCGGAAGCGCCGCAGTTCGGCGTCGTAGCGCTCGTTGACGCGCTGCATGTCGGCCCGAATGTCGTCGATCGCACGAAGCTGCTGCTGCTGCAGCTTCGTGTTGTCCTCGATCCCCCGCTTCAGTTTCTCGGGCAGCTCGCGCTTCGCGTAGAACTCGGTTTCGTCGTCCAGGCGCTTGCGGTCCATCCTGAATTCCTTCAGCTGCTGGTTGGCCCGGTCGATCAGCGTCTGGCGGTTGGCCAGCGTGCGGTCGCGGCTGGCCTCGATCTCGTCCTCGCTCGAATAGGTTTCCAGCAGCGCGCGGTCCCTGCGCAGCTGCTCCTGGGCCGCCATCTCGCGCTCGTGGCGCTTCTTGTCCTCCAGATCCCGCGCTTTCCTCTGCTCGGAGGTCAGCGGGGGCTCGATCGAGCGCTTGGTCGACCCGTCCGGATTCAAGACCCGGATCACGGCATCGCCGCACTCCGGCGGCGGTGAATCACCGGAGAAGGTGCGGCCGCCGACGGTGCAGACGTACAGTTCTGCGCCGGCGCCCATAGGAAGCACCAGCAGCACCGCCGCAACCGGGCGCAGGAATCTTTTAAGCACCATAGCGCTTCCGATACGCCTCGATCGACGCCAGATGCTCGCGCGCCGGCGCCGCCAGCGCCGAGCCCGAGCGCAGCAGGCCGACCAGGTCGTCCAGGCGGGCGATCGGTATCACCGGCACGCCGGTGGACTGTTCGAACGCCTGCACCGCCGAAAGCGGCGACAGCGCGGCGTCGGAGCCGGTGCGCTCCATCCGGTCCAGCATGATCACGACGCCGGCCGGCTCCGCTCCGTGCCGCCGGATCAGTCCGAGAGCCTCGCGCTTGGCGGCGCCATCCGTGATCACATCGTCGACGATCATCACCCGTCCGCGCAGCGGGGCGCCCACCAGCTCGCCGCCTTCCCCATGATCCTTGGCCTCCTTGCGGTTGTAGCAGAAGGGAACGTCGGCATCCAGCACGGCCAGCGCGACCGCGGTGCTTGACGCCAGCGTGATCCCCTTGTAAGCGGGCCCGAACAGCATGTCGAACCGGATGCGGTCATCGGCCCGCGCGTCCACCAGGGTCCGGGCATAGAATCGCGCGAGGCTGCCGAGTGTGGACCCCCGGTCGAAGCGGCCGGCATCGAAGAAATATGGTGTCTTGCGCCCACTCCTGGTCGTGAAGTCCCCAAAGGCAAGAGCGCCGCATTGAAGCGCGAATTCGAGGAACTGGGTGGCAACCGACATGCGTCGAGGTCTTTCCAAGCGCCGCCGGGCATGCGGCGCGGATCGTTGCGGTGGCTTATTTTCCCAGATCCTTCGGCTTTCCGGAGCCCGCAGGTAACCCGCCCTGGCGATGTTCCGGGTCGCCACGCTGAACGCCAACGGCCTGCGATCGGCCGTGTCCAAGGGGCTGCTGAGGTGGGTGGGGCGGCGCCAGCCCGATGTCCTGTGCCTGCAGGAGATCAAGGCCCAGCAGGCCGACCTGTCCGAACGTCTGCTGAACCCGGCCGGCCTGCACGCCCACTTCCACTTCGCCCAGGCGCGCGGCTACAGCGGCGCCGCGCTTGTCTCGCGCAGGCGCCCTCGCAGCGTGCGGATCGGATTCGGGGTGGACGAATTCGACCGGGAGGGCCGATACGTCGAGGCCGAGTTCGCTTCGGTCACCGTGATATCGGTCTACTTTCCGTCCGGATCGAGCTCGCCCGAGCGCCAGCAGGCCAAGTTCCGCTTCCTGGACGCGTTCTATCCGCACTTGAAGATGCTGCGTGACAGCGGCCGCGAGATCCTGCTGTGCGGTGACGTGAACATCGCCCACCGGGAAATCGACCTGAGGAACTGGCGCTCGAACCGGAAGAACTCCGGGTTCCTGCCGGAGGAGCGGGCCTGGCTCGGCCGGGTGTTCGACGAGCTCGGCTGGGTCGACGTGTACCGGCACCTGCACCCCGGCACGACCGGCGACGCGTACACCTGGTGGAGCAATCGAGGCCAGGCGTGGGCCAACAACGTCGGGTGGCGCATCGACTACCAGATCGCGACCCCGGGGCTGGCCGCGAAGGCCAGGCGCGCCGAGATCTACAAGCGGGTGCGCTTCAGCGACCACGCGCCGTTGATCGTCGATTACTCGGGACGCCTCTAGCGTCGGCTTAGCGAGGCCATCCGTCTGCCCCCAGGTTCCGCACCGACGGCCGCCGCCACGCCGGGCGGCTTCTCTCCGAGCCATGTGGGCAAGCCGGGCCAGTCAACCAACCGTGCCCAAAGTCGTCGACCGCCGTAAAGCGGACCGTACGAGCTGCCCAAAACCCTGAGCCGTCGTGCGCGCGGTGCGGCCCGCCGCCGGAAAACGGACGCCCAACGTTTGACATGAGAGGCGGCCGCAAATGATCGAAGCCCGCTTGTGTACATCAGCTAGGCCTCTTCGTGATCCGCTTCGGCCTTCCGCGTCGACAGTCGCCGGCGCAGCAAGTCGGCGTGGATGCGGAACTTCGGCAGTCGACTCGCCGGTGCGCGATCCTCCGCAGCGAACCAGCCGGCCAACATGTGGAGGTAAAAATCCGCAGCCGACAGCGTCGGACCGAGGACATAGGGCGAGAGCGCGGCGTGCACGATCTCGAAATGGCCCGTCCAGTCCGCGAGCGCCCGTTCCCTGATCTGCGCACCGGCCGCCTCTCCAGCCGTTGAATAGCGCTCGGGATAGAAGTAGCGCAGCGCGGCTTCGTACACGTTCGCCGACAGAAAAACCATCCACTGCAGGTAGTGCGCGTAGGCCGAACCGCCCGTTTCGGGCGCCAGGGCGGCCGCCGGATGTGCGCTGGACAGGTAAATGAGCATGGCCGCCGATTCGCACACCACGGTTCCATCCGGCAGTATGAGGACCGGAATCTTTGCGGCGGGACTGATGCGGCGCAGCGTGTCTTTCTCCGCGGGTGTCCTTCCGACCCAGATCAGCTCATAGGCTGCGCCAATCTCCTCGAGCACGATTTGGACAGCGAGGGACCCGGCACCCTTGCGCCCGTAAAGCTTGTATGTGGTCCCCGGCATGGCGATGCTCGCGTTCATTTGTGGTCACCCCACGAATCTTTCTGCTCGGCCAGATACGCCAGTTCCTCATTGGTCGAGATTCGACCCAGAATGCGATTGCGGTGTGGAAATCGCCCGAACCGCCTGATCACCTCCTCGTGCGCGCGTGCATTAAACGTCCAGGACGCGTCGCCCAGCGCTTCGATCAATCGAACCGCAAGCGCCTGGTGTTCCCGATTTTCGCTGTGCTCGAAGGGCAGATACGCGAAATGTCTCTCCGCCGGTGTCATTTGCCGATCCAGGCCCAGGGCGATGACGCGTTCGCTCAGGGAGCGGGCGAGCGCGTCGGTGGAGAACGCGCCCGGCAATCCTCGGAACATGTTGCGCGAAAACTGATCCGCAACAATGATCGCCGCAAGTAACGTGCGCGGCCCCGAAAGCTCCAGGGTAACGCCCGACGCGATGTGAGCGTGCAATGGGCCGAATTCCGTTCGGATTCGCTGATCTAGCGAGGCGTCACTGGCGAACCACTTGGCCGGATCCAGCTCGCGGAACCAGAAGTCGAGAACGCGGGCTGCCCACTGCTGCCCGCCCTCCCCCACCGTACTGCTTGAAGCCGATGATGCCAATCCGATTGCCTAATCCGGAAGACCGGCCAGCCGCAGGGACTGCGCGATGTTGTCGGCGTCGGAATTCGACTTGAACGGCTGTATCAATAGCAGCTTTGGAATCGTGAAGTCCGGTCGCATCGCGAGGCATTCCGCGCCAAGCTCCCGGGCGTGCTCTGCGCTGCCGAGGCGCGCGTGACACCCGGCCATGTACGCCGCGTCGATCCAGTGGCGCCCTGGTATCCGCTCGAGCATTCCCAGCGCCTCCTCGTATCTTTGCAGAATCAGGTAGCTGCGGGCCTGTTGCCTCCAGAACCACGGGGGGCCGAAATATGGATCAGCCTGCTTTGCGCGCGCACTCCACCGCAATGCCTGCTCGCCGTCTCCCATGAATCCCACCACGTACGCCATGTCCGCCAGATTCCATTGATTGTTCGGGTTCAATTCAACGGCACGGCGCACCTGTTGCAAAGCGAGGTCGTGCTCTCGGCGGTACAGGTGAACCATCGCCAGCAACGAATGGCAGGTGCTCTCATTCTCAGCGAGCTCGACCGACCGTTGCGCCAACCTGTATGCCTCGTCCAGATGCGCGTCCGCCTTGCCCATTTGTTCCGTCCAGTCCCGAATCCGCATGTTGGACAGCAGTGCATACGCGATTCCATACCCAGGGTCTATCTCAACGGCTTTCTCGAACAAACGCGTGGCCTCCGCCGCGCCGGCAGGGTCGTCCCAGCGCAACGCATTGCCCCTGAGCACACACTCGTACGCCGCCAGGCTTCCCGGTGGTTTCCGACTCGCTTGCTCGGTATCGTCGACTTGTACTCGACCGACCAACGTGCTGACGATCGTCTGGACGACCGTGTCCTGGATAATGAATATTTCTTCGGCCCGGCGGTCGAATTTTTCCGCCCAGACATGGTTGCCAGAATGCGTATCGACGAGTTGGGCGTGGATGCGGATTGTCTCGCCGAGGCGCCGGACGCTCCCTTCCACGACGTAGCGAACGTTCAGCTCGCGCGCGGCCTGCTCGATATCCATCGCGGCGCCTCGAAAACGGAATGACGCCGAGCGCGAGCGCACGGCCAGAACGCGCCAGCGCGTGAGCTCCGTGATGATGTCTTCGGTCAGACCGTCACTGAAATAGTCCTGCGCCGGATCACCGCTCAGATTCACGAAGGGCAGGACCGCAATAGACAGCCTTTCCGGCAATCCCGGCGGGGATTTCACCTCACCGTCTTCCTCGTGCTTGTCGAAGCTGGTCAGCTGAGGCGGCAGGTTGTGCTGGGGAGACGCCTGCCGGGGCGGTGCGCCATCGATTGGGACGGTTGGGAGCGTGAAGCGGTATCCGAGGCCGGCGACGGTGGCGATCGCCTGGCCGCCGAGGATCTTGCGCAGGCTGCTGACCTGAACTTGCAGGTTGTTCTCCTCGACCACGAGGCCGGGCCACACAAGGTCGAGCAGTTCGCTCTTGGGCACCATGCGGTCGCGGCGTTGCACCAGCGCCAACAGCAGGTCGAAGGCGCGCGCGCCCAGTGAAGCGGGTTCGCCGTCCATCAGCAAGCGGCGTTCGTCTGGATGCAGCTCGAAACGACCGAAGCGCAACGGGTCGGGCACGCGAACTCCCCGGTTCGGACTGCATAGTCTGGAGAAACGGGCGCAGGTCCGCAAGCCACCCCTTTTCCGATGCCAGAGCGTGCGGTCATCGGCTCAAGCCGCGCGCGGATGCACGCGAATCACGTCCGTGGATTCGGGCCGATCAGAGCAACCATCACCTGCCTCGGGACGCTCACGGCGCGTGGAATGGGACAAAGGCGTCGTCACGCCAGGCGGCGGGGTCGCCGCGACGATCGCGTCCGTTCGTCGGGGCCGCGGACCCAACAAGAAGCCCACCAAGGAGCAGGTTGCCATCCGGCTGGATCGCGCGAGCGTGGTTGCATTTCGCGCCAGCGGTCGGGGTTGGCAGACCCGCTTGAACGATGCCCTTGAGGAGTGGCTCGCTGCGCGGTCGTGCAAACGAAAGCACCGTCGCCCTGCCACGGTCAGATGACGTGCCGTCGCTGCTGCGAATGCGGGTTTTCCGCCCCATCGACTACCAGATCGCAACCCCCAGGACGGCAGCGCGCGCGGCGCGCCGAGGTGTACACGGCGCGCCGGTTCAGCGACCATGCTCCGCTGATCGTCGAGTACTCGGGACGGCTTTGAGCTCGGCGCGCCAATCGCTGCCCGTGCTCAATGCTGCACATCCAGTGCGCGGATGCGGTCGCGCAGCAGCCACACGGCCACCAGACCGGGGATTCCGAGCAGGAAGCTGACCACGTAGTACACCGGCCAGCCGCCGTGGTCCGCGACCCAGCCCGCCGGACCGCCCAGCCCGTAACGCGGCAGCTGCGACAGCACCGACATCAACGCGTACTGGAACGCGCTGAAACGCACGTCGCACAGCGCCATGATCAGCGCCACCAGCGCGACGTTGCCCATCGCGTGGGCCAGATTCTCGATCGCGACCGCCGCGATCATCACGGCGTAGTTCTTGCCGATGACGGCGAGCACGTAGTAGGCCAGATTGGAAACCGCCTGCATCAGTCCGAACACCAGCATCGAGCTCAGCAGGCCCAGGCGCACCATCCAGATGCCGCCCAGCACCGCGCCGACGACCGAGGCCGACGTGAACACCGCCTTGGCGACGAGGCCGATTTCGGTCTTGGAAAAGCCGACGTCCATCAGGAAGGGCGTGAACAGCTTGACGGCGAACGCATCGCCCAGCTTGAAGATCATCACGAGCCCGAGCAGCGACAGGGCGCCCTGGCTGCCAGCCAGTTCGCGCAGCGGCTCGACCACCGATTCGCGCAGCGATGCGGGCGGCGGTGTGCGGTAGACCGGCTCGGGCGCGCGAACCGTCACGACCGAGAACGCCGCCATGGCCGCGGCCACCGCCAGCAGCGCCGGGGGCCAGCCGAACCGGTCTGCCACCACCAGCGTGATCGCGAAGGCGATCCAGGATGCGGCCCGGTAGCCGAGGCTGGCGGCGGCCGCGGCCGGTCCCCGCTCCTCCGGCGCGGCCAGGTCGGCCCGGTAGGCGTCGATCACGATGTCCTGGCTCGCCGAGAAGAACACGATCGCGGTCGCGCACACCGACACCGCCAGCAGCGAACCGGCCGGATCCTGGAAGGCCAGCAGGCCGATCGCCGCCGCGAGCAGCAACTGGGTCGCCAGGATCCAGCCGCGCCGGCGCCCGATGATCGGCAGGGGAAAGCGATCGAGCAGCGGCGCCCACAGGAACTTGAGCAGATAGGGCAGCGAAACATAGGACAGCACACCGATCTGGGTGTTGCTGACGTGCAGGTCCTTGAGCCAGGCTTGCAGCGAGCTCTCGGTGATCTGGTTCGGGAACCCGGAGGCGGCACCGAGTGCCAGCAGAACCAGCATGCGCGGCCGGGTCAGCACCTCCCGGATGCCTGGCTTCGGTGCTGCGCCGGCCAAGCGGCTCACTTGGGCTCGAACCGGTAAACGGCCAGCTTGGAGCGCAGGCCCGGCAGGGTCCTGACCGGCCGCCCGTTGGCCAGCAGCGCGCGTCCGGTGATCACCAGCCCTAGTCGGGCCGCCAGGATCTCGAAGTCCTTGGGAGTGCACAGGTGCACGTTGGGGGTGTCGTACCACTGGTAGGGCATCTGCGGCGACACCGGCATCCGCCCGGCCAGCAGCGAGAGCAGATGTCGCCAATTTCCAAAATTGGGAAAGCTGACGATGCCCTGGCGGCCGACCCGCGCCATCTCGCGCAGCACGCCCTCGGTCCGGTTGATCGCCTGCAGGGTTTGCGACAGCACGACCATATCGAACATGCCGTCGGGGAACATCCGCAGGCCCGATTCCAGGTCGGCCTGGATCACGGAAAGACCCCGCTGCACGCACTGCAGCACCGAGTCGTCCGCTATCTCCACGCCATACACGCGCGCGGCCCGGGAATCGCGCAGGTAGGCCATCAGCACGCCGTCGCCGCAGCCCAGGTCGAGCACGCGGGCGCCGTCGGCTATCCACTCGGCGATCTGGCGCAGGTCGTCGCGCAGCGTCGGCATCGGAGCGCGCGGGGGCGTGGCGGCGCGCTGCGAGACAGCGGTCATCGGGTGGTCTCCGCGGCGATGTTGTCGAAGTAGGCCGCCACCAGGCGGTGGTAGCGCGGATCGTCCAGCAGGAAGGCGTCGTGCCCGTGCGGCGCATCGATCTCGGCGTAGACGACCTCGCGCCCGTTCACGACCAGCGCTTCCACGATCTCGCGCGTGCGCGCCGGCGCGAAGCGCCAGTCGGTCGTGAACGACACCACCAGAAATTGCGCGCGGGCCGCCGCCAGCGCCTGCACCAGGTCCCCGCCGTAGGCGCGGGCCGGGTCGAAGTAATCGAGCGCGCGCGTGATCAGCAGATACGTGTTGGCGTCGAAGTACTCTGCGAACTTGTCGCCCTGGTAGCGCAGGTAGGACTCCACCTCGAACTCGACGCCGTAGCCGTATGCGTAATCGGGCGTGCGCAGGCTGCGCCCGAATTTCTCGGCCATGGCGTCGTCGGACAGGTAGGTGATGTGCCCGATCATCCGGGCCACCTGCAGTCCGCTCCTGGGAACCACCCCCTTGGAGTAGTAATCGCCGCCGTGAAAGTCCGGATCGCTGCGGATCGCGGTGCGGGCCACGTCGTTGAAGGCGATGTTCTGCGCCGACAGGCGCGGCGTGATGGCGACTGCCACGCAGCGTCCGATCCGCTCCGGATACTGGGTGGTCCACGACAGCGCCTGCATCGCGCCCAGCGACCCGCCCATCACCGCGGCGAAACGCCGGATGCCGAGCCGGTCCGACAGCCGCGCCTGCGCGTTGACCCAGTCCTCGACCGTCAACAGCGGGAACGAGGCCCCGTAGGGCCGCCCGGTGGCCGGGTCCACCGACATCGGGCCGGTCGAGCCGAAGCAGGAGCCCAGGTTGTTGACGCCCAGCACGAAGAACCGGCGGGTGTCGACCGGGCGCCCGGGGCCGACCATGTTGTCCCACCAGCCGACCTCGTCCGGCCGGTCGGCATAGCGGCCGGCCACGTGATGCGAGGCGTTCAGCGCATGGCAGACCAGCACCGCGTTGTCGCGCGCCGCATTCAGCGTGCCGTACGTTTCGTAGCGCAACTCGTAGCCGGCGATCTGCGCGCCGCTCGCCAGCCTGAGCGGCTCCTCGAACCGCATCGACTGAGGCGTGACGAAACCGACCGAGCCGGATTGCACGGCTCAGGGACTCAACTGGGCCTGTGCGGACGCAAGCGCCGGCGCCGTCCGCGGCGCGGGCCGCCCGTTGGAGCCGCCGCGCTCGATGGCGCGCCGGATCTCGATCGGGTCATGCGAGCGCAGCACGCGCGCCGCCAGCCGTGCGGCCGAGCGCGTCGACAGCTCGTACAAACGCTGCTTCACCGTCAGCAGCTGGGACGGGTTCATCGAAAACTGGCGCAAACCCATCCCGAGCAGCAGCTCGGTCAGCGCGACTTCGCCCGCCATTTCGCCGCACACCGAGACCGGGATCCGGGCCTTCTCGCCGGTGCGGATCGTCTTGTGGATCAGGTGCAGCACGGCCGGGTGCAGGTGATCGTACAGGTGCGCGACCGCCGAATCGCTGCGGTCGATCGCCAGGGTGTACTGGATCAGGTCGTTGGTGCCGATCGACAGGAATTTCAGGCGCGACACGAACGCGCCCAGCGTCAGGGCGGCCGCCGGCACCTCGATCATCCCGCCCACCGCGATGCGCCCGTCGAATTTCTGGCGCCGATCCTTCAGCTGCTCCTTGGCGCGCGCGACGAAAGCCGTCGCTTCCTCGATTTCGTGGACGTGCGCCAGCATCGGCACCAGGATGCGCACCGTCCCCTGGCTGGACGCCCGCAGGATCGCCCGCAACTGCGTCAGGAACAGCTCCGGAAACGCCATGCAATAGCGGATCGCGCGCAATCCCAGAGCCGGATTGGGCTCCTCGATGCCGTCGCCGGGCAGCATGCCCAGGCTGTGGCGGGCCGAGGCGGTCAGCACCTTGTCGGCCCCGATGTCGAGCGTCCGGATCACCACGGGCTTGCCCTTCATCGAGCGTGCCACCCGTGCGTACGCCTCGAACTGCTCGTCCTCGGAAGGCAGCTGGTCGCGGTTCATGAACAGGAACTCGGAGCGGAACAGGCCGATGCCGTCGGCGCCGGCCTCCAGCGCGTCGCGCGCATCCTCCGGCAGCTCGATGTTAGCCAGCAGCTGCACGGCGATGCCGTCGGCGGAGCGTGCGACCCGACCCTTGAGCTTGCGCAGCTCGAGGCGGCGCAGGCTCTCTTCCTGGATCCGCAGACGGTACGTTTCCAGCAGCGCGGCGTCCGGATTGACGATCAGGCGCCCGCCGTCCGAGTCCAGCACGACCAGGTCGCCCTCGGCGATCGACTGGCGCGCTTCGGCCACGCCCAGCAGCGCGGGCAGCCCCAGGCTGCGCGCCAGGATCGCGGTGTGGGAGGTCGGGCCGCCGGCCTCGGTCACCAGCCCCGACAGGTTCACCCCGGCGCGCTCCTTGAGCTGAAGCACGTCGGCCGGCGCCAGGTCGTGCGCCACCAGCACCAGGCGCTCGCCTTCCTCCAGGCGGCGCGGCAGCATCGCGACCGCCGGACGCCCTCCCGCCAGGCGCCGCAGCACCCGCTCGACCACCTGCCGCACGTCCAGCGAGCGGCTGGCGAAGTATTCGTCATCGATCGCGTCGAACTGCCGGCACAGTTCTTCCAACTGTATCGTGAGCGCCCATTCGGCGTTGATCAACCGGGTGCGGACCAGGTCGCGCGGCGCATCGCACAGCAGCGAGTCGTCCAGGATCATCCGGTGCAGGTCGAGAAAGGCCTTGACCTCGCCCGGCGCGTCGGCCGAAACGGCGCCGCGCAGCTCCTCGAGCTCGGCGCGCACCAGCGAGAACGCGTTGTTCAGGCGCGCCACCTCGTGCAGCACGTCGGCGCGCTGCACGTGGTATTGCCTGGTCTCGAGCTCGCTGGGCGCCAGCAAGTGCGCGCGCCCGATCGCGACGCCGCGCCCGACACCGAGCCCGCGCAGTTCTGCGTTCGTCACGCGAGTCTCACCCATCGTGTTCCTGACCCGAGGCCGACTCTCCGAAGCGGGAATCGATCAGCGCCCCGATTGCAGCCACCGCCGTTTCCTCGTCCGGACCGTCGGCCTCGATCGAAACCGTCGTACCCGGACCGGCCGCGAGCATCATCACGCCCATGATCGACTTGGCGTTGACCCGGCGCCCATCCCGGGTGATGTACACCTCGCTCTGGAAGCGGGACGCAACCTGCGTCAACTGGGCCGAGGGCCTGGCGTGCAGTCCAAGTCTATTGCTGATCTTGTAGTCGCGCGAGATCATCGTCTTGGGAAGGAGTTTGCCGGTCCGGCGGCGGCGGCGGGCCGACCCGGGCGATGCCGCGGCTGCCGCCGGCGACCGCCTTGTCGGCCAGCGCGTCCAGCGGGGAATCGCAGTAGCACAGCGCGCGCAGCAGCATCGGCAGGTTGGCCCCGGCCACCACCTCGATCTTGCCGGGCTGCGCCAGCCGCGCTGCAACATTGGCCGGTGTGGCGCCCAGGCAGTCGGTCAGGATCAGCACTCCGTTGCCATCGTCGGTTTCCGCCACCAGCGCACGCGCGCGCTGCTCCAGCTCGGCCGGATCGGCGTCCGGCTCCACGTCGAGCGAGCGCAGGCGGTAGTTGGCACAACGCGGGTCGCGGCTGAACACATGGCGCGCCGATTGCTCGAGCGCCGAAGCCTGCGGCTGATGCGCCATTAACAGGATGCCGGCCACCGGGGACTCACTGAAGGATCTGCCGCTCGAGCGCCTCGACGAACATCACCGCGACGTTGAAGCCGGTCTCGCGCCTGATTTCGACAAAGCAGGTCGGGCTGGTGACGTTGATCTCGGTCAGGTAGTCGCCGATCACGTCCAGTCCGACCAGAAGCAGCCCACGATCCGCCAGCGCCGGACCGAGCGCCGCGGCGATCGTGCGGTCCCGCTCGGACAGCGGCTGGGCGTGCGGGATGCCGCCGGCGGCCAGGTTGCCGCGGGATTCGCCCGGGCGGGGCTTGCGCGCCAGCGCGTACGGAACCGGCCGGCCCGCGACCAGCAGGATGCGCTTGTCGCCCGCCGCGATCTCGGGGATGAAGCGTTGCGCCATCACGGTCCGCTGCCCCCCGGCGGTGGTCGTCTCCAGGATCACGCCAAGATTGGGATCCTCGCGGGACAGCCGGAATATGCCCTGGCCTCCCATTCCGTTCAACGGCTTCACGATGATGTCGCCGTGCTCGCGGTGAAACTCCCGGATCGACTCCGGATCGCGCGTCACCAGCGTGGGGGGCGCGTAATGGGCGAACTCGGCGATCGCCAGCTTCTCGTTGTGATCGCGCAGCGCGCGCGGATCGTTGAACACGCGTGCTCCGCGCCGGACCGCCGCCTCCAGCAGATAGGTGGCGTACAGGTACTCGCTGTCGAACGGGGGGTCCTTGCGCATCAACACCACGTCGAAGCTCTCCAGCGCGCGGCGCTCCATCTCGAGGCGGCCGAACCATTGCGCGCCCTGCTGCAGGATGTCCACCCGGTTGGCGACCGCCTGCACCACCCCATCGCGCCAGGACAGGTCGCCGATCCCGCATGTCCAGATCTGATGTCCGCGCCGCGCCATCTCGCGCATCATCGCGATGCTGGAGTCCTTGGGCTCCTTCAACTCGTCCAGCGGATCGACCACGAACAGGGCCGAGACCTCGGCTGTCATTCCCGCGCCTGCCCGTCAGGACGCCGCCAGCGCGGCGCCCTGCTCGGCCGCCGCCGGCGCAGGCAGCGCGGTGCGCTCCAGTTCGATCGACGCCGCCAGCAGCGCCAGCCGGCCCAACACGCCGTAGCAGTAGAACCGGTTCTGCGCGCTCGAGCCGGGTTCGGCCTGCACGTTGGGTAGATTGCACGGGTTGGAAAATGCCAGCGGCGCGAACTCCATGCCGGGTGCGTTCAGGCTCTCGTCGATTCCCCGCTGCCGGTGCACGCGGTAGAAGCCGCCCACCACGTACCGGTCGATCATGTACACCACCGGCTCGGCCACCGCCTGGTCGATCGTCTCGTAGGTGGGCACGCCCTCCTGGATGATCACGTCGTTGACCTCCAGGCCCTCCTTGACCACCGCCATCTTGTTGCGCTGCTTGCGGTTCAGCCCCTTCACCTCGGACGCATCGCGCACCGTCATGATCCCCATCCCGTAGGTGCCGGCGTCGGCCTTCACGATCACGAACGGCTTGTCGCGGATGCCGCGCTCGCGATATCGCTGGCCGATCTCCGACAGCAGGCGTTCCACGTTGAACGAAAGGCACTCCTCGCCGAGCTTTTCGCGAAAGTCGATCTTCCCGCAGCGCTCGAACAGCGGATTGATGGTCCACGGATCCACGCCGATCAGCCGCGCGAACTGGTCGGCGACCTCGTCGTAGCAGCGGAAGAAATTCGACTTGCGGCGAACCGCCCAGCCCGCGTGCAGCGGCGGCAGCACCGTCTGGCCCGGATCCAGGTTCATCAGCTCGGGCGGGATGCCGGCGGACAGATCGTTGTTCAGCAGCACGATGCATGGGTCGAAGCCCTCCAGGCCGACCCGGTCGCCGTGGCGCCGCACCGGCTCCACCGTCAGACGCTCGCCGCCCGGCAGCGAAATCGTGCTCGGGGCGATGGCCTCCGGCGCAAGCGTTCCGACCCGCACCTCCAGCCCCGGGGTGGCCAGCAGGCGCACCAGACGCGCGACGTTCTGCAGGTAGAACACGTTGCGCGTATGGCGCTCGGGAATCAGCAGGAGCTTGCGCGCATCGGGGCAGGTGCGCTCGATCGCGACCTGGGCCGCCTGCACCGCGCACGGCAGCTGATCCTCGGACAGGTTGTTGAATCCGCCCGGAAACAGGTTCATGTCGACCGGCGCCAGCTTGAAGCCGGAGTTCCTCAGATCGACCGACCCGTAAAAGGGCGGCGTGTGCTCCTGCCAGTTCAGGCGAAACCAGTGCTCGATGTCGGTCATCGAGTCCAGGATGCGCCGCTCGAATTCCAGAATCGGCCCGGCCAATGCGGTCAGCACCGGGACGCTGGACGACTGGATAAAAGTACCCGGCTGCATGGTGGTCCCCTTCGTGCGGGCGCTCATTCTATCTGTTCAGGTCTTCATGCTGCGGCGCAGCTAAACGCAAGCACCCTCCCTGTGGCGCGCAACGCGCTTCGCAGCCAACCAAACGAGCTAAAACATTTGCGAATCAACCACTTGCCAGCGAGCTTGGCATTTACACTGCGCAGACCAGCCCCCAACCCCCTCATGCTTGCAAAACTCAGCGTCCAGGCGCTTGCGGCCTTGCTGATTCTCCCCGTGGTTGCCTTGTCCCAGACCGATGAAATTCAGGTCTATGACGCAACCATTGCCCGCCCGGGTGACGTCGAGCAGACGATCCACGGCAATTACACGCCAGACGGCCGGAAGGAGCCCGCTTTTGCGGGCGGCGTGACGCCCAACCACTCGACGAACGGTGCCTTCGAGTTCGCCTACGGCGCCAACGACTTCTGGGAACTCGGGCTTTATCTGCCGGTGTACACGGTCACCGGTCCCGGTTCCGCCCAACTCGACGGCGCCAAGCTGCGCTCCTCATGGGTGACGCCTCATGCGCGACTGCGTGAATTCTTCTACGGCGTCAACCTCGAATTCAGCTACAACTCACTTCGATGGGAAAGCACGCGCACTGCGCTCGAAATCCGCCCGATCGCCGGGTGGCACGAAGGGCGGTGGGATCTGATCCTGAATCCGATCATCGACTCTGACTTCAGGGGCCTGGGGGCCGTGCATTTCGCGCCCGCGGAGCGCGGTGCCTATAACGCGTCGGATCGATGGGCGTTCGCGCTGGAACACTACGGCGACCTGGGTCCCTTGCATCGCTTCGATCCCTGGTCGCGGCAATCACAGAGCCTGTTCGCGGTGGCCGACTACACGTTGAACACGGCCGACTCCGTCGAATTCGGTGTCGGGCACGGATTCACCACGGCGTCGGACAGGTTGGTGCTGAAGCTGATCTGGAACCACGAGCTGTTCAGCGGCTCCCGATAGTTTTCCGCCGATCTCAGGCGGCCACTTCGGGCCAGGTTTGGAACAGCTTAATGACGTCGGAAGGCCGGTTGCAGCGGTGCAACCGCTCGCGGAATCTCAGATCTGAAAGCATCTGCGTGGCCTCGGCCAGAATGCTCAGATGCTCCTCGGTTGCCTGCTTGGGAACCAGCAGGACGATGATGTCGGTGACCGGCTGGCCGTCCGGGGCATCGAAGGGGATCGGCGATTTCAGACGCATGTAGGCAACCCGAATCCGGTCGAGGTCCTTGACCCGCGCATGGGGAATGGCGACCCCATGACCCAGCCCGGTCGAGCCGATGCGTTCCCGGCTGGACAGGCTGAGCGCCACCAGCTCGTGCGCCATCGCATGCGTGCGCTCCATATGGTGGCCGATTTCTTCGATGAGCTGGCTCTTGCTTGAAACGTCCAGGTCAAGGACGATGTCTTCGGGCGGCAGGAGAGTGGCGATCTTCTTCAAGGTGGGCCTCCTTTTTCTAGCTCTAGCGGCCGCGCGGCCCGCAGCGGGGCCGGCCTTCGAGGCGCAGATTAGCCTGATGGCATGACGCCAGCCACCACCGACGGTGGGACTGGGAGAAAAAAAGGGGGCCCGCAAAAGGGGCCCTGAAGGGAATAAGGCGGCGTCGTCGGGTACGCCGCCCCGCGCTCAACCGTTAGGTTTCGTGAGTTTCGGAATCCATCAGAACAGCACGCCTGTTTCGACCAGCAAGCGGGACTGGCTCGTATTGGTACCGGTGGGACCAAAGGCGAAGCCGGCCGTGCTGCTGGTTGCCTTCACATACGAGAGTTCGCCCCGCGCGAAGAACATCTTGTTCTGGTAGGTGGGGGTAATGGTGAACGACCAGGCTTTGCTGCCTGGACCGTAGAGCAGGTTGTTCGCCGTGGGATTGGCCGCGTCTTTGCCGGTGGAGCTGATGTACTCGAGGCGGCTGGCCAAGCTGTATCCACCGTCCAAAGCGTAGATGACATACATCGCGCCGCCGAACGTCGACGGGCTCTTGGTCGTTCCGATCTGCCTATCCGACGGTACCGAGGTGTACTGCAGTGCCGGCTCGAGCGTCCACGGTCCCGAGGTGTGCGTGTAGTAAACGTTGTAGATCTGCTCGTTGTTCTGCAGCAGCGGCGTGGCCAAGGTAGATACGGTTTCCGTATTCACGCTGCCGCCGCCGATGAATGCAACCGAGTTGGCGGGGTCGATCGTGTAGGTGGCCGAACCCCAAAACCAGCTGTAGCGGTTCGAGAAGAACCCGTCGTTCCAGGACATGGACAGCGCCAGCGGGCCCTTCGTGTAGTTGGCCTGGATGCCGCGGTTCACCGCGTTTTCCTGGTTCCACAGCAGGCCACGCTCGATATTTACATCCTGGAAGGTAAACGTGGATTCGGCGCCGACCAGGGTAGGAAGATTGCCGGCCAGTACCGAGAACGAATCGTTCGGTGCCAGCTTGACGAACCACTGCGGAAGTGCTCCGAAGAAATCGGCGGTGGCCTTGCCGGCGCGAATGTACGGAGTGCCGATGTCCGGGAGCGAATAGGCGCCGGCCTGGATGAAGTACTGCACCAGCCCGTCGACCTTCTGCACGAACACCTGACCGTTGGTGACATCAAGCTGATCGCGGCGGTCGCCCGGAAAGGGATTGCTCTCCCATTGCGCGATTCCGCTCACAACACCGGTCACGTACGCATCGCCGAACAGGCCGGTGTCGATCTTCAGCGGTTTCACGTTTGGCGTCAGTGTCGGGCTGTAGGAAGGCGTCGACACCGGCGAGGTCGGTGGCGCCGCTTCGGCAGCGGGCGCCGCCGGTGCGGGCGCGGGCGCCGGCGCAGGTGCCGGGCTGGGCGTCGTTTGCGCCCACGCGGGCGCGCTGCCCAGTTCCAACGCCAGCGTCAGGGCTGCGGCGAAAGTCAAGGTTCGGTTCATCTAGAAGTTCCCCCCTTTTTGTCTTCGATGCTTGCCTCGGTCGCGCCCGCTGGTGCAAACCGGCCCGCGCGGGTCTGACTTCGGTCCCACTGAACTACCGGGTCTTTTCAAGCAAACGGCATGCCACTTGTTGCAGTGCGCGGATCCGGCACCGTCGACCGCTCGTCACGCACCTGCGATCGCCTCCGATCGCCCCGTATCCGACCATCTGACCCGGTTGGACTGCACTTCTTTTGTGCGGCACTCACCGTCCGGGTGCGAAAAAAATCGGGCCCCTCGCGGGGCCCAGGGAAAGGGAAGCGTCGTTGTCGGGTACGCCGCCTCCACGCTCATACGGTCACATGTTGTACGCAGCCTCTCCATGGTAGGTCGTGTCGAGTCCTTCGCGCTCCTCTTCTTCGGACACGCGCAGTCCCACCAGCAGGTCGGCGATCTTGAACGCGATGAACGCAGCCACCGCAGTCCAGACGAAGACCAGTCCCACGGCCTTGGCCTGGATGATGAATTGCTCCAGGATGCCCGGATACGCATCCGGCTTCATCGTCACGTAGTTGGTCACGCCCGGTCCCCCGAGGCTGGGCGCGTTGAAGATGCCGGTCAGCAACGCCCCGGTGATCCCCCCGACCGCGTGCACCCCGAACACGTCCAGCGCGTCGTCCTGGCGAATCATCTTCTTCAGGCCCGTGACGCCCCAGAAGCAGATCGGCCCGACCACGATTCCGATCACGAAGGCGCCCGGGATGCCGACGTTGCCAGCTGCCGGCGTAATTGCCACCAGCCCGGCCACGGCACCGGATGCGGCGCCCAGCATCGAGGGCTTGCTCTTGATCATCCACTCCGTGAACGACCAGGACAGCACCGCACAGGCGGTCGCCAGGAATGTGTTCATGAACGCCAGGCAAGCCATCCCGTTGGCTTCCAGCGCCGAGCCGGCGTTGAAACCGAACCAGCCGAACCACAGCAGCGATGCGCCGATCATCGTCATCGTCAGGCTGTGCGGGGCCATCGTCTCCTTGCCCAGGCCGATGCGTTTGCCCACCAGGATCGCGCCCACAAGGCCGGCCACCCCCGAGTTGATGTGCACGACCGTGCCGCCGGCGTAGTCCAGCGCGCCCCACTGATTTATCAGGCCCGCCTTCGCGGTGACCGCATCGGCCACGGCGGCCGACGTATAGGCATCCGGTCCTTCCCAGAACCACACCATGTGCGCCACCGGCAGGTAGCTCAACGTAAACCAGATCGTGATCGCGATCAGCACCGCCGAGAACTTGATCCGCTCCACGGTAGCGCCCAGGATCAGGCAGCATGTGATGGCCGCAAACGTCGCCTGAAACGCCACATACACCAGCTCCGGCAGCGGCGTGGCCTTGTCGAAAGTGGAGGCCATCGAGAAATCGCCCGTCGCCGGCGTGAAGGTGCCGGCCAGGAACAGCCGGTCCAGGCCGCCGAAGTACGGGCTCAGCGCGCCGCTTCCCTCCGTGAATGCCAGGGTGTAGCCGTACACCGACCACAGCACGACGATCAGCGAGAACACGACGAACACCTGCATCAGCACCGATAGCATGTTCTTCTTGCGAACCAATCCGCCGTAGAACAGCGCCAGCGCAGGCACGGACATGCACAAGACCAGCGCGGTCGAGGTCAGCATCCAGGCCACGTCGCCTTTGTTCGGCGTCGGGGCCGGAGCCGCTGCGGCCGGTGCGGCGGCCGTCGCGTCGGCCGGCTTGGCGGCTTCGGCGGCGGGCGCAGCGTCCTTCTTCTGCTCGGCCGCGGGCGCCTGCGCCAGGGTGACAGTCGGCGCAACTGCGCTCAAGGCCAACGCCGCAAGCGACGCGACCGCTACGATCCACTTTCTCATTGCGTTCCCCTCCTCAACGGGTTAGAGCGCTTCTTTGCCGGTCTCGCCGGTTCGGATGCGCACGACCTGCTCGAGGTCGTAGACGAATATCTTGCCGTCGCCGATCTTGCCGGTACGGGCTGAGCTTTCGATCGCTTCGATCGCGCGTTCGACGATCTCGTCGGCGACGGCGGCCTCGATCTTCACCTTGGGCAGGAAGTCGACGACGTACTCGGCGCCGCGGTACAGCTCGGTGTGTCCCTTCTGTCGGCCGAAGCCCTTGACTTCGGTCACCGTCACGCCCTGAACGCCGACCGCGGACAGCGCCTCACGAACCTCGTCGAGCTTGAACGGTTTGATGATCGCAGTGATCAGTTTCATAGCGCTCCCTGCGTGCGTGCGTTGGATAGAAATCGGATGACCCAGTGCTGGCCGACGATGGCAAAGTCATCGCGACCAACGCCGCCTGGAGCGGCGTTTCCCCTTCTCATGAAGATCCCCCCTGATCTTTCGTAACTTGTGCGGCCCACTCCGCCGCAAACACCTCAAGGCAACTTGTGTGCCAAGGCCGCGACCGCGGCGCCATGGCATCCTCCGCACGCGGTGCGGGCATCGACTGAAAATTATTAATAAACATGAGGTTACTAAAGGATCGTGACCACGCATCCCGGCTCCCCGGGCTCCGCCGGCCCGGGCGGTTGGATGGGGTGTTTCGATAGCGGCGCCGCACCGACGTGGTGCGTAACCACGAATCGAACCTTCGCTCGCAGTAGGCGCCCGCCCGAGAACGACGCACCAAAATGGGGTAACGCCCCGGGTAGAGGCCGAAAGCCGCAACGGCGGGCGAAACTCCGATCTGTTTGCGAACGGCCGACGCCCGTGCAGCCGCAGGTTGACCGAATTGGCGGCGGCGGCATGCCGGGGCGATTAAGATCGCGGGCCACAAACACAACCATGAGTTGGGCGACGGCCGGGGACCGGCACGCCCGCCCGGCGCGTGCGACTAGGGGGCACGGGCTTTCAATCCACCCGGACCGCGCATAGCTTATTCGTTGAGGCGCGTTTCCCGGCCAAGCCACCGCGGTCGGACCGAACTAAGTGAACAGTGATGGAGCGCAAACGCATGTGCCCCAGTAAAGTCAATGGCCTCGCGCCCACGCGTCGAACGAGTTCGTCGGGAGCAATGCGCCCTCGACATGCCCTTGCCAGCGCTTTGACGATCGGAGCGCTCGGAGTGCTTGCTGCCGGGGCGCCGCCAATCCTCCGGGCGGGCCAGGTGAACTCGACGGCGACCTCCGCTTCAGGACCTGCTGCAACTTCTGCTTCCAGCGCCGCAGGCACGTTCAAGCCGACCGCGGCACAACTCGCAAGCCTGAAGATTGCGACCGTCACGCGCGCCAGCTTTCGAACCGAACACAGCACCGATGGCAAGATCGCCGTCAACGCCGACCGGACGACTCCGGTTTTTTCGCCATTGTCGGGGCGCGTGACTCAGGTCCTGGCGAGCCTCGGAGACCTGGTCAAGCAGGGACAGCCGCTGCTGGCCCTTCAGGCCAGCGAATTTGTGCAGGGGCAAAGCGACCTGCTCGGCGCGCAGGCCGCGTTGGCTACCGCCCGTTCGCAACTTGCGCTGGCGCAGACGACCGAGCACCGCAAGCACGCCCTGTACGATATCAAGGCCGGCTCGCTGCAGGACTGGCAGCAAAGCCAGGCCGATCTGGCCGCGGCGCAAAACACGGCTCGCACGGCCGAAGCGGCGCTGGCCGCGGTGCGCAACCGCCTGGCGATTCTGGGAAAGAGCGAATCTGAAATCGACGCACTGGCGCGCGCCGAGAAGATGGATCCGGTGGCCTACGTCGTGGCGCCGATCGCCGGAATCGTTACCGACAAGCAGGTCGGGCTCGGGCAGTACCTGCAGTCGGGCGCCTCAACCCCCGCCTATACGATCGGAGATCTGTCCACGGTTTGGCTGATCGCCAACGTGCGCGAGACCGATGCGCCCCATGTGACGAAGGGCGAATCCGTCGAGGTGCGCACGATCGCGCTGCCGGACCGCGTGTTCACCGCGAAGATCACTTACGTGGCCCCATCGCTGGACCCGGCGACGCACCGCCTGACCGTGCGCGCCGAGATATCCAACTCCAATGGCACGCTCAAGCCCGAAATGTTCGCCAGTTTCAGCATCCTGTCGAATGAGCAGGCCAGCTCCCCCGCGGTCCCCGAAAGCGGCGTCATTTACGAAGGACCGGAGGCGCGCGTGTGGATCGTACGTGACGATGGCACGCTTGCCCTGCGCAGGATCCGGCCAGGTCGCTCAGCCAACGGCCTGCTCGAGGTCCTCGAAGGCGTGAAGCCCGGTGAAAAGGTGGTCGCCGGCGGTGCCCTGTTCATCGACCGCGCTGCCCAGGGCGAATGACGTGCCCTTGGCCGCACCTGCCCGACCGCGCGCATCTAGGCATTCGAGCCGCCCATGAACGGCATCATCATCTATGCGCTGAAGCAGCGTGTCCTGATGCTGGCATTGCTGATCGGGATCGTGGTTGCGGGCGTGATCAGTTTCATCAAGCTCAATATCGAGGCCTACCCCGACCCGGTTCCGCCGCTGGTCGACATCATCACGCAGAGCACCGGGCAATCGGCCGAAGAGATCGAGCGCTACATCACGATCCCGATCGAGGTGCAGATGTCGGGGATCCCGCACGTGAAGGCGATCCGCACCATCTCCCTGTTCGGCCTGTCCGACGTCAAGCTGCAATTCACCTACGACTTCACCTACCAGCAGGCCGAGCAATGGGTGATCAATCGTCTCGCGCAGTTGCCGCCGCTGCCCAACGGCGCACAGCCAGGAATCTCACCCTGGAGCCCGATCGGGGAGATCTATCGCTATCGCGTGATGGGCCCGCCCGGCTATTCCGTGACGGATCTGAAGACCATCCAGGACTGGATATTGGAGCGGCGGTTTCGTGCGGTGCCGGGCGTGATCGACGTGAATGGCTGGGGGGGCAAGACCAAGACCTACGACGTCACAGTGGATCTGGACAGACTGATATCGCACGGCTTGACCTTCCCGCAGGTGTTGAGCGCCCTGAACAGCGCCAGCAACAATGTCGGCGGTCAGACCGTCGAGCTCGGTCCGCAGGCGGCGGTCGTGCGCGGCGTGGGCCTGATCCGGTCGATGGACGATATTCGAAATTCCCTGCTGAGCGCATCCAACGGCACCCCGGTCCTGCTCAAGGACATCGCCACGGTCTCGGTCGGCAACCTGCCGCGCCTGGGCATCGCCGGGGCGGACGACGACGACGACATCGTGCAGGGCATCATCCTGATGCGCCGCGGCGAACGGAGCCTGCCGACGCTGGAGCGCGTCAAGGCGGAGATCGAGAGGATCAATGCCTCGCAAATCCTGCCGCCTGGCGTGCACATCGAGAAGATCTACGACCGAACCGAGCTGATCAAGGTCACGACCCGCACCGTCCTGCGCAACGTGGTCACGGGCATCATCCTGATCTTCCTGGTGCAGTGGCTGTTTCTGGGCAATCTGCGCACCGCGATCATCGTCGCAACCACGATCCCGTTCGCGCTTTTTTTCGCCATCATCATCCTGATCGCGCGGGGCGAATCGGCCAATCTGCTTTCGGTAGGCGCCATCGACTTCGGCCTGATCGTGGATGCAACGGTGATCATGGTCGAAAACATCTTCCGGCACCTGGTCGACCTGAAACATCGCGGCCAGGACTACCAGTTGCACCACCTGCGCTCCGCGGTGGGCCTGCGCGGCAGGTTTGCGGTGATCGCCAATTCGGCGATCGAGGTCAGCAAGGCGATCTTCTTTTCGGCCGCGATCATCATCGCCGCCTTCGTGCCCTTGTTCACGCTGTCGGGTGTCGAAGGTCACATCTTCGGACCGATGGCACGCACCTACGCCTACGCGATCGCCGGCGGCCTGCTGGCCACGTTCACAGTCTCCCCGGCCTTGAGCGCCCTGATGCTGGGAGGCGACCTGGAGGAGGTGGAAACGTTCGTGGTGCGCTTCTTGCGCAGGTTCTACGAGCCGGTGCTGCAGTTCGCCCTGGAGCACCGACGGCTCACGCTGGTGGCCGCGGGACTGCTGGCGTGTCTGGCGGTCGCCGCGGCCAGCACGCTGGGGCTTGAGTTCCTGCCCAAGCTCGAGGAAGGCAACTTCTGGATTCGCGCGACCATGCCCCCCTCGATCTCGCTGCAGGAAGGCAACGGCTACGTGAACCAGATGCGCCGGCTGATCAAGAATTATCCGGAGGTCGTGACCGCGATTTCGCAGGATGGCAGGCCCGATGACGGTACCGACGCCACCGGATTCTTCAATGCGGAGTTCTACGTTCCGCTCAAGCCCCTTGACGAGTGGCCGGCCGGTATGGACAAACCGAAGCTGACGCGCGAAATCAACCGCGCGCTTGAGGATAGGTTTCCCGGCGTCGAGTTCAATTTCTCGCAGAATATCGAAGACAACGTCGAGGAAGCGGCTTCCGGCGTCAAGGGCGAAAACTCGGTCAAGCTGTACGGCAACGATCTGGCGGTCCTGGAGAAGACCGCCGACAGGATCAAGGAAGCGATGGCCACCATCCCGGGTATCGTCGACCTGGGCGTATTCAATTCGCTCGGTCAGCCGACGGTCAAGATCGAGGTCAATCGCGAGCGCGCGGCACGCTATGGACTCGCCGCCGGCGACATCAATGCCACCATTCAGGCCGCGATTGGCGGTCAGGCGGCGGGCGACGTCTATGAAGAAGGCAGCGACCGGCACTTCCCGATGGTGGTGCGGTTGGCGCCCGAGTACCGCAAGAGCATCGATGCGATCCGGCGCATCACTGTCGGTGCCGCCAGCCCGACGGGCAACGGGATCATCCAGGTGCCGCTGGCCGAAGTGGCCGATATCCGATTGGTCTCCGGCGCGTCCTTCATCTACCGGGAGGGTCAGGAGCGTTACATTCCGATCAAGTTCGGGGTGCGCGAGCGCGACCTTGGCAGTGCCGTCCTCGAGGCTCAGCGCGCGATCGCCGCGAAGGTTCCAATGCCTCCCGGCTATCGGCTGGACTGGGCCGGGGAATTCGGCGAACTGCAGGATGCGCTGGGGCGCCTGGCCATCGTGGTTCCGATCAGCCTGCTGATGATCTGCGTGCTTCTGTACATGAATTTCGGCTCCTTGGTCGACGCCGCCCTGGCGGCCAGCGTGATGCCGATGGCCCTGGTCGGCGGCGTCCTGGCGCTGTTCGTCACCGGTACGCCCTTCAGCGTTTCGGCCGCGATCGGGTTCGTGGCGCTGTTCGGCATCGCCGCCATGGACGGGATCATCGTGCTGTCCTACTACAACTACCTCGTTTACGAAGGGATGTGGGCGAGCGAGGCGGTCGTCAAGGCCTGCCACGTACAGATGCGGCCGGTGGTGATGACCTGCATTGCGGCCTGCGTGGGGTTGCTGCCCGCGGCCGTGTCGACCGGAATCGGATCGCAGGTGCAAAAGCCGCTCGCGCTGGTGGTCGTCGGCGGCATCCTGCTGGCCCCTGTCCTGATCCTGATCGTGCTGCCCGTGCTGATACGAATGTACGCGCGCAAGGCCCCCGCCGAAGAGCAGGAGACCGGCTGATGAAGTCCTTCACGGCGCGTCCTGCGCGGGCAGGGCCAGGCCGACCGCGACTCGAGGCCATCGCGGTCGGCCTGGCCCTGCTGGCGACCGGTTGCGCCGTGGGTCCGGATTTCCACAGGCCCGCAACCGCCACCGGCGACCGCTACACGAGCGGCGCGCTGCCCGCGCAGACGGCCGCCACCGACATCGCCGGCGGCTCCGCGCAGCACTGGGCGGCCGGGCAGGACATCCCCGCTCAATGGTGGAAGGCCTTTCATTCCGAGGCGCTGGACAAGCTGATCGAGCAGGCCTTCGCCGCCAATCCGAGCGTGCAGTCCGCGCAGGCCGCCTTGCGGCAGGCCAACGACCTGGTCGCCGCCCAGCGCGGGTTTTTCGCCCCGACCGTGCAGGCTTCCTTCGCCGTCAGCCGCCAGAAGAACCCGGTCGGCACGCTGTCGCCGACGCTGACTTCCGGGGTCCCGGTGTTCAACCTGTACACGTCGCAGCTCAGCGTCGGCTACACGCTCGACGTGTTCGGCGGCAACCGGCGCCAGGTCGAGTCGCTGCTGGCGCAGGCCCAGATGCAGCGCTTCCAGCTGGAGGCGACCTATATCACGCTGTCGACCAACGTGGTGACGGCGGCCGTGCAGGACGCCTCGCTGCGCGCCCAAATTGCCGCCACCGAGCGGATGGTCCTGCTCGAGACCGAGCAGGTGCAGATCATGCAGCGCGAACTCGAGCTGGGCGCCATCGCCGACGCCGATGTGACCGCCCAGCAGGTGCTGCTGGCGCAGACGGCGGCGCTACTGCCGCCGCTGCGCAAGCAGCTGGCCGTGCAGCGCGACGCCCTGTGCGCGCTGCTCGGACTGCTGCCCTGGCAGGATCCCGGCGAGACGTTCGACCTGGCCAGGCTCGAACTGCCGCCGGAGCTTCCGCTGAGCCTGCCCTCCCGGCTGGTCGAGCAGCGTCCCGACGTGCGCGCCGCCGAAGCCCAGCTGCACGCGGCCAGCGCCAACGTCGGCGTCGCCATCGCCAACATGCTGCCGCAGGTCACGTTCCAGGCATCGCTGGGCGGCACCTCCACGGCGTTCGGGCAGATGTTCTCCGAGGGGGACAAGTTCTGGAGCCTGGGTACCAATCTGAGCCAGACGCTGTTTGCCGGAGGCACGCTGTATTACCGGAAAAAGGCGGCGGTCGACGCGCTCGACCAGGCCGGCGCGGAATACCGAAGCGCGGTCCTCACGGCGTTCCAGAACGTCGCCGACACGCTGCAGGCCCTGGTGTTCGACGCCGAGGCGCTGAAGGCCGACCTAGAGGCCGAGCATTCGGCCGAAAAGAGCCTTGCCTATGCGCGCGGCGCCCACGAACTGGGGTCACTCAGCTACCTGGCGCTGCTCAACGCGGAACAGGCCTACCAGCAGGCCGTGGTCAACCGCGTGCAGGCGCAGGCCAATCGCTATGCCGACACGGCTGCGCTGTTCCAGGCGCTGGGTGGGGGCTGGTGGAACCGGGACCAGGCGCGGCAATGATGCACCGCACCATCAGGGCCCGGTGACCGGCTGATGCCGGGGGCTGGCGAGACTAAACTGAATCGCTGCGGGAAGCGTCTCCGCACCCGGTAAAGGCGACCGCCGATGGACAAGGTTCACATTCTGGAAGATCTCCAGCAGCGCATCTCGACATTGCTGTCCTCCAGCCCCGCCGCGGACATACAGAAGAATCTGAAAGCGCTGCTGATGCAGCAGTTCGCCCGGATGGAGCTGGTCACGCAGGAAGAGTTCGAATTGCAGCGCCAGGTGCTGGCTCGGACCCGCGAAAAGCTCGAGGCGCTGGAAGCCCGCGTGGCGCAGCTGGAAGCGCGGGCCCCGCAGGCCTAGCAGCGCTCCTACCTGACCTGCTGGGCCTGGCGCAGGCGCGCCCGGCCGCGCGCCACTGCGATGATCTTGGCGGCCACCCGCAGGTCCAGCTTGTCGAATTCGCGGCGCATCTCGTCCTGGTCGACCAGGCGGACTCCCTGCCGGCGGAAGCGGCGGCGGGTTTCGGGCTCGATCCCTTTTTCCGAGGCCACCAGCACGCGCGTCAAGCCGATCGAGTGGGCGTGATCGACCAGCACCGACACCCGCTCGGCCGTCACCCCGTCGCGCTCGACGATGAACGCGTAGGCGCGGGCCGGATCCTTGCGGTGACGCAAAACCAGCTCGATCGGCCGCACGGCCTGTGAGGCGCTGGATGGCCGGTACCCGCGCGCTTCGAACCAGGCCAGCGCCAGTTCGCGCACCGGAACGGGGTGCGTCGCGCTTCTGGCCAGTTCGGGTTCCACCGCGCCGGGCGCCGCGGCGGCGGGAACCGGGGTCGATGCCCGCGCGGGCGCCGTCGAGGGTGCGCTGTCTCCGCCCGGCCGCGTCGACGGCATGGGCGGCAGCGGAAAGAACGTGTCTGGCCCTGCGGACACATTGGTCTCCTCTTCCAACTGGCGGCGCGCGGCCGCTGCCACCGAACCTTCCTCGCCGGCCAGCAGATCGTCCAGGTCCAGCACCTCGACAGCCGAGGCCAGGTGGGCCAGCGGAAGCATCGAGGTCTCGCCTTCCAGGCTGGACGAGGACTGGCTGTCCAACTGCTGCTGCCGCAGCTCGCGCAGTGCCATCCGCCGCCGTACCAGCAGGCCGAGCGCCACCACCAGCAGCGCGAGCGAGGTCGCCAGGATCAGCGGGTTGATCGAAAACAGCGATTGCAGCATGACGAGCGTCGCGTGGAGGCGTTCATCGGATGCGACCACCCTACAGAGGCTTTCGATTGTCGCAAATGGCGCCCTTTGGTGCACCACCGTGTCGGATCGGCCATGTCGGCAGACGGGTTCCGACCCGTAGAATCGAAAGCCGGCCCCCAACTCGAGCACGATGACCCTCGCCGTCGTTCGAAGCCGTGCCCTCTCGGGGATGTTCGCGCCCGAAGTCACGGTCGAAGTCCACCTTGCCAATGGGCTTCCTGCATTCACGCTGGTCGGCCTGGCCGAGGCGGAGGTGAGGGAATCGCGCGAGCGGGTCCGGGCCGCCCTGCAGAATTGCCGCTTCGAGTTCCCGACGCGGCGAATCACGGTGAACCTGGCGCCGGCGGATCTGCCGAAGGACTCGGGCCGCTTCGATCTGCCGATCGCAGTGGGGATCCTGGCCGCCACCGGACAGATCCCCGCGCGCGTTCTGGAGCGGTTCGAGTTCGCCGGCGAGCTGTCGCTGTCCGGCGAGTTGCGCCCGATCCTCGGCACGCTGGCGATGACCTTCGCGGTGTCCAAGGGCGCGGACCGTCATCCGGCGCGCGGATTCATCCTGCCGTTCGACAACGGGGACGAAGCCGCGCTGGTTTCGGCAATTCCGATATTCCCGGCCAAGACGCTGCTGGACGTGGTCGCGCACCTGAATCACGAGGCCGGGGATGAGAAGGCACAGGCCATCGCGCCGCACCTGGCGGCGGTGCGTCTGACTCCGCCGTCGTATCCGGACTTCTTCGACATCAAGGGCCAGGCCGCGGCCAAGCGAGCGCTGCAGATCGCCGCCGCCGGGGGCCACAGCGTGCTGATGGTCGGTCCGCCGGGAACCGGCAAGTCGATGCTGGCGCAGCGGTTTGCCGGCCTGCTGCCGCCGATGAGCGCGGAAGAGGCGCTGGAGTCGGCCGCGGTCCTCAGCCTGGTCGGGCAGTTCGCCACGCAACGCTGGGCCGCGCGGATGTTCCGCTCGCCGCACCACTCGGCCAGCGCCGCGGCGCTGGTCGGGGGCGGCAGCGGCGCGATGCCGGGCGAGATATCGCTCGCCCACCACGGCGTGCTGTTCCTGGACGAGCTGCCCCAGTTCGACCGGCGCGTGCTGGAGGCGATGCGCGAGCCGCTGGAGACGGGGCGCATCACGATCGCGCGCGCGTCGCGGCACGTCGACTACCCGGCCCGCTTCCAGCTGCTGGCCGCGATGAATCCCTGTCCGTGCGGCTACTTCGGCCACAAGACGGTCGAATGCCGCTGCACGCCCGAGATGGTGGCGCGCTACCAGGACCGGATCAGCGGACCGCTGCTCGACCGGATCGACATGCGGGTCGAGGTGCCGGCGCTGTCCGAGGACGAGCTCACCTCGCTGCCCGACGGCGAACCCACTAAGTACCTGGCCGACCGGGTGCTGCGTGCCTACGAGGTCGCGATGAATCGCCAGGGCAAGCGCAACGACGAGCTGCAGGCGGGCGAGGTCGAAAAGATCAGCCATCCGACCGGTTCGGTGAAGCAGCTGCTGCACGCGGCCAGCACGCGTCTGGGTTGGTCGGCCCGCGCGTATCACCGGGTGCTGAAGGTGGCTCGCACCATTGCCGACCTGGCCGGGGTCGAGGAACTCGCCACCGAGCACGTCGGCGAGGCGATCCAGTATCGGCGTTCTCTCAGGGAAACCTGAGGCACGCCCTCAGCCCCTCCCTCTCCCGCTTGCGCGGGCGAGGGGCGACCAAGCACGGCGATCGATCGGCCCTCGCCCGCGCAAGCGGGAGAGGGAGGGGCTGAGGGCGCTCAGGACGGCGGGAAGGAGAACTCAGGCCCCTTGCTGCCCGGATCCGGCCAGCGCTGCATCACGGCCTTGTAGCGCGTGTAGAAGTGCACCGCTTCCATACCGTAGGCATGCGCCTCGCCGAACAGGCTGCGTTTCCACCCGCCGAACGAATAGAAGGCCATCGGCACCGGGATCGGGACGTTGATCCCGACCATCCCGGCCTGCACGTGGCGCGCGAACGCGCGGGCGCTGGCGCCGTCGCGCGTGAAAAGCGCCGCCCCGTTGCCGTATTCGTGCGCGTTGACCAGCTGCAGCGCCGCGGCCAGGTCCGGCACGCGCACCACCGACAGCACCGGCCCGAAAATCTCCTCGCGATAGATGCGCATCCCGGGACGCACCTGGTCGAACAGGCACGCCCCCAGGAAGAAGCCGCGCTCGCGCCCGGGCACTATCGCGCCGCGGCCATCGACCAGCAGCTGCGCTCCCTGCTCGACGCCCGACTGCACGTACGCCTCTACCGAGGCCCGATGGGCTCCGGTGATCAGCGGCCCCATCTCGCTGGCCGGATCCGATCCGGCTCCCAGACGCAGCGCGCGGGCGCGCGCCGCCAGCCGCGGCACCAGCGCGTCACCGGCCGAGCCCACCGCCACGATCACCGAGATCGCCATGCAGCGCTCGCCGGCGGCACCGTAGGCGGACCCGATCGCGGCATCGACGACCTGTTCCAGGTCGGCATCGGGCAGCACCACCAGGTGGTTCTTGGCGCCTCCCAGCGCCTGCACCCGCTTGCCGTGCCGCACGCCCTCGGCGCGGACGTACTCGGCCACCCGCGTGGACCCCACGAAGCTGATGGCGGCAACGTCGCGGTGCCGCAGCAGCGCGTCGACGGCCGGCTTGTCGCCCTGCACCACGTTGAATACGCCGTCCGGAAGCCCGGCGTCGCGCAGCCACTGCGCCAGCAGCAGCGAGGCCGAAGGATCGCGCTCGGACGGCTTCAGCACGAACGAGTTGCCGCACGCGATCGCCAGCGGGAACATCCACATCGGCACCATCGCCGGAAAGTTGAACGGCGTGATGCCGGCCACCACCCCCAGCGGCTGGCGCAGCGAGAACTGGTCGACGCCGGTGGCCACCTGGTCGGAATGCTCGCCCTTGATCAGCTGGGCGATGCCGGTGGCGAACTCGACCACCTCGAGGCCGCGCGCAACCTCGCCCAGCGCGTCCGACAGCAGCTTGCCCTGTTCGCGCGTGATCGCCTGCGCCAGCGCCTGCTGGCGCTGCTCGACGAGCTCGCGGAAGCGGAACAGCACGCGCGCCCGCCGGCCGACGGCCAGCTGCGACCAGGAATCGAACGCCCGCTGCGCCGCAGCCACTGCGGCGTCGACCTCCCGCTCGCCAGCCAAGCGCACCTGCGCCACCACCTCGCCGCTGGCCGGATCGAACACGTCGCCGGCGCGCGCCGACGGCTCACCGGCGTGGAGGCACCCCCCGATCCAGTGACCGATGTCGGCCACGCCCGGCTCGTTCCGGTCCATTCAGGTCAGGCCCCGGGCGGGCGCCGCACCGCCGGCTTCTGCTCTCCGGATTTCTTCGGGGCGCGGTGCGGCCGTTTCTTGCCGTAGCTGCCGTTGTAGATCTTGCCGCGCCGAGTGCGCAGATCGCCTTTGCCCATCGCCGTGCTCCTCGCCTTGCGTTGCCGATGGTGCCCATTCTAGTTGCATCGCCGCACGCGACCCGTCCGGCGCCGCCCGTGCCAGAATCGCCCATTCGGTTCCGGAATCACGCAATGGCACTGGTGGTGTTTCGCTCCAAGGCGGCTGCCGAGATCTACATGTTTGCCGAGTCGGCGCAGCGCATGCTGCAGATCCTGGGCAAGCCGGATGCCGAGCGCGGCGTGATACGCGCCGAGGACATCGGCGATGCGCTCGATCGCCTGACGCGGGCGGTCGAGGAAGAGACAGCGGCGCTGCGCGACGAGCGCGCACGCCGGGAGCAGGACGAGCGCGAGGGCAACGCCCAGGGCGATCGGCTGCCGCCGGTCACGCTCGGGCAGCGCGCCTTTCCGCTGATCGAGATGCTGCGCGCGGCCCAGCGCAAGAGGGTCGACGTCACGTGGGGCATCTGACCGCCTCGACCCCGCCGAACTCGAGCCTGGTGCGGCGCGCCTTCCGCCGCCAGCTGCTGATCGGCGCACTGGCGCTGGCGATGGTGGTTTTCGCGACGCTGGTTCTGTTGATGGAGCTGCGTCTGAACGAGGAGGTCGAGGCCCGCTATCAGCAGGCGCTGTCGATCGCCCAGCGCGCGCTGGACGCCCACCGTATCGCCTCGCAACTGGCACGCCAGCAGGCCCGGCTGGCGTCGGGCGTGCCGGCGATTGCCGATCGCGAGCGCATCCAGAGCGGGCTGCAGCAGATGAGGCGGGAAATCGACGGGATCCGCGAACTGCCGCTGACAGCCGAGGAGCGCGGCCTGTTCCGCCACGTCGAGTCGGGCCTGTCGGCCGTGGCGGCCTCCACGATTCGACCGCTGCCGGATTCCGGCCTGTTGGATCCGGCCCGTTATCGGGCCCAGTTCGAGACGATCGCGAGATCGTTGGACGCGCTGAGCGCGTCGGTTTCGGCGCGCGCGTTGAAAGCCACCGAGCGCAGCCGGTACTTGAACCGGATCGCGCGCTACACGCTGGCGCTTGCGGTGTTGCTGGGGGTCTCGTTCGGTGCTGTCTTCGGGGCGCTGATGTGGCGAACGCAGGTGGCCAGCCGGGAAGTGATGGGGGTGTTGGACCGGATGGCGCGCGAGGACGGTCTGACCGGGATCACCAACCGGCGCGGACTGGACGAGGGGCTGGCGGTCGAGCTGGCGCGCGCGGCCCGCTCCGGGCTGGACCTGACGGTGGTGATGCTCGATCTGGATTACTTCAAGCGCTACAACGACCGGCGCGGTCATGGGGCCGGCGATGCGCTGCTGCGGGGCGCGGCCCAGGGATGGCGCCGCCAGCTGCGGCCGACCGACCTGCTGGCGCGCTACGGCGGCGAGGAATTCACGCTGGTGCTGCCGTCGTGCGACGCCGATGCCGCCTGCCAGCTGGTCGAGCGACTGCGCCCGCTGGTGCCGGATCACCAGACATTTTCCGCCGGCGTCGCGACCTGGGAGTCGCACGAGTCGCCGGAACAGCTGCTGGCGCGCGCCGACCGCGCACTGCTGGTGGCCAAGAAGCAGGGGCGCAACCGCACCATCGTGTCCGGGCGCGAACCGCAGATGACGCTGCCGCTGCAGATGGCGTGAGCGCAGGCCCGCGCGACCCGAAATTTGACCTGGATTAACCGGGCGGCACCGGGCGGCGCAAGCCGGGCCGCCAACTGTGTCAGGATGGCCGATGGGCAACGCCCGGTTCAACTGGCTCATTCTGGCCGCGGTCGTGCCGGGACTGGCGGCGCTGGTCATGGCCACCTGGACCTCGTACCGGCGCGAGCGCGCCGATCTCGAGCAGTCCATGCTGTACACGGCGCGCACGCTGTCGGAAGCGGTGGACCGCGAGGTCTTCGGCGCGCAGGCGACCCTCGAGGCGCTGGCCGTCGCCGGCGAGCTCGACCGCAACCGGCTGTCCTCGTTTCACCGGAAAGCCAGGCAGGTGGTCGATGCCACCGGCATCGGCGACCGCATCACCCTCAGCGACGCGGCCGGCCGTCCGATCCTCGATACGTCCGTTGATTTCGGCGCCGAACTTCCGGTCAGTCTCGATCCCGAACGTCCGGCGCGGACTCTGCGGTCGGGCCATCCGCTGGTCAGCGATCTGATCGAGACCGGGCCGAAGCCGCGTCTGCAGCTCTGGGTCGACGTTCCGGTGATGCGCGACGGGGCACCCGCGTTCGACCTGGGCATGCTGATGCGGGCCGACCGGCTGTCGCGCATCCTGGCCGCGCAGAATCTGCCCTCCGACTGGGTCGCTTCGGTAATCGATCCGCGCGGCATCAACATCGCGCCGAGCCACAACTACGAGAGGGTGCTCGGCCGCAAGGCCCCGGCCGGCGCGCTCGCCGCCATGGCGCGCGGCCAGGAGGGCGTCGGAGAGTCCGAATCCCCGGAGGCGATCGGCTTCATCGGCGCCTACCGGCGCTCCGAAATGACCGGTTTCGCGGTAGCGGTCGGCTTCCCGGTCAGCGAGCTGTATGCACAGATGGGCAGGACCACGGCCCTGACCACCCTGGGCGTGGCCGTGATGCTGCTGGCGAGCAGCCTGCTCGCCTGGCGCGCGGGCGGCCCGCTGCTGCGTGCGGTCCGGCAGCTCAGTTCCGCCGCCGCCCGCACGCAGGACGGCGGCGCCGGCGCCGAGCTGCCCATGGAAGGATCGGGCGAAGTGGCCGAACTGGCGCACCACTTCGACCGCCTCTCGAAGGCGCGGCGCGACTCCGAGGAGGCGTTGCGCCTCAGCGAACAAATGCTGCGGATGGCCACGCGCGCCTCGATGATAGGAATCTACAGCGAGGACCCCGTGAGCGGCGCCCTTTACTGGTCGCCCGAACTGCGCGCCATCCTGGGCTGGGGAGTCGACGAGCCGATCCCGGCCGACGCCCTGAACAAGATCGTGCATCCGGACGATCGCTACCGCCTCGCCATCGCGATGCGGCGGGCGCGCGACCCGGGTGGCGACGGAAAACTGGAGCTCGAATACCGCATCATCCGGCGCGACGGCCAGGTGCGCTGGGTGAGCGCGAAGTCCCGCACCGAATTCGCCGGCGAAGGCGATCAGCGTCACCGCGTGCGAAGGACCGGCACCCTGCAGGACATCTCGGAGCGCAAGCACGGCGAGCTGCTGCTGAGGGAGAGCGAGCAGAAGCTGCGCGGCCTGTTCGCGCTGTCGCCATTGGGCATCGCACTGACCGACATGAACGGACGCTTCGTCGAATTCAACGAGGCGTTCAGGTCGATCTGCGGCTATCCGGACGAGGAACTGCGCGCGCTCGACTACTGGAAGCTGACACCGAGGGAGTATGAAGCCGCGGAGCAACGCCAGCTCGCTTCGTTGCGGCAGACCGGCAAGTACGGTCCCTACGAAAAGGAATACGTTCGCAAGGACGGCACCCGGGTGGCGCTGGTCCTGAACGGTGTGCTGGTGAGGGGAAGCGACGGCGCCGATTACATCTGGTCGATCGTCGAGGACATCACCGAACGCCAGCGCTCGCAGGAGCAATTGCGCAAGTTGTCGCAGGCGGTCGAGCAATGCCCGCAGAGCATCTTCATCACCGACACGCAGCCGTGCATCGAATACGCGAACGGGGCCTTCATGCGCAACAGCGGCTACCGCTTCGAGGAGGTCGTCGGACGAGACCCGAGCCTGCTGAACTCCGGGCACACGCCACGCAAGAACTTCGAGACGCTGTGGGAGGCCATGAAGCAGGGGCTGACCTGGCGAGGGGAGTTCTACAACCGGCGCAAGAACGGAAGCGAGTACATCGACTTCTCGATCGTGACACCGGTGCGCCAGGCCGACGGCAGGATCACGCACTACCTGGCGATCCAGGAGGACATCACCGAGCGCAAGCGCATGGGCGCGGAGCTGGACCGGCACCGGCACCATCTGCAGGAGATCGTGCACGAGCGCACCGTGCAGCTGAACGAGGCGCGCCTGCACGCGGAGGCGGCCAGCCGGGCCAAGAGCCAGTTCCTGGCGAACATGAGCCATGAGATCCGCACGCCGCTGAACGCGCTCACCGGAATGGGCTACCTGATCCGCGGCGACGGCGTGACCGAGCGTCAGGCGCGGTGGCTGGACCAGATGGAGCTCGCTTCGGCGCACCTGCTGGCGATCATCAGCGACATCCTGGACCTGTCGAAGATCGAGGCCGGCAAGCTGACGCTGCAGCAGGAACCGGTCGATGTGCCGGCGCTGGTGCGTTCGGTCGCCTCGATGCTCGGCGCCCGGATCCGCGAGTCGGTGCAGCTGCAGGTGCAAACCGAGGACATGAGCCAGCCGCTGTGGGGGGACGCGACCCGCATCAAGCAGGCGTTGCTGAACTACGGCGACAACGCGGCCAAATTCACCGAGCACGGCACGATCGTCCTGCGGGCGGGCCCCGTGAGCCGGACCGGCGACGAGGTTCTGCTGCGCTTCGAGGTGCAGGACACCGGCATGGGGATCGCGCCGGAGGCGCTGGAACGGCTGTTCGAGCTGTTCGAGCAGGCCGACGCCTCGACCACCCGGCGCTTCGGAGGCACCGGGCTGGGACTGGCGGTCACGAAGCGGCTGGCCCAGCTGATGGGCGGCGAAACCGGCGCCAGCAGCACGCCGGGCGCCGGCAGCACGTTCTGGTTCACAGCCCGGCTTGGCGTCGGGGCGCGGCCGCCCACCGAGGCGGAACCGGCCCGGCGCGCCCCGTCGGCCGAGCGGCAGCTGCAGCGCGGTCACCAGGGACGCCGCCTGCTGCTGGTCGAAGACGACCCGGTGACGCGTGAAGTGACCTCCTACCTGCTGCGGCACGTCGGCCTCGACGTCGACGAAGCGCAGGACGGCCTCCAGGCGCTGCAGCGGGTCACGGACAGCACCTACGACCTGATCCTGATGGACATGCAGATGCCGGGCCTGGACGGGCCGGACGCCGCGCGCGCGATCCGGGCGCTGCCCGGCCGGCAGAAGGTGCCGATCGTGGCGCTGACGGCCAACGTCTTTCGGGAAGACCGGGAGCGCTGCCTGGCCGCCGGCATGAGCGATTTCCTGTCCAAGCCGGTACAGCCCGAGGTGCTCTATTCGACGCTGTTGCGCTGGCTCGGGCCGGCGGAGCAGTCGCCCTTCCCGAGCGGGCACTAGGCCAGATTCGGGGCCAGCCAGCGCTCCAGCTCGGCCGGCGCGACGGCGCGACGGCGCGCCAGGTCCTCGAGCTGATCACGACCGATCGGTCCGACGTTGAAGTAACGCGCCTGGGGATGTGCGATGTAGAAGCCCGCCACCGAGGAAGCCGGCGTCATCGCGAAATTCTCGGTCACCGCCATGCCGATTGCCTGCGCGTCCAGCACCTCGAACAGGCGGCGCTTCACCGAATGCTCCGGACAAGCCGGGTAGCCGGGCGCCGGGCGGATGCCCTGGTAGGCCTCGGCCACCAGCCGATCCTGGTCCAGGCGCTCGGCCGACGCGTAGCCCCACAGCTCGCGGCGCACGCGCTCATGCATCAGCTCGGCCATCGCCTCGGCCAACCGGTCGGCCAGCGCTTTGAGCATGATCACGCTGTAGTCGTCGTGCTCGGCCGCCAGCCGCTTCTCGTGCTGCTCGAGGCCGATGCCGGCCGTCACCGCGAACATCCCGACGTAATCGGGCACCCCCGAGCTCTTGGGCGCGACGAAGTCGGCCAGCGCCTGGTTCGGATTCGCCACGCCGTCGATGACCGGCTTCGCGGTCTGCTGGCGCAGCCCGTACCAGACCATCGTCGGTTCGCGGCGCGTCTCGTCCGCGTAGATCTCGACGTCGTCGCCCACCGAGTTGGCCGGATAAAGGCCCACCACCGCGTGCGCGGCCAGCCAGCGGCCGGCGATCACCTTTTCCAGCAGGCCTCGCGCGTCCTTCAGCAGCGCCCGAGCCTGCGCGCCGACCTGCGGGTCGTCCAGCACCTTCGGGTACGGTCCGGCCAGGTCCCAGGTCTGCAGGAACGGGCCCCAGTCGATGTAACGGGCCACCTGGGCCAGGTCCACGTTGCGCATGACCCGGCGGCCGAGGAAGGTCGGCCGGGTCGGGCGGTAGCCGCTCCAGTCGACCCGGGTCGCGTTGGCGCGCGCGTTGGCGAGCGTGATGATCTCGGCGCGGCGCTTGCCCGCGTGCTGCTCGCGCACCCGCGCGTATTCGTCCCTGAGCTCGGCCACGAACGGCGCCGACCGGACGGGCGTCGCCAGCGCCTGGCACACCGATACCGAGCGGCTGGCGTCGGATACATAGACCACGGCTCCTTCGTAGTGCGGGGCGATCTTCACCGCGGTGTGCACGCGCGACGTGGTGGCGCCACCGATCAGCAGCGGGATCGTGAAGCCCTGGCGCTTCATCTCGCGCGCCACGTGAGCCATTTCCTCCAGCGAGGGCGTGATCAGGCCGCTCAGGCCGATCATTGCCGCATCGACCTCGCGGGCCGTCTGCAGGATCTTCTCGGCCGGGACCATGACCCCGAGGTTGATCACCTCGAAGTTGTTGCACTGGAGCACGACCCCGACGATGTTCTTGCCGATGTCGTGCACGTCGCCCTTGACCGTGGCGATCACGATCCTGGGCCGGGCACGATCCGTGTCGCCCGCAGCCGCCTTCTGCGCCTCGATGAACGGCACCAGGTGCGCCACCGCCTGCTTCATCACGCGCGCGGACTTCACGACCTGCGGCAGGAACATCTTGCCGGCTCCGAACAGGTCGCCCACCACGTTCATGCCGTCCATCAGCGGGCCCTCGATCACCTCGATCGGGCGTCCGCCGCGCCGCTCGATCTCGAGGCGCGCCTGCTCGGTGTCCTCCAGCACGAACTGGTTGATGCCGTGCACCAGCGCGTGGGTCAGGCGCTGGCCGACCGGAGCATCGCGCCACGCCAGATCCTCCTCGCGCCGCCGTCCGTCCTTCTTCTGGCCTTCCGCGAACTGGACCAGGCGCTCGCCGGCGTCGGGGCGGCGATCGAGCACCACGTCCTCGACCCGCTCCCGCAGCTCCGGCTCGATGTCCTCGTACACGCCCAGCTGGCCCGCGTTCACGATGCCCATCGTCAGGCCCGCCCGGATCGCGTGATACAGGAACACCGTGTGGATGGCCTCCCGCACGTGGTCGTTGCCGCGGAACGAGAACGACACGTTGGACACGCCGCCGCTGCAATGAACGCCCGCAAGGTGCTGCCGGATCCAGTGCACCGCGCGGATGTAGTCGACCGCGTAGTGGCTGTGCTCCTCGATGCCGGTGGAGATCGCGAAGATGTTCGGGTCGAACACGATGTCTTCGGACGCGAAGCCCGCCTGCCCGGTCAGCAGCTCGTGGCAGCGGTGGCAGATCGCGATGCGCCGTTCGAACGTGTCGGCCTGTCCCTGCTCGTCGAAGGCCATCACTATCACGGCAGCACCGTAGCGCCGCGCCAGGCGCGCCTGGCGCAGGAACTCGGCCTCGCCCTCCTTGAGCGAGATCGAGTTGACGATGGATCTTCCCTGTACGCACTTCAGGCCCGCCTCGATCACCGACCACTTGGAGCTGTCGATCATCACCGGAACGCGCGCGATGTCGGGTTCGGAGGCGATCAGGTTCAGGAAGCGCGCCATCGCCGCGGGCGAATCCAGCATCGCCTCGTCCATGTTGACGTCGATCATCTGGGCGCCGTTCTCGACCTGCTGGCGCGCCACCGACACGGCCTCCTCGAAGCGGCCGTTCAGGATCAGGCGGGCGAACTGGCGCGAGCCGGTCACGTTGGCGCGCTCGCCCACGTTGACGAACAGGGTGTCGGGCCCGATGTTCAGCGGCTCCAGCCCCGACAGGCGCAGCCTGGGCTGGATCACCGGCACCTTGCGCGGGGCAAGGCCCGACACCGCCGCCGCGATCTCGCCGATGTGCTCGGGCGTGGTGCCGCAGCAGCCGCCGACGATGTTGACGAATCCGCTGCGGGCGAATTCGCCCAGCAGGCTGGAGGTGACGCACGGGGTTTCGTCGAAACCCGTCTCCGACATCGGGTTGGGCAGACCCGCGTTCGGATACACGCTGACGAAAACGTCGGCCTTGGCCGACAGCTCCTCCAGGTAGGGCCGCATCAGCGCGGCGCCCAACGCGCAGTTCAGGCCCACCGCCAGCGGCCGCGCGTGCCGCACCGAATTCCAGAACGCCTCGACCGTCTGTCCCGACAGGATACGGCCCGAGGCGTCGGTGACGGTGCCCGAGACGATCAGCGGCACGCGCGCGCCGCGGCGCTCGAACTCCTGCTCGACCGCGAAAATGGCGGCCTTGGCGTTCAGCGTGTCGAAGATCGTCTCGATCAGCAGCAGATCGACCTCGCCGTCGAGCAGCCCGCGCGCCTGCTCGCCGTAGGCCTGCACCAGCTCGTCGAACGTGACGTTGCGCGCCCCCGGGTCGTTCACGTCGGGCGAGATCGACGCGGTGCGCGGCGTCGGCCCCAGCGCACCCGCCACGAAGCGCGGCGCCGCGTCGCTGTGATGGCGCGCGCAGGCGCGGCGTGCGACGCGCGCCGCCTCCAGGTTCATCTCGTACGCCAGGTCGCCCAGCCCGTAGTCGAGCTGGGCGATCCGGTTGGCGCCGAAGGTGTTGGTCTCGATGATGTCGGCGCCGGCCGCCAGGTACTGGTCGTGGATCTTCTCGAGCGCATCGGGCAGCACGAGCTGCAGCAGCTCGTTGTTGCCCTTCAGGTCGACCCGGTGCGCCGCGAAGCGCTCGCCGCGGCCGCGGCCGCGAAACTGGTCCTCGCTCAACTGCAGGCGCTGGATCATCGTGCCCATCGCGCCGTCCAGCAGCAGGATGCGGCGCGCCAGCAGATCGCGCAGTCGGGATTCGGTGTCGGCCAATGCCATCTCGGGCGGAATGGGAGGGAACTTCGATTGTATCGGCGCGCGCGTGCGCACCGTAGCGGGCCCCGCGGAATACCGATCCAAGCTGGAGCAATACCGCGCGGCGAGGTGCCGCGGGCTCGTCAGTGCATCGCCATGGGCTGCGTCATCAGCCCCGCGTATCCCGACAGGAACGCATCGAACTCGTCGAAGGTCGGCTCGCCCGACATCAGCTCATCGATGTCGCGCTTGAAGCGCTGAGCCTGCGTGCCGTCGAGGAATATTTCGCGCCGCATGCTCTTGTCCATGATCTCGAAGCCGCCGGCCGGATGCACCTGCTCGTCCCCGAAATCGGAAAATTCGAGTACGCAGAAGTTCGAGCTGTTGTAGAGCATGTTCATATGCGACCTTTAACGCCGTGCCCGACCGAAACGTGGACTTTTCCCCGGTTCGCCCATGGATGGCGTTCCGGCACGCACTCCCTTGTCTGGTATATCGGAGCGTCCGGCCGCTATCTCAAGTGCTTTCGAGTGATAGATAGTAAGTGCTCGCTTCACCAGTTTGGCATAGCCGATGTAGACGCGCCCCCTGGGGCACAATCATCGACGCGAACTTTTGCGGACCGATTCGATGGATCGACCGATCGCCGTGGTGGCCGGGGCCGGGCCCGGCTTGGGCCGCGCGCTCGCGCAGCGCTTCGTACAGGGCGGCATGCGGGTCGCGCTGCTGGCGCGCGACGCCTCACGCCTGGCTTCCCTGGCGGCGTCGATCGGATCGGAAGCGCGGGCGCTCGCATGCGATCTGACGGACCCGGCCGCGGTCGAACCCGCCTTCGAGCGCATCGACCGCGAGCTCGGTTCGCCACAGTGCGTGATCTTCAACGCCGGAACGTATCGCCGCGGCGCCGTGCTGGATGTCAGCCCGCAGGATTTCCTGGAGTGCTGGAAGATCGGCTGCTTCGCCGGCTTCCTGGTGGGGCAGCAGGCGGCGCGGCGCATGGCCGGCCGCGGCAGCGGCACCATCCTGTTCACCGGCGCCACCGCATCGCTGCGCGGCGGCGCCCAATTCGTCAACCTGGCCTCGCCAAAGTTCGCGCTGCGCGCGCTCGCCCAGAGCATGGCGCGCGAGCTCGGCCCGCGCGGCGTGCACGTCGCGCACGTGATCATCGACGGGCAGATTCACGCGTCCGGGCGCGCCGACGCAGCGCGCGCCCCCGATGCCCACCTGGAGCCGGCGGCCATCGCCGAGGCGTACTGGCAGCTGCACCAGCAGCCGCGCAGCGCCTGGACGCTGGAGCTGGATCTGCGGCCGTGGGTCGAGCGGTTCTAGTGCCAGCGGCGGAGCGCCCTCACCCCCGGCCCCTCTCCCGCAAGCGGGAGAGGGGAGGAACTTCTCCCCTCTCCGCTCAAAGCCAGGAACAGCCGGTACGCCGGGTTTGGTGGGGAGAAACTTCTCCCCTCTCCCACGCCAGTGGGAGAGGGGCCGGGGGTGAGGGCGCTCCGCTCTAAGCCAGGAACAGCCGGTAGGCCGGGTTCGCGCTCTCGTCCCAGTAGCGGTAGCCGAGCGTCGCCAGGAAGCGCTTGAGCGCGCCTTTTTCCCCGCGCGGCACCTGCAGCCCGACCAGGATGCGGCCGTAGTCGGCGCCCTGGTTGCGATAGTGGAACAGCGAGATGTTCCAGTCGGGCGACATCGAACTCAGGAACCGCATCAGCGCGCCGGGGCGCTCCGGGAACTCGAAGCGGTACAGCAGTTCGTCCTTGGCCAGCGCCGAGCGGCCTCCGACCATGTGGCGCACGTGCAGCTTGGCCAGCTCGTCGTCGGTCAGGTTCAGCGCCGCGAAGCCGGCCCGCCGGAACACGCGCGCCAGCCGGTCGGCCTCGCGACGCTGGGCGATCTGAACGCCCACGAAGATGTGCGCCACCGTGCTGTCGGCGATCCGGTAATTGAACTCGGTCACGTTGCGGTCGCCGACCAGCGCGCAGAAGCGCTTGAAGGAGCCGCGCACCTCGGGGATCGTCACCGCGAACACGGCCTCGCGCTGCTCGCCGACCTCGGCCCGCTCGGACACGAAGCGCAGCCGGTCGAAGTTCATGTTGGCGCCGCTGGCGATCGCCACCAGCGTGCGGCCCTGGATGCGCTCGCGCTCGGCGTACGCCTTGCAGCCGGCCACCGCCAGCGCGCCCGCCGGCTCCAGCACCGCGCGCGTGTCCTGGAACACGTCCTTGATCGCGGCGCACAGCGCATCGGTGTCGACCGTGATGATCTCGTCGACGTGGTCTCGGCACAGGCGGAACGTCTCCTCGCCGACCAGCCGCACCGCGGTACCGTCCGAGAACAGCCCCACGTCGTGCAGCTGCACGCGCCGCCCCGCCTGCAAGGAGCGCGCCATCGCGTCCGAATCGGTGGTCTGAACGCCGATCACGCGGATCTCGGGGCGCACCGCCTTCACATAGGTGGCCACTCCCGAAATCAGCCCCCCGCCGCCAACCGGCGCGAAGATCGCGTGGATCGGCCCCTCGTCGTCCGGATGGTGCTGCCGCAGGATCTCCATCGCGATGGTACCCTGGCCGGCGATCACGTCCGGGTCGTCGAACGGGTGCACGAACGTCAGCTTGCGCCTCTGCTGCAGCTGCATCGCGCGCGCATAGGCGTCCGAGTACGAATCGCCGTGCAGCTCGACCCGGGCCCCGCGCGAGCGCACCGCATCGACCTTCACCAGCGGGGTCGTCACCGGCATCACGATCACCGCGCGGCACCCCAGCCGCTGCGCCGCCAGCGCGACGCCCTGTGCATGATTGCCGGCCGAGGCCGCGATCACGCCGCGCCGGCGCTCGGCCGCGTCCAGCCGGACCATCCGGTTGTAGGCGCCGCGCAGCTTGAAGCTGAAAACCGGCTGCAGGTCCTCGCGCTTGAGCAGCACCCGGTTGCCCAGCCGCTCCGACAGACCGGGCGCCGGATCCAGCGCGCTTTCGATCGCAACGTCGTACACGCGCGCGTTCAACACGCGGCGAAGGTAATTTTGGGCCGTCATCGGCCGGTCTCCCCCGGAAAGGCGAACCGAAGGCGGCCGCACGCGGCCGCCACGGGGGATTGTGCCTGCGAACTCGCGGCCCGGCCGGCAGGCGCCGGGCCGGGGCTATTGCACGTTGCTGGTCACCCGCACGAAGCTGTTGGCCAGATCCGGAGTGAAAATCCCGATGTCGTCGACGGGAGCGCCGATGACGTTGGGGTTGCCTCCGGTGATTTCGAGCATCGCGGGCACGCCGGCCTGCATCGGCAGCGCGCTCGGGTTGACGACGATCACCGGGGGGCTGGTCGTCATCGTCACGGCCGGCAGCGTGCCCAGCATCGCCACCTGCGTTCCGGCCGACCCGTAGTTCGCGAGGGTCGCCCCGGAAAAGGTCATCGTCCCGCTGAAGGCGCCGGGCGTGATGGCGACCAATGCACCCGAGTTCACGACCCGAGCGGACGTGGCGAAGGTGCCGGCCACCGTTCCCACCACCGCGCTGGAAGCCGGTGTTCCGACCAGGGCCGCGTTGGTCGGGGTTGCGCCGACGTTCGCGGTGTAGGCGAGCTTGTTGCCGGTGGTGCCCGCCGCGGTGTCGGCCACCGTGAAGTACACCTGATCCTGAACCAGGTAGGCGACCGCCGGGGTTCCGTTGGGCGACCCGAGCGGCGCATCGACCGACTGGGTGGCCGTCAAGGTCAGCAGCGAGGCCGGCGTGCCGACCAGGGTCTTGGGCACCCGCTTGATCCCGAAGAAGGTACTGCCCGCGGTGGACGGGGAATACAGGTACACCAGGTTGGTCGAGCTCGTCCCCACGAGGTTGATGCTCAAGGTGGCGCTCGAATCGACCGAGGTGACCGTGGTCGGCGTGGTGTTGTGCAACGTCGTCAGGTCGATCATCACCACGTACGAGCCGGTCGTCGTGTTGTTGACGGCCACGTACGCATTGGTGCCGTCGAACACGGCGGGCCCGTGCACCTTTTCGCCCGCATTGGCCGCGTAGACCTGCACCGAAAAGTCATTGGCGATGTCCACTGCCCAGACTTCGTTGGTGTCGGCGTACAACCAGACACCGGCACTGGCCGTGCCCACAGCAGCCGCGACTCCCAGGCTGACGAAATCCCCGGAAGCGCCGGTCACGCCGGTGCCGACCAGTTTCCGGGTGAAGGTCTTGGCCGCCGTGAAGGTCGGACCCAGGCCCAGTTGCTGCAACGGAACCACGGGCAGCGGCTGGCCGGCCGTCACCGTGGGGTGATTGATCGCCAGGAACCCGGTCATGTGGCCCTTCGAATCGCGCAACGCTTCGGCGGGCTCGAGCTGCTTCAACAGCACCGGGGCCGAGGTGGCGTTCATCGACAGCTGGACCGCAACAAAGGTGTCGTCGGTGGTGCCGCAGTCGTTGTCGATGGTGCCCTTGGAGTGAAACAGCAGCCATGACTGGTCGGCCGATGTGTAGTCGTTGAACAGCAGCCGATTCGTGTAACACAACGCCGGCTGCGCGGCTCCCGAAGCCGGCGCGATCGCCGTGGTCGAAAGCTGCACCGGTGAGGGCGCAACCGGCATGGCCGGGTTGGCCTTGCGCAGGTCGATCTTGAACAGGCTGTTGCCCTTGGCGTAGACGCGGTAGCGGACACCCCAGGCGCTGACGTTGCTGCTCGCGTCCGGAAACCATTCACTGACTTCCGTCAGGTCCAGGGTCAAGGACGCCTGCTCGAACATCGTGGCGGGCGGTGGCGGTGGCGTTACCAGCGGATCGACCCACCACAGCGCATACTCGCTCGGCGCGAAGGGCCCGTCCAGGAACGCGATCCCGTTGCCGCCGAAGCCCGCACCGGAATGCCCGGTCAGGAAATAACTGCCGGGCGCGGACGGCGGAGGTCCCGGCGGCGGTGGAGAGCCC
>Ga0209698_10000203_pt1 | contig 64280 bp, 61 predicted proteins | sample LitLauG_LLR_2012_FD_187203 | JGI IMG/M metagenome (GOLD analysis project Ga0209698, IMG submission 187203) | Freshwater sediment microbial communities from Pennsylvania, USA - Little Laurel Run_MetaG_LLR_2012 (SPAdes) (version 2) | ecosystem: Environmental > Aquatic > Freshwater > Creek >... | reverse complement strand
CCTTCCGCGCATTTCCGGATTGGCGGTGTAGCTCAGGTGGTTAGAGCGACGGTCTCATAATCCGTAGGTCGTAGGTTCGAGTCCTACCGCCGCCACCAATTCTCGCTCGGCACCACCAATACTTGCGATACTGTAAAGGTGAAATCAGCCGCGCGTGCGGAAAGCGAAGCCCCTTTACTCGATCTGCGGAACGTTCACGTGATGCGGGGCGGGAAAACCGCCCTCGACGAGTTCAGCCTTCGCGTCCATGTCGATGAACATGTGGCGGTGTTGGGGCCGAATGGTTGCGGCAAATCCACGCTGATCAAGACCATTACCCGCGAGTGCTACCCGGTGGTCCGCGCCGGGTCGAGCATGACCATCCTCGGCCGGAAGGCCTGGAATATCTTTGAACTGCGCTCTCTGTTGGGCATCGTGTCCAACGACCTGATGTCCTCGTGCACCGCCGACGCCAGCGGCTTGGACGTGGTGCTGTCCGGGTTCTTCAGCAGCACTCGCATTTTTCCCAACCATGCGGTCGATCCCAAACGCAGAGATCTGGCCGAGGCCGCCTTGGTTCAGTTAGGAGTCTCGCATCTAGCCGACCGTGCGGTCGAGCAAATGTCGTCCGGAGAGGCCAAACGCGTTCTTATCGCCCGGGCGCTGGTGCACAAGCCGCGCGCGCTGTTGTTCGACGAGCCCTGCAATTCCTTGGACATTCTGGCGCAACACGGCCTGCGGGAAACCATGCGCTCACTGGCCAATTCGGGTATTGGAATCATTCTCGTCACGCATGAACTGCCCGACGTCGTTCCCGAAATCGAACGAGTCGTGTTCATGTCGAACGGGCGCATCGTCGCCGACGGAGGCAAGGAAGAAGTCCTGCAGGCCCCCCGTCTGGGCAAGCTCTTCGGACTGAAAGTCGAACTCGCCCGCCGCGATGGCTACTACCACATCTGGTGAGGTGCTGGAAGACCGAAGCGACAATCAACCGCCTATCCCACCCGCACCGTCAGCATCGAGATAGAGCCGCCATCGACGCCTTCAATGGGGAAGCTGGTGACTTCGCCCTGCTGCCTGCTCCCAATCACGTAGAGCATCGGCAAGTAGTGATCCGGCGTGGGAATGGACAGCATAGCGTCCGGCCCGAGGCGCTCGTAGTCGACGAGAGGCCGGTATTCGCCGGCGGCCAGCATCTCCTTCGCTTCTTTCTCGAAGCGAACCGCCCAATCGTAAGGATCGGGCAGGTGCCGTCCCCAGGCGTAGGCATGAAGATTGTGGACCAGATTCCCGCTGCCCACAATCAGAATGCCTTCGCCTCGCAAGGGCGCCAGTCTTCTGCCGATTTCAAAGTGAAATGAGGCCGGCCGGGTTTCGTCGATACTCAGTTGGACGACGGGGACATCGGCATCGGGATACACATGCTTGAGCACCGACCACGTTCCATGGTCAAGCCCCCACGAGCTGTCGAAGCCTACCGGCAGAGGCCTCAGCATTCCCTGCACTCTGCGGGCCAGGTCCGGATCGCCCGGAGCCGGGTATTGCACCTGATATAACTCGCGCGGAAAGCCGCCGAAATCGTGAATCGTCCGCGGGGAAGTGCTGATGGTGACGCCCGTGCCTGGCACAAACCAATGCGCGGAAATCGATAGAATCGCCTTTGGCCTGGGAACCTCCTTCCCGATTCGCCGCCACCCCGCAGTGTAGGCATTGTCCCACAAGGCATTCATGGGGTTGCCATGCCCGAAAAATATCGCGGGTAGGATTTCAGACATAAGCCGCCCTACTGCACCTTCCCGTCGGCATCCATCAAATGGAACTCGCCAAGATTCAGTTCGCGCACGCCTGCTTCGATCTTCGCGCGATCGCCCACTACGATCCAGATCAGATTATCCGGACGCACCACCTCTTTTGCCACCGCGTTTACATCCTCCGTCTTCAGGGCGCGGACCTTGGCGGCGTAGGTGTCGTAGTAATCGTCGGGGAGGCCGAATTGCACCACGTCTACGATCGATTGTCCCAGCGCATTCAGCGTCTCGCGCGACCCTGGAAGTTTCAGCGTTTCATTCGCCTGAATTTTCGCAAGCTCGTCGCCGCCAACCGGATGATCGCCCACGATTCCGTGGAACTCCTTGTTCGTCTCCACCAGCGATTCCTTCGTCTTGTCGGTCTGCACGGGCGCGAACGCGTAGAACGGCCGCTGCGACCGGGCGTCGCGCAGAACGGTGCGCGCTCCGTACGACCAGTGCTTGTCTTCGCGTAGATTCATATTCAGCCGGGCGCCAAACGTGCCGCCCAGACTGTCGTTCATCGCTTCAATGGCAATTTCCTGCGGATTCGCCCGGGGCGGCGCCACTACTCCCGCGACGATTACCGATTGCAGCGCTCCCGGCTTGTCGATCAGGTACACGACCGATTTCGATGCCACCGGAACGGTCTTTACGTTCTTGGCGGGAACGGTCGCGCTCTTCCATTCCGCAAAAAGTTTCTCCAGCTTCGGCGTCAGTTCGGTGAGCGTTGTGTCTCCGACTACGATCAGCGTGGAATTGTTGGGACGCAGCCAGGTATCGTGAAACTTCACGAGATCCTCCCGCGTCATTTTGGCTACGCTTTCCTTCGTTCCCGAGCCGGTCAGCGGATTCCCATACGGATGCCCCGCTCCGTATAAGAGCGCAGGCAAGACCCGCAAAGCCATGGTCGTGGGCGTGTTTTGTTCCCGCTCGATCCCAGCGATCGCCAGTTTCTGCTCGCGCTTGACTTCATTCTCCGGATACGACGGATGCAAGACCACGTCCGCAAACAGATCGAGCGAGGGATCGAGTTTCGCGCTCAGCGCCGAAAGCGAGACGAACGACAGATCGACGTTGGAAGATCCGCGCAACGTCGCGCCCAGCGCTTCCAGTTCGTCGCTGATCTGCAGCGTGTTGCGCGTGCGCGTTCCGTCCGTGAGCACCTGCATCGCCAGGTTGGCTGTGCCCGACGCCGTCGTAGCGTCGGAGGCATATCCGGCGTCAGCCGCGAGCGTGAAATTCACCAGCGGAACTTCGTGACGCTCCGCCAGAATTACCTTCAATCCGTTCGATAGCGTTGCCCGCTGGAATTTCGGGAGTTTCAACGCTGGCGGCGCGCCCGTGTCCGGCGGCTGGCTGCGGTCCGCGCCCGCGGACGCGATCTTGTAGTCGGCGAAAGGATCCACTTCGAGGATGTACACGCCGTCCGACAGCCACCGCTGCGCCGCCGACCTCAAATCTTCCGCCGTCGCCTCTTGCACGCGTTTGAGCGAAATCTTGTAGGCGTCGGGGCTGCCAAGAAACACCTGGTTCTTGGCCAGCCGGTCCGATTTGCCGCCGAAGCCTCCGATGCGCTCGATGCCGCGAATAAAATTCGCCTGATACTGGGCCTTAACGCGTTGCATCTCCGCCGGCGTCGGTCCATTTTTCAGGAAGCGCGCCAGTTCTTCATCCAGTTCCTTTTCCACCTGCGCCAGACTCTGTCCCGGCCGCGCCGTCGCCTGCACATAGAACTGCCCGCCAATCTCCTGCAGGTCTACGAAAGCCCTGGCGTCGGTCGCGATCTGGTCCTCATACACCAGACGCTTGTAGAACCGTGACGATTTACCGTTACTTAGACAATCGCTCACCAGGTCCAGATAGTCGGCTTCGGCGTTGCCGTATTCCGGAATGTTCCACACTTTGTAGATTCGCGCCTGCGGCACGCGGTCCTGCACCACCTGGCGGTGCGTGCCCGACATCCTGGCGATCCACACCTGCTGGTGCGCCACCGGTGGCCCCGCCGGGATGTCCCCAAAATACTTTGTCACTTTCTCGCGCGCTGTCTTCACGTCGATGTCGCCCGCCAACACCAGCACCACATTCGACGGCCCGTAATACGTCTTGAACCACTCCTTCACGTCCGTCATCGACGCCGCATCCAGGTCCGCCATGTCTCCGATGGTTGTCCACGAATAGGGATGCCCCACCGGATACGTATTCTGCGTGAGCAGTTGCTCCGTCACCCCATACGGCTGGTTCTCGCCCTGACGTTTCTCGTTCTGCACCACGCCGCGCTGCAAGTCGAGCGTCTTCTGGTCCAGTGTGCCCAGCAAGTGCCCCATGCGGTCCGATTCCATCCACAACGTAAAATCCACGGTCGAGGTGGGAACATTCTCGAAATAATTTGTGCGGTCCGAGTTGGTGGTGCCGTTCAGGTCGGTCGCGCCAATTCTTTCCATGGCGTCGATGTACCGCCCTTTGGAATGCTCACTGCCGCCAAACATGAGGTGCTCGAACAGATGGGCGAAGCCGGTCTTCCCCGGCTTTTCATTCTTCGACCCGACGTGGTACCAGGTGTTGATGGCCACGATCGGCGCCTTGTGGTCCTCATGCACGATCACGGTCAGGCCGTTATCCAGCACGAAGCGCTCATAGGGAATTTCAATCTCTTTGGTCGTTGACTGTGAGGAACTGCTGGTCACGATGGCAAATACAAGGAAGAAAACAGCAAACGTAGTCCGCATCATCTCTAAACCCTCGAACTGATTTTCCGAAACCTGATTTTGACCATTAGGAAGGTAGGGCTCGTCCACCGCGCCAGACCCAAACTGTATCGCGAATCCAATGCCTTTGGACTTAGACTTTGAAGGCGGAAAATAGTCTACACGAAGGGCTAGAAAATTTTTCGCCCAACCTTCGCCGTCACCAGCCCCCGAATCAACCCTCGCCGGTGTTATCCTATGCGGGATCACGCCGCAGGGCTTAACCTCTTCCATGTCCAATCCAGAGTCGTTCAATCCAGACCTGTCGGAGCCAATCACAGCCCAACCAACCACGCCTAACGCAACCGCTCCGGAACCCGCGCCAGTCAGTGAGCCAACTGAGTCATTCAAGGATCTTTTTTCCGAGTATGAGCAGAGCCATTCCCGCAAGGCTGAGCCGGGTACTCCGCGGCGCGAAGGCACAGTGATTGCCGTGACCGCAGACTCCATCGTTCTCGATATCGGATTCAAAACCGAAGGCGTTCTGCCGCTCACAGCCTTCTCCGCCGACAAACTGCCGAAGCCCGGTGACACCGTGCAGGTCACCATCAAGGGCCGCGATCCCGAAGGCTACTACGAACTGACCCGCGGCAAGGTCGAGCGCCCCACCGACTGGGCGTCGCTGGAGAAGGCCTTCGCCGAGAAGTCCACCATCATTGGCACCGTGACCGGCGTGGTCAAGGGTGGCTTGAGCGTCGATATCGGAGTGCGCGCCTTTATGCCCGCTTCGCGCAGCGGGACCCACGACGCCACTGAAATGGAGAAACTGGTCGAACAGGAAATTCGCTGCCGCATCATTAAACTCGACGTGGAAGAGGAAGACGTCGTAGTCGATCGACGCGCCATTGCGGAAGATGAAGAACGCGCCGGCAAAGAGCGCCGTTACTCGGAACTCAAAGAAGGCGACACCGTGCAGGGCGAAGTCCGCAGCCTGACCGATTACGGCGCGTTCGTCGATATCGGCGGGGCGGACGCCCTGCTGCATGTCGGCGAGATTTCATGGCGTCGCATCAACAAGCCATCCGACGTGCTTTCCACGGGACAGCAGATCGAAGCCAAAATCATCAAGGTCGACTCGGAGAAGCGGCGCATTGCGATCAGCATGAAGCAACTGCAGCCGCATCCTTGGGACGCCGTCGCCGAAAAATACAAAGCGGGCGAACGTGTGCGCGGCACAATCACACGGCTCATGGATTTCGGCGCGTTTGTGGAGATCGAACCCGGCATTGAAGGCCTGATTCATATCTCCGAAATGTCGTGGGCCAAGCGCGTGCGAACGGCGTCGGATGTAGTGAAGCCGGGCGAGACTGTGGAAGCCGTGATTTTGGGAGTGAACGCCGCGGAGCGCCGCATCTCTCTCGGCCTGAAGCAGGCCTTGGGCGATCCCTGGGCCGGGGCGGCACAAAAATTTGCGCCCGGCACGGTCATCGAGGGCCCCATCACCAACCTGACCAAGTTCGGGGCTTTTGTGCAGCTCACCGAAGGCATTGAGGGAATGATTCACATCAGCGAAATCAGCGCGGAGAAGCGCATCAATCACCCGCAAGAAGTGCTGCGATCCGGGCAAGTGGTCAAGGCGCAAGTGCTCGCACTCGATACTGAAAAGCGGCTGATACGCCTGAGCATGAAACAGTTGGTCCCCACTGGCCTGGACGAATACCTCGCCGAACACAAGGAAGGCGACATCGTCACCGGCCGCATGACAGAGATTGCAGAGGGACGCGCCCGCGTGGAGCTTGGCGAAGGCGTCCTCGCGACCTGCCGAATTCCTGCGGAAGGCCCAGCACAAGAAGACAAGCAATCGTCCGCGTCTTCCCCCCTTTCATCCAAACCCGATCTCTCCTCGCTAGGCACGATGCTGCAAGCCCGCTGGAAAAGCGGCCCTCCCGCCGCCGAGGCCAAGCCGGAATCAGTGCGGGCAGGCCAGATCCGCAAGTTTCGGATCGCCAAGCTCGACTCCGCAGCGAAGAAAATTGAATTGGAGTTGGAGTAATCGCAGGACCCCGGCGGCGCGAACACATTTCAAGTTTTTTTGGGTTTCGAATGGAAGAGCTAGCTACCGGTAATACTAACTCCCCGAGTTAGCCATCATCAGCGCAAACAACGCAGGCAGATAGATGATGGTCGCCCGCAACAACCGCCGAGCCGGCGGTTTGGATGCCGCAGCCGTCGCCGGCAATTGCGGATACGCCATTCCCATCGACACCCGGAACAGCGCCGCGCCCATCAGCAGAGCGCCCACCAGATACACGCGCCCCGCCATCCCCAGCGCAACCGGCATGATGCTCACGGGAATCAAAGCTCCCGAGTAGGCCAGAATCCGCCACACGGTGGACTTTCCATCGGAATCCACCACCGGCAACATGCGGATGTCTCCTTGCGCGTAGTCCTCGCGATAGAGCCACGCAATCGAGAGAAAATGCGGAAACTGCCACACGAACATGATGGCAAAAAGAATCAGAGTCTCAATTTCCAGTTTTTCGCGCACCGCCGTCCAACCGAGCACGACCGGCATCGCTCCTGGAAATGCGCCTACGAATGTGCACAGCGGAGATACTTTCTTCAACGGAGTGTACGCCGCCAGATACACCAGCGCGGTCAGGAACACCAGCAATCCGGTTAATAAATTGGCGTACATCGCCAGGTAAACGGACCCGCCCAGCGTCATCGCCAGTCCTACCAGGGCAGCGTGTGCTTTAGTCATGCGCCCCGAGGGCAAGGGGCGAAGCGCAGTGCGCCGCATGCGCCCATCAACGCCCGATTCCAGGACTTCATTCAGCGCCGCCGTTCCGCTCGAAACCAGGGCCACCCCCAACAAGGCGTGAAACAGGCCCCACGACCACGACGCCACGCCCATGCGGTGCGCGCCAAAAAAGTAGCCGCACCACGCCGTGAGGACGATCAGGGTCGTAATACGCGCCTTGGTCAATTCAGCGTAATCGCGCAGCCGAGAGACGACTTTTTGCAGCATGACCCCCACATTCACCCGGTTGTCCACTGGTTTCTTGCAACCTGGAAACTTTCAAAGCTTGTTGGTCAAGGACAGCATTGGTATCGCGCCGTCCGGCCAAAGTCAAGCCCAAAACTCAAACCGGCGACGCACCCCACACTAACGATGCTCGCACCAAACCCGGTCCTTAGGCAACTGGCGCCGGCAAGCGGCGCCAATAGACGCCGCGGGCAATCTTAATAATGGTACGGCCCGGCCACAAGTACGAGAGGCTTGATGGCCGGCCCCTGCCGCAAACAGGACTAGACTCCCAGCCCAGAGCGGGATTTCATCGGAAATGGGAATCTCGCACCGAGGGACGAGCCTCTTTTGCAGGTTGTGCCTTGCTGTTCAACATATAGGTGATAAGATCGGACAATGGCAAAAACACTGATTCAGACCGTCGTCAAACAACTCCAACATGAACGTGCCCGCCTCGAGGATGAACTCCAGCGCGTAACCGCCGCCCTGACTACCTTCGGAAAAGTGTTCCTCCAGGGGAGCAAGCGTGGCCTGGCGCCGTTCCGCAAAAAGCGAACGATTTCAGCCGCCGGGCGCAAGAGAATCGCAGCCGCGCAGAGAGCAAGATGGGCAAAGGTCAGGGCAGGCAAGAAGTAGTTCCGCCTGCACGGAGGGAAGAGTTTCAGGCGGGGAGGTCATCGACTGCCCTCCTCACAAACTCGGCAAACGTCCGTACGTCCTCCTCCGTGGTATCGAACGAGCACATCCAGCGCACCACCGACTGCTCCTCGCTCCACACATAAAAAAAGTACCGCTCCTGGATCCTCTTGATCGTGTCGCGGGGAATCTGCGCGAACACGCCGTTCGCTTCCACTGGATACACAATCTTGATCCGCGGAACCTTCTTGATTTCTTGCTCCAGCAATCGCGCCATCCGGTTGGCGTGCTCCGCATTCCGCCGCCAAAGATCGTCGGTCAGCAGCGCCTCCATCTGCGCCGACATATAGCGCATCTTCGATGCCAGCTGCATTCCCTGCTTGCGCACCAACAGGAAATCCTCGGCCATTTCCGGACGAAAGAACACTACCGCCTCCACTCCCATCAAGCCGTTTTTCGTTCCGCCGAACGAAAGCACATCCACCCCCAGATCGCGCGTGGCCTGGCGGAGGCTCAGTCGCTGGGCCACCGCGGCATTGGAGATCCGCGCCCCATCCATGTGCAAAAACATCCTCCGCTCGTGGGCGAACTGCGCCAGCGCCTCGATTTCCCGCGGCTGGTACACGGTCCCCATCTCGGTCGATTGCGTGATCGAAATCACTCGCGGCTGCACGTGATGCTGGTCCCCGATCCCGTGATACGCATGGGCCACCGTTTCTAGTGTCAGCTTTCCTTCTTGCGCCGCCAGCGGCACCAGTTTGCAGCCCGTGAACTTCTCCGGCGCCCCACATTCATCGGTGTAAATATGCGACAGCTCCGGGCACAGCACCGCATGAAACGGCCGCGTCAGCGCCTGCAAACTCAGGACATTTGCCGCCGTCCCATTGAACACAAAGAAGACCGCTGCATCGGCCCCGAAGTATTCGTGGAATTTTGCCACCGCCGACTCCGTTTGCGGATCGTCCCCATACCCAACGGCGTGCCCTTCGTTGGCGCGGCGCAGCGCCTCCAGCACCTCGGGGTGCACCACCGCATTGTTGTCGCTGGCAAAACTCCGGCTTGGTTTCATGCCCAGACAATTTAGCAGAAGCCAAAATTCTTCGGAGCCTGCCGCCCTTGCCATGAATCTATATGGATGACCAAATACCTCGGGTGGCGAGCAGGTTTCGTCACACGTTAGAAGCTAACGACAGAGCCAACACGAATGACTATGTCCGGATTGTTCGTCAGAGTGTCGTTGATAGTTGCGTCCGGCGCATTGCTGGCCGCGCTGCTGTTCGCCACCGCGTGCGCCAACAGCAAAGAAGCCAAAGCCGCCGCCCCGCAAGCCATGCCGGTAAAAGTCCTGACGGCGAAAACGCAGAAAGTCGACGACACCACCGACTACGTCGCCACTTTGAAGTCGCGCGACTCCGCTGTGGTCATGCCGCAGGTCGAAGGCATTATCACGCAGATCTTTGTCCACTCCGGCGAACGCGTCGCCTCCGGCGCGCCCATGATCCAGATCGACCCCGCCAAACAGCAGGCCACGGTCAACAGTCAGGACCACGCCCGCGCCGCGCAGGTAGCGCAAGTCACGTGGGCGAAACAGAATTACGAACGCGTCAGCGGCCTGGCCAATGCCGGCGTAGTCAGTAAGCAGGACCTCGACCAGGCGCGCGAGACCCTCGATACGGCCCAGGCGCAATTGCGCTCGCTCGAGGCTCAAGTCAGCGAGCAGCAGGTCCAGTTGCACTACTATCAGGTGGTCGCCCCGCGCGCCGGCGTTGTTGGAGATGTTCCCGTCCGCGTTGGCGATCGCGTCGTCACCACCACCGTGCTCACCACCGTCGATCGTCCCGGCAGCCTCGAAGCTTACATTTACATCCCCATCGAAAAATCTGCCCAGCTCAAGATGAATCTTCCGGTTCAGATCGTGGACGGTTCGGGAAACTCGCTCGCCAGCAGTCGCGTAACTTTCATATCGCCGCAAGTCGACAACTCGACCCAGACCGTCCTCGTCAAAGCGACCATCGCAAACTCGAATGACAGTCTGCGCACTGCCCAGTTCATTCGCGCCCGCGTAGTGTGGGGCAGCCAGGACAAGCCGGTGGTGCCAGTCGTAGCCGTGTCGCGAATCGGCGGCCTGTATTTCGCTTTCGTCGCTGAGTCCGATCAGAAGGGTGGATACGTGGTCCACCAGAAGCCGCTACAGATCGGCCAAATCGTGGGCAACGACTATGTCGTTCTCGACGGCGTAAAACCTGGAGACAAAGTCGTCGTCTCCGGCACCCAGTTCCTAATCGATGGCATACCCGTAGTCCCGCAGGAAAGCAGCAGCTAGCAAGAGTCAAAGCCCGAACATATGACGGGCTGAGGGACAATCCCTATTTTCTTATGGTCGATTTTTTCATTCATCGCCCCGTATTCTCCACTGTCTGCGCTCTGCTCATTATTCTCGCGGGCGCGGCCTGCATTCCCATACTACCCATCGCGCAGTTTCCCGATCTCGCGCCGCCGCAGGTCGGAGTCACCGCGATCTACACCGGAGCCAGCTCACAGACCGTCGAGTCCGCCGTGACCACGCCGCTCGAGCAGCAGATCAACGGCGCCGAGGGCATGAAGTATATTCAGTCCTCCAGCGGCAACGACGGCACCAGTTCGATCACTGCGACCTTCGACATCACCCGCAATCCCGATCTCGCTACCGTCGACATCGAGAACCGGGTCAACACCGCGTCCGGCCGCCTTCCCGCCGCGGTCAAGCAAATCGGAATCACCGTCGCTAAAAGCTCACAGAACTTCGTCTTCGGAGCCGGTATTTACTCGCCCAACGGCACTCTTTCCACGCTCTTCATGAGCAACTACCTCGACGTCTACGTCCGCGACACACTGAAACGTGTGCCTGGCGTTGCGGACGTAATCATCTTCGGCGAACGCAAGTACTCGATGCGCCTCTGGCTCGATCCGGCGCGCATGGCTGGCCGCGCCCTTACCGCCGACGATGTCGTCAACGCTCTCCAGGAGCAGAACGTCGAAGTCGCCGCCGGACAGGTCGGTTCCCAGCCGTCGATTCCCGGCCAGCAGTTCCAGATCAGCGTCCGCGCCATCGGCCGTCTCTCTGAGCCCGATCAGTTCGACAACATCATCCTCAAAAGCAATTCCGACGGCACTCTTGTTCGTCTGCGCGATGTCGGCCACGCCGAACTCGGCGCCGAGGATTACAGCTCCGACCTCGATTACAACGGGCACGATGCCGTCGGCCTCGGTGTCACCCAGCTCTCCAACGCCAATGCGCTCGATGTCCATCGGCGATGCGTCGCTGAGCTCGACCGACTGTCCAGGCATTTTCCGCCGGGCATGAAGTACGAGATCGCCTTCGACACCACCGACGCGGTTGGCGAATCCATCCGCGATGTGGTTTTTACGGTGGGTTCTGCGATCCTGCTGGTCATCCTGGTGATCTTCACTTTTCTCGGCGACTGGAGGACTACGGTAATTCACTTTATCGCCACTCCAGTTTCGCTCATCGGGACATTTGCTTTCGTAAAGCTGCTTGGTTTTTCCATCAACACGCTTACCCTCTTTGGCATCACTCTGGCGACCGGGCTGGTTGTCGATGACGTAATTGTCGTGATTGAAAACATCGAGCGCCACCTGCAGGAGGGCGAGGCCAGCGCGATCAAAGCTGCATCGGCCGCTATGAAGGAAGTTACCGGTGCGGTGATCGCAACCTCGCTGGTGCTGGTGGCCGTCTTTGTGCCGGTTGCATTCTTTCCGGGCACGACGGGCATCCTGTTCCGGCAGTTCGCTTTAACGATCGCCTTTTCCATCTCGATTTCCGCCTTCAATGCTCTGACCCTGGCGCCCGCTCTCGCTGCGCTGCTGCTGGGCCGCCTGCACGGAGAAAAGAACTGGTTCTCCACGCGAGTCGATCGTGTGATGAGCGCCATAACCAATGGTTATGTGCGCGCTCTCCGCACGATCTTGCGCTTCGAAGTGGTTGCTTTGATCTTGTTCGCCGCCGGGCTCGGTCTCGCTTTCTTTGTGTTCAAAAAGGTGCCTCAGGGTTTTGTTCCCAATGAAGATCAGGGCTACCTCATTGTTGCCATCCAGGCGCCCACGGGAGCATCGCTCGAATACACGCGCAACATTGGCGCGAAGGTGACCGCCATCACCAAGAATTTCCCCGACATTTTTGGCACATTCGCTGTCGCAGGCTTTAGCTTTGGCGGCAATTCACCCAACGCCGGTCTTGTCTTTCTCACCCTCCAACCGTATGAAAAGCGCAAGGGAGAGGATCACACCGCGGCGGCGATCATCAATCGTTTGCGCGGTCCGCTTTTCGGAATTTCCGGCGCCATCGTCATTCCCTTCGAACCTCCCGCCGTGCAAGGCCTCGGAAATTTCGGCGGATTCCAATACGAACTCCTCGATCAGGGCGCTCACACCCTTCAGGATCTCGACAAGATCACCCACGATCTGGTTCGCGCCAGTGGCGGCCGCAAAGATCTCACCGGTCTGTTCACCCAGTACACCGCCAGCGATCCGCAGTTTGTGATCACCATCGACCGCGAGAAGGCCAAGAGCCTCCATGTTCCACTCACCCAGATCACCGACACCCTCGGCGTCTACATGGGTTCTTCCTACGTCAACGATTTCGACTTCAACAACCGCTCCTATCGCGTCTACGTGCAGGCGGATAAATCCTTCCGCTCGCATCCGCAGGACCTCGGCCAGTATTATGTTCGCTCCGACTCAGGCGCCATGATCCCTCTGCAGAATCTGATGGTCATTGAGCAGAGCACCGCTCCTCAGGTCATCAGTCACTATAATCTTTTCCGTTCCGCTGAAATTGATGGCTCCGCAGGGCCCGGCTACAGTTCCGGACAGGCCATTGATGCCATGCAGTTGCTCTCCGCAAAGACCCTGCCGCAGGGCTACACCTACGAATGGTCGGGACTCTCCCTCGAAGAATTAGCCTCCGGCTCCACCACCCTGGCCCTGTTCGGCCTGGGCACACTCGTCGTCTATCTCACGCTTTCGGCGCTCTACGAAAGCTTTGTGCTCCCGTTCATTATTCTTCTCGCCGTGCCCATGGCGCTGCTCGGAGCGTTGTCCGCGCAATGGATCCGCGGCCAGCAGAACGATGTCTACTGCCAGGTGGGACTCGTCATGCTCGTAGGCCTCGCGTCCAAGAACGCCATCCTGATCGTGGAATTCGCCGAGCAATTGCGCGAACGCGGCATGACCATTGTTGACTCGGCTGTTGAAGCAGCCCGCATTCGTCTCCGTCCCATCCTAATGACTTCGTTTGCCTTCATCATGGGCGTCGTTCCCCTGGTCGTCGCGACGGGAGCTGGCGAGAACGGACGCCATTCCGTAGGCACCACCGTTTTCGGCGGCATGATCATGAGCACGATCCTCAACCTGTTCTTCATTCCCGTCCTTTATCTGCTGATCGAAGGTTTCCGCGAGCGGCGCAGGAAACCAAAGGCAGCTTGATCTATGTAGGAAGGGGCGCCCGCGTCGGTAACAGCCGCCCTCGGCCGTCCAGCCGAGCGTAAGCTCGGTGGCCGCCTGCAGCAGAGCAGCTTAGGATTGCCACAAAGACATAAGGGGTCAGGCAGCCCCGTCCCCAGATCAAGAAAAAGCGACTTTTAGACACCTCCCTGCGTCAGTAAAAGCGAAAGAGTACCCAGGGGCTCTCACCATGCCGTCAGAGATCCAGCGTGAGGTCAAACCAATGAAGCGATTACTGTTCGCAGTCCTTGCCTTGCTACTGATTTTCTCGATGGCGGCCCTCGCCAGCCCCGCCGTCCAGGACAACCAACCAGCTGGCGCCATCAGCCAAAAGAGCATCGATCGCATCTACAGAGAAGTCCGTCACGAACTCGTGATGCTCCCCTACTACGGCGTGTTCGACAACCTCGCCTACAAGGTTGACCCGGATGGCACCGTGACTCTGCTCGGCCAGGTCGCCCGTCCCACGCTCAAGTCCGATGCTGAAAACGTGGTCAAACATATTGAAGGCGTAGAAAAAGTCGTCAACAATATCGAGGTCCTTCCTACCTCCATCAATGACGACCAAATCCGCCGCGCTGCCTACCGTGCCATCTACGGCAACAGCGTCCTGAGCCAGTACCAACTCCGGGCCGTGCCGCCGATCCACATCATCGTCAGGAACGGACACATCACTCTCGAAGGTGTAGTCGCCCGCGCCATGGACAAGCAAATCGCCGGCGTGCAGGCCAACAGCGTTTCCGGCGCATTCTCAGTGACCAATAACCTGGTGGTCGAACAAGAGGAAAAGAAAGACGCGAAAAAGAAGTAGTCTGGAGGCTCGTGCCTGGACGGGCGTCCTCGCCCGTCCAGGCCGACGTGTGAACTCCGCAAACTACAATTGCCTATGCCTCAAGCCGCACCCGGCGAAATCGACCGCGCCGCCCAACTCCTTCGCGCCGGCCGCCTCGTCGTCTTCCCTACCGAAACGGTTTACGGTCTTGGAGCCAACGCCCTCGATGCCGAAGCGGTGGCCCGTATCTACGCCGTCAAACGCAGGCCGGCCGCCAGCCCGCTCATCGTCCACGTCGCTTCCATCGCAATGGCGAAAGCGCTGGTCGCGGCCTGGCCGGAAGCCGCAGACCGCCTGGCCCAGAGATTCTGGCCCGGCCCGTTGACCCTGGTACTCACCAAGTCCCACGTAGGGGCGGACCCATTCGTCCGCCCCGCCGAGCGAAGCAAGGCAGCGCTTTCATCGTCGAGCATGACCATCCCGGCCACAGTCACGGCTGGCCTGCCCACAGTAGCTCTGCGCATGCCCGCCCATCCCATGGCTCTTGCCCTTATCCGCGCGGCGGGAGTTCCCGTCGCCGCGCCCAGCGCCAACCGCTTCACCGAACTCTCTCCCACCACCGCCGAGCACGTTCGCGGCAGCCTGGGTTCTGACGTGGATTTCATTCTCGACGGTGGACCCTGTCAGATTGGCATCGAATCTACGGTCGTCTCTTTGGCCGGACCCCAGCCGGTCCTTTTACGCCCCGGCGGAATCTCGCGGACAGAACTCGAGCAGATCATCGGACCCGTCGCCGCCATGCCGGAAGACGTTCCAGCCGGGGCCTACCCCGCGCCCGGAATGCATCCCCGCCACTACAGCCCGCGCACCCTTTTATATCTAGCGGTAAATGGAGAATTGCCCGATCGGGGCCGCCGAGGAATTTACCTGCAGCACCGGCATCCGCCCCGCCGCAACAACGTCGCCATCCGCCAGATGCCACCATCGGCCGGCGGCTACGCGGCCGCGCTGTACCAAGCTCTGCACCAGGCGGATGACGGGAATTACGACTGGATCGCGGTCGACCTCCCGCCCGACACTCCCGAGTGGGAAGCCATCCATGACCGTCTGACGCGAGCGGCAGGAAAATAGCCAGGCGGTGGCGGCAAAGAAAGAGAAAATCCCCGGGAGAGACGGGGCTTGCCGCATCCCCTGCGAGAGGCAAACTGCTACAGCAGCCCGAACACCACCAGGCTGTTGTTCGTCCCTACATACACTTTGCCATTGGCCACGACTAGGTTCGCGAAGTGGGGAAGAGCGGGAAGCGCATCGCGATTGCCGCGGGCCTGACTGCTGCCATAGAGCTTCCCCAACGTCTTCGCGTCGAGCGCAAGCAGGTAAATGCCGGTAAGCTGCCACAATATGCCGTCGTTGTTTCCGTTAGCGGATAGAACCGGCGAGTGGCCGTTCGTTCCATGCTTCGATTGCGCGAACGGCGTCGTCCCCAGGACTCCATTAGTAAAACTAAGCGCACTCATCGGCAAATTGGCGCCGGAAGTATAGATCGCATTGTTCCAGTAAACCAGCGCCCCGGTCTCGGGAGCGAATGCCGTTACCTCTTGCACGATCTGCGTGTCCGCTTTGGTGCACGTACTGCAGAAATGCCCCATATTGTCGCGGTTCAAAATGTAGATCGTGCCTTCTTTCCCCACCGCCGCCGCCAGGTGTTTATGCCTGCCCCGCTGATCCGGCAACACCAGCACCGGTTCGCTCATGTCCAGATCCTGTTCTTCCAAAGCAGCTTCGTTGTAGGGCGTGAACCAGTCCGCCAGTTGCAGCGTGTTGCCGGTCTGCGACAGCTTGATCACCGACTGTCCGAAATTCATGCCGGGCGCGAAGGGCCCATCGGCAGTAGCTCCGTAGATGTAGCCGCGGCTGTCGGCCGACAGTCCTCCGCCCCGCTGCCAAATGGCCGCCGCGGACTCTCCCGGTTCGTCGTCAAACGTGCCGACCGGTTGCAGCGACAGAGCGTTGTAAGCCACCACCCACCCCTGCTCCTTGCCGCCGCGGCACCCGTTCGATCCAAAAGCAATGTACAGATTGCCGTTCTGCAGCAACAGCGCCGGGCGGTTGACCTGCATCGCATCCTCAAAAATGTAGTTCTTGCCCGCCAGTTCGTAACCCGCTTTGATCACGACCGGGCTGCCCGTTTTTTCCAACCCGGAGGTTACGTCGAGCGCATGCACGCGATGCACGAAGGCCGAATTCTCGTAGGTCTTCGCCACCACATAAAGCGTTCCCGCGACCGGATCGATCACCGGCGTGGAGACAATCCCCACTTCTGTCCACGTTGTGGTTGAACCGCATCCCTGCAGCTTGATGGGGACCGGGCTCGCTCCCGGCGCCAGGAAACTGGTATGCCACAGCGGACTCGCATTGCCCCCAGTCGCGCTGTCCGCGTCAAACGCATAAACGCTGTCATTCATCGTTGCCGCATACACGACGTTGTGGACGCCCTTCCCCGGAATCGCGACCCCTGGCAGATAAAGCGCCTGCCCAACTACGGCCCCATCCACCGGGTGCGTGAAGAGCTTTCCAAATCCCTGGCTGTTCACATTCTGCGGGGTCAGAATTGTTTCGTGGAGATTGGCCCCGGATCGCGCGTTGTCATAGTGCCACGTCGTTACCGCCACTTGCGCCCGGCCGGCTGTAATTCCGGCAGCAACAAAAAACAAAACACCGACCGCCATTGCGCGAGCACGCAAAGTTGCAGTGACCATAGGTACTCCTGACAGGTTGAATTGAAACCAATGATTCCGAAAACGCGTTGCGAGACTCAAATGGCGCGACCAGATGGGCATCTGTGGCTAGGCGCAATCTGAGTATCGGGGAAGGATACTGACGAATTCCCATTAGGTCAAATTCATTAGGGTCTTTTTTGTGAGATGCAAGTTATTGCACTACATCTGTAACTTCATGCAGTGCCAGGAACAGCCCCCGATCTTGAGCTGGCCCGAGTTCTAGCTCACTGGCCACGAAGTTACTTTTGTCATTTGGGTTCCGCCCGATAACACGCTGTAATTCTCTAAGAATGGGACTACTGCGTCTTCGATCGAATTCGAAGATTTGGGCCTGGGCCGTTGTTTGCCTGGTCGCCGCGCAGGCGCTTGCGTCCATGCACCTCCCACATTCCTATCGCCTCACCGCGATCACCGACTGGATCTGCTTCATTCTCATGGTTTCCGCCTCACTCGCCTTTGCCAGAAACGCCTTCAGCGGCAACCGCCGGCAACGTCTGGTCTGGATCCTTCTGAGCGGCGGCTACGCCATCGAAGCTGGCAGCCAGCTTCTGTGGATGCATTGGGAACTGGTCGTAAAGCAAACGCCCGCCATGAGCCTGGGCGACGCAGGAATCTATCTCGCCTGGACCACTCTCATTCTGGCCTTCGCGCTTCGGCCTCATGTTGAACTCACCCCACAGCATCAGCGCGTTGGAACGCTCGATCTGCTCTTGCTTTTGTTGTGGGGCCTGTACCTCTACGTTTTTCTCGTAATTCCATGGCAGTACCTGGCCCCCGAGCCGCAGTCCTATGGCCCAGCCTACAAGTATCTTGCCCTCGCCCAGGACATGATCCTGCTTTCCATCGTTCTTCACGGCTGGCTCCGCAGTTCGGGCGCCTGGCGCTATTTCTATGCGCTGCTCACCGGCATCGTCGCCATTGATACCGTCATGGAATATTTCGTGGATACACTCTCCGAGAACGGTATCTACATCACCGGCAGTTGGTACGATGTCACCACGGCGGCCTGCCTTGCGGGCATGACCCTCGCCGCTTTCATGGCGCACGGTCTGGAGCCCCTATCGGAACTTGGCGATCCCGACAGCGAACGCTACTGGCGCTGGGCTTCGCGCTTGGCCGCTCCCGTTACCTTGATTTTGCCCTTGCTGGCGGCATGGTCGTTCCTCGACCGCAATCTGCCCAACTCAGTCTGGAAATTTCGCGTTGTGGTCTCGCTCGTCGCGGTCGTGATCTTCGGCTTTGTCGGCATTGTGAAGCAGTCTCGCCTGGAAAAAGAACTGGCGAATGCCAACCACGAGTTGCTGGACGCTTCCCTCACCGACCTGCTCACCGGGGTTCGCAACCGGCGCTTCTTTGCCAACACCATCGAAGCCGACGCGCAGCAGGCTATGCGTTCGTTCATGAGCAATCCCTCTGCCGACGTGCGCAATCGCGACCTGGTTTTTTATCTGATCGATATCGACCACTTCAAGAAAGTCAACGACCAGTTCGGCCACAAGGTCGGAGATCAGGTCCTGGTCGAGGTCGTGCACCGCATCAACTCTGCCGCCCGCCTCACCGATGTCCTGATCCGCTGGGGCGGCGAGGAATTTCTATTGCTCTCGCGATACACCGACCGCAAAGAAGCTCACACGCTCGCCAGTCGCGTTCTCGTTTCTGTCGGGTCCAGGCCTTACCGAGTAGAAGCCGGCAAGCCGGACATGCGCGTCACCTGCTCGATTGGTTGGACGGTTTTTCCCTGGTACGAGATGAACCCCAAGCTCATGGCTCACGAACAGGTGCTCGCCTTGGCCGACCATGCGCTCTATCAGGCCAAGGGTTCGGGAAGAAATCGGGCGGTCGGCCTTATGCCCGAGGGTGAAACCGTCCGCGGCGAAACCGTCGACGCCACTGTCTTCATCAACGGAATCTCAGCCTCCCCCGTAATCACCCTGGGCCCGCAGATCGGGGAGATGTCCCACACCGGCCAGATCGCAACTCCCGCCAAGACCGTCGCCATGTCCCTCGGCAGTTGATTCAAACGCTTCCCGTTTTCGTGTTCCTTGTCCTCTGGGTCAGGCCGCGCCCGCAATCACCCGCTCTCACCCGGCACCCGCACTCGAATGGTCTGCGGAACCTCTCGCAGCTTAGTCAGCAAAGCTTCGTCGCAAGCTCGATTGATGTCATAAATCGCATATCCCAGCGGACCGCGTGTATCCAGCACCTGCCGCTCGATGTTGATCCCGCGATCCGCCAGAATATCGTTGATCGCCCGCAAGATTCCCGGCACATTGTGGTGCATATGTGTCATCCGGTGTGAACCTGGCTCATAATCCAGATGACACTGCGGTAGGTTCACGCTCAGCAGGGAATTCCCGCTCTTGAAATAATCGATCATCCGAGCCGACACAAACTGCCCAATATTCTGCTGCGCCTCTTCCGTACTTCCCCCGATGTGCGGCGTCAAAATCACGTTCTGCAGGCCGCACAGCGGACTGGAAAACGCGCCGCCGCTCTCCGGTTCCTGCGGAAACACATCCACCGCCGCTCCCGCCAGCTTGCCGCTCTTCAAGTGCCGGGCCAGCGCCTCATGGTCCACCACAAACCCGCGGCTCAAATTAATCAGGCATGCGCTGTCCTTCATGGCGCGGATTTCGTCCTCCCCGAACAAACCCTGGTTCTGCGCCTTGCCATCGACATGCAAAGTGATCACGTCGGCATTCGCCAGCAGTTCGCGAAAGCTCACCGGACAGGCATTGCCGCGCGCCAGCACATGCGCCACATCGTGGAACACGACCCGCATGCCCAGCGCCTCGGCCAGGTCTGAGACCTGCGACCCGATCTTGCCATAGCCCACAATCCCCAGCGTCAGCCCGCGTACTTCGTGCGATCCCGCCGACGATTTGTTCCACACTCCGCTATGCAGCCGCGTGCTCGCCTCAAACGTCCGCCGCATCAGCAGGATGATCTCGCCCATCGCCAACTCGGCCACCGACCGGCTGTTCGAGTGCGGATCGTTAAAAACCGCAACCCCACGCTCGCTCGAAGCCGCGCGGTCAATCTTGTCCACGCCGATGCAGAACGCGCCTACCGCAACAAGTCCCGGTGCCGCATCCAAAACCGCCGAAGTGATGCGCGTTTTCGAACGCACTCCCAGAATTGAAGTCCCACGCACCTTCTGGATCAGCTCGCGCTCCTCCAGCGCTCCCTTCAGCGAAGTCACCTCAAACCCGGCTTCCTCGAACTGCGAAGCTGCCACCCCGCTGATGTTCTCCAGCAACAAAACCTTCAAAAGATTCCTCCCAAACGCCGCTTCAAAATCATCAACGAGAATTATACGGGCGGGAGTTTCGTATCCGGGCAGGGCTTAACAAATGTGGACGGAAATGCCGGACAATCTAGCCCCGGGGAGGGGCGTACGCCAATAGCCCGGCGCTTCAGCGCCGGGAAAAATGGGGGGAATGACTCAAGTCCCGGAGGGACAACCGAGTTTCGTAACGGTCTCTTCAGCGCTGGGAAAACTGACGAATAAGATTCAAGTCCCGGAGAAGTCTGTGTCCTAGCTCAAGGTCGCGAGAAGCAGTGGAGCGCAAAATCCAGCTAGCCGCGAAGCGGCGGCACAGGAGAGCCCGGCACGGGAGTGCCGGGAAGCGGAAGGGCAACAAATCGAGTCCCACAAGGGACAGCACCCCAGCTATGACGTAATTGCCGGGCCCGCGCCCCGGACGAGGTCGTCGCACCTTGCGGGAAGCGAACTCCGCGGGTAGAATCCCCGCAATTCGAGTTTGCATTCGATGTTTAGGCCTTTCCATACCAATGTTCGACCGTGCAATCCGTGACGAGCGCAGGCTCGTACCCATGCGAGTGGCAATCACGCCACGTTCCATTTCAGGAGAGAAAATTCAGGAGAGACCAATGAAGAGATTCAAGCCGTTTCTGTACCTCACCCTGGCGGCCCTGGCCGCGGTCGTGCCCTTCTATGCCGCGCCGCCCCAAGCGCTTGCGCAGCAGCAACCCAGCCTTTACCACCGGCTCGGCGGATACGACGCGCTTGCCGCCGTGACCGACGATTTTATCGGACGCCTCGCCGCCGACCCTCAACTCAAGCGCTTCTTCATCGGCTTGAGCACCGACTCGCAAAAGAAACTGCGCCAGCATGTGGTCGACTTCCTCTGCATCGCCACCGGCGGCCCCTGCGTCTATACCGGACGCGACCTGAAGACCGCCCACACCGGCCTCGGCATCACCGAAGACGATTGGAGTATTGCCGTGAAGCATTTAGTAGCCACCCTCGACAAGTTCAAGGTCCCGGAGAAAGAAAAGAACGAAGTTCTCGCGGCGATCTCGGGCCTTAAGGGCGACATCGTCGGCAGGTAATGAAACGCTTGATTGTTTTGGGGGGCGGGCGGCCGCGGCCCGCCCTGCTATTCAGACGTTCTTCTCAGTGCCCCGGCAATGCTGGCCTTTTCTGAGAACTGAGAACCGGGAACTGAGAACTGCTCCTCGCCAGGACTGATCCCATCGCGCGGTTCTGGAGATTGTCCGCCCCGTCCCGTAAGATAAAGAGTTCAATGCAGAACCAGAAACGAGGACTGTTTCTATGAGCGTCATGCAACAGGAAAAAGAACAGGTTCACCTCCCCGCCCTGCAGCCGCCGCGCCGCTATCTGTTCGGCCCAGGACCCAGCATGGTTCACCCCCGTGTCTACGAGGCGTTGTCGAAACCGATAGTCGGGCACCTCGACCCCTATTTCATCCAGGTAATGTCGGACGTTCAGTCACTACTAAAAACCGCCTTCGGCACCACCGAAGCCGCCACGCTCGTCATCTCCGGCACCGGCAGCGCCGGAATGGAAGCCGCCGTGTCGAACTTCCTTGAGCCCGGCACGAAGTTCGCCGTATTCGCCAACGGATATTTCTCCGATCGCCTAACCGAGATGGCCAAACGCCACGGCGCCAACGTGGTCCGCCTGGAGAAGCCCTGGGGCGAGACCTTCACCGACGACGAGGCCAGAGATTTCATCGCCCGCGAAAAACCCAAGGTCGTAGCGTATGTTCACGCCGAAACATCCACCGGAGCCCTGCAATCCGGCCAAGCCATCTGCGCCGCCGCCCACGACGCCGGCGCAATCGTGATCGCCGATTGTGTCACCTCGCTCGGCGGAGTCCGAGTGCAGTTCGATCAAACCGGCATGGACGTGGCCTACAGTTGCACGCAAAAAGGTCTAAGCTGTCCGCCGGGATTATCTCCCATGGCCCTCTCGCCGCGAGCCATGGCTGTCCTGTGCGCCCGCACCTCTCCATCGCGCAGTTGGTATCTCGACCTCAAGCTGATTCACGATTATTCCACCGTGTCGCACCGTTATCACCACACCGCGCCAATTTCCATGTTCTACGCCTTGCGCGAGGCGCTCTTAGTCATCGCCGACGAAGGAATCGAGAACCGTTGGGAGCGCCATCGCCGCTGCCACAAGTCCTTCGTAAAAGGGGTGGAAGCGATGGGCCTGAGCATGCACGTTCCCGAGCCGCATAGGATCGCGACCCTGAACACGGTCCGCGTGCCTCAGGGCGTTGACGAGGCCAAAGTACGCAAACAACTCTTGGACGGCCCCGGCATAGAAATCGCCGGCGGTTTCGGCCCGCTCGCCGGCAAAGTCTTCCGCATCGGAGTAATGGGCCCTCTGGCCACCGAAGATAACGTGCAGTTTTTCCTGAAAGAATTCAAAAGCGCCCTGAGAGCAGAGGGCGCTTCGATCTAGTGTGATGCCCAAGGTTTGCGGCACAAAAATTGCGTGGTCATCTGAGAGTTTGTAACCTTTTTTGAATGTCGACAAGATCGGCGCTGCAAACAATACAACGCCCGAAACATCTCTCGCATTGCCCAGATGAAGAACACAAGTGGAAGAACCAAAGCCGGTCCCCTTGTGCCCATGCCCTTGTACCGAGCGGTGGCGATCACAAAAATAAGTAGGCCCGCCCAGAACAGGGTACAGAAAGAACCGGCGACAACGACACCAATTAAAACCACTTCATGCAACCGCCTCAGCGTTCGAGTTTCGGTCCAATAATCCCACCAAATTCTTCCAAGTCCAAACGCGATCTGTCAGGCCAGCTTTCATCGCGGGCGTCACGCGCAGCGTTTGATGGACGCGGCACAAAACAGCCCACTACCACACATCGCTTGACACCGCTATTTTCGGCCTTTATTCTTAACAATTGCTCCCTGAGAGACTTTCGTCTCTGCGTGCACTTCCGCGGGCCTTTGCGGCAATTGGAGTGGGGGCGGCGGAGGTTCCAATGCTTATCGAACTTGAGGAACTGGAGATTCACCCGGTCGATTTCCGGGAGGAGTTCAGCCCGGGTGTGATTGATCTGGGTGCGGAGGTGCTGCAGCGGTCGCCGCTGCGCACCGAAGGCCGGGCCGACCTGGTCGAGGAGCATCACGGCAAACACAAGGTGGTGCAGGACATACGGGTCAAGGGCAAGCTGGAGACGAGCCTGGAGGTGCCTTGTGCGCGCTGCCTCGATCCAGTGGTGCACCAGGTGGAACGCAGCTTCGATCTTTTGTACCGGCCGCTCGGAACCGACTCCGGTCATGAAGAACTTTCGGTCACTGACGCCGAGGCCGAAATCGGGTATTACCAGGGCGAAGGTTTGTTGCTCGAAGACACTTTGCGCGAACAGGTGCTTCTGGCGCTGCCGTTGAAAACGATTTGCCGCGAAGACTGCCGGGGCTTGTGTCCGCATTGCGGCAGGAATCTGAATGAAGATCAGTGCTCGTGCGTGGACGAGGTCGAAGATCCGCGCTGGTCGGCGCTGAAAGAGATACGCGATAAGCTGAATCAATAAAAGGAACCAAAAAGAATGCCGAATCCAAAACGCAGACATTCCCAAAAGCGTACCGCCACACGGCGCGCGCATGACTCGCTTTCGAAGCACTCGTTGTCGGAGTGTCCGAACTGCCACGAGCAAAAAATGCCACACCGGGCGTGCCCGAAGTGTGGAACCTACAAGGGCCGCGAAGTTCTCGAGGTCGAAGAGAAGTCGTAATTTAGAAGGCCCAGTTTAGAAGTCCAGTTTCCTTCTTCTGTCATCCTTCATGCCTAGCGTAATCGCACTGGATGCGATGGGGTCCGACAAGGCGCCGAAGCCGGAGATTGAAGGCGCATTGCAGGCGGCTCGCCATCACGGTGTCCGCGTGCTGCTGGTGGGGCCCGAAGCTCAGCTCCGGGCGGAACTGGCGCGTTATCCTGGAGCGCGGCGGTTGCCGGTGGATGTAGTTCACGCCAGCGAAGTCATCACCATGGAAGACAAGGTGGACGCGATTCGCGGCAAGCGCGATTCGTCGATCCGCGTGGGACTGCGGCTGGTGCGCGAAGGACGCGCCGCGGGCTTCGTGACCGCGGGCAACACGGGCGCTGCCATGGCCACGGCCAAAGTGGTATTGGGTGCGTTGCCGGGAGTGGACCGTCCGGCGCTGGCGGCGGCGTTCCCTACGGTCAATAATACGGCGGCGGTTCTGCTCGACGTCGGTGCGAATGTGGATTGCACTCCCGTCAATCTGGAGCAGTTCGCGGTGATGGGCGAGATTTATTGCCGCTCGATTTTCGGCATGAAGCATCCTAGGGTGGGGCTGCTTTCGATTGGAGAAGAAGAAGGCAAAGGCAACGAGTTGACCCGCGAGGCCTTTCAACTGCTCAGGCGGCTGCCAATTAATTTCATCGGCAATGTAGAAGGCCGCGACTTATACAACGGCCATGTGGATGTGATCGTGGCCGACGGATTTGTCGGCAATGTGGCGTTGAAGACTTCGGAAGGCGTGGCCCGGCTGGTGCGGGCGGTGCTCAAAGAAACCCTGAAGTCGACCATCACGCGCCAGGTGGGCGCGTATCTTTCGCGCAACGCGTTTTCCGATTTCAAGAAGCGGCTGGATCACACCGAGTATGGCGGAGCGCCGCTGCTCGGCGTGAAGGGCGTGTGCATCATCACGCACGGATCGTCGAATTCGAATGCCATCAAGAACGCGGTGCGGGTGGCGGCGGAATTCGCCGAGGGCAGGGTCAATGAAACCATCGAGCGCGAACTGGCGGCACTGAGCGTGGCGGTTACGACCTCTTCCTTAGTATGACAAACAATTCATCTCGAATCGCCTTTCTCTTTCCTGGCCAGGGGTCGCAAGCGGTTGGCATGGGCAAAGAACTAGCTCACAACCACTCGGTTGCTCGTCAAACCTTCGAGGAGGCGGACGAGGCGCTTGGCTACAAGCTGTCCGAGGTTTGCTTTGAAGGGCCGGAAGAAGAATTGAGGATGACCGAGATCACGCAGCCGGCCATTCTGACGGCTTCGGTGGCGGCGTGGCGCGTACTGCAGGAAAAGGGTCTGAAGCCGGATTTTGTCGCGGGACACAGCCTGGGGGAGTATTCGGCGCACGTGGCCGCGGGGACGCTGACGTTTGCCGATGCGGTGCGAACGGTCCGCAATCGCGGCAAGTACATGCAGGAAGCGGTGCCGGTGGGTGTTGGCGCGATGGCAGCGGTTCTGGGAATGCCGCTCGACCGGGTCAGCGAAATCACAGCCGATGCGGCGCAAGGCGAAGTTTGCCAGGCGGCGAACATCAATTCCCCCGAGCAAATCGTGATCTCCGGAAACACCGGCGCTGTGGATCGCGCCATCCACCTGGCCCACCACCGGGGAGCCAAAAAGGCGGTGCACCTGCCGGTGAGCGCGCCTTTCCACTGTTCCCTGATGCAGCCGGCGCAGGACCGTCTGGCGCAAGATCTGGGGGCGTTGAGTTTTCAGAATCCGTCGCATCCGGTGGTCTGCAATGTCGATGCCGCGGCGGTTGGTTCGGCGGAGGCTGCGCGCGAAGCCCTGATTCGCCAGGTGACCGGCGCGGTGAGGTGGGAGCCATCCGTGCGGCTGCTGATCGAAGAGGGGGTCGGCCTGTTTATCGAAGTGGGCCCGGGCAAGGTCCTGTGGGGCTTGATGCGGCAGATTGACCGGTCGAAGACCTGTCTGACGGTGGGGGATGAGGCTTCGCTGGAGAAGACGCTGGCGCAGGTTGCGGCCATGGCGGCGTAGAACTGCTGTTGTTGCCGTCGCCTTGGACAGCCGGGGGCGGCTGTCCCTATGCGAACGGGCAGAGCCCCGTCACCACACGAGCTGGTTCCACACTTGCTAGTACGGGTACACGGTCAGCGTCTTGTCTGACTTCTGCACGAACATGCGGGCGTGCTCGGCGCGCTCGTTGACGACGACCTCGACCACCACGCCTCCGCCACCAAGTTGCTTGGTGTTGGCCGACCCGTAGATTTTGTGCGACTTGATCAGGCCCCACTCGCCTCCCGGGCCCCAGTCGCGATAGAAGTCCGCATAGGTGTATTGCGAATATTTCTGCCGATGCTGGCGCCAGCCGGAATCGTTGAAGTAAATGCCGTATGCGGTTTCGAAATCCTGGTGCTGCAAGGCGGTGAAAAATTTATCCACGCTGTGCTCTTCGGGCCAGTTGCGGTACATCCAGGCGAGCACGGCCAGCGTGACCAGGGCGACCACGGCGACCGCGATCTTGATTTTTCGCCGCCGCGCTTTCGCGGCATCATAGAGCGGGGCGTCGAGCAGGGTCATAGGTCTGCACTCAGGATAACGGATTTTCAGAAAATTCAGCGAGTAGCTGCGGTGCTGTTCCTAGCGGGACTCGATTGGTTCCGCTTCGGCTTCCCGGCACTCACGAGTCTGTGTGAGAACTCAGTCGTCCTCCGGGACGTGGCTCCTAGTCTTCTACTCTCCCCAGCGCTGAAGCGCTGGGCTAGGTTCGGTCGCCCCTCCGGGGCTGGATTTTCGTTTCGTTCCAGACTCACACCTCTTCCCTAAAGCGACGGGTCAAACTGCCGATGTACATCAAGGCAGTACAAACCCGGTGAAGATTCCCTGTGACGGTGTAATCCGCAGAGTGGTGTAGCCCATGGATAAGATACGAGCGCTCATTGTGGACGACTCCTCGGTGATGCGCAAGATCATTGAGCGTTCGCTGCGTCAGGCGGGGGTCGAAATCGAAAAGGTTGTGGAAGCCTCGAACGGGGCCGAAGGGCTGGCCGCGTTGCGGGAGAACGTGGTCGGCATCATCCTGTGCGACATCAACATGCCGGTCATGGACGGACTGGAATTTGTCCGCCAGGCGGCCACGGTGGAGAATGCCAAAGGCGTTCCTATCGTGATGATCACCACGGAAGGCAGCGAATCGCATGTGGTGCAGGCGCTTCAGGCCGGGGCCCGCGGATACATTCGCAAGCCGTTTACTCCCGATCAGGTGAAAGAGCACGTGTTGCCCCTGCTGGAGAGGAAGCCGTGAGTACCGATACTTCGTTTGCCACCCGTTCTCGCGAGGAAGACTGGCTGCCGGTTCTCGAACTGGCGGTCGAGGAAGTCTTCGAGATCATGGTGGGCTGCCGAGTGAAGCCGGTGGCGCCGGACGAGCATAAGCCGAGGGGGGGATTCACCGCCATGGTGGGTTTGGCGGGGGCGCTGTGCGGAATCATGACGATTTGCTGCGAGGCGCAGACCGCCCACAAGATTGCGAAGAGCATGTTAGGGGAAACCGCCGACACCGAAGGCCAGGTAGCCGACGCGCTCGGTGAAATCTGCAACATGATCACGGGAAATTTCAAGAACAAGCTGACGGGCGCCGATAACCGCTGCATGTTGAGCGTGCCCACCGTCATCAGCGGCGGAGAATACAACCTCTATTCGCTGGCCGATGGAAACTTCATGGAAACGGTCATGCTGTTTGAGGGCGCACCGGTTGCCGTCCGTCTTCAACTCAACAGCTGATCGAGGCTGGTGACGCTTCCCGGTTTTCTCAAGCAAGACTTGCCGGGTTGCGCCCGGCAGAATGTTCCCCGTCCGCTTACCCTTAGACGTTTCCAATGTTTATCTGCGCGTCTCCGCTCCCAAGCGGTTCAGAACACAACTCATCGGGCAAAAGGTCTGATTCTCTCTCAACGGCGATTGGCCTGCTTGCTGTTTAAGGACAAGGAGCCAACTTGGACAGTGGATTTTACGCCGCGTGTGCCGGGTTACGGGCGCAGAGCCAGGCACTCGAAGTGGCAGCGCACAATCTGGCCAATCTGAACACGGCCGGGTTTCGCGGTCAGCAGACAACCTTTCAATCGTTGCTGGCGGTGCCGCATCCCAGCGTCACGAATGTACTGAACTTGGCGACGAACAATTTTGGGGTGCTGGAAGGGACGCACCTGGATCTGACGGCGGGCAACCTGGAAGCGACCGGAAATCCGCTGGATGTGGGAATTGAAGGCAGCGGTTTTTTTGCCATTCAGACGGCGAGGGGCACCCGCTACACGCGCAATGGAAGCTTCCAGGTGTCGAGTAACGGGCAGTTGGTGACGGCAGGGGGCGATCTGGTGCTCGGCGACCTTGCACTCAAGGACAAGGGCGGGGTCAACGTTCCGGCGGGAGCGGTTGCGATCGCATCGGACGGGACGCTCTCGGTAAACGGGGCGGTCGCGGGCAGGATTCAACTGGTGGAGTTCGATCCCGGAACCAAGCTTATCTCCGAAGGTGGAACCTTGATCGCGGCTCCGGACGGAAGCGCAAAACCGGCGCAGGGGGCGACGCTCAAGCAGGGTGGACTGGAATCTTCGAATGTGAACCCCATCCGTTCGGTGGTAACGCTGATCGGGGTGCAACGGGAAGCGGAGATGCTGCAGCGCGCCATGTCGTTGTTTGACACCGAACTGAACCGCATTGCATCCAGCGACCTGGCAAAAGTCTAGGAGAACGCTGGCCAGGCCGAAATCGGGCCGGGAGGGGAATCATGTTTCGAGCACTCTACACCGCTGCCACCGGCATGCAGGCGCAGCAAACGAATCTGGATACGATTGCCAACAACCTGTCGAACTCGAGCACGGCCGGCTTTCAGAGCCGGCGCATGCAGTTCCAGGACCTGATTTACCAGAACTTGGTGATGCCGGGAGCGGCTGCCTCGCAGCAGACCACGGTGGCTACGGGTCTGCAGATTGGATTGGGCACGCGTTCGGCGGCCTCCGAGATCATTCAGTTGCAGGGCGACCTGAGTCAGACGGGGAACCCGCTCGATCTGGCCATTGAAGGGCAGGGGTTGTTTCAGGTGCTGTTGCCGACGGGTGAGACTGCCTACACGCGCAGCGGTGAATTCCACCAGGATGCGCAGGGCAATGTGGTCACTGCCGCGGGGAATCCGCTGCAGCCGGCCATCACGATCCCGGCGGGCGCCACCTCGGTGACGATTGCCGCGGATGGGACGGTATCGGTCACGTTGGCGGGGCAAACCGCGGCGCAGCAGGTGGGCACGCTGCAACTGGCGCTGTTTCCCAATCCCGGAGGACTCAACAGCATGGGCCAGAATCTTTATCTGGCCACGACCGCTTCGGGCGACGCCGCCGTCGGCACGCCGGGAGGCACGGACGGCTTGGGACAGATCGAACAAGGCTATCTGGAGCAGTCGAACGTCAGCGTGGTCGACGAGTTCATCAACATGATCGTGGCCCAGCGCTCCTACGAAGCCAGTTCACGCGTGGTGCAGGCGGCTGATGAAATGCTGCAGCTGGTCAATAACCTGGGAAAGTAGGTAATGGCTCAGGTTCGCAATAGCGGAGAAAAATCATTTACCACCAAGGCCACGAAGGGCCACGAAGGTCTTTCGTTGCAAGGGAAAGTAGAAGGAGCCTGAATGCCTGGCCAACCGGTTTTCGCGCAATCGATTTTCGCCGGCTTCTTATTGGGCCTAGAAATCATGCTGGGTTCGTTGGGAGCCGAAGAATCCCGCCCCGTGCCAACTCCGGCAACGCGGCAGGAAGTGTGGCGGGCGGTGGTGGCTGAACTTCGCCAGCGCGGGCTGGCGGAAGCGCAGTTGCCGCGGGTCGAAGAGATGGACTTGGCCAACGTTCCGGCGGCGCTTACAGGGCGAAGCCTGCGTGTTGCGTCGGCTTGTTGGGACGAGGGTCCGCGGCGCACTCAGTTTCGCCTGGAATGCGGCAAGGAGGGGCAATGTCTTCCGTTTCTGGTCTATGTTCGAGACTTCGTCCCTGACTATGCTCCCGACTTTGTTCGTGACTCTGCGGATGCGGACGCAGGCGGGCGCGCCCGGTCCTGCCGAATCGCAGCCGGACCGCGTCCAGCGCTGGCATCGCGGACGGCAACGGAAGCTGTTCCCAAACCCACCGTGCGGCCCGGCGACCGCGCGACGGCGGTGTTCGTTTCCAGCCATATGCGCATGACCGCGAGTGTGACCTGTCTGGAGCGTGGCCATGAGGGCGAAGTCATTCGCGTGCGCGCTTCGGACGGGCACGTTTTTCGGGCCCGGGTTTCGGGGCCCGCTTTCGTGGAGGCATTGCTGCAGTAGCCCGGAAGAAAGCAAGCGTGGTGGCGGGGCTCCGCCCCACTCGGACGGGGCGGAGCCCCGTCACGACACGAGAACTGGAGAGTTAAGTGAAAACGGTGTTGTGCTGCTTGCTCCTGATGACGACCGGCTGGCTGAATGCAGCCAAGCAGGATGCGAAGAAGGACAGTCTGGCCAGATATCTCGCCCGTGTCCAGACGGGGCAAACGGCGGCGCCCGCGCCTGCGTTCTCCCTGGGAAGCATCTGGGTGGATTCGGGACGGATGGCTTCGCTCAGCACCGATTACAAGGCCATGGCGGTTGGGGACCTGGTCGAGATTGTGGTGGTGCAAGGCGTGACCTCGTCCAACGCCAATTCGGTGAACACCACGCGCACACTCAGCACCAGTTCGGGCATCAGTTCGCTGCCCGGCAAGATCAAGGTGGGAGGAGTATCGAGCCTGCTCGGGCTGAACTCGTCCGAGGCCCTGGCGGGCAAAGGCGCGGCTTCTACGGCGACGAGCGTGACCACCAAGCTCTCGGGCCGGGTGGTGGCGGTCCTCGCCAGCGGCAACCTGGTGGTCGAGGCCGAGCGCATCATCAACATGAACCACGAGAAGCAGACGATTATTCTGCGCGGGATCGTGCGGCGCGGCGATATTGGGCCGAACAATACGGTCGCGTCCGACGCCGTCGGCGATCTGGAACTGGAGATCAAAGGCAAGGGCGTGGTGTCGGACGGGGTCCGTCCGCCGCGGCGGTGGCTGCGCACCATTTTGAGTTTTGTGGACTTCTAGGAGTCTTAATTTTATGAAAGCCGCATTTACCGCCAGAGCTTATTGGCTGATCGTCCGGGCGACCTTGATCCTTTTTGTGTTCGCGTTTTCTGGAACCCTGTTGGCGAGCGAACCGGTGGCGGTCAAGATACGGGACCTGACCAGCATCGAAGGCGTGCGGGAGAATCCGCTGGTCGGGTATGGCATGGTGGTGGGGTTGACGCGAACCGGGGACAGCCAGCAGACCGTATTCACGACTCAGACCCTGGCCAATATTATGCAGCGCATGGGGGCGCAAATTCCGCCGTTGACGGCGCGCGTCGCCAATGTGGCGGCGGTGTTTGTAACCGCCAGCCTGCCGGCGTTTGCGCGGCCGGGCACCCAGGTTGACGTGACCGTTTCTTCGATCGGCGATGCCAAGAGTCTGGAAGGCGGCCTGCTGCTGCTCACCCCGCTCTATGGGGCGGACGGACAGGTCTATGCCGCCGCTCAAGGCCCGATTGCCGTAGGCGGCTATGCCGTGGGCGGCGCGGGCGCGAGCAAGCAGATGAACCATCCGACCATGGGAAGAATTCCGGCGGGAGGCCGCGTGGAACGCAGTCTGGCCTTCGACCTCAACCGTCTGGCGATGATTTCGTTGCTTTTGCGCGAGCCGGATTTTTCGACGGCGGGCGAAATCTCGGAAGCCATCAACCGCGAATTCGGACACGCGGTCGCGAGCGCGCGCGACGGCGGACGAGTCGAAGTCGATCCGGCGGCAACCGGCGGGGCAAATCTTACGGCGGTCCTGGCGAAAATCGAGAACCTTACCGTGCCCGTGCAGCGCCGTGCCCGCGTCGTGCTTAACGAGCGGACCGGAACCATCGTCATGGGGAAAGACGTGCGTCTGGGAGCGGTGTCCATTCTGCACGGCGGCTTCTCGGTGCAAATCTCCACTGAATACTCTGTTTCCCAGCCCGCGCCCCTTTCCTCGGGGAAAACCGAAATCGTGGGCGAGACTGAAGTGAAGACCAAGGAGAGCCCGGCCAAGCGGCTGGAAATCGGCGAAGGCGCCAGCATCGACCAGTTGGTCGGCGGACTGCAGAATATGGGCGCGACGGCGCGCGACGTGATCTCGATCCTGCAAGCCATCAAAGCGGCAGGAGCGCTGGATGCCGATTTGGAAGTGATTTGATTTTAGTCGTTGGTCGTTCGTCGTTCGCTCTTTGCTGTTGGGAAGACCGCTGGTATGGCGACGAACGGCGAACGACACCGAGGAAATTTCTATGAACATTACACTCGCTTCGAATTCCATCTCATTGGCGGCTGTCAACCCTCCACCCGCGAAAGCGGTCCTGAAGAATGAAAAGGCTGCGCGCGACTTTGAGGCCATGCTGCTCGCGCCCGTGCTCGACTCCTTGCAGAAGACGTTTGCGGGCGACGCCGAGGACGGCAAAACTCCCGGGGCAAGCGATTATCGCGCCATGGCTACCCAGGCGCTGGCGCAGTCGATCGCGGCCCGTGGCGGCATAGGCATCGGGCATCTGATCTTGCGCCATTTGCAGCCACCAAAGGTATCGGGTGGAAGCTGAACGGGGGATTCACTTCGAGCGCTAAAGTTTCTCGCGCCTGTGCCGATCTTAGGGTTGACCGGTGATGCGTCTGCCAGAAGGCGGCCGCCGCATTAACGATGGCTAAGAATCTGCCGATACAAGGGCAGGGGGATCGGAGAAGTTTATGAGAATTGATTTCACAACTTTCGGAGTGCAGCCACCGGACCAAGGCAAGGCGGGCCGCGCCGGACCGCCTATCGGGGACTCGGGGAGCGGCCCGTCCAACCCCGCCTCGGGCGTGGACCAAACGCGATTCTCGTTGGATCCAACGCGGGTGCAGTCGCTGCAAGCTCAGGTATTGGCGCAGCCTGAGATTCGCGCGGCCAAAGTGCAATCGCTGCAGCAGGCGATCGGCAATGGCGAATACTCGGTTTCGGCCAGCCATGTGGCCGATGCGCTGATCGGCGAACTGGGCGGAGCGCGGGGCTAGCCGAGTGAATCGGTAAATCGACTTTGGTACATCGACTATGGACCCGTTAATCACGAACGGGATCGATCCCGCGCTGTCGCGGGTGCTGGAGAAGCGAGGCCAGGAACGCGACCCGGCGCCACGCCGCAAGCGGCCGGCTGTGCCCGAGAGAACCGGCGAAGAAGACAACAACCAGGAACTGGGCCTCGACACGCCGAAGCATACACTGGATGACTTGGCATGACGGCGATACGAGCCCTGGCTCAGTTTTCGGAATAGCACGGAGAGAATCATTAGCTTTGAAGGACACGAAAAACGACGAAGGTCTTTCGAAGAGCCGAACTGCCATGGATCCTGTCGACAACGCGCTTCCCGAACTCAGCCGGCTGATCGAGCAGCGGCTTGCGCTGTTGCGCAGCCTGGCGGAGAGTCTGGAATCCAGCAGCATGGCGCTGGCGCGCAACGACGCGGAAGCGATCGCGCGCGGCGCGGCGCACCAGGCAGAGCTGTGCCGGCAATGGAGCCGGCTGGAGGACGAACTTCGCCGCGAGGCCCGGCGGCGTTCCGCGCCACCGCCGGCGGACGCCTCCGGCAAGTTTTCGGAAGCCGAGCACTCGGCGCGGCTGCAAGCGGAGTGGGAAACGCTCGGGAGCCGCATCCGTCATCTTACCCGCGTGCACTGGTCGCTGCTGCGGCACCTGCAGCGTAGTCTGGCGGTGATGAATCGCGTGGTCGACAGTTGCGCGCCCACTTATACGCCCAATTCCGGCTTGCTGCGGACTGAAGTCCGGCTCGGAGCCGGAGAATACGCTGGAGAATAAGCATGTCGGGTTTGAACGGGACTCTTGCGATTGCCTTGACCTCGCTCGCGGTAAGCGAGCAGGAACTGGCGACGACTTCCAACAACGTGGCCAACGCGAACACTCCTGGATACTCGCGGGAGAGCGCGGTGGTGACGGCGGGCAACCCGATCCTGGAGGGGGCGCACAGCTTTGGCAGCGGAGTCGTCCTGCAAAAAATCGAGAGCCTGCGCGATCCCATCCTTGAAATCCAGTTGAATCAGGCAACGCAGCAGCAGAGCGCTCTGGACGCGTCATTAACGCAACTGCAACAGCTGCAGACCCAGTTCGCGAGCGCCAGTTCCGGCATCGGCGCCGACATCAGCAATTTCTTTAACAGCCTGCAGCAGCTTTCTCCCGACCCCTCAAATCTGGAGTTGCGGCAGAGCGTGCTGACCGCTGCCAACACCCTGACCACCGACTTCAACACCACGGCGCGCAGCCTCCAGACGCAACGCGGTAATCTCGATCTCAACGTGGTGCAGGCGGTGAGCCGGGTGAATATTCTGACGGCGCAGATTGCCGGTGTCGACCGGCAGATCAGCGATCTGCAGAGCACAGGCCAAAGTGCGGGCACGCTGGTGGACACGCAGACCAGCCTGATCCGGCAGCTTTCGGGACTGATCGATGTATCGGTGATTCCGACCGATCAGGGCATCACGCTGGCGACTACTAACGGGACGACGCTGGTCTCAGGATTGCAGAGTTTCGCGCTGGCCACCGAGCGCGGCAGCGACGGCGTGCAGCACATCTTTTCCGGGACGCAGGATATTACGAACTCGCTCACGGGCGGCAGCCTGGCTGGTTTGATCCAAGTCCGCGACCAGGAAATTCCCGGCCTGGGCAACAGTCTCGATCAGTTGGCCACGGGTCTGGCCACGGGTCTCAACACCGCCAATCAATCGGGCTTCGACCTGAATGGCCTCGCCGGCGGCAATCTCTTCGTAGCTCCGCCCGTGGGTGGAGCAGGCGCAGCGGGTGTTTTGACGGTCAACATCACCGACCCTAAGCTGATTGCGGCCAGTTCGGACGGGACTACGGGCAGCAATGGAAATCTTGCGGTGCTCTCCGCAGTGGCCACCCAGCCCCTAGCCAACGGCAAGACGCCCATCGATTCCTATTCCAACCTGGTGTTTCAAGTGGGCAATACTACTTCCAATACCTCCGCCGATGCCGAGTCCTCGAACCTGATCGTGCAACAACTGCAAGACCAGCGTGGGAGCGTCTCCGGCGTATCGCTGGACCAGGAAGCAGCCAACCTTATTCAGTATCAGACGGCGTATCAGGCGGCGGCGCGCGTCGTTTCAGCGGTCGACTCCTTGCTCTCCGATGCCGTCAATCTGGGACTGGGCGCGGCGCTGCAATAACCATGTCGTCAATGATGTTCGGTAAATACCGGCTTGTCTAATCCGTTGAGGTCATCATGCGCGTAAATCCTTATCCGCTCCCCGATCTGCTGGCAGCGCTCAACCAGACTCAACTGGAGTCGCAACAGGCCTCGCTGGAGCTTGCGACCGGCCGCAGCGTGAATGAGCCTTCCGACAATCCGACGGCGGCTGCATTGCTGGTGGAGAACAACGATCAGGCTACCTTCACCGCGGGTTATCTGCAGAGCCTGACCTCGGTGCAGGGGCAGATTTCCACCGCCGATTCGACCCTCGGTTCCATCACTACAGCGCTGCAACAAGTGATCAGCCTGGGCGTGGAGGCGGGCGGCGGCACGCTGGATTCGAGCGACCTGACTGCGATTGCCAATCAACTGCAGGGCATCCAGAGCCAACTGGTGTCGCTGGCCAACACGGCGTACCAGGGACACTACATATTCGCCGGCACCAACACCAATACGGCCCCGTTCGCGGCAGACAATTCCGTTCCTTCCGGCGTCAGCTATTCCGGCAACACTGGCGTCAATAAGGTCTCGATCGGGAGCGGCTACAATCTCGCCGTCAACGTGCCCGGATCGCAACTGTTTTCCGCTCCGGGCAACGACATTTTTCTTGCCATCAACAATCTTATCCAGGCGGTGCAGAGCAATACCGGCATTCCGGCGGCGGTGAACGCGGTCAGCGCGGCGTCCACTTATCTTTCGACGCAGCGCGTTTTTTATGGCAACGCCGCGAACCAGGCACAATCGCAGACCACCTACCTGACTACGGCCAAGCTGCAAATCAGCGCCCAGCAAACTACTCTGGGGGGCGCGGACCTCGCCGCGGCCGCCACCAATCTCTCCCAGGCCCAGGTCGATATCCAGGCCGGGCTGGCCGCCATCGGCAAGTTGACGCAGGTGAATCTTTTCGACTATCTGAAATAAGAGATTGCAAAGGTAAGAGGTCAGATTGCAGAAGGGAACCGCTTTGGGTCCCACCGACTCACTGGAAGGAAGACTTTACCTCTGCATTCTGAACCTCTAACCTGTGACCTCGCATCGCCATTCCTGGTTGCAACTTCCAGGGGCCTGATCCATCATCAACTCATGCCTCGTCGAATTGCGCGGTCAGGTTTCGTCCTCATCGCGGCTCTCCTCTGCTTTCCGTCGTCTGCCCAAACCGATCTGATTGGGGATGTTCGCGCCCAGTTGGCCCAGAATTCATTTTCCGCGGCTGAGGCGGAGCTACGGACCTATAAAGCGCAGCGCGGAGTGACTCCGGAGTATCTCGAAGCCTTGTCCTGGATGGCGCGCGGGGCGGCCGCGGCCCAGCAATGGGACCAAGCCGCCGCCTACGCCACCGAGACACGCAGTCTGGCTGAGCAGCAACTGGCGACAGCCAAGCGTATGCTCGACGCCGAACCGCATCTGCCCATCGCCCTTGGCGCCGCATACGAAGTGCTTGCGCAGGGCATGGCTGCAAAAGGACAGCACGCGCAAGCGGTCAGCCTGCTGCGCTCGGCTTTGACGCGCTACGAAAATACCTCCATTCGCGCGCGGTTGCAGAAGAACCTCAATTTGCTGGCTCTGGTGGGACAACCTGCGCCGCCCTTACAAGTAACTCAATATCTGGGGCCGAAGCCGCCACCTCTGGCGTCGCTGAAAGGCTCGCCAGTTCTTTTGTTCTTCTGGGCGCACTGGTGTGTGGACTGCAAAGCGGAAGTCCCGGTCATCGCCCGTTTGCGGCAGGAGTTCGCTCCTCGGGGGCTGGTCGTCATCGGGCCGACTCAGCTTTACGGCTACGCGGCGCAGGGAGCCGATGCCGCTCCGGCGCAGGAACGGGCTTATATCGAATCGGTGCGTGCGCGATATTACTCCGGCCTTTCCGATATGCCCGTGCCCTTGAGCAAGCAAAATTTCAATGCTTATGGAGCGAGTACGACTCCGACGCTGGTCGTGCTGAATCGTGCTGGGCAGGTATCGATGTATCATCCCGGAGCGATGCCGTATGACGAACTGCGCTCCGCAGTCGAGAAGGCGGTTGCCCGCTAACGGCTCGTGTGTAGCGGGGCTATGGACATGGCGTCGCAGGTCCGGAGAACGAAGCTTTCATGACTATCCTCACCCGACTAGAGCAATGGAAGGAGCAGGGCAAAATATCGCCGGAGCAGTGCGCCCATTTGGCAGGCCTCTCCTGTGGAGAACCGTTCTCCCTTTTTCTCGAGCTGAACGTTCTCCTCTACGCCGGTGTGCTGGCGTTCGTTGCCGGACTCGGCTGGACTGTCAGCACCTGGTCGCATCAACTCGGTGACGTCCTCGTACTGACCGTCCTCTCTGGCATCCTCGCCGCCAGTTTTTGGTATTGCTTTTCCCGCGCGCCCGGCTGGTCGCCCACCGAAACGCCGGCACCGAATCCGATCGTTTCGAGTCCGATCTTGGACTACGTGCTTTACCTCGGCAGCCTCGTCTGGTCATTAGAACTCGCATACATCGAGAATCGTTTCCACGTGCTCTCCGGACAATGGGATCTCTATCTTCTGGCGACCGCCGGCCTCTTCTTCTTCCTCGCGTATCGTTTCGACAATCGCTTCGTGCTGTCGCTCGCTTTGTCCTCACTCGCCGGATGGTTCGGGCTCACCATCTCACACTGGTCGGCCCATCAGGACGCTGTGTATCGGCAATATGCCCTTCTCTACTGCCTGCTGGTCGGCGTTGGCGGGGCACTTCTTCAGCGCAGCGGCCTGAAACCGCATTTCTTCGGTACTTATCTGAACATCGTGGCCAACGTTCTGTTTTGGGCGGTGCTCTCCGGCGTGTTCATTCCCCAAGGCTACGGCCTGTGGTTTCTCGCGCTGCTGATCGCCTGTGGCGCGTCTCTCGCTTGGGGCCTAACGCGCCGGCAGTTTGTCTTCGTTGCCTATGCCGCCGTGTACGGCTACGTCGGCGTCAGTTCGCTGTTCCTCCGTGGTGTCACTGATGAATCCACTGTCCTGAGCTATTTCGTCATTAGTGGAGTGGCTATGCTCGTAATGCTGGTGCAGATCGGGCGCCGCTTCGGGAGGTCGGCGTGAGAATCTACAGCGAATCCAGCGAAGAGACTCTGCGCGCGCGCAAACTCCTGAAGGACTGGGCCAGCGAGGGCTTCCTCACCAAGGAGCAGTACCAGGTTCTGGAACAGGAAACCGTCTCTGAGCTCCGCCCGACCAACATTTTCCTGCGGCTGGTCTTGTTCCTCTTCACCCTGATCATCGTCGTTGCCGCCGCCGCCCTGTTCTTCGTCGTTTTTCTTTCGCCTCCATGGGAGCAATCCGCCGGTGTTTTCTTCCTCATCTTCGCCGCCATCTGCTACGCGGCTGCCGAAGTCTTCGTCTCCCAGGCCCGGCTCTATCGCTACGGTATCGAGGAAGCGCTCGCCGTTTGCTCGGTTGGTTTTCTCTGCGCGGGAATATGGGGCGCTCTTTTCGTCGGCCGCCCTTATTCGCCGGCCCAATGCCTGGTTCCCGCCGGCGGCGCCGTCTTTTCGCTCTGGATATGGCGGCGCTTCGGGCTCCCCTATGCATTTCTCGGCGCGATGATCTTCGTGATTTTTCTGCCAGGCTACTGGACCTCATCCCACTCGGCGCAGCATGTGATCGTCGCCGTGTTCTATGCAATCGGGCTGGCAGTTGTAGCCGCGGTACGCTCCCGCCACCGCTTCGACTATCTTGATGAGGCTTATTCGGTCGTCGAAGCGTTACTCTGGCTCGGCATCTACCTGGCCATCAATCTCAAGCTTTCGTCGTTGGACCTGCCCGCGCAGTGGTGGAGCGGCACTCGGGACGCCTCTGAATTCGCAAGGCCGTTCTACTGGGGAACGTGGGTGCTGATCTGGTGCCTGCCGCCCGTCGTACTCGTACGCGGCATTCGCCAGAAGGACCGCTTCGTCATCGCGGTGGGCGCGATCGTCGCCATCCTGACTCTCGTCTCCAATAAGCCTTATCTCGGCTGGCCGCGGCATACCTGGGACCCGATGCTTCTGGGCATACTGTTAACCGGTGTCGCAATCTTCATCCGACGCTGGCTGGCCCGTGGCGCGGGCGGAATTCGCCACGGCTTTACTGCCGCGCGCCTATCGGAAAAGGACAAACGCTGGATTAACGCCGGGGCGACGGTACTCGGCCCACTGCCCAACTCCATAGCGCCAGGCCCGCAGCCAAGCAGTCCGGAATTCCGCTTCGGTGGGGGACAGACGGGAGGCGGAGGCGCTGGCGGCGATTTCTGAAGGGTCTCCGGGTGGGTGGGTCACTGGCTACAAGTTCGCGCCGAAGGCAAGCAGTCGGCCATCGCGATCTTTCACCACAAACTCGCGCGAGTGCCATGGCATATTGGCAAGTCCCCGCATGAATTCCACGCCTTGAGCCGCATACTCGGCGTAAAGCGCGTCCGCATCTTCGATGAGTAGGTACGCGTCGAGCAGTTCGTCCGAATACTTGTTGGGATTGGCGGTGGGAGGTTGGGCACAGCGGAAGTGAATCGCCTGCTGGTCGCGCGCAACGATGGCATAAACCGGCGGGTCCTGCCACGTGCCCAAACACTTGAAGCCAAGCTTAGCTTCGTAATAGGCAAGGGTGCCGGGGATGTCCAGGGTGAAGAACTGAGGCGCGATCCGACGAATCATGGGGCAAGTCTACTATAGGAAATGCTGGGTGGTGCCCACCGCGGGTCACCGGCTTTTTCTTCTCCGTACGCCTTTGCGCGATGTGTCTTTCTTGGGCGTGTCGCGCCGGAAATCATAGAAGACACGAATGAGGTTGCCATCAAGATCGGCGGCCATAAACTCGCGCAGCTTCCACGGTTTGTCCTCGGGTTCGGAAACGATCTTCGCGTGCGCGGCCTTCCACTGTGCGAAGAGTTCGTCTACCTCAGCCTTGCTATTGAGATTGAGCCAGAAAAGGATAGGGCCTGTGTTGCCGTAGGACTCCCGGAAGGATTGGTTGGCGATAAACAGTCTGCAATTTCCCCTTGAGATGCCGGCAATGCCGCCTTGGTCGTCGCCCCAATCGAAGGTAAAGCCCAGCGTGTTGACATAATAGCCAGCGGCTTTGTCGACGTTGGCCGCGGGGATTTCCGGGACAGCAGCGGGGAACGTCATGCGGTGGATCGTACCACGAGCACGCGACTTGGACACCCAGGAGTATGCGGGGTTGAGCTCAAGCGAAAAGTCTCCTCGATCGTTCGTGATTGACGCCGAAGTGTCGATCAATTCGGTCAATTCCGGTTAGTCGGCCAACCCTTCCTTTACAAGATTAGGTAAGAGTTGCCCGTGACCGCCCGAAGGAGTCTTGCCGTCCTGTAATCCGCTCCGACAGCAGAAGGCAAGCAGGTTTCGGCAGTATGATGTTTTTCAGGACCTAATGCGCCCCAGGCCGATCATCATCGGGCTCCAGTTGGTGGCTGTCCTCGTTGTCTATCTAGGGCTGCTGCTATGGCTGTCGGGCGATTGGCGCTGGGTGGAGGGCTGGATCTTCGGCGTCTGGTGGACTTCCCTCGCTGCCGCCATTCTCTTGTGGCTTCGCTCCAGGGACCCTACGCTGTTGGCCGAGCGCTACCGCATGCCCGGCAGCGGCGGTGAATCGCGCTCCGATCTGGCTATCCTCCTCGGGATAAAAGTGGGTTTCCTGGCTTTGATCGTTGTGCCGGCGCTGGATGTGCGCTTCGGTTGGACACCCCGTCTGCCGCTGTGGAGCGAAGTATGCGGAGGCATCCTGCTCCTCGCGGGTAGTTTCCCGTTCTTCCGCGCGTTCACCGATAACACGTATGCGTCGCAACTGGTGCGCATTCAGAGCGAGCGCGGCCAGCATGTCATTGACACGGGCGTCTACGGCGTTGTTCGCCACCCCATGTATCTTGGGGCAAGTCTAGCGTTCGTTGGTGGCGCGTTGCTGCTCGGCTCCATTTCCGGCCTTCTGTTAGCCCTCGCCATGGCCGGGCTGCTCGTTGTGCGCATCTTTGGCGAGGAGAAGCTGCTGGCACGCGATCTGGAGGGCTACAAGGAATATCTCCAGAAGGTGCGTTACCGGTTGGTACCACACGTCTGGTAACTCTCCGGCAACGGGTTTCCGCTCTCGATCAGGCAGGTGTTGGCAGTATCCGACTCAGTGGGCGGATGGTCGGTTTGCCCGTGATCCAGGAGCCATCCGCCAATGGTTTTGCCATGCAAGGCTCGATCACCGTTCGCTTCCATCCGATGGGGCAGGTGGGCTGCAGATTACACCCTGATTGTTTGGTCCGTTCACATAGACCGGCGCATTTCTGGCCACCCAAAGACCAACGGCAGTTGTAGTGTTTCGGACGGTTTCGGGCACGACAGCGGGAGTATCGTGCGGATACGGGTCTTCGTAATTGTCGACCGACCATTCTGAAGGAATGGCTTTTTGCCGGCTCAACTGGCTGACAAACTTCCGGGTGTCGCTGCTAAAAGTATTGTTGGTGAATTGGCGGAAAGTATCGGGGTTGCCTTTAGAGTTGTTGGGCCAAGGGTAGGGAGAAAGCAACATGGTCGTGCGGAGGCCGTGTTCATTGCCCCATTGGATGGCCTGCACAATGAATTTCTGGTAGCCGGGGCCGCTTCCGCCGGTCAGAAAAAAGTTGGGCGGAACATCGAAGGCGATGGCTTTGCCATAAAGCGCCTCACCGCGCTCGAGCGCGTAGAAGGGGTTGGTGGCAAAGACGTGATCTCCTAGTCTTGGCTCCTTTGGATCATTGGGGCCCACGATTGGAGCGACGGTTTCGATACCGACAGTTCTGGCCGCATCCACGTACTCTCGCCAGAGCCTCAGGTCCTTTTTCAATTGCCCGGGAGGGGCACTATCGGACGCCGTGTTCACATTGGCTTCCGACGGATGAAGGCCATGTTGTATGTACACAGCCTGGTAGTAACCGTAGCTGGGGGGAAGCGTGAAGTAATCCGCGCCGACCTGTCCGAGTTCAACTTGCCCGGGCCCGGTTCCGGCAAACACGCTCTCGATGGTTTGAATGATGCTCGGCGGGTGCTCGGCTGCGACGATGGCATTGTTATGCTCGTAGAGTCCCACCTGGCCGGTTTGGAGGAGTTCGGTGAACTGGTCGCCGTTTTCAAGGCCGTCAAAACCTCCGGTCCCGCCAACGAAAATGTAAACACCGAGATTTGCGCAGACCGTGTTTCCTCCGGAATCGACGGCCGGGTTGTCCTGCGCCGCGGCGTAGGCGGCCGGGATGGCCAGGGCGATAGCCGCAAGCAATGTTAGATGCGAGTAGGGGTGCAGTGCAGAAGCCTTGGGCATGTATTCCTTCGCAATATCAAACCCCGCATTACGGTGAATGTTGCGGACAATCTTAGGGGCGAGCTAGAGCGCCGCGGCCTGCTCCCTCCGCCGCGATTGAATCTCGATATAGACATTGATCAGCGAAACGGCCGCCGGGGTCACGCCGGGAATGCGCGAGGCTTGGCCTAGCGTCTGCGGGATGACTCTTCCCAGCTTCTCCTGCATCTCGCGCGACAGTCCGCTCACTGCCCGGTAATCGAACCAGTCGGGAATGCGGCGCTGCTCGGCCTTCTTCAGACGCTCGATGGCTCGCTGCTGCTGGTCGAGGTATCCGGCGTACTTGATCTCCGTTTCGACCGACTTAAGTTCGTTGCGGACTTCAGACGAAAGCTTAACCGCAGAGGACGCAGAGCTCGCCGAGGAATCTCTTTCAAAGAACCGCGGCGCGCACTGCTTGAGAACCGGCGCCAGTTGTTCGATGGTGATCTCCGGGCGCTTCAGTAGTTGCGCCAAAGGTTGCCCTACGGCGGAAGACAGCTCGTGTAGCGCGGACACTCCTGTTCGCGAACCGTCGTCAGAAGCCAAGGCAGCCCGTTCGATCTCTTCCGCCATAGCCCCTGTCACCTTAGTCCGTTCCAGCCCCTGCTTCACGTCTTCCAGCCGCCGCTGCTTGGCCCCGAACTCCGCCCAGGCCTCATCTGAGATCAGGCCCACACGCCGTCCATGAGGAGTCAGCCGGCGGTCGGCGTTGTCGATGCGCAGATGCAAACGAAACTCGGCCCGCGAAGTGAACATGCGATAAGGCTCGTTCGTGCCTTTGGAAATCAAATCGTCGATCAGAATCGCCGTGTAAGCCTCGGTGCGGTCGAGCACCAGCGGAGCTTCGTTCTTCACCTGGAGCGCCGCGTTGATTCCGGCCATGATTCCCTGGCACGCCGCTTCTTCGTACCCCGACGTCCCATTGATCTGGCCGGCGAGAAACAGTCGTGCAATCTTTTTTGTCTCGAGTGTGCGCTTAAGTTCGGTGGGATCGATGGAGTCATACTCAATCGCGTACCCCGGCCGCATCATCTCGGCGTTTTCAAGCCCCGGTATTGACTTGAGAATCGCCAGTTGTACATCAATCGGCAAGGATGTACTCATGCCGTTGACGTAGATTTCGTGCGTGTTCAGGCCCTCGGGTTCCAGAAAAAGCTGGTGGGTTAGCTTGTCGGGGAACTTTACGATCTTGTCTTCAATCGACGGACAGTAGCGCGGCCCGGTCGATTGAATCTGCCCGCTGTACATAGGCGAGCGATGCACGTTTTCGCGAATGATGCGATGCGTTTCTTCGGTTGTGAACGCTATGTAGCAGGGTACCTGCGAATCGTGATGGGCTACGCGCCGGGTGCGAAAGCTGAAGGGAGTGGGGTCCGAGTCTCCCGGCTGCAGCTCGAAGCGGGTCCAGTCAATCGTGCGCCCGTCAAGACGCGGAGGCGTCCCGGTCTTGAGGCGGCAACCGCGCAGCCCGAGCTTCTTGAGCGCTTCGCCCAGCAAAACTGCAGCTGGCTCTCCCGAACGTCCGGCGGGATACTGCTGTTCGCCGCAATGGATCAGCCCGTTCAGAAACGTCCCAGTAGTAATGATGACGGCATCCGCCGAGACGCGCCGTCCATCGCGCAGCAGGATGCCGCGAATGCAGTTCTCAGTTGTCAGTTCCAGGTTCTCAGAAGTTTCAGATTTAACTGATGGCTGATGGCTGACGGCTGACGGCTGCCTCTCCACCATCACATCCGCCACTTCCGCCTGCTTGATCTTCAAATTCGGCTGCGACTCGAGCACCTCGCGCATCTTCAGCCGGTAAGCTTGCTTATCGCACTGCGCCCGCGGGGACCAGACGGCCGGTCCGCGCGAAGTGTTGAGGAGGCGGAATTGGATGCCGACCGCATCGGTAATTTCGCCCATGATGCCGCCCAGAGCATCCACTTCGCGCACCAGGTGCCCCTTCGCGATGCCGCCAATGGCGGGGTTGCACGACATCTGCGCGATCAGATCGACGTTCAATGTGAAGAGCGCAGTCTTCAGCCCCATGCGGGCCGCGGCCATCGCCGCTTCGCATCCGGCATGACCGGCGCCTACCACGACTACTTCGAAATGTTCGTCAAATCGCTGCATCTAAGCTTTTCAGGACCCACAACCGCGGAGGGAATACTGCTGGATAGATTGTAGCAACGTTCGCGTTCATCGTTCTTCGTCCTGCTGCCGCGGGCCGCGCCAGGTACCCAATCGGCGTCCGCTGGTGGTGCACTTTGAAAGACACATTCCCGCAGCGGCTAAAAGCCGAGGATGAAAACAAGCCCGCTATCGCGGCGGTAGACCGCTGCGCCACCCAAAATCGGTGGCGAGAGCGATTTTTTCCGCAAGCTGCTGGTAGCATTGTTGGAATCGCCGCGGAACGCGTAGAATATTTCGTCCACCCACTGTTCCCAGGAGAGTTCGGATGCCGCAAGACACCATCACCCTCACCGACAACCGCACCGGCCAGTGCTACACCCTTCCGGTTGAAAACGGAACCATCCGCGCGATGGATCTACGCAAGATCAAGACCGGCCCCGAAGATTTCGGCTTGATGACCTACGATCCCGCCTTTATGAACACGGCGTCTTGCCGAAGCGCGATCACCTACATCGACGGCGATCTGGGAATCCTGCGTTACCGGGGCTATCCCATCGAAGTTCTAGCCGAACACTGTACCTACCTCGAAGTGGCCTACCTGCTTTTGTTCGGCGAACTGCCGGGCTCGAGTGAGTTGAAGAATTGGGTGCATGACATCACACACCACACCATGCTCCACGAAACCACCAAGAAGTTCATGGAAGGCTTCCGCGACAACGCGCACCCCATGGCGATGCTGGTGAGCAGCGTGGCCGCGCTCTCGAGCGTGTATCCGGAAGCGAAGAATATTCACGACCCCGCGATCCGGCTGCTGCAGATCAAGCGCCTGGTCGGGAAGATGCCTTCCATCGCGGCCATGTCCTACCGCCATATTTACGGATTCCCCTACATCTACCCCGACAACGACTTGAGCTACACCGAGAACTTCATGAACATGCTGTGGAAGATGGTCGAGCCGAAATATCTGGCGAACCCGGTGCTGGCGCGGGCGCTCGACATCCTCTTTATTCTGCACGCTGACCACGAGCAGAACTGCAGCACGAACGCGATGCGAGCCGTGGGCAGTTCGCACAGCGACCCGTACCTGGCTACGGCCGCTGCCGCTGCCGCGCTTTCTGGCCCTCTGCACGGCGGGGCAAACGAAGAAGTGCTGCGTATGCTGGACGAGATCGGCTCCAAGGCCAACGTTCCCGCCTACGTCAAAAAGATCAAAGAAGGCAAAGGCAAGCTGATGGGCTTCGGACACCGCGTCTACAAGAACTACGATCCACGGGCCAAGATCATCAAGCGGACCGCCGATAGCGTGTTCGAGGTGACCGGCCCGAATGCCAAGCTCGATATCGCTCTGGAACTGGAACGCATCGCGCTGGAAGACGATTATTTCGTGCAGCGCAAGCTCTATCCCAACGTGGACTTCTACTCCGGCATCATCTACCAGGCGATGGGCTTCAAGCCGGAGATGTTCACGGTGCTATTCGCGATCCCACGCGCCATAGGCTGGCTGTCGCAATGGCAGGAAATGCTGACCGACCCCGAGCAGAAGATCGCACGCCCGCGGCAGGTTTGGATTGGGCATGACACGCGGGAGTTTGTACCGATCGAGAAGCGGGCGAAATAGATGGTTGTGTAGGAACAGCCGCCCTCGGCTGTCCAGGCCGAGCCGCCGTGGATCATACCACTCAGGGGCCGCGCTAGCCGCCCGCAATAGCCCCGATCACAATAAACGGCTCCTTCCCGGATGCAACCGCGTCGGGCAATGTGACGTCCGGCGATTCGTGGGACAGGTCCTCCTCACAGGCGAAGAACCGCAAGAACGGTCGCCGCTGCAGCGTGTCATGGTCGCGGATGGCCCCGCGCAGCATGGGATAGCGGGCCTCGAGAGCATCGAGGACCGAGCGCTGCGTGATTGGGGCCTCGACTTCAAGCTCCGCCTCGCTTCCAACGTGCGCCAGGGTTCGGAGATGCTGCGGGAGTATGACACGGATCATATTCGTGCAGGTTTCATCGTGATTTGAACTCGGTGCGGGTGGCACGGCTGAAGCCGCGCCCCGCCCGGAACCGCTTTAAGAACGCCTTCTGTGCGGATCACCCCAGCGTCTGCACCTCAATCGAGAGCACGCCGGGCAGATCGTGGACGATCCCATTCCAGCTATCGCCAGCATCGGCCGATGCGTATACCTGTCCGCCGGAAGTCCCGAAATAAATCCCGCATTTATCCAAAGAGTCGACCGCCATCGCGTCGCGCAGCACATTGACGTAGCAGTTGCTTTGCGGCAGGCCCTTGGTCAGTGCCTCCCATTCGTTTCCGCCAGTGCGGCTGCGGAAGACGCGCAGCTTGCCGTCCGGAACAAAGTGCTCCGAGTCGCTCTTGATGGGGACGACGTAAATCGTCTCCGGCTCGTGTGCATGAATGTCGATCACGAAGCCGAAGTCAGTGGGCAGATTGCCGCTGATTTCTTTCCAGTTCTCGCCGGCGTCATCCGAGCGCATGACGTCCCAGTGCTTCTGCATGAAGAGCACTCCCGGACGCTTCGGATTCATGGCGACGTGGTGCACGCAGTGGCCGATCTCCGCGCGTGGGTCGGGAATGTATTGCGAATACAGGCCGCGATTGATCGGCTTCCAACTGGCGCCGCCATCGTCGGTGCGAAAGGCGCCCGCAGCCGAGATGGCGATGTACATCCGCTGCGGTTCTCCAGAACCAGAGCTGGGATCGAGAATAATGGTATGCAGACACATACCGCCCGCGCCCGGCTGCCACTTCGGGCCGGTGCCGTGGCCGCGCAGGCCGGGGAGTTCCTTCCAGTTCTCCCCGCCATCGGTCGAGCGAAACAGGGCGGCATCTTCCACGCCCGCGTAAACCGTATCCGGATCGGTGAGCGATGGCTCCAGGTGCCACACGCGCTTGAACTCCCACGGATGTTGCGTGCCGTCATACCACTGATGCGTGGTGAGCGGCGCGGCCGACGCGTCATAGGCAAACTTGTTGCTCGCGGTCTTCGGCGGACCGGGCGCAACCGGCTCTCCAGGCGGCGTTCCGGGCTGATGCCAGGTTTTGCCGCCATCGTCCGAGCGCTGGATGATCTGGCCGAACCATCCGCTGGTCTGCGAGGCGTAAATACGATTCGGATCGGAGGGAGAGCCCTTGAGGTGATACATCTCCCAGCCGGCGAAATGGGGGCCGCTGACGTCCCATTTTTCGCGTTTGCCATCCGACGTAAGAATGAATGCGCCTTTGCGCGTACCGACCAGAACTCGGACTCCGCTCATATACGCTCCTTCTCTTTATTAAATTCAACCTGCCTTTTTCCGCTCTGATTTCACTCGCCCCGATAGGCTCGCTTCAAACCTTCGATGTCGATCTTCGTCATCTGCAGCATGGCCTTGAAAACCCTTTGCGATTTCACCGGATCTTTATCTTGCATCAGTTCCATCAAACCCTTCGGAATGATTTGCCACGAGAGGCCGAATTTGTCCTTCAGCCATCCGCATTGCACCTCGGAGCCTCCGGCAGTGAGCTTGTCCCATAATTCGTCTACCTCTGCTTGCGTTTCGCAGCTTACAAATAACGATATGGCCGGAGTAAAGCTGTAGATTGGGCCGCCGTTCAGCGCCGTGAAGTCCTGACCTTCGAGCTTGAAGGTGACCAGCATGACGGATCCCTTCGGTCCGGGACCCGCATCTCCGTAGCGGGCGATGTTCAGGATTTTCGAGTCCTTGAAGATGGAAGTATAAAAGTTTGCCGCTTCTTCCGCCTGGCCGTCGAACCAGAGAAAGGGAGTGATCTTCTGCATAGAGTTCTCCTCCGCGATTAAGACTTCTTCCTGGTGGGTTTGGGTTTCAGTGTCTTGACATATTCATAACTCAATTCGAGGTACTTCTGCAGTTCCATCGTTTTCTTCAGCAAGGCGTCGGGAACGGCCACGTATTCCTTCATGACGACGCCGCACGCCTCAAACAGCGTGGTCCTGTATTTCTTAAGGAAATCAACCCGCTTGTCCTCGGGGAGCCGAATGGCCAGAGAGCGGGAGTTGTGCAGCAGGGTAAACATATTCCCGTTGAGGGAGGTATAAGGATTGGCAGCGCCTTTGCGTTCAAGCTCCGGGTGGGTGGCGATGAGCTTGTCGTAAAGATCCACTTTCAGCCCGGCGCTTGCGGCCGGGGTCTTGCTCTTCCTGGGTGAGCCCACGGGTTTTCCTCAATTGCGACTTGGAGAACTGCAGGACTAGCAGAATACACCATTCAATGTGGTTGGAGCGCCTTGGGCCTTTCTTCGGTCCCGTTCTGAGAGCTCAAACCAGCGTTTTTTTCGCAACCGGACGTACACTCCCTTTCGGTAAGCGCGGTAATCGTCAGTAACCAGCCGACTAGCGATGCGTGGCTTTACAATCAGCTTACTCCGCGATCTTTCTCTACGATCCTGGTGGCGCGGTCGCGGGGTTTCGTCCGGGAATCTCCCGGCGAGTTTGGAACCCTTTCGGCAGCGCTGGGGAACCCGCACCAGCAGTCGGCGGGGATAAGGCTGGAGTCCGCACCCCCTATGGCGTTTGGTTTTGGCTTCAACAAACAAAAGATCCTCAGCGCCGCGGAAAAGTTTGTCCAGCAGGGCAAACTGCAGAACGCCATCGCTGAGTACGAGAAGGTCCTCAAGCACGATGCCAAGGATCTTACCGTCAACAACACGATTGGCGACCTTTACGCACGCCTTGGGGACGGCGCCAAAGCGGTCGAGTGTTTCAAAACGGTGGGCGATGCCTACGCGGCACAAGGGTTTACGGTCAAGGGCATCGCCATGTACAAGAAGATCACCAAGCTCCAGCCGAGCGTGGATTCCTCTCTGAAACTGGCGGAACTCTACACCCAGCAAGGGCTGTTCAACGACGCCCGCGCCCAGTACCTGCAAGTCGCCGAAGATTTCCTGAAGAATGGCGATCTGGAACAAGCGGTGCGCCTTTTCCAGAAGGTCCTCGAAATGGACCCGGAAAATGTGCCCATGCGGGTGAAGCTCGCCGAGGTTTATGTAAAGCTCGGGAAGAAGAAAGAAGCGTGGGAGATTTTCAGCGCGGCGGCGGAATCGTTGCGCTCGCGCGGCTCACTCGCCGCCGCCGAGGACATTCTGAGGCGAATGCTGGCGCTCGATCCCGGCAACAGCTACGTTCTGCTGCTGCGCGGCCGGGCGGCCCTCGAGGGCGACGATCCCAAAAGCGCCATCTCGTATCTGGAGATGGCCTCCGATCTCGACTCGCATCCCGAAGGCTTGCGGGACCTGCTGAAGGCCTATCTGCGGATCGGGGCTTTGCCCAAGGCCACCCCGATCGCCGAGAAATTGCTCACGGTGCACAACGATGCCGAAGGCCTGTTTCTGCTGGCGGAGGGCTGCGCTCGCCTCGGTCAACATCGCGAAGCGCTCGAGGTTTACAACCGCCATGCCGATCGCCTGCTGGCGAGCGATTCGACCAAACTGCTGGCCAGCCTGCACTCCATGATCAGCCATGTGCGCGACGACTCGGGCGCGCTGGACATGCTGCTGCAGTTGCTGAGCAAGGCGGGCGAGAGCACGCACGTCAACGAAGTCACCGAGCTTTTGGCGCACGCCTCGGTCAAGGACGGAAACCTGGCCCGGGCCCGCGACCTGTACCAGATGCTGGCCACGACCGAACCGCAGAATCTGGTGCACCGCCAGAATTATCAGCAGGTGATAGGGCGCATGGCGGGAGAATCGCCGGCCATCGGCATCACGGCCGAAGAAGGGGCGGCGATTGTGGAGGAGTTGGAAGCGACCGCGCCGGTCATCGACCAGTCGTATCCCGACCACATAGCGATTGCAGTGCGCTCCGCGGTCACCGATGCGGACCTGTTCCTTTCCTACAATCTGCCGGAAAAGGCGGTCGTGCCGTTGCTGGGCGCGCTGCCACAAGCGCCGCGCGATGTACGTCTGAACCAGCGTCTGGCGGGTCTGCATACGCGTTTCAAGCGCTTTACCGAAGCCGCTGTCTGCTGCCGTACCCTGGAAGGCGTGTATCGCGACGCCGGATGCCCGGAGGAAGCGCTGCGCTACGGAGAATTGGCGGCGCGCTACGAAAAGAGCGCGGACACTGCGTCACTAACTGCCACGCCCTTGACTTCCACGTCAGCGATTTCCATAACAGCGACTTCTACGTCAGCGACCTCTACATCGCCGACGGCTGCATCGCCGCCTTCCGCTCCATCCAGCGGCGTCGATGTTGGGGCTCCGCCCCCGGCCTGGCCGATGCCGGCGGCCGCGGTTTCCGAATCCGAAACAGTCGCTGCCGCACGTCCGGAATTCGCGGTCGAGGAATTGGCGACGCCTGGGCCTTCGGGCGGGCCGGGGCTTTCTTCCGGGCTCTCTCTCGAAGAGGCTTCCGACCTCTCCACTGAGTGGGAGCATTCGCTTTCCGCGGGAGAGCCCGTTCCAGCCGCAGAACTGCCCGCCACTATCGAAATCGGAGGGGAGGCCGGCGCGGATGCGTCCAGTAATCCGGAGATCGCTGAAACGGCGGAAGAAGTCCGGTTCTATCTCGAGCACTTCATGATCGAGCAGGCGCGAGCGGGTATCGAAAAACTGGAGTCCCTGACCAGCGACGCCCGCATTCTCGATCCCTTGCGCGCCGCCATCGCATCCGCCGGTCAGCCGCCGGACGAGCCCGAACCGGAAATCACCGAGATTAACGCCGACGAGCCGGTGGATTTCGAAAGCGTAATGGGGAGCCCCAACGGCTCCGAGATATTAGCGTTGCCCAACCTGATGGCGGGTTATCAACACCAGACGAACGGCAAAAACCACAACGAGGCTCCGGCGGAAATCGCTCCGGAAACGGCCTATGCCGCACCGCACACCGCCGAGCTTCACACTGCCGAGGTTCACACCGCCGAAATTTCTCACTTAGCAGCGTTACCTGCACAGCGCGGCGAACTCACCGCCTTTGTGGCCGACCTGGAGGCTTCTCTCGGCGATTCTTTCCCGCAAGTCCAGCCACCCATTTCCCAGTTTCCGCAAACCCAGCCGTCCATAACCCAGCAGCCGATAACCCAGCCCCTGCCGAGCTGGCCGGTCGCGCCCGCGCAAGACGGTGCGAGAACGCCGGAACCGGAAACCGGGCCGGTGGCAAATGGATTTGTGCCGCCGGCCATGCCTGCGATCGCCACCTCGGCGGGAGGCGCCGCCAGCGCTGCGGCTCCTGCCCTAAGCAATCCTGCAACTACCACCATGAGCTACGGTCCCGCTCCGGTGCGCCCTCTGGGAGCGGGGGCCCAGGCCATGCACCCCGCCGGCAGCGTCGATCTTTCCGAGATGTTTGGCGAATTGAAGCAGGAACTCGAAGAAGAGGTTGTCGCGGGCGACGACGATCCGGAGACACACTACAACCTGGGCGTTGCTTTCCGCGAAATGGGTCTGCTCGAGGAAGCCATTGCCGAATTGCAGAAAGTCTGCACGGCGATCGAACGAGGCAAGGCGTTTGCTCAGCCCGTCCAAACCTACACCTGGCTGGCGCAGTGCTTCATCGACAAGGGTGTTCCTGAAGCGGCCATTCGCTGGTACGAAAAGGCGCTGAGCCTGCCCGGGCTCGACGACCAGGTGCGCCTCGCCATCAACTATGAATTGGGGTCGGCGTGCGAAACTGCTCAGGACAAGCCCGCCGCCCTGCGTTATTTCACTGACGTTTACGGCGCCAATATCGATTATCGCGACGTGGCCGAGCGCATTCAGGCCTTGAAGTCGTAGAATGCACCAAGTGGGATCGGACTTAGCGAGGGGGTGTGGCCGGAGGCCGCTCCGCTGCCCTATTCACAAGGCCTAACTCACAACGACGCGCGCAATGACTTCCGATCCCAAGCTGCCCTTTGCCGGCGACACCACCAGTGTGGGGGAGCTAAAGTCCCCGGTGGAAACCTCGGTGCCGGTGGTTGAAGCGCCCGTGGCCGTTTCGGTTTCCCCGCCCTCGCCTTCGGTGGCCCGTCTGTGGCTGCGTCGCATTGGCGTGCTTTTGTTCGTGTTTTTGTGCGCGACGATTGGGGTGATGCTCATGATCCTGCCCTGGCGCCCGGAGTGGTCGGACAATCCTCTGCTACTCCCGTATCCGGCGCTGCGCGCCTTGGTAGGCAGCGGGTTCGTGCGTGGCGTCTCGACCGGGCTGGGCGCGCTCAATGTGTGGATCGGATTCTGGGAGGCGGTTCAATACCGGGAGGAATGAATAAGGGTCGTTGGTCGTTGGTCGTTCGCGAACCACGGCTTTGGTTGGCGCTTCCATATTCGACGACTACCGGCCACCGACCAACGACTAGCGACCAACGACGATTTACCTATGACCGATCAAAAACTCAAGCCCGCTCCCCTCGCTTATCAGAACGAACCGTTTCTCAATAGTCCTGACGGCCGGATTCTGCGCCTGCTGTCCGAGTACAGCGAGCCGCTTTCGCGCTTCAGGCGCGAGCAGATCCAGGATACGGTGGTCTTTTTCGGCTCCGCCCGCATCCCCAGCCACGACAACGCGGCGAACCGTCTGACCGAACTCCGCGACAACGGAGGCCACACCTCCTCCGCGCAGCAGGCGCAGGACAAGGAGGTGAAACGCGCCGAAGCCGCCGTCGATATGGCCCGCTATTACGAGGACGCGCGCCAATTGGCCCGCTTGCTGACCGAATGGTCACTTCATATCCCCGCCAAGCGCCACCGCTTTGTCGTCACCACCGGCGGCGGACCTGGCATCATGGAAGCGGCCAATCTCGGCGCTCACGAGGCGGGAGGAAAAACCATCGGCCTCAACATCAACCTGCCCTTCGAGCAGAATCCGAATCCCTACATCACTCCCTCGCTCAACTTCGAGTTCCATTACTTTTTCATGCGTAAGTTCTGGTTCGCGTATCTGGCCAAGGCGCTGGTGATTTTTCCCGGCGGCTTTGGCACGCTCGACGAACTTTTTGAAATCCTCACCCTGGCGCAGACGGAGAAGCTGGCCAAGAAAATTGTCGTGGTCATCTACGGCAGCGATTATTGGAAGAAAATCATTAATTTCGAGGCCATGGTCGACGCCGGGACAATCTCGGCGCCGGATCTGGATTTGTTCAGGATGTGCGATTCGCCCGAAGAGAGTTTTAAGTTTTTGAAAGACGGGCTGACCAGGTATCATCTCGCCCCGCAGCAGCCCAAGCGCGCGGGCGAGGCGGCCGTCCCCGAAATCGCCAAGACGCGCCCGTAGCCCGTGTGGCGCGGGCGCCCTCGCCCGCGTGCCCGCAGCATGAACCCAGATGGCCGGTGCCAGCGCCCGTTGCAAGATTGAACCCGCAGCTGTTTGTCTCCGTATACACTTCTACCGTTCAGTTTGCGGGAGACAAAATAAAAATGCCCACACGAACTTTCCTGGTGACAACGCGTTGTTGCCTGATTTTTTTCTGCGCAACTTTCTGTGCAACCACCGCGCTCGCTCAACCACCAGGCGCGAACGAAATGCCGTCCGTGATCCACGTTCCGGCCGAGGCCCAGGCCTCGCCGCACTTCGACGCCACCGCGGCCACCAACGCGTACCTGGCGCAGATTCCGGCGGACAAGACGGCCCGCTCAAACGCCTATTTCGAAGGCGGCTACTGGCTCATCCTTTGGGACTTTCTCTATGGGATCGCCGCTGTGCTGCTGCTGCTGAATCTGCGCTGGTCGGCCCGCATGAGGGACCTGGCGGAGCGGGTCACCCGCTTCAAGCCGGTGCATACGTTTGTTTACTGGTTGCAATACCTCGTGCTCACTTCCATCCTGATATTCCCGCTCACGGTTTACGAGGATTATTTCCGCGAACGCAAATACGGACTCGCTACGCAAACCTTCGGCCCCTGGATGGGAGATCAGATGAAGGGTCTGGGAGTAAACCTGGTGCTGGGCGGCATCCTGACAATGCTGCTGTTCGGCGTTGTTCGCCGACTTCCGCGAACCTGGTGGATCTGGGGCGCGGTCGTGTCCGTTGTGTTCTTTATCTTCACGGTGCTAATCGCGCCGGTGTACATTGTCCCCATATTCAATAAGGTCACGCGCCTCAACGATCCGAAGGTCGTCGATCCCATCCTGAGCATGGCACGCGCCAACGGAATTCCCGCGAGAGATGTGTTCCAAATCGATGCTTCGCGGCAGACGACGCGAATGAGCGCCAACGTGAGCGGCTTCGCCAATACGATGCGCATCACCCTCAACGACAACCTCTTGCGCCGCGGCTCGCCGGAGGAAATTCAGGCGGTCATGGGCCACGAGATGGGACACTACGTTCTGAATCATGTCTACAAGTTCATTATGTTTTTCCTGATCTTGACGGTGCTAGCCTTCGCCTACTTGCGCTGGGGGCTGGAATGGATGCTCCAGCGTTGGGGCGAGAAGTGGCAGATCCGAGGAGTGGGCGACACTGCTGTTCTTCCGCTGGTCGTGCTGCTATTCGCGATTCTCGGTTTCATCCTAACTCCCGCAATGAACACTTTCATCCGCACCCAGGAATACGAAGCCGACATGTACGGGCTGAACACCAGCCGGCAGCCGGACGGTTTTGCCCAGGGCGCGATCCATCTCGGCGAGTACCGCAAGATGAGTCCCGGGCCCATCGAGGAATGGATCTTCTTCGACCATCCGAGCGGGCGCAATCGTATCTACGCCGCGATGCGCTGGAAGGCGGAGAATCTGAAGCTGTACAGCGGTCAGCAGTAGGGCGGTGTGGCGGGGACACTCTTGTCCGCGTGAAACGGCGGTACCGAACAAATGCAAAGGCCGCGGACAAGAGTGTCCGCGCCACACCAGAATCTCTCGTAGTACGCTGAGAGTTGATGGCTGACCGTTGTCTGCTCTACTACATCACCGACCGCAGCCAGTTTCGCGGCTCCGAGCGCGACCGCCGCCGCGCGCTGCTTGCCAAAATCGCCGAAGGCGCAAGTGCAGGCGTCGATTACATCCAACTCCGCGAGAGGGACCTGAGCGCGAGGGAACTGGAAACACTCGCGAGAGACACTCTGGCCGCCGTGTGCGACAGCGCTTCACCGAGAACTGAGAACCGGGAACTGAGAACTGGTTCCGAACTGAGGACTCGTGTCTTGGTTAACTCCCGCACCGACGTAGCGCTAGCCGCGGGAGCGGACGGCGTTCATCTGCGCGCGGACGATATCACCCCCGATGAAGTGCGCCACGTGTTGCAGGCCTCGGCCCACCGGCCTCCGGCCAGCGATCACCTTCTCGTGGTTGCCTCCTGCCACTCGAACGAGGAGGTGAAACGCGCCGAGTCTGAGGGCGCCGACTTCGCCGTTTTCGCTCCGGTCTTCGGAAAGAGTAGCGCTCCCGGAATCCAGCCCACGGGCCTAGCCGCCTTGCGCAATGCCTGCCAGGCGAAAATTCCGGTATTTGCCCTCGGTGGCGTCACTCTGGAAAACGCCGCCGCGTGCCTGAAAGCTGGAGCCGCGGGCGTCGCCGGCATCCGCTTGTTTCAGGAGAATAGAATTGAAGATGTCGTCCGCGCGCTGCGGGCGCTCTGACCTTATGAATCGGACGGAAGCGACGCAGCCGACGCAACTGCTCTCGCGCTCCGGAGCCGAAGAATTCGCTCCCACTCTGGTCCGCATTCCCGCGGGGTGGTTCCTCATGGGCTGCGATTCCGGGCAGGACAATGAGAAGCCCGTGCACCGCGTGTGGGTTGACGAGTTTCTGCTTGCCGCTTGCCAAGTCACCAACCAAGACTACGGGCGCTTTCTGCGTGGCACCACATCGCTTCCGCGATTGTTGCCGCCGCCGTTCTGGAGCGATCCCGCATTCAACCATCCCGCGCAGCCCGTGGTCGGCGTGTCGTGGCACGAGGCCGTCCGCTACTGCGAGTGGCTCAGCGCAAGCGCCGGCGGGAGGTTCCGTCTGCCGACCGAGGCCGAGTGGGAGCGCGCGGCCCGCGGAGGCGCCGAGGGCGCTCTGTTTCCGTGGGGCGATGCGCTCCCGCAGTCGCTGCGCGCTTATGACGATCGTTGCGCTGGCCTTTGGAAGACAGGCCCCGAGCCGGTTGGCGGCGGCGAACCTAATGCCTACGGCCTTTACAATATGTGCGAAAACGTGCACGAGTGGTGTAGCGATTGGTACGCTCCCGATTATTACGCTGTGTCGCCCGAGCGCAATCCGCGCGGCCCGGAGACCGGCGAGCGACGCTCCTCCCGCGGCGGGTCCTGGCGTCACCACGTCAAGATGTCGCGTTGCGCGGCTCGCTCCAGCATTCCTCCGGATTTCAAGTACGCGGACTACGGGTTTCGCGTCGCGTGCGACGCCGCCACTACCCTTGCGAGCGTCGTGCCGCCACAGTCTCCAGCACAGCGGGGCTGATCATGCGGGCTCCCGGAGTGGATTGCAGGGCAACGAACGCCTGCCAGATCGCTTCCGAGCGGCTGGGGGAGAGATATCCCATGTCAACCAGGCGACGGCGGCCGACTTCGACAAAAGTCGCCAGCCACGTCCAGCTCAGGTGATCCGGTTGTACGACATCGATCATGGGACGGGCAACCCGCACCTCAAAACCGAGTTCCTCCAGCCAACCCGGCAGCCACAACGCAATGTCGGGCTCACCGCCGTTGTCGCGCCAACTGGCCATCACCGCGCTGACGAATTCCTCGAGTTCGGGACATGGCGGCGCCGCGCGCCAGGTGGAATAATCAAAGTATTCGTGCACCACGATGGCGCCGTCTGACGCAAGCGCGGCTGCTGCCCGCGCCAAAAGAGCGCGCGGGTTCTTGACGAAGGGGAACACCCAGCGGCACCAGGCACGTTGGGCGATGACTTCCGGGAACTCCTCGGCATCGAGATCGGTTGGACACACGGTGATATTTTCGATGCCGCGCTCGCGACACGCCGCTTCAAGCGCGTGCAGGAAACGCTCGGACTTGTCGATAGCCACGATGCGGCCAGACGGGCCGACCAGTTCGGCAAGATCGAGCGCGGCATAGCCCGGCCCGCAGCCCACATCCAGCACGGTTTGACCGGGGCCGATTCCGGCCGAGCGCCAGGCATCCACCGCACGCTGCCGCCACACGCGATGCTGCAGGCCGAGGCGTTCGATCTCCTCATCGTGCGTGCCCAATACGTAGTCTTTCGTGGAAACCATGGTTGCCCCCGCGCGGGCCGTGTCCGCGCGCATCGAGTTGAGCTTATCGGAAAGCGGGCCCCGTGATCTATCCGCTTCTTGCGGTCAAATCCCGACCTGAGAAGTGCCGGTTGCGGCCAGTCATTATGTTAGCTGGGTAGTGCGCACGGCTAAAATTGCGGTGCATAATGAGGAGCAGGTTTTCTGCGACTCTGTTTCTGGGACTCTGTTTTTGGGACTCCTATGACCGACCTTGCCAACCACTACCTGGAAGAAATCAAGCGTCAGTTTCGCGGCCACAAGCGCATGGGCGAAGCCGCCATGGCTCAACTGGAAGACGCGGATTTTTTTGTGACGATCGATCCCGAATCGAATTCCGTCGCCGCGCTGGTCAAGCACATCGCCGGCAACGCACGCTCGCGCTTTACCGACTTCCTCACCAGCGACGGCGAAAAGCCGGACCGTTTTCGCGACCAGGAATTTGAAATTTCAGCGCAAACTACGCGCGAGGAAGTAATGCGGTGGTGGGAGCAGGCGTGGGCGCATGTTTTCTCCACGCTCGACGCGCTCAACCCCGAAGACGTGCAGCGCACTGTGACCATCCGCCAGGAGCCGCATACCGTGATGCAGGCGCTCAACCGCGCGCTCGCCCACTACGCGCAACACATCGGACAAATCGTCTTCCTCGCCAAGCACCTGCGCTCGGCAAAATGGCAAACGCTGAGCATTCCGCGCGGCAAATCGGAGGATTACAAGACTGCGAACCCGACAACACATTCTCGCGGTACGTTTAAAGCGTAGCGGCCTCGAATCGGCAGAGTGATCGCTTGGCGAGATACGGCGGAATCAGTTTGATGGCCCGTAATAGCGATAATGCCCGGTGATTTTCCACCGAAAGAGAACGTCTTCTATCCTCGGCCCTTCCCCGATGTTGTGCATGATCATGTAGCGCCCTGCCATACCTTTGCGGTCAACCACAATTCCAATGTGTGGTACATTGCCGCCGAGATCGTAGGTTACGAGATCGCCAGGACCGTAGTCTTCCGGGCGGGCAGTAACGGGCAGCGCCTCGCCTTTCCTTCGGAAGAAGACCATGAGGTTTGGAACGCGGGGGTGGTCGATGTTGCTGTCAGGTTTACCCAGACCCCACCTCCACTTCCTCGGATATTCCGAGAAATTCCGCACCATATCCTCGTGCACCTCCTTTTGCAGATCAATGCCCAAAGCCCGATAAGAGCGGATCACCTCATCGCTACAGACGCCCGTATCGGCTGGAACGTCTCCTCCTGGATACGCGATGTGCACATAGGCCGGGTCGTAGCGAACCGCGTGATTTGCCCGCTCGGTCGCCGCGCTTACTAGGCGCCGAAGGAAATCTCGATGGGATTGCGATTGGGCAGGAGCGGCTTGGCCGTTTGTCCAGAAACAGCAGACGGCGACAACCAGGGCGAGCAATCGCGTCATCATGAAGCGCCTCGGCATAGCAATTCTAGGCTGCGGTCCCCATTTACTCCAGATAACGTCTGGGTTCCGTCGGCGGCGTTTCGAATTCGGGTGCTAAAGGGCATTGCAGGCCCATGCAGCCTCAAGTCTGTAGTAAAACTGTACTAGCTAAGGAGAGGTGGCCGAGTGGTTGATGGCTCCGGTCTTGAAAACCGGCATACCCGAAAGGGTATCGGGGGTTCGAATCCCTCCCTCTCCGCCAGGTTTTCAAGCACTTGCGCGAACTGCGATCCGTTCTGCAATCCGTTAGTCCGTCCCGTCAGGGGACATCGCTAACCCAACGACCTTAGAGTGAGCTTGGGCCATCTCGTCAGTGACAACATCGCCGTAGATGTTCATGGTCGTGCGAATGTCGCTGTGACGCATTAGCTTCTGCTGCACTGCAATCGGAGTTCCCACCGCGTCGAGCCATGAACGATAGCTGTGGCGTAGGGTGTGAGTTGGGACCTTGCCGATGCCCGCACTTTCTGCCGCTTTGTGAAACCGGCGTAACATGTGCGGATACGACCACGGCAAGCGTCCAAGCTGAACGGGAGATGCAAAGAGCCAATCTCCATTCGGAGCAAAGGGAAACATCCAGCCTGGATACCTTCGCACTGATAAGGGAGACCAGGTGGACGCCTTTAGGTTGCAGAACGGGGATTCGCGTCTGAAATGCGACTGTCACGGTCTTAGCTTCGCAGACGGCAAGTACTGGGTTGACAACGATCAAGTGAACACAATTCTCAGCGGAGACAACTACAAGACGACCAATGCGCCCCAAGCGGGTGACGTTGCAGTGTTCCGTGATGCGAACGGCAACGTGGTCCATAGTACGACCGTGACCGGAGTTGATGACAAGGGGAAGGTCACCGAAGTGTCAGGCCTTGGCGGAATCGAGAAACAGTCTGAATCCACTACGCCCAATGCCACAAAAGAGAAATACGACGCTTCGACGGTCAGCTACTATCACAAGGACGACCAGCGAACTGATAAACAGAAGAAGCAGGATGCGGAAAGAGTGAAAGAGTACAAGAAGGATTGAGTTATGACGCGTGTGGCAAATAGGCTCTTTTCGACAATGGCTGCGGTTGTGATGTTTGCACAGGTCAGTGTGTGCCAAAGCGCTAAACCTATGAAAACACTAGAGAACGAGCAATTGATTGTTGGGGTACAGTCAACCGATGGCGAGAAGGCGCATAAGGCCGTTAGCGAAGTCTTTGCTAGGGGAGATTCCATGATTCCTGCGCTTCTCGCTCTGAAGGGCAACAAAAGACCGTTCGCCGGTGCCTCATGGCTTGTTCGACCGACTGCCGGACAGCTCATCTTTCCATCTGGGAAAAACGATGAAGCGGGAAGAGGCGTTTCTGTTGAAGTGGCCGCTCTGTATCTCATAACTGCGATATATCAAAACAACCTTCAATTCGCTCAGTCGCCATATTTGACCGATCTGGCTGTAGCCCCGGACAAAAGGCGAGCGATGAATTCCGAGGCTTTAATCGAACGAGCGTGGCAGTCAACGGAGGAGTGGGCTGCTCTCCTTAAGGCTGAAGGAATCGAGCAATTGAGAAGGGAGAAGCGAGCCCCCCTCGATGGCTCACGGGTCGCATTTTGGTAGATGATCTACAAGTTCACCGGCAAAGAACGGGATAGCGAATCTGGCCTCGACGAGTTTGGCGCAAGATACTACACCACGGCCTTGGACGGTTTATATTGGCGGCGATGAGCATGGGACCGAAACCGATCACGGTGAGCAATACCTACAACAGCCGATTGCAGCCAGCGGTGCTTTCCGCGAGCACGAGCGCCGCCACCATCCTAAGCCTAAGCTATGATTTCCATTCCTCCGCGAAAACGGACAATGGCAACGTTTTCCAGATCGTGAATGGCCGCGACGGCAATCGCACCGAGAATTTCACTTACGACACGCTGAACCGCATCCAGACCGCGTACAGCAACGGGCCGAACTGGGGTGAGTCGTTCGGCAGCGCGGTCGCTCCGGGGGGAGTGCCGTCGGTTGCGGGCATCGACCCCTGGGGCAATCTCTGGCAGCGCTCGGGGATCACCGGAAAGACTCTGTACGAGCCGCTGAACTGCCCGGCCAACAGCCAGAATCAGCTGACCGGCTGTGCGATGAGTTACGATGCGGCGGGGAACGTGACGCTGAGCGGCAGCGCCGGCTACACTTACGATGCCGAGAACCGGCTGATTGCGACGGCGGGGATGTCGTACCTATACGATGGCGATGGCAAGCGGGTGGAGAAATGCACGGCGGGCTCGGCGCCGGGCAGTTGCGCCGCCCATGCCAGCGGGACGCTGTATTGGACGGGAGCGGGCAACGATGCTCTGGCCGAGACCGACCTGGCGGGCACGGTGCTGGAGACTTACGTATTCTTCAACGGACAGCGCATCGCGCGGCGGGACGGGGCGACGAAGGCGGTGCATTATTATTTCTCCGACCACCTGGGGACGCACGCGCTGATCACCGACCAAAACGGCGACATGCCGCCGCAGGAGGAGTCGGATTACTACCCCTACGGCGGGGAGATGGCGGTCAGCGGCAGCGATTCGAATCACTACAAGTTCACCGGCAAAGAACGGGATTCCGAATCCGGCCTCGATATGTTCGGTGCCAGGTACTACGGTTCCAGCCTCGGCAGGTTCATGACGCCCGACTGGTCGTCGGTTGCAACAGCTGTGCCCTACGCAGACTTTGGGAATCCTCAGAGTTTGAACCTGTACAGCTACACGAAGAACAACCCAACAACGTTGCGCGATCCCAATGGGCACTGTGATGTTGACGGAGAACATCATGGCTGGGTGTGGTGCGCGGCACACGCGATAGGAATAACCGAAACACAAAAAGAGCAGGCCGATCAAGCCAGAGCGAATCTTTCCGGAATGCGGGGTTTACTGATCAACGGCCAACCCGCGAGCCTCTGGGCAAAGACGGCCACCAATCAACAGTTAATCGGCGCACAAAGCCAGCTGGTGCACTCTCTCGCTTTGAACGACTGGACTGATTTGTTCAAGGGCTCTAGCGGGATACAGCAAGCTGCTGGGATGCTGACCCAGTGGGGTTGGGCGGGTCAACAGGGGTACAACGAGGCCAAAAACTTACTCAATGAGCCCAACACTTCTCAGGGAACGGTTGATCGGCGCGATTTACTTGGCAAGGTCCCGAGCGAGGAAGAAGCCGTGAAAATGATCGAGGATGCTGGCGGCAAGGTCGAACGGATCGAGGAGGGACATGCTCCAGGAGGTGTTAGCCCCCACGAAAATCCTCACATCAACTACACGACTTCTTCAGGAGCGAAGGGAACAATCGACATTCAGCGATGAACGAACCATTGCAGAAGGCAGTCAACGAACTCGAATCGCACTTGCCCGAGTTAGCGCGGCAGCGTGCATCAGATGTGTTTGCCAATGACTTATACGAGGCCGCGTACTACTGGTGTGAACTTGGCCGTTGGGTTCTGGAGAACAACACAAAAGTGAACTATGCCGAGCGTGTGCGCGGGGAACGTGAGCTTCTGGCCAAACTTCAGAGGAGCCTACAGAACAAGTCCACAGAAGAGCAGCTAAGATACGGTCGGCTGCTTAACACAGGTGGAGAGATTCTCCGGATCGTGGGAGCAGCGAAGCCGCCTAGAGACGGGCATCTAGGGTTTTTAAGAATCGTTCGAGGATGCTTCCAATTTTTGCAACTGGAATACGGCTTTTCGATAGCAGATGAGCAGCCTACGAGCATTCGATTCTCCACAGGTGCAGTCTACGTCAAGCTTGAATACTCTAGAGACCCGTGGTCGTCTTGTTTGTTCGGGCCTGAATCACCAGAAACAAAACATTTTTCGATGGCAGACCTGCTGTTTCTGAACCAAGATGAGAGATACCGGTCGCTGCCAGAAAAGATAGCGGTGGCCACCGAGAGCGAGGTGGAAACCTGGTTCAAGTTCGTGGCCGATGTCTTGAGGCAATACGGGCGCGCAGCGCTAAGGAATGAGCCTGGAGTCTTCGAGCGACTGGCGAAGGCACAGGCGGCACGTGATGAAGAGTACAGGCTAGAGATGGAAAGGCTGCACGGGTGACGTGGTGCCCTGTTGCTGACCCCACTTCAGCAAAGCGCGGAAGGCTGGTTCTGTTCGCTGTTCTGCTGGCAATAGCGGGACCGGCGAGTTCCAGTGAAGCGCTTCCACGCCAGCAGAAAGCCGACCGCATTGTGATCGTGAAAAGCGAGCGGACGCTGACGTTGATGAGCGGCGGACGGGTGGCCCAGCCTTCCGCCGGCACAACCGCGAAGCGGGTGCCCCATCCTTCGCGTTTTTTGCGAAGGGTGGGTGCCAGAATGACCGCACCGCGCGGGCCCCGCGTCATTACGCCGCGCGGGCCCGAAACGAAATACGTCCCCAGCCCTCATTGACGCGCACCGACCCCGGTTCGCCGAGAAGATAGAAGCGATAACTGCTCCAGCGCCAGTCCTCGGGCTCCGCCACCAGACCTCGCTTTACCGGATTGCGGTGCATATATCGCAGTTTCTCCACCCGCTTCTTCTCCGTCCGCACGTTGAAGTCGTAGAAACGGGTCTGCCAGAAGGGCGCGCGTTCAGAAATCTCCCCAAACAATTTGCTCTGGCGGGGATCGCAGGGTTTCTTTTTCGGGAGTAAGGCGCGAGCCGTACGCTGCTTCAACACTTGCATCACCGTCGAAGGTGTTCCGACCTCAGGCTCGCTCAGCAGAAGATGGATGTGTTCCGGCATGATG
>Ga0209698_10000201_pt1 | contig 64509 bp, 64 predicted proteins | sample LitLauG_LLR_2012_FD_187203 | JGI IMG/M metagenome (GOLD analysis project Ga0209698, IMG submission 187203) | Freshwater sediment microbial communities from Pennsylvania, USA - Little Laurel Run_MetaG_LLR_2012 (SPAdes) (version 2) | ecosystem: Environmental > Aquatic > Freshwater > Creek >... | reverse complement strand
ACAAGCCCGCCGGACCCAAAACCATGGCCACCGGCCTCACCCGTTTCGACGCAATACGCGAGGGTTGGGAAATGAAAAAAGATGTGTGACTCCCTTAGGGCGCCGACCGCGCCCTCCGCCCAAGGCCGCGCTCGCCGCGCGCGCGGCTACGGGCGCAGCCTTCTTGCAAATTCCCCACGGTGCCCGTAACCCCTTGCTGATCCTTGATTGGGGGGCGGCGTCATGGTGCATAATTTTCTGAGCAGGCTGACCGGATCGTTCGCGATACCGGCGGCGGAAAATCCGACCGTCGCGATGATCGAGGCGGCCTATCGGCATCACGGCCTCGATATCCGCTACATCAATTGCGAGGTTTCGCCGGAAAAGCTCGGCGACGCGGTTCGCGGCGCGCGCGCCATGGGCTGGATCGGTTTTAACTGCTCGCTGCCGCACAAGGTCGCGGTGATCGAACATCTCGATGGCCTCGGCGAATCCGCTTCGGTGATGGGCGCGGTCAATTGCGCGGTGCGGCGGGGCGACAAATTCATCGGTGAAAACACTGACGGCAAGGGTTTTTTGCAATCCCTGCGCGAAGTGGCCGATCCCGCCGACAAGTCGATCGTGCTGCTGGGCGCGGGCGGCGCGGCGCGGGCGATCGGGGTTGAACTCGCTCTCGCCGGAGCGAAGCGGATCACCCTCGTCAATCGCGACGCGGCGCGCGGCGGCGCGCTTGTCGATCTCCTCAACCACAGGACCAAGGCGAAAGCCACACTTGTGGTCTGGCGCGGCGACTACAAAATTCCCGATGACGCCGACATTCTCGTCAATTCGACGTCCGTCGGGCTCTTTCCCGACGTTGACGCCCGCGTCGCTATCGACCCGAACAGCTTGCACTCGGCGATGGTTGTCGCTGATGTTATTCCCAACCCGCCCAAAACGCGGCTCATTCGCGACGCCGAGGCGCGCGGTTGCCGCGTACTCGACGGTCTCGGCATGCTGGTGAACCAGGGCGTCATCGGCGTCAAATACTGGACCGGCGTTGACGTTGACGCCTCCGTCATGCGCGCGACGCTGGAGCGGCTGTTCTCGAGCTGACGCCGTCGCGAATCCCTTCTCCCCTTGTGGGAGAAGGGACGGCGCCTCGGCTCCGCGCTACTTCTTCTGCGACTTCACATAGGCGATGTAGCCGCGAACATCGCCGGCGGGTTCGGCGTAGGCGGAGCCGAGAGATTTCTCCATCGCCGCCATATACGTCTTGGCCCATGCCGGCAGCGGGTAGTCGATGACCGCGAGAAATTCGAGGGTCGCCGCGAGCCGCATGTCGGCGATCGAAGGTTCCGCGCCGCCGATGAATTGTTTGCCATCCATGTAGAACTTGTGGAAGACGTCGAGCGGTTCGGCGATCGCGGCGGCGGCCGCCTTCTGCGCCGCGCCCTTGGCCTCGGCGTGCGCGTCGCTCGCGCCGACTTCGCCGGCATATTGCGGAAAGCCAAGCGCCGGATAGGTCGCCCGCGCCACATACGGGTAGAGCGTTCCGATAATATAAAACATCGCGCTGTCGATCATCGCGCGGGCGGCCGGCGCTGTTGGATAGAAACGGTCGAGATGGTGCGCGTTGCAGAGATACTGCATGATCGCGCAGCTTTCCCACACCACGCCCTTGGGCAGATCCTTGGCTTCCATCATCGGCGTCAGATGCGCCGGATTCCTGGCCAGGAACTCCTCGGTGCGCGTCTTGCCGTAAACATCATCCTCAGTGAAATCCAGTTTCGCCGCGCGCACAAACACGCGCGCCGCCATGTTGTTCACGCTCGGCTTCAAGACATGGAGTTTTATTGCAGACATTTGCTCTTCCCTTTTTGGTTTGGCATCGACTGGTTGATTTAGACTCGCGCGGGAGGGTTAGCGCTTATAGGGATTCTTGGGCCCCCGATCCGTCGACAGGCTCTTGCGCGATCGCGCGACGAGAAGCTCGATGGCGTCGGCCAGATGGACTTCGCCGATCGCGCGGTCGCCGCGAGCGACTCGCTGCAAGTGCGCTTCATAGAGCACTTCGCCATGCGTGCATCCGGCCGGGGGCTCGAACTTGTAGCAGGACAGCTCGATCAGCAAACCGAGCGGATCCTCGAAATAGATTGCGTCGAAGATCATGCGGTCGCGCACGCCCGTATGTTTGACGCCGCGCGCGTCGAGCCTCTCGATCGCCTGCATGAACACGGCGCGCGAGACATTGAAGGCGATATGGTGCACGCACCCGATATCCGTGGGCGTGCGCCTCTGTACCGGCTTGCGATCTTCCCGGGTGAAGACCGTTATCAAACGCCCGTCGCCCGGATCGAAGTAGATGTGGCTCTCGCGCGCATCGTCGAGATTGGGCTGCTCGAAGATGAACGGCATGCCGAGAAGGCCCTCCCAGAAGTCGATCGAAGTTTGCCGATCCGCGCCGACCAGCGTGATGTGATGGACGCCCTGGGTCTGAAGCTTTTTCATAGTCGTCTCCCGTCACACCTTTTCGACGAGCTTGGACTTGTATTCGCTGCGCGGCAAGCTGCCGGCCGGCGCCAGTTCGATCTCGGTCGTAACGAGGAGCTTTTCGCGGATGCGCGCGCGGATGCGTTCCGCCAGTTCGCCGTTCGCCGCCGCGCCAGCGGTAATTTCGACGCGCACAGGCAGCGGCGGCTCCTGCCTGACGCCGGCGGCCCTTGGCCGTATCACCATGACGCCCGTCACCGCGGGCGCGAATTCGTTGACGATTTCGCGGACGGCGGAGGGAAACACGTTGACCCCGCGCACGATCAGCATGTCGTCGGTGCGACCGATGCAGCGCACGCGCGGGGCGGTGCGTCCGCAGGCGCAGCGCCCGATGCCCAGGCGAACATGATCGCGGGTGCGAAAGCGCAGCAGCGGCGCGGAGCGGTTGACGAGGTGTGTGAGCACGAGTTCGCCCTCGGCCCCGTCGGTCATTGCAACCGACTCGCCGCTCACAGGATCGATCAGCTCGAAATGCACGAAGCCGCGCCCGCTGAAATGCATGCCGGCCTTGGCTTCGCACTCGCCCCACAGCGACACTGAAATGTCGCCAATGCCCATTGCCTCGGTGACGCTGGCGCCCCACGCCGCTTCGAGCATCGCGCGCATCGCCGGCTCGCCGCCGCCCGGTTCGCCCGCCACCATGACGCGCTTGACGCTGGATCGCGGTAAATCGATGCCGCGCGCGCGCGCCCATTCCGCGAGGTGCAGCGCATAGGACGGCGTCATCGCGACAACAGTCGGCTTGAGCAGTTCGACCGCCGTCATCAGCCGCTCGGTGTTTCCCGTGCCGACCGGAATATGGCAGAGCCCGAGGCGATCGAACGCGCCAAGCGCCGCGCCGGCGACGAATGGGCCAGCGTTGTATGTCGAGACCATGCGTTCGCCGCGCTCGATGCCGGAGGCGGCATAGCTGCGCGCCGACGTGCGCACCCAGACTTCGAGATCGGCGGCGGTCAAGGGAATATAGCTTGGCGTTCCCGTCGTGCCGCTGGTGGAATAGATTCGAACGATCTTTTCGCGCTTTGCCGTGCAGTGCGCGCCGATGGGCTCGTCGCGCGTTTGGCTTCGCCGCAATTCGTCCTTTTCGGTGAACGGCAGCCGCGCGATGGCGTCGAGCCCGCCGACATTGCCTGGCGAATTGAACCCCGCACTCGCGAGCTTGTCGCGATAGAAGCGCGAGCGCTCGAAGAGATAAGCGATCTGCGCGCGATAGAGCGTGTCGTCGTCAAGCGCCTGAAGTTCCCATGGCGCCGACTCGATTTCCGGCTCCGCCATCATGGCGTCGATTCCTTCAAGTTCGCGCCGAGGTGTTGGATTGCCGCTTCGCCATGGGCGGCCATCGTAAAGCCAATCGGTGTTTCCGCTTCCTCGGCCAGATGCGCGATCAGCCCCGCGGTGCGCGCCAGAATTGGAATTCCGCGGATCAGCGAGGCCGGCATGTCGAGATCGACCATTGTCGCGGCGATCGACATCGAGACATTCATCGGCAGCGCTTTGCCCCACGCCAACGCAATAGCTTTGGTCAGCCTGACGGCGCAATCGACGGCGCGGCCGGCGACGCCGCGCTCGCGCGCCAGGGCGATCATCCGCTCGGCGCGCGGATCGAGCGGTTTGTGCAGGGGATGGCCATAGCCGGGAATCGGCCTGCCCGAGGATCGCCACTTGTTCGCAACGTCGGCGCAAGCCGCATCCAGCGAAGCGCCGGCATCGATGAGCGCCAGCACTTCGTCCAGCAGCTTGCGGCAGAGGTCGGCCGTGCCGAGAATGACGGTTCCGCATCCCAGCACGCCAGCCGCGACGGCGCCTTGCAACGCGCCGGGATCGGCGGCGTAGGTCATGCGCGCAGCCTGCACGGTCGGCGTCAGGCCATGTTCGGCGATCGCGACCAGCGATAGATCGAGGAAGAAGCGTTGCTCGGCGCTCGGCATCCGCCCCGTCGTGAGCAGGAAGAAGAATTCCGTGAAGGTCGCACTGCCCATAAGATCGCCAGCCAGATCGCGCCCGCGAACGCGCACGCCTGCGGCGTCGGCGGTCGAAATAGAAGTTGTCGCAGAACCGTGCTTGCCGATCTGCATCCCTGCGCGCCTCCCTTGTGGCCAGCCTCGCGACAGGCCCAAAACCGCTTGCGCGGCTGATGTCTGGTTATTATTGTAGGACAATAACCAATACGCGAGACCCGTCAAGCAGGACGCGGACGATGACCGAGAACAGTGCCCGGGCGCGCGCCGATGAGCCGATGACCGACGCCCCGCCGGCGCACGGCGCCACGGTCAGTCATATCGTTGAGCGCCTGCGCGCGGACATTCTGACACGCCTCCTGACGCCCGGCGCACGGCTCGTCGAAGGCGATTTGACGCAGCGTTTCACGGTGAGCCGCGGCCCCGTGCGTGAAGCGTTGCGGCGTCTGGCGGCGGAAGGCCTTATCGAACATTTACCGCATCGCGGCGCGCTGGTGCGCCGCCTTTCGCCCCGCGAGATCGGCGAATTGTTCGAGGTGCGCGTCGAGCTGGAGTCCCTCGCCGCGCGGCTCGCGGCGCAAGAGGCCGACAAACGCATGCGAGCGCGGTTCGATGTCGCGATCAAGCCCATTTTCAGCGATGCCCCTCGCCATCCCTGCGAATATCTCGAGGAGAATACGAGATTCCATCGCGCGATCATGGATCTTGCGGGCAACCGACAACTTCGCGATGTCGCGATGCGCCTGCAATTGCCGCTGATCATGGCGCAGGTCGGCGACGCCATGACCGCCGAGGTCCTCGAAGAGTCCGTGCGCGAGCATCGCACCATCGCCGCCGCGATCCTAGATCGCGATGCGATTGCCGCGGCAGACGCGATGCGCGCGCACCTTGAACGCGCGGCGAGACTTGCCAAGGTGCGCGGGACGAGTGCGAACGAGACGGCGCGGGCGAGCGCACCCCGAGGGCGCTGTCACGTTAGCTGAAATTCGGCGTTGCGCGCGCTTGCCTACGCCGCCTTCTTCGCCACCCGACTCGCATATGTCGCGGTCTCAAAATCCATGTAGCCGGTGAATGAAACCGCATCGGCGAACGGCAGAATCTGCGTTGCCCAGAAGCCGCCGAAGCCGTGCTGGCGGTCGATCCAGAAGAACAGATTGGCGAGACCCGCCCAGCCAAGCGCACCCGGCGGCCGCCCCGTCGGCGCCTCGGTGTCGTTGACCATAAACGTCAGAGCCCAGGATTTTGATAGCCCAGGGAAGAACTCCGCGTTGTTCGACAAGGAGGGGATGACGCCCGGCAGCATCTTGATCTTCTTGTCGCCGAGGCCGTTCTTTTCCGCCATGCGCACGGTCTCAGCCTTCAGGACGCGGCCGTTCTCGCCTGCGCCGTCATTGAGCCAGCAGCGAATGAACCGCATGTAATCGCCGACGGTCGCATAGAGGCCATGCCCACCCATGTGAATTTCCGCGTCCTGGGGAAGCACGAAATTCATTGGCTTGAGCGATCCATCGGCGCCGCGCGCGTGGATGTCGGTCAGGCGCGAGCGCATTGACTCCGAGAGCGTAAATGCGGTGTCCTTCATACCGAGAGGCGCAAAAATGCGTTCCTGAAACACCTCGCCGAGTCGCTTCCCGCGAACCGCTTCAACAATCTGGCCGACCCAATCCATATTAGAGCCATATTCCCAGCGCTCGCCCGGATCGAACAGCAGCGGCGTCATCAGCGCCGCTTTCGACGCCGTGATAACGCTGGGCTGCCCATGTTCCTGCGCGAGACGGTTATAGCTTTCGTTGAAGAAATCATAACCGAAGCCGGCGGTGTGCAGCATCAGCATGCGTGTCGTGATATCGCGTTTTGGCGCGCGCAATTTGGGCTTGCCGGCGCTGTCGAAGCCGTCAAGCACCTGCAATTTGCCGATGTCGGGCGCATAATTTTTTGCAGGCGCATCGAGATCGAGTTTTCCTTCTTCGACCGCCTGGAGCGCCGCTGTGCCGGTGATCGCCTTGGTGGTGGAGAAGATCGCGAAAACGCTATCGGTCGTCATGTCGGCGCCGCCCATCGCGCGCTTGCCCGCGGCCCCTTCGTAGAAGTTGCTGCGCCGGTCCGTCGCCATTGCCACGACACCGGGAACGCGCGGGCTGGAAGTGACCACGCGATTGAGAATGGAATCGGCTGTAGCCTTGAAACTGTCCATGTTTCCTCTCCTGCTGATACGACGCGCGGTGCCAGATTTCTCGGCCGAATTGATTCGGCATTGGTGGCCTGTCGGCGGGCGAACTGCGCGAGGGCAGAGGCTAGGCGGCATTCAGTCTACCGACAAGCCCCGCGGCGAAGGCCATGCGCTGGCTGAGGACCTGACATGTCTTGCGAATGAGCGGCGCAAACCGGGCGTTAGATACGCTCGCCTTCGCCCTGCCCTGCTGCGCGCCGGTCAAACAATGGAAACAGGAAGAATCCCGCGGCGAACCCGCCGACATGAGCGATCCAGGCGACAGGCCCGACTGCGAGGCCAAAACTCTCGGCCCCGGCGCCGAAAATGAAATTGGTGATGAGCCAGATCGCGATGAAAATTACCGCGCGGTGATCCCTCAGCAGTTCGATGACGCTAGGCGCAAGCACATTGAAATGCGGCGGTGAAGCGGAGCGCGAATAGCCGCCCGGCGCGCCCAGCGGCGCTCCAGGTTGAAAAATGAAACGCGCGGCGGCCGCCATCAAGCCGGAATCGGCGGCGGAGGCTCCGATCAGTGGCGTAAAGTCTATCGGGTTGATCGCGTAATGCGCGACCGCGCCAGCTATCGCCGTAACGCAGAACAGCGCCAGGAAGCGGGCCGCGCCGATCCGGCGCGCCACCGGCGGACCAAACGCGACAATCCAGATCGCGTTAAGGCCCACATGCGTCCACGACCCGTGCAGGCCGGCGTAGGTCAGTATGGTCCATAGCTTGGCTCCGCCTTGCCAGAGCTGGTAGTGGCGCACGATCTCCGCCTGATGCAATGCGGCTGGATCGGTGTTGGCGCGCGACAGCAAGTCCGCAAGCCGATCTGGCGCAAAGGCGAGAGTCGCGCGGCCGGGAATGAAACCAAATTCGACAATGATGGACTCGGCGCTCGCCGGATTGATCCATTCAAGTCCCGCGTGAATCGCCAGCAAGGCGGCGACCAGAACGATAACCACCAAGGGAAGATTGAATATCGGTTCGCGCTTTTGGGCGCCGCCGGTCTGGAAATGGTCGGGAGTCGTCATGGCGGCAAAAGGTTTCCGGCGAGCGGCCGCCCGGATACCATATCGACGGAGATAGGCGAAACGCCGGCGACTACCTGTGTGCCTATAGGGCCTGAAAGCAAGCGAGGGAGAACCCCTGGCAAGGGTCCTCCCTGAACTTGTCCTTCGGCGCCTCAAGTCCGCGACGGGAGCACGTCGCCAACCGCTGGCATCTGGTCTTGCGCCTCAAGCGGGGGAGCAACCCGCGAAACACCGGACCTTGCGGAACTTGTCGCATCGCCGGAGCAAGCGGAGCGATTTCGTTGCCTTTTCAGTAACGACAATATGCCGCAAACCAATCGGCGCCGCAATCCGATCCTTAGTTCATTGTTAACGACGCTTCCGAGTGCGGTTAACTGGCACAACCCCTGCGTCAAGCGAACCGGGGCGCTTGGATCAATCGCTTGCCGCACAAGCGATCCGAGCGAAGCGTAACGTTTTGACGCACAGGGGAATTTCGTGAAACTCGCAGCCAGTCAGGAACTGTACGCATACTGGATAAAGCTGCGGGGCGCGCGAAGCGCTCCCGAGCGCAACGAAGTCGATCCAGGCGCGATCCGCGGCATTCTGGCTGACACGTTTATTCTTGCGGTCGATGGGCCACTCGGCTTTCCCATGCGCATAGCCGGCAGCCGCACCAGCGGTCTTTTTCAGCGCGAACTGCGCGGCGCGCCGTTTCTCGACCTTTGGCGGAGGCAGGACAGGCAGGAAGTAAGAGAGATTCTCGCCAGCGTCAGCGACGATTGTGCGCCCATGCTGGCTGGAATATCCGCAAAATCGCACGGGATGGCGGATCTGGAGCTCGAACTCCTGCTTCTGCCGCTCCGCCATCACGGCGCCACTCACTCACGCATTCTTGGTTGCTGCACGCCAAAGTCAAACCCCCAATGGCTTGGCCTTCTGCCGGTCGCTGGGTTCGCGCTGGTATCGTTGCGCGTGCTCACTAGCGCTAATGCCGCAACGTCATCGCCTCGGCCGGACGATGCCCTGCCTGCCCCGGAATCCGCAGGATTCGGCAAGATGGCGGATTTGGACCGACGCAAGCATTTGTACCTCGTCGCCAGCAATGACGGACCGCGTTAGGTCGGGAAAAACAAGCCGCCAGTAAGCCGCCGTTAACCGCTTTGCTAATACATTCGCCCGATCAGGACTATCTCAAGCGGAAGCAAATTCCCCCAGGAGCAGTCGAAATTGAGCGCTGCAGCCATGCCGATCGTCGACCTTCGCTTGCAAGAGCGGCGTCGGCATCAGCGCGTCAAAATAGCCTTGCCGGGGCGTTTCATGCGCGAGGACCGCGATGAATTTCCCTGTGTGACGGTCGACCTTTCTCCCGGCGGCGTCGCGCTAACAACCCAAGGCCTGGTGCAGGTTGGCGAAAGAATTGTCGCATATCTCGCCCAGGTCGGCCGTCTTGAGGGACGCGTTGCGCGCGAACTCGCCGACGGCTTCGCTTTCCAGATGAAGTTGCCGACCAGCAAGCGGGAAAAACTGGCGGACCAATTGACCTGGCTGGCCAATCGGCAGGCTTTGGGCATGCCCGAGGATCGCCGCCACGAACGCATGGAGCCGCGCCATACGGGCACGACGCTCAAGCTCTGGAATGGACGCGAGCGCATCGCGAAGATCGTCGACGTTTCCACCTCGGGCGCGGCGATCCTCGTTGATGTCTCTCCGCCGATCGGCACGCCGGTGCTCGTCGGCGCGACTGCCGCGCATGTCGTGCGCCACTTCAACGGCGGCATCGCGGTCGAATTCGCGCGATTCATCCCGGCCGAGTCATTCGACGCTTTCGTAATTCTTTGACGGCAGGCGCAGCGCGCGGCGCACGTGGGCAAAGATCCCATGCTCCGCAATATATGCGCTGTAGGCGCGGTAGACTGGATCGTGACGAAGCGTTCGCTCTTCGCAACGCGCCCGTGCGAAATAGATCGCGCTGACGCCAGCCAGCATCGCGGCGCCGCGCAACGCGCTGGCGAACGAACCGCCCAAGAAGTAAGGCGTCGAATAAAGCCACCAGCCGATGTTCTTGGCGAGGTAGGCGGGATGCTTGGTGTAGCGGTAGGGGCCAGAAGTTATGATGGCCCGTCGCGTCAGGTTCGAAAACAGCGGGCCGAACGCGATCGTCGCTGAGAGATAGATTGCATTGAAGGCCAGTATGGCGGCGATCCACGGCGCGTGCGCAAATGAGTCGGTCGGAATGCCGCTGCCTTGTTCAGACGAGCGATAGGCGAGGAAGGCGCGCTCGACCGCGGGAAAGAACGGCTCGTAACATATGAGGCAGACCACCCAGCCCTGCAGCGTTGGCTCTGCCTCGCGCACGTCCCAGTTGAACAGCCGAAGCGTTGCGAGATAGCCCATCCCGGATAGCGCGACATCTCCGGCAAAGAGCAGCCGATTGAACCATTCGAAGTCGCCCATCGACTGAAACGGCTGGAAAGGCGCGGCGACCTCACGAAAAAACGCGATGTCGGAGGCGCAGTAGAGCAACATCAGCGGGAAGAAGAAAAGTTTGACGATCTGTGTTCGCAAAAAATTGTTGAGCGCGTTTCGATCGGAAGGACGCCCTAGCGCCAGAGCGCCTAGCGCGTACAGACCATCCAGCGGTTCGCGCAGCAATGCATCGGCAAATACGACATAGACGAGCGCCGCAATCGCAACGGCCGGCGCCCATAGTGGCGCTGCTTCCGCGAGCGCGGCGAACTCATCGCGATGAAAGAACGGAAAGATCGCCACGGCGCCGCCGATCAGGACAGACGCGACGATCGTTCCAACGATCTTGACGAGGACGCGCTCGCGCTCGAAACGCCATCCGCGCTCGCGCCAGCTGCGAGCGAGCACCGCGGTTCCGTCGAACATTATGGCGGGAGACAGACCCGCCAGCATAACCGCCAGCGCCGCAATCGCCGGATCAACTTCCGATCGGACGGCCAGATAGAGGCCAAGCGCGACCACTGCAGCGCCGAGAAGGCAGACAACCCACCCGATGGCGGACGCCGGCGGGGACGCGGCGGCGCCGTGTTCCACCGTCAGGCTCACTCAGGCTGCGATCCGCGTGGCCAGGTACTCGTCGAGCAACATCATTTTCACGTCGATCAGATCGTAGTCGACCATATAATAGCCGCCGTGCGAAACCATGACCGCCTCGGGGCGGCTGGCGAGCAGTTCCTGCGCGATGACGCCGACAAACATCGGCCCGCCCCAGACATAGCGGAACGCGTAGATCGTCAGGCCGCTTGGTGAGACGCCGACAACGCGAATGTCGCGCTTCAGGCGACGATCGGAATTCCAGCCGCCGCTGGATGAGCCGCCGCTGGATGAGCTGCTGCCAGAGGATCCGCCGCTGGAGGATCCACCACTGCTGGAGGATCCGCCGCTGCTGGAAGAGCCACCCCTGTATGAGCTCGTAGATCCTCCGGCAATATTGTAGCGAGCGACTGGGCTCGGGGCGGGCGTGTAAACAGGATCCGGAATGGCGACCACCCGCGGCACAGGCTGCGTCGATTGGCAAGCCGACACGCTCGCCAGTGCGCCGACCGCGACGGCGCCAAGCAAGATCGAACGGCTGATACTATTCGGGGTCACCTTTGTACTCCCTCTATTGGCCGCATCAGAACAGATCATAGCGAGGCTTGCCCCGCCGCCACAGTTGTCCCGACAGTGCGATGAGCCGATCGTCCGGCTTGCTGGCTTTCACCTTGCCCGCTTCCGCGCCCAGCTTCGTTTCGAGGTCGCTCAGCGCACGCGCCTTATCCGCGGCGGGCAACGCGGCGAGTTGATGCGCCGCCTGGTTGGCGGGATCGGCGTTACCGCGATCGACGTTGAGCGAGCAGGCCAGAGCCAGCCACGTTGCCGTCTCAACCGCATCGCGCGGCTTGCCCTTCTCATCGCGAAACAGATTGGCGCGATCAAGCGCGCCCCAGTAGTCGCCGCGCTGTCCCGCCGTCTCGAGCCATTTCGCCGCCGCGGCGCTGTCCGCCGTCACGCCGACGCCATCGCGATACATACGCCCGAGATTGGTCGGCGCGAATGGATGGCCGCCGTCCGCGGCCTTGGTGAAATAGTCGAGCGCGCGCGCCGGGTCGGCGGGCCGGCCCGTACCGCGAAGGTACACGAGGCCAAGATTGTTGAAGGAGTAGATATCCCCGCGCGCGGCGCCGGCTTCGTAGTAGCGAACGCCGCGCTCGACATCTGCGGCGATGTTGCGGCCGGCGGTGAAAATGAAGCCAAGCTCGTTCATTGCGAACGTGTGCCCCAGTTCCGCCGAGCGGATCATCAGCGCCAGGCCTTGAGACGTTTGCTTGGCGACGCCCTGACCGTAGAACAGCGCCTTGCCATGCGCGTAGAGGCAATAGGCGTCGCCGCCCTTGGCGCAGGTTGCAAAATAGCCATCCGCTTTGGCAAGATTGGGTGCGCCGAATACGCCAAGCTGTTCGAGCGCGCCGAGCTCTTGGATCGCCCGCATGTGCTTATGCGCCGCAGCGGCGGTGAACGACGCTCGCGCCGCGTCCGCCTGCCCTGACGCCATCTGCGCGCGGCCGAGCTGATACTGGAATCGCGCGACGCCGGGAAAGCGATCGATCGCACGTGTGCATGCATCCAAGGCTTTGGCCGCGTCAATTTCATTGGGCAGCTTGCCGGCTGTTACGCCCTGCAGATCAAGCGGACTTGCCGCTTCGTTGTCGCATGCATCGAGCGCTGGAGCGATGGTCAGCGCGGCGGTCTGGTCGGGCGCGCCCACCAGGGTCAACACCGCCTTCTCGGCGCGCCCTTCCGAGCCGACCTTCGGTTCGAAGGAAAGCTTGGGCGCGTCAACCAGTGCGAAGCGCGAACCCGGCGTCAGCACGCGATCGCCGATCCGCAACGCTCCGATCTGCGGGGCGCTGGCGAGTTCGGCCTGCAGGTTTGCATCGAATTGCGGATCGAGCGGCCCCGCGATGCCCGCCACCACCGCGCCGACGCCGATCGTCGGCTTTGCGCTGGCGCTGTCGAGCGTCTTCAAATAGGCGCCAGCGGCGTCAAGATTTTTGTCGCGCGCCTTCTGCAACGGCGGCGTTGCCGCGGCGCTGCCCGCGTCCGCGCCGACGGCGATGGCGACCATGCCGCGGGTCGTCTGACGCCACGGATCGGAGACGCTGTAGCCCATCAAACCGATCGCGCCGCGCGGCGCGCCGGCCGGATCAAACGACAGCCTATCGAGATCGGCTACGGTCAGTGTGCGCGCGCTATCGAGCGGCTTGCCATCGAGCAGCAGCCGCCCCTGCTCGGGCAGATGCTCGATACGCACGACGAGTTCCGAATTGGTTTGCGCAAGCGGCGGCGGCAGATGGAGCGGCGTCGTCGCATCCTCGGGCACATCGATGCGCAGCATCGGCGGCACGCTGGGCGCCGCAGGTGCGCGCACGAGGTAGATATTATCGATCAGGGAGGAGTTTTCCCAAGGGATCTGCTTGCCATCCGTCGCTTCGATGACATCACGGCGCACCTGCGTCAGGGCTTCACGGATTTCTTGATTGGGAATCGGAACGCGCCGGACAAACGCAGTCGTGTATGGGCTGAGGCCGCCTGAACCATCATAGGCGACCTTTCCGGGTGTCGTCGAATAGGCGATGAGACTGCCGAGCGAGTAGGTGGCCTTTGCCAGCCCCTGATCCGTCTCGACTGTGGCAAGCTTGTCGGCAATCCAGAACTTCTGCGCGCGAAATGGATTGGTGCGGCAAGCATCGAGAAAGATGAGCTGGGCGCTGGTGTGGGCGTTCAGATATTGAAAGACGTCGTCGATATTCAGCGTCTGCAACTCGATGTCGTAGGCGGTCGAAAGCTTCGCGTCGACCGGCACGACATAGTTGACGCCGGCGACCTGTACGCCATGGCCGGAATAGTAAACCAGCGCGATCTCGGCTCCGTCCGCGCCGCGATAGTAGCGCTTGATCAGTTCCTCGAACTCAAGGCGCTTCAGATTGGCGCCGTAATAGACCTCGAAGCCGGCCTTGGTCAGCGCGTCGCTGACGGCGCGCGAATCGTTGATTGTATTGTCGAGCTTTGGCAGCGTCTCGTAGGCCGCATTGCCGACCACCAGCGCGACGCGCCGACCAGCGCTGGAGGCGGGCTGCGCCGCCGCAACGATGGTCAACACGCAAAACAGCGCCGCGCAAAAACGCATGATCGCCGGCGCCAATCCTTGAGCCGAACGGCCCGAGTTCGCGAGCTCGTTTTTCATGGCCCGAGATCCGTCGCCGAATGGAGCTGAGAAATACATCCTGAGCTGTCTCTTGTCGACGTTGGCCCTGCTTGCGCGCCCCGTCCGATTTGCATGCTACCCGAAATTCGACAATTCGTCTTGCCATTGGCTTACGGGATGCTCCGATTGACCCATAGCCAACCCTGTGCCGAAAGTGCGTAATGCCTTTCCGTCGCAGGAGATTCGATGACCAGTTCGATCGCCGACCGCCGCTTGAGACCCGATCTGGCCGCCGCTCACCTGCTTGGACAGGTCAAGGCGGCGCGCTTTGTCACGGGTGAGCGGAGGGGCGTCACCGCCCCGATTGCGTCGCTGCGCCGCTCGTCGACGCCTGATGGGGCGAACGAGACGGAAGCGCTTTACGGGGAGGCAGCCGTCATCTTTGAGGAGAAGGACGGCTGGGCCTGGGGCCAGCTCGAACGCGACTCCTACGTCGGCTATATCGAGACGGAGGCGCTGGGCGCCCCGGTCGCCGCGACGCACCGGGTTAGCGTCCCGCGCTCGTTCGGATTTCCGGGCGCCAGCATCAAGCTGCGGCCGACGCTCGCACTGCCGTTCGATGCGCGCGTCGCCATAGCGTCGCACACGGGCGATTTCGCTGTAACCGCCGACGGACTGCATTTCTGGGCGCGTCATCTGACGCCGCTCGGCCAATGGGAAAGCGATTTCGTCGCCGTGGCCGAACGGTTCATCGGCGCGCCCTACTTATGGGGCGGGCGCACTCCGCTCGGCGTCGATTGCTCGGGTCTCGTGCAGACCGCACTTGCGGCTGCCGGCCTGAAAGCGCCGCGGGACAGCGATCAGCAAGAGGCCGCGCTCGGCGCTCCGGTCGCCTTCGACGCATCCCTCGACGGTCTGCGGCGAGGCGATCTGGTTTTCTGGAAGGGACACGTCGGCATCATGCGCGACGCGCAGACCCTGCTACATGCCAGTGGTTGGCATATGCTAACGGTGAGTGAGCCGTTGCGCGAGGCTCGTGAGCGGATAATCGAAACAGCCCGCGAACCGATCACGTCGGTCCGCAGGCTCGAATTTTAGCACGCTGTCCGATCACGCAGACTCGTCATGGCGAGCAAAGCGACGCCATCCAGACTAAGCCACCGCCGCGACCCTTGATGGCTAAGATAATTGGAGGTCACAATGACTGTGAGAACTGACGACTATGACGAGATCGTCCGAGTTATGCAGCTCTACGTCGACGGTTTCAACGACAATGACGTCAGTAAGTTTCGAGAGGCTTTTCACGAAGATGCGTGGATATTCTATATCGACTTGGACGGCGCCCTTCATAAGAGCCTAATCTCCGAGAATTTTGATGAGTGGGCCGCGCCGCCGAGTTGGGGCATCGTGGGGCGAGTCATCTCGGTGACGCAAGTCGGAGACGCCGCTGCGGTCCAGCTCAGTTGGGATCACGCGTCGGACAAGTCCTACGGGTACATTGACTTCCACAATCTGCTCCGGATTAATGGGGTCTGGAAGATCACGAACAAGACCGCCACCCACAGCGGCAGATAAGTCCCTCGTGTGCTTCGGCGTGCAATTTCGAGGTCGACCGGCGAAAGAATCGACCCCCAATCCGGGCTTTCGAAATTTAAGACTGGGATCGCTTCGCTTAGCTCGCGATGACGGCTGCGGGGTCGAAAAATTACTTCTTGGCGCCCAGCGAAAGGCCGGCAAAGCGCGTGTTGAAGCGCGACAAACGACCGCCGCGATCGAGCAATTGCTGCGATCCGCCAGTCCAGGCCGGATGGGTGTTCGGATCAATGTCGAGGTTGAGCGTCGCGCCATCGGCGCCGTAGGTTGAACGCGTCATGAATTCGACGCCGTTCGTCATCACGACCTTGATCATGTGATAATTGGGATGGATATCGGCTTTCACTGGACTTCACCTGTAAGATCAAAGCGCCTAAACCAGAAAAGAGCCCTTCCGGCCACCGGCGGCTCCACTATTGGCGCCTCCTATAGTCGAGGCGGGCGCGGGACACAAGCGCAGCGTCCGTGTGCTAAAGCTTGATTCTCGCGAAATCGGTCAGTCAGGCGGCAGCCGCGCGCCCGGAATCATTTGTCAGCAATGAGCATCACGGATCAGAACGCGCCAAAATCCCCCGCCCGCGCCTCCCTCTCCGCGTTGCGCCCGCTGCTCCCCTATGCCCTGATTTACCGCGGCCGTATCGCGCTCGCCGTGCTGGCGCTGACGGTCGCCTCGGCGGCCACGCTGGCCGTGCCGATTGCGGTGCGCAAGATGATCGACTTCGGCTTTGCCGACTCGCAGTCGGGTCTCCTGCACGTGTATTTCGGCGCGATGATCGTCGTCGTGGGGATTCTCGCGCTGGCTTCGGGCTCGCGCTACTACCTTGTCACGACGCTGGGCGAGCAGGTCGTCGCCGACCTGCGCGCCGAATTGTTCTCCCATCTTACGCGGCTCGATCCGAGTTTTTTTGACGCCGAGAAGACCGGCGATATCGTCTCCCGCCTGTCAGCCGACACAACGCAGCTCAAGGCGGCGTTCGGTTCGTCCGCCTCGATCGCGCTGCGCAATCTTTTCATGTTCATCGGCGCCGCGGCGATGATGGTCGTCTCCAGCCCGAAACTCTCCGCCTACGTGCTCGCCGCGATACCCGTCATCGTTCTGCCGCTGTATGCCGCGGGGCGCGCGGTGCGCGAGCGTTCGCGGATCGCTCAGGACACGCTAGCTGAGGCGACGGCTTTTGCCGCGGAGAGCCTTTCCTCGATTCGCGTCATGCAGGCGTTTCTCGCCGAGACTCTGAGTGCGGCGCGGTTTCGTGCGGCGGCGCTGAGCGCCTACGAGGCTGCGCGCGCCACCGCGCAGTCGCGCGCCATCGTCACGGTGGCGGCGTTGTTTCTGTCGTTCGCCAGCGTCGTCGTCGTGTTGTGGCTCGGCGCGCAGGATGTGATCGCCGGACGCATGACTGGCGGGCTGCTGTCGCAATTCCTGCTGTTCGCGGTATTCGCCGCGGGGGCGCTTGGAGAGCTGTCGCAGGTATGGAGCGAGGTTTCGCAAGCGGCGGGCGCCGCCGGACGCATCGCGGAACTGCTGGCGGTGCGTCCCATCATTCGGGCGCCGGCAAATCCCCTCCCCTTAGCCAGCCCACCGCGCGGCGAGGTCGCGTTCACCCAAGTCAGCTTCGCCTATCCGGGCCGCGCCGACGGACCCGTGCTGAAGGACTTGAGTTTTCGCGTGACACCCGGCGAAATGGTCGCCATCGTTGGCCCATCCGGAGCGGGCAAATCGACGATCTTTCAATTGCTGCTGCGTTTCTTCGATCCCTCAAGCGGCGTGGTGACGCTGGACGGAGTCGATATCGCCAAGGTGGACCCCGCCGCCCTGCGTGGACGCCTGGCGCTGGTCCCGCAGGACGCAGTGATTTTCGGAGCGAGCATCGCCGACAACATCGCCTATGGCGCGCCGGGCGCGAGCCGCGGTGAGGTGCGCGCCGCCGCGACCAGAGCTGCCGCCGACGCGTTCATCATGGCGACGCCGCATGGCTACGACACTTTGGTTGGCGAGCGCGGCGTCACGCTTTCGGGCGGCGAGCGCCAGCGCCTCGCCATCGCCAGGGCAATCCTCAAGGATGCGCCAGTGCTGCTGCTGGACGAGGCCACGTCCGCGCTCGACGCCGCCAATGAGACGCTGGTGCAGGGCGCGCTCGATGCGCTTATGCAGGGTCGCACGACCCTGGTCATTGCCCACCGCCTCGCCACCATCGTCAACGCGGACCGGATCCTGGTGATGGACGCCGGCCGCATCGTCGAGGAAGGCACACACGCCGCGCTGCTCGCCCAGGACGGCCTCTATGCAAGCCTCGCGCGACTGCAGTTCGAGACCGGCGCCGCCGCGCTGAGCAATGAAGCGACGCCAGCCGAGTAGATTCGCTTAACCGCGTATCAGACCGCCGCCTTTTCGCTCATCGCGTCGGCGATGGCATCCAGCGCCGCCTGAGCGTTAGCGCCGTCTGGACCGCCGGCCTGCGCCAGGTCCGGGCGTCCGCCGCCGCCTTTGCCGCCAAGCGCCACCGATGCCGCTCGCACGAGATCGACGGCGTTGAAGCGCGGGAGAAGATCGCTCGTCACGCCGACGACGACGCTCGCCTTGCCGTCCGGCGCGACGCCGACGATCGCCGCGACGCCGGAACCCAGCGAGGTTTTCGCTTCGTCGACGAGCGACTTGAGATCTTTCATGTCGACGCCTTCGATGCTGCGCGCCAGCAGCCGCACGCCAGCGATCGTGCGCACCGGATCGGCAGCGTTCGCGCCGCCGCCCATCGCGAGCTTCTTGCGCGCGTCGGCGAGTTCGCGCTCCAGCCGGCGCCGCTCCTCGACCAGCGCGGCGATGCGCTCTCCCACTTCGGCCTGGGGGGCGCGCAAAGTTTCGGCGATCGCGGTGAGCGCTGCCGCATCCTCGTTGAGGCGCTTGCGCGCGTCATCGCGGGTGCGCGCCTCGATGCGGCGCACGCCGGCCGCCACGGCGCTCTCGCCGATGACGGAGATGAGGCCGATGTCGCCGGTGCGCGAAACGTGCGTGCCCCCGCATAGCTCGATCGAATAGGGCCGGCTTGAATTATCGCCGCCGTCGATCACGCCCATAGACACGACTCGAACTTCGTCGCCGTATTTCTCGCCAAACAGGGCGCGGGCGCCGGAAGCGCGCGCATCGTCGACCCCCATCAGGCGCGTGATGACCGGTTCGTTCTGCAGCACGATCCCATTGGCAATGTCTTCGACCTCGGCGAGTTCCCTGGCGCTGATCGGCTTGGGATGGGCGATGTCGAAACGCAGCCGGTCCGGCGCGACGAGCGAGCCCTTTTGCGCGACATGATCGCCGAGCACCATGCGCAGCGCCTCGTGCAGCAGATGCGTCGCCGAATGATTGGCTCGGATCGCCAGTCGGCGCTGATGATCGACTTTCAGCTCCAGCGGCGCGCCGATCTTCAGTTCGCCTTCCTCGATGACGACGTCATGCACGAAGAGATCGCCGAGGCGCTTTCTGGTGTTGACGATGCTCGCGCGCACGCCCCCGCCCACCGCCGTGCCTGTGTCGCCAACCTGGCCGCCGGACTCGCCGTAGAAGGGCGTCTGGTTCAGCACCAGCGCGCCGCTTTCGCCTCTCGCGAGCGCCTGAACCTCGGCCCCGTCCTTGACGAACGCCAGGGCGACGCCCTCGGCTTTTTCGGTTTCGTAGCCGAGGAATTCGGTCGCGCCGGCACGCTCCTTGATCGCGTACCAGATCGTCTCAGTCGCCGCTTCGCCAGAGCCGGCCCAGGCCTTGCGCGCCTCGGCCCGTTGGCGCTCCATCGCGACAGCGAAAGCGTCGGTGTCGACGCTGAGGTCGCGCGCCCGCAGGGCGTCCTGGGTGAGATCGAGCGGGAAGCCGTAGGTGTCGTAAAGTTTGAACGCGACTTCGCCTGCCAGCTTGCCGCCGGCGGGAAGGTTCTTCGTCTCGTCTTCGAGCATGGCGAGACCGCGCGCCAGGGTCGCGCGAAACCGTGTCTCCTCCAGCTTCAGCGTCTCCGCGATCAATCCCTCGGCGCGGATCAGTTCGGGATAGGCCTGACCCATTTCGCGGGTCAGCGCGGGCACGAGCCGCCACATGAGCGGATCGCGCGCGCCCAGCAATTGCGCGTGGCGCATGGCGCGCCGCATGATGCGGCGCAAAACGTAGCCGCGCCCTTCGTTGGAAGGGAGTACGCCATCGGCGACGAGAAACGACGCAGCGCGCAGATGGTCGGCGATGACGCGATGCGAGACCTTGTGCGGCCCGTCCGCGTCGACCCCGGAGGCGTCCGCGCTGGCGCGGATCAGCGCGCGCATCATATCGGTTTCGTAATTGTCGTGTGTGCCCTGTAGCACCGCGGAAATGCGCTCAAGTCCCATCCCGGTGTCGATGGAGGGACGCGGCAGGCTGATGCGCTCGCCGCCCGGCAGCGTCTCGTATTGCATGAACACGAGGTTCCAGATTTCGATAAACCGGTCGCCGTCAGCGTCGGGCGAGCCGGGGGGGCCGCCGGGAATATGCTCGCCGTGATCGTAGAAGATCTCCGAGCACGGACCGCATGGCCCGGTGTCGCCCATTGCCCAGAAATTGTCGGAGGTCGGGATGCGAATGATCCGCGATTCGGGCAGGCCGGCGATCTTTTTCCACAGAGCCGCCGCATCGTCATCGTCGTGATAGACAGTGACGGTGAGCTTGTCCTTCGGCAGAGCGAATTCGCGCGTGATGAGGCTCCAGGCAAGCTCGATGGCGAGCGGCTTGAAATAGTCGCCGAACGAGAAATTGCCGAGCATTTCGAAGAATGTGTGATGACGCGCGGTGTAGCCGACGTTGTCGAGATCATTGTGCTTGCCGCCGGCGCGCACGCATTTTTGCGACGTCGTCGCGCGCTGGTAGGGGCGCTTCTCCACGCCGGTGAAGACGTTCTTGAACTGCACCATGCCGGCGTTGGTGAACATCAAGGTCGGATCGTTGCGCGGCACGAGCGAACTCGAGGCGACGACTTCATGGCCGTGCTTGGCAAAATAGCCGGTGAAAGCCGACCGTATTTCGTTAACGCCGCTCATACTGCCTCGCCCTGCCTGGAGCCGTCATTGCGAGCCGCGCGAGGCAATCCAGACTCGGGAATGAAATTCCGCTTAGTCTGGGTTGCTTCGCTGTCGCTCGCAATGACAGCTCCCGGTTCTGATATTTCTTGACAACACCTAAGGCAAGCGCGGGAAAAAGTGGAATCGGCTCATCGCCGACCAAAGCAAAACGCGCGGCCGCGCTGTCGCGCGACGTCAAAGAGATTGTCTGGCGAACGGGCGCTTCGAGGGGGACGTTCGCGCCCGCAACAAGCCTCAGGCGTCGGCGTCGGCTTCGGAAGGATCGACGTCATCGAGAATCCGCTCGGCGATCAGGCCGGAATTTTCCCTGATCGCCTTCTCGATTTTTGCCGCGACTTCCGGATTGGCTTTGAGGAAGGCCTTGGAGTTCTCGCGCCCCTGCCCGAGGCGCGTGCTGTCGAACGAAAACCACGCGCCCGACTTCTCGACGACCCCAGCCTTCACGCCGAGATCGACCAGTTCGCCATGTTTGGAAATGCCCTCGCCATACATGATGTCGAATTCCACTTGTTTGAACGGCGGCGCGACCTTGTTCTTGACCACTTTGACGCGAGTCTGATTGCCGACGACGGTTTCGCGGTCCTTGATCGCGCCGATGCGGCGGATATCGAGGCGCACCGAAGCATAGAATTTCAGCGCATTGCCGCCCGTCGTCGTCTCCGGCGATCCGTACATCACGCCAATCTTCATGCGGATCTGGTTGATGAAAATGACCATCGTATTAGAGCGCGAAATCGACGCGGTCAGCTTGCGCAGAGCCTGGCTCATGAGGCGAGCCTGCAATCCGGGCATCGAATCGCCCATTTCGCCCTCGATTTCGGCGCGCGGCGTCAGCGCCGCCACCGAATCGATCACCAGCACGTCGATGGCGCCCGAGCGCACCAGCGTGTCGGTGATCTCAAGCGCCTGTTCGCCGGTGTCGGGCTGGGAAATCAGCAAATCCTCGAGATTGACGCCGAGTTTGCGGGCATAGACCGGATCCAGCGCATGTTCGGCGTCGACAAAGGCGCAGACGCCGCCCTTCTTCTGCGCCTCGGCGATCACATGCAGCGTCAAGGTTGTCTTGCCAGACGATTCCGGCCCATAAATCTCGACGACGCGCCCGCGCGGCAGACCGCCGACTCCCAGCGCGATATCGAGGCCAAGCGATCCGGTCGGGATCGTCTCGATCTCTACCGCTTTCTGGTTTTTGCCCAGCCGCATGATCGAGCCCTTGCCGAACGCGCGTTCGATCTGGGATAGGGCGGCGTCGAGCGCCTTGGTCTTGTCCACGGAAGGCCCTTCTACAAGGCGGAGATTGGCGGTCGACATAAAGTTGCATCCTTCTGCACGGTCGGCGCCGAAACCGCAAGGCGGCTCCCCCTCGCCGGGTTGGACCGGGATAATTCAAAGGGAAATCAGTTTGTTGCTGCCCCCTTGGGTAGAATGTACATGGTTTGTTCCGAAGCGCAAGTTCTTTCTTCGTCCCAATTATGCACTTGACATAACGAGGCGAAAATGAGAACACAATCAGGACAGGCCGGCGTCCTTAACGATGATTTTGCGGACTTACCAAATTTATGTGAGGGTCGCGGTGAGGATCGATCCGGAAGCACAGCCATGGCGAGTTTTGTTAATCTCGATGCGATGATTCAGCGTGAAGATTTGGACGTGACTGATAATGATCCCGCTCAAGGCAAAATTGGAGGCGAATTAAAGCTCTCCGACCTCGAACAGACCAGTCCGACATTCAACATACTTAGGAAGCCAGATTTTCAGCGCGAAACCGCCAATTGGGGGCCCGAGAAGATCGCCGATATGGTGGAGAGCTTTCTAGACGGTGACTTAATTCCGTCCGTGATCGTATGGCGATCAAATAAGAGTGGAAAATTGTTTGTAATCGACGGCGCGCATAGACTCAGTGCGTTGATTTCCTGGATAAATGATGATTATGGAGATCAATCCTTATCCAACGAATTCTTTCACGGTATTATTGAAAATAGCCAGAAGAGGACGGCAAAAAAGACCAGAGACTTGATTGCCGCGAGGCTCGGATCGTATCAACATTTGAAGGGATATGTTATAAAGCCCGATGGCGCTCCGAACCAAGCTGCGCTTCTTCGTGCGAGGAATATAGGATCATTTAGCATAACCCTTCAAGACGTAAGGGGCGATGTGGCAAAGGCGGAAAGATCATTTCTTAAAATCAATCAAAGCGCTACCCCAATCGATCCAACGGAATTGATAATAATTCAAGCTAGAAGAAAGCCAAATGCAATAGCGGCTCGCGCTCTCGTCAGATCGGGCGTCGGGCACCCGTATTGGGGATCATTTGAAGCATACAAAGATAAAATCGCAAAACTTGCTCGCGACGTATACGACAATTTATTCAAGCCGATCTTGGAATACCCGATTAGAACTTTGTCATTGCCAGCAGCGGGGCAGGCTTTGACACCAGACAGTCTTGATCTCGTCTTTGCCCTTGTGAATTATGTTAATCAAGCGGAATCTCCCAAGAAAACTCCGGAAATATGGAGGGTTCCGTCTCCTGACGGGAAGAGTCAGGTCGATTTGCCGGATGACAATGATGGTGCTGCGACCTTTAAGTTCCTTACCAAGGTTAAGGAGGCGACAGCAGATGTATTTGGTAGCTCTGTTGGATCGCTGGCATTGCATCCCGGAGTCTATTGCTACGGCGCGACGGGCCGATTTCAGCCGACCGCGTTCTTCGCCGCTATTGCATTTGTCAGGGACTTAGACTTACATAAGAAGTTCGATACTTTCACGGCCGCGAGAGCTAAATTTGAAGCATTCATTATAGCCTATCGACACTTCATCAACCAAATCGTGGGTGAATATGGAAGTCAGCTTAGAGGACTTCCCGCACTACTCAAAATGTTCAAAATCATTCTGTCTGGCACGTTGGAGGACCTTAGTGACTCGGCTATAATCGAAAAGATTGTGTCAGACCCGGAATTGTCATTCATCCGTGAGATTTCTGAGGACGATAGAAAATATGGTCGCAACTTTTCTAGGGAAACAAGTAACGCTGTCTACCTGAAGAAGGCACTTGCCGCCGAATTGACGTGCGGGATATGCGGTGCGCGGATTCATGCAAAAACTATTACGTTGGATCATTCCGTGAGAAAGGCGGATGGGGGCGACGGGGCCCCGGATAACGCACAACTAGCGCATCCATATTGTAACCATGGATATAAGGAAAAGTTACATGCCAAAGGAGCCTGAGCTTAGCGAAGAAGAGATTACACTACGCATGAATGCTGGCCTGCGACGCGCGTTGAACACGCCTCCCAAACCGCTCAAGCAACTTATCGGCAAAGGAGAACGTGCGCAGCGCGAAAAAGCGGTCAGAAAATCTGTTCGATCAAAGCCAAAATCGCCCTGATCTTCGCGCGGTTGCGATTAAACCGCGCCATCCGGTTACGCAACACGAGGTTGACGGTAAGTCAGCCGCTTGCCTTCCGCGCCCTTGACCGCGCGGCGCGTGCGCTCAGTGTCGTCAACGCCAAGTCCGATGCGATTTGAATAGCGGAAATCGAACTCGCTCAAATACGCCTGCAAATGGTTTTCGCCGCAGTGCTGATAAACTCCGGTCATGCCGCGCTTGAAGATGCCAAAGAAGCCTTCAACCGTGTTCGTTGTCGTGTCGCCCCGCGCATACTCGCCAGAACCGTGATTGACGGCCTCATGCTCGGCAAACCGCTTGCCGATCGGCTTGTAGAACTGCGCTTCGTCCGTATTCAACGTGCTATCCAGAACGACATGTTTGCCGATGACCGTCTTTAGCGTCTGGACGGTCAAATCCTCGACCTTCACTGAGACAGCGCGACCGCCGCGCTCTACCATGGTCAAGACCTTGCGCTTGGTCGCGGTGCCGCGCTTGCCCATCCAGCCCTTGCCAGAAACGAAAGTCTGATCAGGCTTGCCAATGAATGTTTCGTCTATCTCGACGGTCTTGCCCTTGCCGCCCAACGGCTCAGGATCACGGTCCGCCATCGCCTCGCGAACGCGATGCGCCATGAACCAAGCCGTGCGGTAGGAGCCAAGGCCAAGCGAGCGCATAAGCTGATGGGCGGAAACGCCCTTCTTGCTGGACGCCATCAGGCGGAAGGCCAGCGCCCACTTGTTCAGCGGGACGTGGCTGGACTCCATGACGGAGCCAATCGTGACCGTGAACGGCTTTAGGCAAGCGTTGCACTGATACATGCCGGGGCGGTGCGACTTTCCCTTAACCAGCGTCGTTTCGCCCACTACGCCGCAATGCGGGCAGACAGGCTTGCCATCCGGCCAGCGGATCGACTCGAAATACGCGCGGGCCGCGTCCTCATTGTTGAAAATCGGGTTAGTGAGATCGAATGACATTGCCGGCTCCTATGCCCGAACAATGCCAGAACGAAAATATTATGTCAAGTGCATAATACCCTTCTTCGTTCTCTTTTTAACATTCCACCATCAAGTTGAGGCCCGCACCCCCCGATCTCAAAACCCGAACGCCGTCAGCCCGGGATGATCGAGCGGCCGGGGGCCGGGGGCGTCCCAGTGAAAGCGGCGCTCGGCCTCGCCGATCGCAAGATCGTTGATGCTGGCGTGGCGCGCGCGCATCAGGCCGTGGGCGTCGAACAGCCAGTTCTCGTTGCCATAGGATCGCCACCACCGGCCTGCCGCGTCATGCCATTCATAAGCGAAGCGCACCGCAATGCGGTCCTCGCCGAATGCCCAAAGTTCCTTGATCAGGCGATAGTCCAATTCCCCGGCCCATTTGCGCGTGAGGAATTCGACAATCGCGGGACGTCCGGAGAAAAACTCCACGCGATTGCGCCAGATCGATTCTTCGGTATAGGCGAGCGCGACGCGCTGGGGGTCGCGGCTGTTCCAGCCATCCTCCGCCGCGCGCACCTTTCGCGTCGCGGATTCGTGGGTGAACGGGGGAAGCGGGGGTCGATCGAGCGACATGACTGCAGCTTTCAAACGCAGCCTGAGACTATTCGGAAATTGACGGCGCACGCAAATCCGAGGGACCTATTTCCTGGCCGAACGGTCAAGGCAGCCCGCAACGCCCACATCGTGATCCGCCGGCAGGGCCAGCCGGACGCCTCCTTTGCGCTCAAGAAAGATTGACGCGCCGCCTCTCGACACGCGCGGCCGGCTGCGCAATGATCGCAGCGACTGCCCGCGCGGGAGGCGGAAATGGCGGATGCCCGGATCTCACGCAAGGTATTGCTCACGCTTGTTCTAACGCTGGCGGGGGGACCTGTGGCGCTGGCGGATGTCATCGACGGTGATTGGTGCCTTGAGGGCCGGCATTTCTCGATCAAGGGTCCGGCCATCGTGACGCCCGAGGGCGCAACAACCAACGGCGACTATACGCGCCACAGCTTCTCCTACGTGGTGCCCGCCCCTGCTCCGCAGGCCGGTTCGACGATCTTCATGCGGCTCGTCAACGAGACGACGTTGCAGCTCAAGCCCGGCGCCGACTCCGCCGTCGCCGTCCAGATCTGGCGGCGCTGCGACGTAACGAGTTGAAGGCATTCGCGGACCCGGCTTGACATAAGCCCGCATTTTCGCGCCCAAAGGGGTGAAGCGCGCGCGTCTGCGTGCGCCGAACGAGAGGACTCCCATGTCGCCCGGCTCGCTCGCCCTCGCCCTCGCCGCTGCCTTCACCGGAGCGGCGCTCTATATCAATCTCGTTGAGCAACCCGCCCGGATGGCGCTCGACGACAGCGCGCTGCTCAGCGAGTGGCGCCCGAGCGATCATCGCGGCGTCGCGTTGCTGGCGGCGCTAGCGCTGGTCGCCGCGCTGTGCGGATTCGCTATGTTTTTTGAGACCCATGATGTGATCTGGGCGATTGGGTCGGTGTTCATCATGCTGAGCTGGCCTTACACGTTTTTTGCCATCGTCCCGATGAACAACCGCATCCTGGCGCTTGCCGCCGGCGAGCAGGCCTCGGCGCGGGCGCTGGTTCAGACGTGGGGATTGCTGCAATATGGATTGACCGCGATTGGCGTCGTCGCCTGCGGGATATTCCTCAGGGCGCTCTGACCGCAACGCTATCCCGCGCCGCCGATTTGGCGCATAAGCGCGCCGCGGCGCTGCTCCGGCGCCGCACGAGGCGAACGGCACCGTGACTTTCTTTACCGACAATTCCTCCCTTTCGCGAGCGTTGAGCGAACGCGGCTACATCGACGCCACTCCGGTTCAGACCGCGGTCATCGCGCCCGACGCGAAAGATCGCGATCTTCTGGTTTCCGCCCAGACCGGGTCGGGCAAGACGATCGCCTATGGGCTTGCCATCGCGCAAACGGTTCTGGGCGCCGAGCCTGCTTTTGCCGAAGCGAGGGCGCCACTGGCGCTTGTCGTAGCCCCGACGCGCGAACTCGCGCTGCAGGTGGAGCGCGAACTTGTCTGGCTGTTTCACTACGCGAACGCTCGCATCGTCTCCTGCGTCGGCGGCATGGATGCCCAGCGCGAACGCCGCGCGCTGAGCGCAGGCGTGCATATCGTGGTGGGGACGCCCGGCCGTCTGCGCGATCACCTCGAGCGCGGCGGGCTCGATCTGTCGAAACTGCGCGCCATCGTCCTCGACGAGGCCGATGAAATGCTCGACCTGGGGTTTCGCGAGGATCTCGAATTCATTCTCGAAGCGACACCCGCCGATAAGCGCAGCCTGTTGTTTTCCGCCACGATGCCCAAGGCGATCGCGACGCTGGCGCGGCGCTACCAGCGCGACGCGTTACGCATCGAGGTCGAAGGCGGCCGGCGCGGCCATGCGGACATCGACTATCGCGCCATCCGGGTCGCGCATGGCGAGAGCGAACACGCGGTGGTCAATCTGTTGCGCCAGTTCGAGGCGCCGACGGCGCTGGTGTTTTGCAACACGCGCGAGGCGGTGCGCCATTTGCACGCGACCTTGCTGGAGCGCGGGTTCGCGGCGGTGTTGCTGTCGGGCGAACTCAGCCAGCATGAACGCAATCAGGCGATGCAAGCGCTGCGCAACGGGCGCGCGCGCGTCGGCATCGCGACCGACGTCGCGGCGCGCGGCATCGATCTGCCGGGCGTTGGCATCGTCATTCACGCCGATCTGCCCCACGATGTGGAAACGCTGCAACACCGCAGCGGGCGCACCGGCCGCGCCGGGCGCAAAGGCGTCAGCGCTTTGCTGGCTCTGCCAGCGAAAAGGCGCCGCGCCGAGCAACTCTTCGCCGCCGCCAACATCCAGCCGCAATGGAGCGGCCCGCCAACGGTCGAGGAAGTGCGCGCGCTCGACCGACAGCGGCTTCTCGACGGTCCATTGCTGAGCGAGGAGCCGAGCGAGGACGACATCGCGGCGGCGCGCCTGCTGCTCGCCAACGCCAGCGCAGAAAAAATCGCCGCCGCGCTGGCGCGAGTCTGGCGCAACGGGTTGCCCGGGCTCGAGGAAGTGCGCGACCCGGGCGACCCGTTGGGCGCGCGCGAACCACGCCGCCGTGACACTTCCGGCGTGGAGCGCGCCGAGCGAAGCGGCGACAGCAAACCGCAGCGCTCAAGCAAGCATGGCTTTGATCGCGCCGCCGGAGGGGTCTGGTTCAAGCTCGATATCGGTCGATCCAAGAATGCCGACCCCAAATGGCTGCTGCCGATGATTTGCCGCGCCGGCGATCTGACCAAGAGCGACATTGGCGCGATCCGCATTTTCGACAACGAGACGAAGTTCGAAGTGGCCTCTTCCGCCGCGGAGAAATTCGCCCGCGACATCCGCCGTCGTGCGCCGGAAAACATTCGCATCGAGCCGGCCGAAGGCGCGGGCGAGAAGGCCAATCCATACATCAAGGCGCCACGCAACAAGAACAGCCCACGCCCCGGCAAGGCCGAGCGCTTGCGGAAATAACGACGTTTGCGATGATGCGGCCTGTGCGGGAGAATTGCAGGTGAGTCGCAAACACAACGTCGACGTCCAGCGATGGCCAAGGCGATGACTCGGGAACCCGCCGAAATTCTCCGCGGCGCGGCGGGTGATCTGCTGGCTTGCCTGCGCTTCTTCACGCGGCTGCCACTTCCGCCGATGGGTTTTGAAACGAACGTCCATGACGCGCCGAACCTTGCCCGTATCGGCTGGATGGCGCCGTTTGCCGGCGCGATCGTCGGCGGATTCGGCGCGTTCGCGTTGATGCTGGCGCAAGCGCTCGCCCTCCCCCATTTCGTCGGAGCTGGATTAGCGGTCTGCGCGCTCGTCGCAATCACCGGCGCGTTGCATGAGGACGGCGTCGCGGACGTTGCCGACGGCTTTGCCGGCGGGAGAACGCGCGAGCGCAAACTTGAAATCATGCGCGACAGCCGCATTGGCGCCTTCGGCGGCGCGGCGCTTTGCCTGTCGCTGTTGCTACGAGTGAGCGCTCTGGCGGCGCTGCTCGACGAAAGTCTCGCCACGGCTTGTGCGGCCGCCATCGTCGCGGGGGCTGCTGGACGCGCCTTTGCCCTCGCGCCATTGGCGCTGCTCGAGCCCGCGCGGACTGACGGGCTCGGCGCTAGCGCCGGACGGCTTGAGAGCGGCGTTGCCCCGCAGGCCGGCGTGGGCGCCTTCTTCATTGCTGGCGTGGCGGGTGTTTTCGTTCTGGGGCTCGCCCAGGCGATCCTCGCTTGCGGGCTTGCCCTTGCCGCGGCTTTGATAATCACCACCCTCGCCCGTCGGCAGATCGGCGGGCAGACCGGCGATGTGGCGGGCGCCGCGGAGCAAGCAGCAGAAATCGCTTGCCTCATCGGCCTTCTCATCGGCCACGGCGCGCCCTAAATAGGCGCATGAGCCAAAATTCCCTCGTGGAGGCCGTCTCCACTCCCTGCATAAAGACCTGCGTGGTCGATCCGCGCTCGAACCTGTGCGTCGGTTGCGGCCGGACGACGGCTGAAATCGCCGTCTGGGGGGCCCTGAACGAGCCGGAGCGGCGCGCCATCATGGCGGGACTTGAGGCCCGGCTTGTCGCCGCAAGATCGCGCGAGGCGCGCAGCGGGCGCCAATCGCGCACGACCGTCCAGTTTCCCGACAATTGAGCAGCGCGATTTGACCATGCGCCTCATCGCGCCCCTCGCTCTTCTGGTTTTTGCCGGCATCGCCTTGGTCGGATCGCCGGCTGACGCGCCGATTTTCGGTCTCGATCATCATCGTTTCCTAGGGCTTGCATTTGGTTCCGCGCTGCTGCTTTGGCTGTTGTTGTCAGGCGCGAACCGGGCCGGAGCGGGCGGCGCCGCTCGGGCGGTCGCCAGCGCATTGACCTGGGCCGCGCTGATCGTCGGGCTGACCGGCCTCTATGCTTACCGCTACGAGTTCGCCGACATCGCCGACCGCGTCATCGGCGAACTCAATCCAGGTGAGCCGATCATCGGCCAGGGCGGCGAAATTATCGTCAACCGGCGGCTTGGCGGCGAGTTTATCGTGCCCGCCAGGGTCAATGACGTTGCCGCGCAATTTCTGTTCGACACCGGCGCTTCAAGCGTCGTCGTGCGCGCCGAGGATGCCCGGCGCATGGGCCTGAACATCACTGGCCTCGACTATGAAGTCAGCGTCTCCACCGCCAACGGCGGAGCGATGGCCGCGCCGGTCATATTGAGCAACTTCGCGGTCGGCCCGATCATCATTCACGACGTGCGCGCCCTGGTGGCGAGGCCGGGCGCGCTCAGTGAGAATCTGCTCGGCATGAGCTTCTTGGAGCGGCTCAAGAGTTACTCGGTGGAGCGCGGCAAGCTTGTGCTCAAGGCTCGATAATTATTGAATTTTACTCGATATTTAAACATTATTTTTAATGTTTTACATTATTTTCTGCCGTGCGGCTGGCGCCGTTATCCGGCGGAAAAAAGTCTCCCAAGCGATTGAAATGACGCGATAGTGTAGGAAAAGGGCGCCGCCGGCCAAATTTTGTCAGCCAGCCATCGCCACCGGCTCGCGAACAACTTGAGCGACCGCCTGGCGCAGCACTTCCAGCCCCGCGCCGCGCTTCGGGGCAAGCGTCGACAGCAACTGACGGAAGGCGCGCGCTCCCGGGCGTCCGGCAAAAAGTCCAAGCATGTGGCGCGTCATATCGTGCAGGCGCACGCCACGCTCCAGAGCGCGAGCGACATAGGGCACATAGTCCTGGACCACCGCGAAGGAATCCACCGCAGGCGCCGGCTCCCCAAACAGCAGCGGATCGACCTCCAGCAATATTTCCGGCGACTGATAAGCCGCCCGCCCAATCATCACGCCGTCGACGTGTTCAAGCTGTTGCCGGGCCGCCTGCAGATCGCCGATGCCGCCGTTGATCGCGATGGGGAGGTCCGGATGCTCCGCCTTCAGCGCGTGAACCAACGCATAGTCGAGCGGCGGGATTGTTCTGTTATCCTTAGGACTGAGGCCATCCAGCCAGGCCTTGCGGGCGTGGACGGTGACGCTCGCCGCGCCCCCCGCCTTGACCGCGCTCACCAGTGCGAACAGCGCCTCGCGCGGCGATTGGTCGTCGACGCCGATCCGGCACTTCATTGTCACCGGTATGGTCACGGCCGCCGCCATTGCGGCGATACACTCGCCGACCAGCGCCGGTTCGCGCATCAAACAGGCGCCGAAGCGACCGTTCTGAACCCGGTCCGACGGGCAGCCGCAATTGAGATTGATCTCGTCGTATCCGTAGTCCGCGCCGATGCGCGCCGCCTCGGCAAGCTGGGCGGGATTGGCGCCGCCCAGTTGCAGCGCCAGAGGATGCTCGAATGGATCGAATCCGAGCAAGCGCTCGCGCGGGCCGAACACGATCGCGTCCGCCGTCACCATTTCGGTATAGAGCCGAGCCCGCCGCGTGAGCAGCCGATGGAAATACCGGCAATGCCGGTCCGTCCAATCCATCATCGGCGCAATGGCAAACCTGATTTCCCGATCCGTCAACATTCCCTATCATCTCAATCCCACGCACTCGGATGCCCCCTAGCCGCTAGGCAAGGGAGCACGCTGATCCAGTCACGTGCTGACAATCAGGGCATCTGTCAATGCTTTGGGTCGCCAGGATACAGCCGACCTCGCTCGCGTGACGCTAAGCGGCCTCAGCTGTCGATTGCGGCGCTAGCGACTGCTTCTGCCTCGCTTTCAACCTGCGAATGATCGCTTCGGAAACGGGGAAGGAGCCGAGATAGACCGGCCGGCCGTACCGTTCAGTCACGCCGAGCACTTCGACCTCGCATCCGAGCTGCCTGTAGAGGCGCAGGACCGCCGACTCGAAATTGCCCAGAACCGTCTCGATACCCGCCTTGATCGCGGTTTCGCCGAGGGCGATGACAAGGAGGCTGGACGCAAAAAGCAGCTCCTCGCGAGCTCCCTTATTGTAATAGCTGCTGTCGAGACAGAATCTGGTGCACTCCCAAATGGTTGGGGAGCTGATGTTCGCCGCGGCCGGAACCGTGTCCGAAAAGAAATCGGCGAGCAAAGTGGGCCCGGTCGTTGGCAGCAGGCGCAGACTGCCTTTCACAGCTCCGGTCACATCATCAGCATAGATGAGATAGACGGGATTTTGGTCGTCAAACCTGTCGCGCTCCAGGCCATTCACGACCTGAACATCCCAGTTCAGGCGCTCGCCAAATATCCGGGCTCGAAGGCGAAACATCTCATCGAGCGCCTTCGCGTGTCGATGAGCATTATATTGTTCGACAGTAAGGATCACTGTTCGCCCCTCTCCTTGAGACCCGTGCGACAGCCGATTATCGGTCTCCTCCGCATCGAAGGCGCGTTACTGTCGAAGAAGGAGCGGCCCCAAACAAGGAGCCTAACCGCATATGGTTATCAATCGGTTTACAGAAATAATCGCTCTGTAAGGGCGTCGAGGCTAGAGCACGAGGAGGCCAAGCTTGACCGCTTTGCTGACCGCCTGGGCGGAGGTGACGCAATCGAGCTTGTAACGCGACGACTTGAGATAATCGCGCGCAGTATGCGAGGAGATGCTCAAAATTGCGGCAATCTCGCTAGCGCTCTTGCCGAGCGCGACCCATCGCAGGCACTCGATCTCTCTCGTGGTCAAATGAAGGTCGCTCTCCCCAAGCACTTCCGTGATGACTCTCCGATGAAGCCGGTTGGCGATCTGGATGATCGCTGGTTGCGTCGTACGGAGAAATTCCGCCCACTCCTCGGGTGTGCGCGAAAACGAGAGTGAGAACAGGCCCCGATGCCCATGCTTGCTGCGGACGGGAACCGAGTATCCATGCGGCCCGACGTTGTGCGCCATGGCGTCCTTGAGAAACGCCATCTCCGCGGCGGTCTTGATTTCCAGCTCTCTCCAATCAAACGGCAGAGTGCGTTGAAATCCCTCCCGGATCACCGGATCGACGTCGATATAGCCCATCTGCAGATAGCGCTTGATCCATGCGTCGGGATAGGTCAGCCGGATATACGGATCGACAGACGGGCTGGCTCCGAGTTTCGACGAGTGATAGACGAGGTGGCTCACACCGAGCAGATCGCGGAGCTTCGCGACGGTATCTTCCATCTCCGGCGTACTCTCGATGAGAGAGTACGCTTGCATCAATAGTTCGTCGCTGGATTCAGCGCTGTCTCCCATTGTGGCCGAACGTCCTATGTCTTTCGAAATCAACGAATTTTAGAGGCGTAATCCAAGAACCACAGCCATGTAATCTTAGCGCTCGAACCCCTTTCGACGCAAACTGGTCCAAGCACCCCGCTCGACGCTGGCGCTCGGTCGATTGCCCCGCCCCCCTAAATTTGGGGGTGGCGGCCGTTCTCGGGAAGACTAGCTTGTGACGATTGCGCTTCACTTACTGTGTGCGTCGAGAAATTTCGCTTCAGGGCAGGCTGCTGGATCGGCTCATAGAATCCTGTTCGGGACTCCTCGAATGCGAATAGAGCATTGGGGAACGTCAGTATGCTTATATTTGCGGCATTATGCTTCCTTATCGGTATTGCCTTGGGGTTGAGGTTCAAAGTCCTCGTCCTCGTCCCGGTGGCAATCGTCTTCCTCGCGATTGTCGCCGGGATATCTTCCACGCTCGGATATTCAAGCTCGGATGCGCTGATCGCTATTTGTGAGACGACCGCGACTCTTCAGCTTGGCTATCTGATCGGCGCCCAATTTGGGCTGCCTCTTCGCAGACCATTGGGCAAGAACTGGGCTACCGCGCCATCGCTCGGGAGCCAATGATCGCAGTCGGATGCGCGTCGATTCTAGCACCGCCGTTCACGCGCGGCGCAAATCCGAAGCGCACTCTGGAAAGAAACCTGCGCGTTCCTTCTGCCGCCATCTGCTCAGGAGCAGGACCGCGACGAAGGCGAGACCGACGGCGAGCCCGATCCACAAGCCAAGACCCGACAGCGGCGTCCTGAACGCCAGATAGATGCCGATCGGCGCGCCGACCACCCAATAACCAAAGAATGCGATCAGCATCGGCAGGCGCGCGTCGTGCACGCCTCTCAGCATCCCGGCGCCGACCGCCTGAGCGCCATCAAATATCTGAAACAGCGCGGCGATCTGCACGAATGACAGCGCGAACGCAACCACCTGCGCATTCGCGGGTGCGCTGACGTCGATAAATCCTGATAGCAGGAAACGCGGGATCAGCAGCATTGTCGCCGCGGACGTTCCCATGAACGCCAGCACCATCCAAAACGCTGTCCAACCGGCGCGGGAGACCTGGCCCGCATCCCTCGCGCCGTAGGCGTGGCCGACGCGCACTGTGGCGGCCTGGGAGACGCCGAGCGGCACCATGAAGGCCAGCGACGCGATTTGAAAAACCATTGCATGGGCTTCGAGCGCGGCTTTGCCGATCAGCCCCATCACCAGAACCGTCGAGGCGAAGATCGCAATCTCAACCGCAATCATCGCGCCGGTGGGCGCGCCGAGACGCCACAGTTGCGCAAAGCTCTCCCAATGAAGTCGCCATACGCCGCTAAAGAGGCGGTGGCGGCGTAACAGCGGATCAAAGAAGGAATAGGCGACCAGCAATCCCAGCATCGCAAGTTGTGACAGTGAAGTCGCGAGGCCCGACCCGAAAACACCCCAGGCGGGGAAGCCGAGCTTGCCGAAGATCAGGAGATAGTTGAGCGCGGCATTGATCGCCACGCCGACCAATCCCGCGATCAGCGTCGGCGCCGTACGACGAAGCGCTGCAAAGACCGAGCGCGCGGCGAAAAACAGGAAAGCTGGCGCGAGACACCATTGGTAGCCGTGCAGATAAGTCCCCGCTTGCGCGGCAAGACCGGGTTCCTCGCCAAATGCGACAAGAATATACTGGGCGTTCCACAAGATTGCCCACATCGGCAGGACGAGGATGACGACGCTGAGAAACGCTTGATGCGCCGCACGCCGTGGTCCAACCAGGTCGGTGGAATCGGCGCCAACCAGACTGGCGGCGATCGGCGAAGCCGCACTCACCAACCCGATGCCGAACAAGAATAGCGGCATGAAGAGATTGAAGCCGAGCGCCCCGGCGGCCAGCGCCTCGGGGGAAAGTCGGCCGAGCATCATGATGTCGGTGGTCGTCATCGCACTGCTGGCGAGGTTGGCGAGCACCAACGGCCAGCTAAGAGCGAAGGTGGCCGCCGCCTCGCGTGCGAACCAGCCGCGAACCGGGCTAGCCGGCGCCTCGCCGGCGGATAGGGGTTGAAACATCGGACGCTCCCCTGACCGCGGCGCGCACGCCGCAAGCCAGATTGAGCGCTCTGGTAGAACAAATTCGGCGCGCCGCCAAATACTGACGGCAAACGTTGACGCGCCGCGCCCGTCTTTCCGCAATCAACCTTCGTGCGTCAGAGACCGCCGCTTTCGTGGGCAATCGTGTCGGTGGCAACATCGCGAATCATCGCGAGCAGTTCACCCGGAACCGCCATCGGCGTGCACGCCCTGCCGCCGTCGATGAAGAATACGAGTCCGCCCGAATCGCCCGAGACCTGAGCCAATACGGCGTGGTCGCCGTAGGGAAGGCCAGGCGGTGTCGCCGGATTCATCGCGTAGATGCCACGCAGGAACTGCCACTGCTCGGCAGTCAGCTCGATCCACTTGCCGTTGCGCGCGGTTATGGCGTCTTTTGGCAGAGAGACGTCAACGCAACGAGTGGCCGAACTATCAGCCAGAGCAAACTGGGGCAGGAAAGTCAAAACGCCGACCAACGCAAAGCAAGCTTTGTTGACCATGAGGACCTCCTATTTCAGCCCTCCGCTCTATGGATCGCCAGCTCCCTTTATCGACCTCGATCGCTTGTCAAAATGCAGACCTGTCTCTCAGGCCGTCGAGGCCGCACGCAACGCTCCGATTTCTTCAAGCAAAAGCGGCGCCAGTCACCGTTTTGCCTTGCCTGGGCGCACTGCCCATCGAAGCAGGATGGCATACGGAGGTAATGATTCTCTTAAGCTGCCCACCGCTTACGGGACGCCCACTCGCCGATTTCGACCGTGACGTGCGTCATCCAGGCAATATTTCAATAAGCGGGCCGTCCGGCTTCGAAAAACAACAACGCCGGCTGCTCCAGAAGGGTCTTGATCTCTTGAACAAACGATGCCGCGTCCCAGCCATCGATGACACGGTGATCGAACGACGATGACAGGTTCATCATTTTTCGCGCGACGATCTGACCGCCAACAAGAGCGGGCCGCTCGTTGATGCGATTGACGCCAACGATTGCCACTTCCGGCGCGTTCAGAATCGGCGTCGATACGATGCCGCCCATAGCGCCAAGGCTTGAAATCGTGATCGTCGAGCCCGACAATTCCTCGCGCGTCGCTTTGCCATCGCGCGCCGCCGCAGCGAGACGCGCTATTTGGCCCGCGATCCGCCACAAATCCAACGTTTGCGCATTGCGCGCCACAGTCACAACGAGTCCTGACGGCGTTTGCGTGGCAAAGCCCATATGCACCGCCCTATAGCGCCGCAAGACACCGACGGCGCCGTCGAAATGGGCATTGCACTGCGGAAATTTTGCCACGGACATGACGATTGCGCGCGTCAGGAAAGGTAGCAATGTCAGCTTTGGCCGCGAATCGCCAAAACGCGCATTCAAGTCGCGGCGCAGAGTCTCCAGCGCGGTGACATCGAGCTCCTCGACGTAGGTAATCTGCGGAATGCTCACCGCCTCTTGCATGCGCTCGGCGATTTTGCGGCGCAGTCCGATGATGCGGACCTCTTCGACATCGTCAAACAAGACACCCTGCCCCTCAAGAGCTCGCGTTGCGGAACCATTCGAAAGCGCATCGATATCCTCGACCAGAACGCGCCCGTCGGGGCCGCTTCCGTGCAGCGTCTCCAGCGACACGCCGCGCTCTCCCGCCAGCCGGCGCGCGACGGGCGAGGCCAGCGGTTTCATCGCGAGCTGTGAAGACTGAGCCGCGGACAGTTGCGCCTTTATTGCGCTGGCGATCGAATCCAGCGCTGTTTGCGTCGCGGCCGCCTCATCGTGCTTTTCGGCGACGGCCGACCGTTCGCCGACATCGAACACGACGAGATCGGACCCAACCGCCATCGACTCGCCGGGTTGCCCCCGCAGTTCAAGAATCGTTCCGTGCACCGGAGAGGTCACCTCGACCGTCGCCTTGTCCGTCATCAGATCGACGATCGGCTGATCCTCGCGCACGATATCGCCCTGTTTGACGCGCCAGGCGACGATCTCGGCCTGCGTCGTGCCTTCGCCAAGATCGGGGGTTCTAAAAATATGTTTCATGGCCGTGCGTCCCGCACGCGCAGCAGAGCTTGCGCGACTCGCTTAGGCCCAGGAAAATAGTCCCATTCGAAGGCATAGGGATACGGGGTGTCCCAGCCAGTGACCCGCTCGATCGGCGCTTGAAGCATGTAGAAACAATGCTCCTGCACCAGCGCCGCAAGTTCGGCGCCGAAGCCTCCCGTGCGCGTCGCTTCATGCAGGATGACGCAGCGACCGGTTTTGTTGACTGACGCGACGATCGTGTCGAGATCGACCGGCACGAGCGTACGGAGATCGATGACTTCGGCATCAACGCCGGCATCTTTCGCTGCGCCGATTGCGACATGCACCATCGTGCCATAGGCAAGCACGGTAATCGCCCTGCCCGCTCTGGCGATTGCCGCCTTGCCGAGCGGAACAATGTAGTGATCATCGGGGACCTCCGCCTGCGGATGCCCTGCCCAGGACGTCGCGGCGCGCTCGTGATGGCCGTCGAAAGGTCCGGCATAGAGCCGCTTGGGCTCGAGAAAGATCACCGGATCATCGTCTTCGATCGCGGCGATCAGCAGGCCTTTGGCATCGTAGGGGTTGGAGGGGACCACGGTCTTCAGACCGCAGACATGCGTGAACAGCGCCTCCGGACTCTGGCTATGCGTCTGCCCTCCGAAAATGCCGCCGCCGTAGGGAGTGCGGACCGTCAGCGGCGCAAAAAACCCTCCCGCCGAGCGATAGCGCAGCCGCGCTGCTTCGGACGCCAACTGATCGAAAGCGGGGTAGGAATAGTCGGCAAACTGGATTTCGACGATCGGCCGCAACCCGTAGACGCCCATCCCGATGGCCGCGCCGACCAGCCCACCCTCGCTAAGCGGCGAGTCCAGCACGCGCCGCGCGCCATACTTGCGTTGCAGGCCATCGGTGCAGCGAAATACGCCGCCGAAATAGCCGACGTCCTCGCCCATCACCAGGACGTTTTCATCGCGCCCGAGCGCCACGTCCATTGCGGAATTGAGCGCCTGCGCGAGATTTCGCTCCGCCATGTCAGAACCCCGCCTGCGCTCGCTGTGCAACCAGATGCGGGGGCATCGTCTTGTAAACGTCCTCGAACATCGACGAGCGGTCCGGCCGTTTACCGCGGCCGAGCACACCGATCGCCTCGGCCTCCTTGACGGAGCTCATGACGGTATCCTCGGCCTCGGCGGCGAGCTGCGCGTGGCGTTCCTCCGACCATTCGCCCAGATGAATCAAGTGCCGCTTGAGACGTTCGATAGGATCGCCCAGCGGCCAGTATTTCGCCTCGTCCGCCGGCCGGTACTTTGAAGGATCGTCGCTCGTCGAATGGGCAGCGGCGCGATAGGTGACAAATTCGATCAGCGTGGCGCCCAGATTGCTCCGCGCGCGCTCCGCCGCCCAAAGCGTCGCCGCAGTGACCGCGAGAAAGTCATTCCCGTCAGCGCGTAGGCCGGGCAGGCCGTAGCCGGCGGCGCGCGTCGCGAAGGTCGCATTTTCTCCGCCCGCCAGCCCGGTAAAGCTCGAAATGGCCCACTGATTATTGACGATATTGAGGACGACAGGCGCCCGGTAGACCGAGGCGAAAGTCAGCGCCCAGTGAAAATCGCCCTCTGCCGTCGAGCCGTCGCCGATCCAGCCCGACGCGATGCGCGTGTCGCCTTTGTAGGCCGACGCCATCGCCCAGCCGACCGCCTGGATGAACTGCGTCGCCAGATTGCCGGAAATTGTAAAGAATCCGAGTTCCGGCACGGAGTACATCACCGGCAATTGGCGGCCCTTCAGCCGGTCGCCCGCGTTGGAATAGACTTGGCAGGCCATTTCGAAAATCGGATAGCCGCGCGCGATGAGCAGCCCTTGCTGGCGATAGGTCGGGAACAACATGTCGCCCTTGTCGAGCGCCATTCCCTGTGCCACCGCGACCGCCTCCTCTCCGGTGCTCTTGACGTAGAACGATGTCTTGGCCTGCCGTTGAGCGCGCATCATGCGCTCATCATAGGCGCGCGTCACCATCATGTGGCGTAAACCGAGCCTTAGCTGCTCGGGCAGCAATTGCGGGGCCCACGGACCGACGGCGCGACCGTCGTCGTCGAGCACCCGGATCAGACCGTCGGCAAGATCGCGCATTTGCGCGGCGGGAGCGTCAGTTGGCGGGCGCGGGGTCTCGCCGGGCTTGGAAAGGCGGAGGTAGGAAAAGTCCGGCGTTTGTCCCGGCCGGAATGGCGGCTCGGGAATGTGCAGACTGAGGGGCGGACGGTCGGCCATAGGCTTCCTTCGCTCTTCTGAGAAATGCAGTGAGGGGGCGCAGCGCCGCGCGCTTCGCCAATGTAGTCTTGCGCCGGCGCGCTGTCCAACAGCGCAGTTCTGGCAATTCCTGAAGCGATTGGACTTTTCCCCTTCCATTCAATCCCGGTGCTTGCACCGCGCACTTGCTCTTCGCCGCCGGATTGTAGTGTTGTGTTCGCGTCACCATCGTTGCATGCGTGTCGCGACCTTTGGAGGCCGTTTTTGTCTGATACGAAGACGCCGCTGCTGATTGACGTCGACACCGGCATCGACGATGCGCTCGGTCTCCTCTATGTCTGCGCCTGCAACGCGGTGGATCTTCTTGGCGTCAGCACGGTTGCTGGCAATGTCAGTCTCGCCAAGGCGACGCGCAATACGAGGGCAGTCCTTGCGCTGGCGGGCCGCGACGACATTCCGGTCTGGCCGGGCTGCGAGCGCTCGCTGTTGCGCCGCGCGCGCGACGCCAGCGTGGTGCATGGCGACACAGGACTGGGATACGCGGTTCTGCCAGAGCCGCCCGCCGACGCCGCGCCGTTGAACGGCGTCGATCAGATCATCGCCTGCGCGCGCGCTCATCGCGGCGAACTGGTGCTCGTCGCCACGGGACCGCTTACCAACGTCGCGATGGCGCTGATGCGCGAGCCGGAGCTTCCCCGCATGATCAAGCGATTTGTCCTGATGGGCGGCGCGTTTCGCGAGGGTGGCAACGTGACGCCCGCGGCGGAGTTCAATATCTGGCATGATCCCGAAGCCGCGCGAATGGTGTTTCGTGGCTTTGGCGGCGCTGGCGCGGCGCCACTGATCGCCGTTGGCCTCGATGTAACGCGGCAGACGCGACTGCTGCCCGAGCATCTGGCGACCCTTGCGAGGCAATGCGCTGGCGCCCCGCACGGCCCGGCGCTCATGCGCTTTCTCGATGATGCAACCCGCCACTATTTCGAATTCACCGAGCAGCGCGAAGGCGCGCGCTTCTTCACCATGCACGATCCCCTCGCTATCGCCGCCGCGATCGATCTCTCGCTTATCGAGACGCAAAGCGTCGCGGTCGATATCGAAACCTCGGGCGAAATGACCAGCGGTATGAGCGTCGCCGACTGGCGCGGCGTATGGGGCGGGAACGCCAACGCTGAGGTCGCCATCAGCGTGCGCGCCTCGGCGATGATCGGCGAGTTCCTCGCGGCGATGGAGCGGCTGGCGAGGCGCTTCTAGCGCACGCTGAGTTTGACGGGGAACCGCGGCAAATGCCCGACTGTCGGAATGCGCGGGTCCGGCCGCCGGCGCCCACAGTGTCGATCCCGGACCGCGCAGACTGACCCGTCGCGGACCTCCCGCGGCAAGGCTGGGGGGCCAGAAAATCACTTCGAACAGCGAGATTGCGCAGGTCGCCACGGTTTCAGCGAACGACGACAGGGAAATCGGCCGGTTCCTCGCGGAAGCCATGGAGAAGGTCGGCAACGAAGGCGTTATCACCGTCGAAGAGGCGAAGAGCCTGGAGACCGAACTGGAAGTCGTCGAGGGTATGCAGTTCGATCGCGGGTACGTTTCGCCATACTTCATCACGAACGCCGAGAAGATGCGCGTTGAGCTCGAAGACGCGTACGTGCTTATCCATGAAAAGAAGCTGTCCGGGCTCCAGTCGATGTTGCCGCTGCTCGAGTCGGTGGTGCAATCGGGTAAGCCTCTGCTTGTTATCGCCGAAGACGTCGAGGGCGAGGCGCTGGCGACGCTCGTCGTCAACAAGCTGCGCGGCGGTCTGAAGATCGCGGCGGTCAAGGCGCCCGGTTTTGGCGACCGCCGCAAGGCGATGCTCGAGGACATTGCGATCCTCACCGCCGGCCAGATGATCTCCGAGGATCTCGGCATCAAGCTCGAGAACGTAACGTTCGCCATGCTCGGCCGGGCCAAAAAGATCGTGGTCGAGAAAGAAAACACGACCATCGTCAATGGCGCCGGCAAGAAAGCCGATATTGACGGCCGGATCGCGCAGATCAAGGCGCAGATCGAAGAAACGACGTCCGATTACGATCGCGAGAAGCTTCAGGAGCGCCTCGCCAAGTTGGCGGGCGGCGTCGCGGTGATCCGCGTCGGCGGCGCCACGGAGATCGAGGTCAAGGAGAGGAAGGACCGCGTCGACGATGCGCTGCACGCGACAAGGGCCGCCGTCGAAGAGGGCATCCTGCCCGGGGGCGGCGTCCCGTTGCTGCGCGCCACCAAAGCGCTTGACTCGGTAAAGCCGGTCAACGCCGATCAGCAGGCCGGCGTCGACATCGTTCGACGGGCGATCCAGGTTCCAGCGCGCCAGATCATCCACAACGCCGGCGCGGATGCTTCCTTCGTCGTCGGCAAGTTGCTTGAAAAGAGCGAATATTCTTGGGGCTACAACGCGGCCACGGGCGAGTACCAGGATCTCGTTCGCGCCGGGGTGATCGATCCCGCCAAAGTCGTTCGCACCGCCCTGCAGGATGCGGCATCGGTCGCTTCGTTGCTGATTACAACCGAGGCGATCGTCGCGGAAAAACCCAAGAAGGAGAAGGCTCCGGCTGCACCCGCCGGCATGGGCGATATGGACTACTGAAGCCGGAGCTCAGCGGCGCACATGCGCGCAACCGGCAAAGCGGCGACCAGCCGGGCGTCACGCCCGCAGCAGCGCCGCGTGGTCGCGCACCGTCACGTAACACGCCGCCGCGTCCTCTTCGATCGGGGCGGCGGGCGGGAGCGGCGGCAGGAAATAATTGTCGGTGGAATCGTCGTTGACCAGTGAGACCTCGCCCGCGAGGACCGAGCCGCCTTCGGCCCAGAAGGCATGCGCGACGAAAGGCTCGAGCACGATGCTCTCGCCGGGCTCGAGCGTCACGCGATCTCCCGGCGCCAATCGCAACATCGTCGCGTCCTTCAAGACGTCGAACCGCTCATTGACCCGTGCGCCCGACTGGTCGACCTTGAACAGCTCAACGACGAATCGGGCGCCGCCACGGTTCAAAATGTCTTCGGTCTTGACGACGTGATAGTGATGCGGCGTCCGCTGGCCATCGAGAGCCATCATCGCCTTCTCGCCATAGAGTCGGCCGCGACCCTTTGAGAGATCGCGCCATGGGCCCATGCGCGTTGTGATGAGCGTAAGTCCGTCACTGGCAAAGCCGTTCGGCTTGAACTCCACGACATTCCAACCAAGCCCCGCCTCGGCAATGCGCCGCGCCGCATCTAGGTTGCCGCGAAAGTCCGCTTCTCCCCACAGCGCAAACGGCGGGAGGGCGAATTTCTGGCGCGCGCAAAACTCCAGCATCGCGTCGATGCGGGCATCGATGAAAGAGCGGCGCATCAGCCGCCACCCCGCGCGCAAGTCGATTCGAGCGTTCGTTGGCTCAAGCGTTCCCCCCGATGCGACGGCAAATTCGCCGGCGCTGGTTTATTACTTCTTGTCCTTAGCCGCTTTGGCTCGTTCAATGCCTGCCAGGACCATGGAGCGCGCCTCGTCGGCGTCTCCCCAGCGAAGGATCTTGACCCATTTATTGGGTTCGAGATCCTTGTAATGGGCAAAGAAGTGCTCGATCTGCTTCAAGGTGATTTCGGGGAGATCGACGAAATTATTGATCCGCGCGTAGCGCTGCGTCAGCTTGGCCGACGGCACGGCAAGCAGCTTTTCATCGCCGCCAGCCTCGTCCTCCATCAATAACACGCCGACGATCTTGCAGCTCATGATGGCGCCGGGAATGATGGCCCGGGTGTTTGCGACAATGACATCGCAAGGGTCGCCGTCCCCGGAAAGCGTATGAGGGATAAAACCGTAATTACCGGGATAACGCATCGACGTGTAAAGGAAGCGATCGACGACGAGCGCGCCGGCATCCTTGTCCATCTCGTACTTTATCGGCTCGCCGCCGATCGGCACCTCGATCACCACATTGACTTCGTGCGGAGGGTTTTTGCCAATCGGGATCGCGTCAAAGTTCATGGTTGCGCTCCGGCCCAATTCTAAGGGGCCGCAGCCGCCTCTCGGCGCCAATTGCACTATTCGAAGCCAAACGCAACCCGCTCACGGGTCTCGTCGCCAAATTTCTCGGGAGCGCGCCGCACAACCGAGCCGCCGAGACGTCGGTAAAAACCGAAGGCGCGCTCGTTGTCGGCCAGGGCCCAGACCAGAAACGAACGGTAGCCATGATCGGCGAGATCTTTCTGCGCCGCTTCAAACATTCGCCGGCCAAAGCCGACGCCCTGGTATTCCGGCGCGAGATAAATCTCGAATATCTCGCCGCTGTAGTTGAGCGCGGGCACCCGGTTGCGCCCGTAGCTGGTGTAGCCGGCAATTGTGTCGCCGAAGTCCAGCACCAGCATGCGCGATCCGCGTGCGATCGCATTACGCCACCACATTGGCCCGCGCCGCGCAATCATCCGCTCAAGTTCACGGCCAGGAATTATTCCGCGATAGGCGTCGCGCCAGGCTGCGTCATGCACCTGGGCAATGCTTGTCTCGTCGCCGCTGCGCGCAGTGCGAATTGAGATGAGCGTGTCGACCATGCGCGATGTTAAGTCCAGCCGAGGCTGAACCGCAAGGTCTTGACAGAAATGTTTTTGCCTCCTTGCGCTTCCGGCGATTTTGCCATGGCAATGCCATTTTTGCGTCGGATTTCCGCGCTTCGGATGCTAGAAACAGAATCCCTTATGCCGCAGAGGCGCAATTTGATGATCGAGTATTTTCCCGAATTCGGCGTCCGGGGCGCGACTGGCGCGCTTTGCCTGGCGCTAGGTTTCCTCGCGCTGCCGGCGCGAGCTGATTCGGTTTCGGCAACCTATAGCGTTTCGCTGGTTGGCCTGCCGATCGGCGTCGCGCGACTCGCTGCAGACTTGAGTCCAACGCACTATCGTATCGAGGCCACGGCCAAACTCTCCGGCTTCGCATCGATCGTCTCGAATTCGCGCGGCGCGGCCAATGGATCGGGCGCGATCATTGCAGGCAAAGTGGCGCCTGAGGGTTATGCGACCACCGCGTCAAATTCTTCGCAGACCCGAACGGTGCGCATGTCCTTAGCGGGGAACGCGGTCACCGGGGTCGAAATCTCACCGCCCTTCGAGGACAAGCCCGATCGCGTCCCGCTTTTTGACAAGGACCGCCGTGGCGTGATCGACCCGGTCGGCGCGTTTATTCTTCCGGTTGCCGGCAACGCTCCGCTAGTCGGACCGGCCGCGTGCAACAGAACCATTCCTATTTTCGATGGCTATACGCGCTTCGATATTAACCTGACCTATGTCGGCCAACGCAATGTCGCGGCGAAAGGCTATTCCGGGCCGGTGGCCGTCTGCTCGGCGCGCTACCAGCCGATCGCGGGTCATCGGCCTGACCGTCCGGCGACGAAATTCATGATGGAAAACAAGGATCTTGAAGTTTGGCTGGCTCCGATTGAATCGGCCCGCGTGCTGATGCCGTATCGCTTGTCGGTGCGCACGATGGTCGGAACTACTGTCGTCGAGGCTTCAGAATTCCGGATTGCGGCGGCGAAGTTGGGGGCTGCTAATTGAATTCGTCGGGGAGCGTCGGGACAGGCAGGATAGCAATGCCATCGTCCAGCAACGCGCGAGCCTCTTCGATGCTGGCCTGACCGCGTATCGACCGCTCGGGCGCCTCGCCATCGTGGATCGCCCGAGCCAGCTTCGGGAACTCCGCGCCGACATCCGCGCTGTTCTTTTCGATCTCGGATCGCAACTGCCGCGCCAGAACACGCAGCTTCTGTTGGCGTTCGTCGAGCAGAGCGACTGGAACCTTCGATTCGGCGTCAGATGACGCGACCGACATCCTTCCGCTCTGCGTTCCATGCACCGCGGGGGACATGATGGCTTTCGAAACATTCGGAGAATTGCACTCGGGGCAAGCGATCAGCTTTCTCCGGGCCTGAGCTTCGTAACCGGCGCCGCTGTCAAACCAGCTTTCGAACGTGTGCCCCGCATCGCATACCAGCGAAAACTTAATCATCCATCAGCCGCCAATAGCGCGTCGAGCCCGCCTGCCGCCTCGAGTTCATACAAATCATCGCAGCCGCCAATGTGCTGCGCTCCGACAAAGATTTGCGGAACGGTCGAGCGGCCACTGGCCCTTTGCGCCATCGCCGCTTGTCCAGCGCGATCTCTATCGACGCTGATCTCCTCGAACGCGACGTTCTTTTTGCTCAGCAGGCGCTTGGCGGCATCACAATAGCCACAAGTCGATTTCGTATATATGACGATAGGGCGCATCGGTTGAATCGGGTTCTCAAGAAGTCTCAACACATTATATGGGATGTCACGTTCCTGTCACAACCCTCGCAAATATAATGAGATCCACCTGTGCCGCGCCGCCGCGAAGCAAGGCGCGCGCCGCCGCATTGGCGGTCGCGCCAGATGTCAGCACGTCGTCGATCAGCACGATTCTGCGTCCGCGCAGCGCAGCATCGGGCGGCGCGCGAAAGGCTCCCTGCATATTGTCGGCGCGCTGGGCGCGGCTCAGCCCGACCTGGCTTCGCGTCGCCTTGACCCGAGCGATCAGGAAAGGTTCGTAGGCCTTACCGGCCTCCGCCGCGATGACCTTGGCCAGCGCCGCCGACTGATTGAATCGCCGCCTCCACAAGCGCAACGGATGCAGCGGCACCGGCGTCACCGCATCTGCCGCATCGAGCAATTCAGCGCCCGCGCGCGCCATCCAGCGCCCCATGGGCCACGCCAGTTCGCCGCGGTCCGAGTATTTCAGCCGATGCACGAGGCGGCGCGCAGGTCCATCCTCAAACCGCGCGACGGCCCGGGCTCGGGCGAAGACCGGCGGATCGGCGATGGCTTGCGGCGACAACAGGCCGTCGCCCAGATCCTGCTCAAATGGCGTGCCCAGCCGGTCGCAGTAGGGCCGCTCGATGAAGCGCATCTTGCGCCAGCACTCGGCGCATAGCGCGCCATGCGCGTCAACGGCGGTGCGACAGGCCAGGCACGTCGGGGGGTAGATGGCGTCGAGAGCTGCGCGGGAGACTCCCGCAAGCCGGTCCGCCAAGCGTGACCAAAGCGCCCGGCCGGACGGCGACTCTCCCTGCGCAATGTCGAACATCGAGCCACTCTAGCCCGGCGCGACGCATTGCGCGAGGCGGCCTTTACGCGCTGGAGAGGCGGGGCCATAACGCGGCCGTGTCGAATAGTTCCGAGGAATCGTTGTTTGACCGGCCGCGGGCGCGCGCAAGGCTGGCGCGCGCGCTCGCCGCGCTCCCGAGCCGTCCGGGCGCTGATTTCTTACTGACTCGAGCGACTGAGGAACTGATCGAGCGGCTGTCGCTGGTGAAGCGCGACTTCAAACTTGCGCTTGATCTCGCAACGCCTGGGCCGCACGCGGCGCGGGCGTTGAGAACAAGCGCCAATGTCGGCTTCGTCGCACGTGCGGCGCCGGTGCTGACGGTGGCTGACGGACGCGCCACTTTTGTTGCGGACGAAGAGCGGCTGCCGGTCGGCGATGGCTGTTGCGATCTGATCGTTTCCCTGCTCGCGCTGCAAAGCGTGAACGATTTGCCCGGCGCGTTGATCCAGGCGCGGCGGGCGCTGCGACCCGATGGATTGCTCATGGCCTGCGTCCTGGCGGGCGACAGCCTCAATGAATTGCGCCAGAGCCTGACGATTGCGGAGAGCGAAATTCGGTCCGGCGCCTCGCCCCGGATCGCGCCTTTCGCCGACGTGCGCGCGCTGGGCGCCTTGTTGCAGCGCGCCGGCTTCGCCCTGCCCGTGGTCGACCTCGACCGCGCGCTGGTGCGCTACGACAATATGATCGCCCTGATGCGCGATCTCAGGGCGATGGGCGCGACCAACGCGCTCAACGCGCGGAGCCGCACGCCGCTGCGGCGCGACGTGCTGGCGCGCGCCGGGCAGGTCTATGCCGAGCGCTTCGCCGATGCGGACGGCCGGCTGCGCGCGACCTTCGACATGGTCTGGCTATCGGGCTGGGCGCCCCATGCGAGCCAGCAAACGCCGCTGAAGCCCGGCTCGGCGCGAATGCGGCTGGAGGACGCGCTGAAGGCGGCGGGCGGCGGGCGGACGTAGGCCACGCCGCCTTGTTCCGGCGGCCTCCCCGCCAAAAATTTTCCAAATTTCTCCAAGCTTTTTGGCTTTTTTGTCAAGCGTTTTGCCAAATTTCTCAAAGCTTTTTGCCAAGGATTTCCAAACAATCGGTTGGTCGTTTTGTTAGATATCAGTGGGTTATGCCAGGGAAGACCGGGTTTTAGGTTTCTTGCGCCTCTTGTCGCCCCTCGAAAGGCCGCGCTTGGGTGGGAATGAACAATCATAACATGAATTGTGTTTTTTAGAAACGTCTTCTTTGCGCGGAGTGGCGCCCGCCGTTGAGACGCGCCTGTCTCGCATTCCTGATTGCTTTTCGTGCTACGGTCCCAATGCCGAGGCCGCTTTAGGTTCTGGCACAACGAAGCATGGGGAGGAACTCAATGACAACGGTCGTGATAACCCACGCGGTCGGCAACATGGACACCTGGCTTCGCGGCGGAGCCAATCGCCAAGCGGTGTTCAAGAACTTTTGTTCAAGCCATCGTATTTTCAGACACCCCGAGGCAAACCGCATTTCAATCGTTTGCGAGAATGTCGATCTTGATAAAATGAAAGCGACGCTCGGCACGCCGGAGACCGCAAAAGCGAAAACGGCGGATACCGTCATCGACCCAGTCGAAATCTACATCGAGGTCGCTGGCGGCAAGTGATCGACCTGATGCAACAGCATTAGGATTGGTCGCGCAATCAGGACCGCGCCCCTCGACATGCGGCCCAAGGGCCAACGCACTTGCATCGACGCGGATGCAAGTCGTTGGCCCCCTGTTTCGTCGGAGCGGCTACTTCAGATGAATGAGGACGGACCCCTCTGATATTTTCGGCGCCGCTGCGCCCGCGCCCGCGGCGTTCTTGGCGATCCAGTCCTTCGCTTTCTGAACGCTGATCGGGCTTTCGGTCCTCTCTACCCCGCTGTCGTTGCCACTTGCTCTCAATGCAAAGCGGTACTTGGAGTGCTAAACGACCCAGATGATATGCGGCGACAATTCGAGAAGGAGATCGACGATCTTCGAAAAGATATGAGACTTCCAACGAGAAAAAGGCCGTGAGCCTTCGGTCCAAAACCTATCGAACGAAAGACCCGCCATGACCCCGAAGCGCAAAGCCCCGACATTTCTTGACGAAGAAGAGAAAGAACTCGTCGAAAGCTTTGAAAGCGTGCTTGAGAAGGGCGACCACGCCGCTCCCTCGAACAAGGCAAGAGCGGGCATGACCGCCGAATGGCAACAGGCGCTCGCCAATACGACGCGTAAGGCGATCACGCTGCGCCTGCAAACCCGCGATATTGAGCGCCTCAAGGCAATCGCGCGCCAGCGAGGTCTGCCCTATCAAACGCTGGCAGCGTCAGTGCTGCACCAGTTTGCGAACGGGGATTTGAAGGAGGTCTAACCATGCCTAAACTACGCGTACAATGTTTTGGCGTCTCGCTCGACGGCTACAGCGCGGGCCCCAATCAGAGCCTCGAAAACCCCCTCGGCGAAGGCGGCAAGTCGATTATGGAGTGGTTCATTCCAACCCAAGTCTTCCGGCAGATGAATGGCCAAGGAGACGGCGAGACCGGTGTCGACAACGACTTTGCCGTTCGCGGGTTTGAGAACATCGGCGCGTGGATCTTGGGCCGCAACATGTTCGGACCCGTTCGCGGTCCGTGGCCGAACAACGATTGGACGGGCTGGTGGGGCGACAATCCGCCCTATCATTGCGATGTGTTCGTTTTGACCCACCACGCTCGCGACCCGATTGCGATGGCTGGCGGCACGACATTTCATTTCGTCACCGGCGGAATAGAAAACGCGCTGGAACAAGCCATGGCTGCCGCACGCGGTAAGGACGTTCGTCTGGGTGGAGGCGTAGCAACCGTTCGCCAATATCTCCGTGCCGGCTTGATTGATGAACTGCACTTGGGCCAATCGTCCGCGCTGCTGGGTTCCGGTGAATCTCTATTTCCTGACCTAAATCTCAAGTCGCTCGGTTATGAATGCATCGAGCGCGTCTCTTCTGCCAAGGCGACACACGTGGTGCTGGCCCGCAAGCATCGTTCATAGTCACGACGATTTGTCACTTTCGGTGACCCCCGCGGCCCCCCACGGATTCTCCTGTGAAGTCGCGCAGTGTTCCTTAAAGCGGTACGCGACCCGGCAGTAGTACCAGCGCGTCTCACAAAGGGTCCGCCTTGCAAAAAGAAGTCCGGCGGCCGCAATCTCAGCTTCGCTTGGGCCTCCATCCTGGTAATCTCAGCTTCAACGTAACCCGCGAGGACCGATGGTTCGCGACGCCCCCGACTCTCAGGCGCTTTTCCCCGGCTTCACTGAGCGAACCATCGCGGGCGAAGGGGCGGATATTCATGTCCGGATCGCCGGCGCCGGTCCGCCGCTCGCGCTGCTTCACGGCTTCCCGCAGTCCGGCGAAATGTGGCGCCACATCGCGCCCGAACTCGCCCGGCGATTCACTGTGGTCGTGCCGGATCTGCGCGGCTATGGCCGCTCCGCGGCGCCGGAGTCGCATGACGGCGAAGCCTATTCGAAACGAGCCATGGGCGCCGACATCATCGCCGTCATGCGCGCGCTCGGCCATGAAACATTTGCGATCGCCGGCCATGATCGCGGCGCGCGCGTCGCCTATCGCCTCGCGCTCGATCACCCCGAGACCGTCACGAAGATCGCCGTGCTCGACATCGTGCCGACCGGCGAGATGTGGCGCGGCATGGACGCCGCGCGCGCGATGAGCGTCTATCACTGGATGTTTCTTGCCCAGCCCGAGCCGCTGCCGGAGACGATGATCGCGCCGGTCGCGCAAAGCTACATCGATCATACGCTGGCAAGTTGGACCGCCGCGCGTTCGCTGGCCTGTTTCGGCCAGGCGGCGCTCGACGCCTATCGCGCGGGCTTCGCCGAACCGCGCCGCATCCACGCCATGTGCGAGGATTATCGCGCCGGCGCGACGATTGATCGCGCGCTCGACGATGCCGACTTCGCGGCCGGGCGCAGAATCGAAGCGCCGCTGCTCGCCTCATGGGGCGATCACGGCATACCCGCCGCCGGCTCGTCGCCGCTCGACGTCTGGCGCCGCTGGGCGAATGACCCGCGTGGGCAGGCGATCGACTGCGGTCATTTTCTGCCCGAAGAGGCGCCAGCGCCGACGTTGCGCGCGCTGTTGGATTTTTTCTCTTGAGCGAGGGCCTTTGCTCGCCGTCGCGTCATTGCGAGCGACAGCGAAGCAATCCAGCCTAAGCGGCTGGCGCGATCCCCAAGACTGGATCGCTTCGCTTTGCCTAGCGATGACAAATGTGTGTCGAAGCAAGGCTGCTTAGGCGCGCAGCGGGTTCCCGCCTTGCGCGCCAGGCGCGTTGCCGCCATCGTGCGGTCGCCCCACCGGACCCTCGAACGCCCATGCGCAAGCGCGCCGACACAGCCCTGGTTGAACTCGGCCACTTTCCCAGCCGCGCCCGCGCACAGGCGGCGATCGCGGCCGGGCTGGTCCGCGCCGACGGCGCGCTCATCGCGAAATCCTCGGAGCTGATCGACACAAGCGCCCGCATCGAAGCCAGCCCCGCGCACCCCTGGGCCTCGCGCGGCGGCGTCAAGCTGGCCGCCGCGCTCGACGCTTTCGTGCTTGATCCGCACGGCCTCGCCTGCCTCGACGTCGGCGCCTCGACCGGGGGGTTTTCCGACGTCCTGCTGGCGCGTGGCGCAAGGCGCGTCGTCGCGGTCGATGTCGGCCATGGCCAGCTCGATGGACGCCTGCGCGGCGACAAACGCGTTTGCGTTCTGGAAAACACTGATGCCCGTTCGCTCGCGCTGGCAGCTTTGGGAGAACCTCCGCAGGCCATCGTGTGCGACGTCAGCTTCATCTCGCTGCGTCTTGTGCTGCCGCCTGTTCTCGCGCTGGCGGCAAGGCCGGCATGGCTCGTCGCGCTGATCAAACCGCAATTCGAGGCGGGACGCCAAAATCTGATCAAGGGCGCCGTCAAGGACCCCGCAATCCACGCAACAGTCTGCGACGCTATCCGCGACTGCGTCGAAGCATTGGGCTGGGCCACGATCGGCCTGATCCCCTCACCGATCGCCGGCGGGGACGGCGCGCGAGAATTCCTGTATGCCGCGCGGCATGATTGAAACACAGGAATACCTGATCGAGGGTCTCAATGCGCGAGCAGAGGGACTTGTCCGCGTCCCGCGCGTATTCGTCATCCCCGGCGCGCTGCCGGGGGAGCGCATCGCGGCGGAGCTGGAGGGTGAACGCGGCCGCCTCCTCGACATTGTCGAGCCAAGCGCGGAACGCGTCAAACCAATCTGCGGTTATTTCGGCGCCTGCGGGGGGTGCGCCGCGCAACATATGAGCGGCCGGCTCTACGCGAGCTGGAAGCGGCAGGTTCTCGTCGACGCGCTGACGCGGGCTGGCGTCGCGGCGGAAGTGGGCCCTCTCGTCGACGCGCATGGCGAGGGGCGCCGGCGCGCCACATTTCACGCGCGCTACGCCGAACCCGGCAGCGTCGGCGTGCTCGGCTTCATGCGAGCCCGCACCCACGACATCATCGCCATTGAAACCTGCCCTGTCCTCGCGCCCGGCATGGCGCCAGCGCTGGCTGCCGCGCGCCGCATCACACATAACCTGCGCGGCCTCGCCAAGCCGCTCGACATCATTATCACCGCCACGCTGACCGGTCTCGATGTCGACATTCGCGGCCCCGGTCCACTCGATGCGCCCTTCGTCAAGAAGCTGGTGGAAACCGCGGAGCGCTGCGATCTCGCGCGCCTGTCCAATCATGGCGCCGTCCTTATCGAGCGTCGGGCGCCCGAAGTGGCGATGGGTCTGGCGCGCGTCTGTCCGCCGCCGGGCGGTTTCCTGCAGGCGACCGTCGCAGGCGAAGCAGCGCTCGCCGCGCTGGCGCTTGCCGGAGCCAAACGGGCGAGGCGCGTCGCTGATCTGTTCGCTGGCTCGGGAGCAATCGCCCTACGGATGGCCGAATTCTGTAATGTCAGCGCCTTCGATATCGAAGGCCCTGCGCTGGCGGCGCTTGCCCGAGCAGCCGGACAAACGGCTTCGCTTCGCGCGGTCGCCGTCACCGCGCGCGATCTCTTCCATCGGCCTCTGTCAGCGGCGGAGTTGAACGTCTTTGATGCGGTCTGTTTCGATCCGCCTCGCGTGGGCGCGCAGGCCCAGGCGCGGGAGCTCGCTGCCAGCCTCGTGCCCGCAGTGGTCGCCATATCGTGCAACGCTGCGAGCTTTGCCCGCGATGCGCGTATCCTCATCGAGGGCGGCTATCGTCTGGAGGAAATCGTTCCCATCGACCAGTTTCGCTATTCGCCGCACCTTGAGACCGTGACGGTCTTCCGTCGCGAAAGAGCCGCAAAGCGCCGGAGAATGTTGGGGTGACGAGCGTCAGGGACGACACTCCTGCGAGCCTCGCGCAGATCGTCGGCGCGCAATACGTGCTGACCGATCCCGCCCTGTTCGCTGGCGCGCTCGAAGAGCCGCGCGGCCTTTACCACGGCAAGGCGCTCGCGCTGGTGCGGCCCGCATCGACAAATGAGGTCGCCGCGATCCTTCGATATTGCCATCGCGAGCGTCTTGCCGTCGTCGCTCAGGGCGGCAATACCGGACTTGTTGGCGGGCAGATCCCGGACGAGAGCGGCGAGCAGATCATCCTGTCGCTCGGACGACTCAACCGCGTGAGAGAGATCGATCCGCTGACGGACACGATGATCGTCGAGGCCGGCGTGACCCTCACCAAGGCGCAGGAGGCGGCGGCGGGCGCCGGACGATTGTTTCCGCTGTCGCTCGCCTCGGAGGGATCCTGCACCATCGGCGGCAATCTGGCGACCAACGCCGGCGGGGTCGCCGTCATCGCTTATGGCAACGCGCGCGATCTGGCGACTGGCGTCGAAGTTGTGCTCGCCGACGGAAGCATCCTCAACGCCCTCTCCAAATTGCGCAAGGACAATACCGGCTACGATCTGAAACATCTGCTCATCGGCTCTGAGGGAACGCTGGGTGTCATCACAGCCGCGGCGCTAAAACTATTTCCGCTGCCGCGCTCGCGCGCCACGGCGTTGGTGGGCCTCGCCGATCCGCACCGCGCTTTGCGTCTGCTGACGCTGGCGCGCGAGCGCGCCGGAATGGGCATCACGGGCTTCGAACTGATGCCGCGCATCGGGGTCGAACTCGTCGTCGATAACATTGCTGGCCTGCGCGATCCGCTTGGCGGACCCCATGCGTGGTATGTGCTGATCGAATTGTCTTCGCAGGCCTCCCACGGCCTCGACGCCACGATGGCGGAATTGCTGGAGGCGGCGGTCGATCAGGCGCTCATCGAGGACGCCTCGATCGCCAGTTCGCTGCGGCAACGCGCGGAGTTCTGGCGTTTGCGCGAGTCGCTCTCGGAGGCGCAGAAATTCGCGGGCGGCTCGATCAAGCATGACGTCAGCACGCCCGTAGGCGCGACCGCTGACTTTCTCGATGCGGCGAGCGCGGCCGTTCTGGCCTTCATGCCCGGCACCCGCGTCGTCGCCTTCGGCCACCTCGGCGACGGCAACATCCATTTCAATGTATCCCAGCCGATCGGATGGGAGAAAGACGCCTTTCTCGCGCAATGGTCCGCAATGAATGAGGTCGTTCATGGCGTCGTCGCGCAGTTTGACGGCTCGATCTCGGCCGAGCACGGCATTGGCCGCCTCAAACGCGATCTGCTGGCCCGCACCAAAGACCCGGCGGCGCTTCAGACGATGCGGGCGATCAAGGCGGCACTCGATCCACGCGGGATTTTGAATCCGGGCAAGGTGCTGTAGATTCGCTTGCTGAGAATCGCTGGCGCCCGGCGCACGGAACCCGAGAGGTCGCGTTGAACAGCCCAACGACTCCAGGCCAGCCGATTTGTCGCCTGTCGACTTGCATGGCGGCGTGGCGCGCGCGCTGCGGGGAATTCGCAATCGGGACACTTCTGCGGTGGCGCCTGGCGATGCTTGCTCTTGTGCTCGCCGCCGCCTCCCCGGCCCTGAGCGCGGCGCCCTGCGCGCCCATGCACTTTGACGGCGCGTCCTACACGGTCTGCACCTTCGATGCGCGGCGCGATCTGATCCAGATGTTTTGGAAAGGCGCGGACGGTCGTCCCTATGGAAAATTCGCGCCGCTGGCAGCGGCGCTTAACGCGCAGGGCCGCCAGTTGCTGTTCGCAATGAACGCCGGCATCTTCGAGGCCGACACGTCGCCTGTCGGCCTTTATATCGAGGGCTCGAAGCAGCTTCGCAAGCCGGACCTGCGCGATGGCGCAAGCAACTTTCATCTGAAACCCAACGGCGTGTTTTTCGTTGGAGACTCCACGGTCGGCGTGATGGAGAGCGCTCGGTTTGTCGCGCGCCCACCGCCGGTCCGCTACGCCACGCAATCGGGTCCGATGCTAGTCATCGAGGGACAAATTCATCCAAAAATATTGCCGACCGGCACTTCGGCCAAAACCCGCAACGGCGTTGGCGTTCGCGACGGAACCATCGCGGTGTTCGCGATCTCCGACGAGCCGGTGATGTTCTATGCATTCGCGCGGCTGTTTCGCGATGCCCTCGGTTGCCGTGACGCGCTGTATCTTGACGGATCGATTTCCAGTCTGTTCTCGGCGGACCTGAAACGCGATGACGCCCTTTGGCCGATCGGGCCCATCATCGCGGTGACGTCGCCTTCGCCGGCGCACTGAAGGATCAGGGAAACAGTCCGCGCAATATTTTGGCGTTGCGCACCTTCTCGACGCCGATCGCCATTGCCGCGGTGCGGTTGGCGACGCCGTCCTTTTCCGCCCGGCGCACGACGTTGCCCCAGGAGCGATCGAGCGCCTGCTCCAGCCGCTCCATCACCTCCCGCTTGGACCAGAAATACTGTTGCAGGTCCTGCACCCATTCGAAATAGCTGACGATGACGCCGCCCGCGTTGCAGAGAATGTCGGGGATGATGAAAATCTTGTCATTGCGCTGGCGCAGGATGAGATCGGCCTCCGGCGTCGTGGGCCCGTTGGCGCCCTCTGCGAGGATGCGGCACTTGAGGTGCTGCGCATTGGCGCCGTTAATGACGCGCTCCACCGCGCAGGGCGCGAGCAGATCGCAAGGCTGCGTCAGCAACGCCTCGGCATCGATGATCGCTTCGCTCGAGAAGCCCTTGAGCACGCCGTGCTCCCCGACGTGCCGGTTGATCGCCTGAATGTCGAAGCCGTTGGGATCGTAATAAGCGACAGTGTGATCGCTGAGACCGACGATCTTGACGCCGCGCTCGGCAAGGCCAAGCGCCGCATAGGAGCCGACATTGCCGAACCCCTGCACGATGGCGCTCGCGCCGACCGGCGACAGACCGATCATTTCCATCGCGCGGAACGACAGAAATGCGACGCCGTGCCCTGTCGCCTCGCGCCGCCCCAGCGTTCCGCCCGAGGCGACCGGCTTGCCGGTGACGATCTCGGGCACGGTGACGCCCTGATACATGGAATAGGTATCCATGAACCAGGCCATGATCTGCTCGTTGGTGCCCATGTCAGGCGCCATGACATCAACGCGCGGGCCGATGAACGGAATCATTTCCTGCATGTAGCGACGCGACAGCGATTCCAATTCGTGCCGCGACAGCATGTTGGGATCGACGGTGATGCCGCCCTTGGCGCCGCCATAGGGCAATTCGGCGAGCGCGCATTTCCAGCTCATCCAGATCGCCAGCGCACCGATTTCGCCGATATCGACATTGGGGGCAAACCGCGTGCCGCCTTTGGTTGGGCCCAAAGTCAAATGGTGCTGGACGCGATAGCCGGAGAAAACCGCCGTGCGCCCGTCGTCCATATGGATCGGGCAGGAAACGGCGAGCGCGCGCTTGGGCAGCAACAGACGGTCACGCTCATCGAGAGGGATGTCGAGGTGGTCGGCGATGACGTGGAACTGGTCGCGCGCCATCTCGAAAACCGGGCCGGAATAAATCGACAAGATCGCCTCCCTGCCGCGCGATTTTATCCAACGCGCTTTCGTCTCAATGAGACATAGAACGAGGAACGAAACCGGACAAGCTTGCGTCTTCTAACCGACTTGGCCGCGATGGCGCAGGAACGCATCGGCCAGGACGCAGGCCACCATCGCCTCGCCAATCGGGACGGCTCGGATGCCGACGCAAGGGTCATGACGGCCTTTCGTCACGATGTCGGTTTCCTCGCCCGAGCGCGTCACTGTCAATCGCGGCGACAGGATCGATGAGGTCGGCTTCACGGCGAAGCGCGCGACAATAGGCTGGCCCGTCGAAATCCCGCCAAGAATACCGCCGGCGTGATTGGCGAGAAATATCGGGCGCCCATCGTTGCCGGCGCGCATTTCGTCGGCGTTTTCCTCGCCGGAAAGTTCGGCGGCGCCAAAGCCGGCGCCGATCTCGACGCCCTTCACCGCGTTGATGCTCATCAGCGCCGCAGCGATCTCGCCATCGAGCTTTGCGTAGATCGGCGCGCCCCAACCCGCCGGCGCGCCTTCTGCGACAATTTCGATCACGGCGCCGACCGACGAGCCCGCTTTGCGGATGGTGTCGAGATAGTCGGCGAATTCGAGCGCGGCGTCCTTATCGGGACAAAAGAACGGGTTGTTGGGGACTTCGTTCCAGTCCCATTTGGCCCGATCAATCCGCCGCTTGCCGATCTGCACGAGCGCGCCGCGAATTGCGACGCCGGGGACGACCTTGCGCGCGATGGCGCCGGCGGCGACCCTGGCGGCGGTTTCGCGCGCCGAGGAGCGGCCGCCGCCGCGATAGTCGCGAATGCCGTACTTGGCCTGATAAGTGTAGTCGGCGTGGCCGGGGCGAAACTTGTCTTTGATCTCGCTATAGTCCTTAGAGCGTTGATCGACGTTTTCGATGAACAGGCCGATCGGCGCCCCGGTGGTGACCTGGCATCCGCTGCGCTCGTCGATCGTTACGCCCGACAGGATTTTGACCTCGTCGGGCTCTTGGCGCTGCGTGGTGAACCGCGAAGTTCCGGGACGGCGGCGGTCGAGATCGCTCTGGATGTCGCTTGCGTCCAGCGGGATCAACGGCGGGCAGCCATCGACGACGCAGCCGATTCCAGCTCCGTGGCTTTCGCCAAAAGTCGTGACGCGGAAAAGGTGGCCGAAGGTGTTGTGCGACATTGGAATGGTCAGTTCTTATTGGGTTTTCGGGCGAAGGCAAATCAGCTCTCGCCGGAACCATCTTTATTGGCGATTGATGCGATACGTGACGGTTGAGCCTGAATAGGCTTTCAAATCAACTGTTAGAACTTGCAAATCAACCGTTAGAACTTGCTTAACCACGCGTTCATCAACAATTCATGTTGACTTCGCGATGGTCGCGCAGCCTCCGACGCTTCGATTCGTTAGGCTTGCAAATGGAGAATACTCAATGTTGAAACTTCTTGCCGCGATCGGCCTCGGCTCCGCCCTGTTGCTTACCCCCGTCGTCGCCTTCGCGCAGGCCGCTCCGGCCGCCGAAGCGCCCGCCGCAGCCGCTCCGGCCGACGCCGCGATGGCCAAGCCGATGGCGAAACATCATCATCATCGGGCGATGCATCACAAGAAGATGATGCACCACAAGAAAATGATGCACCATCACCACAAGATGATGAAAAAGATGTAAGCTTCGCTGAGCGCGAAGTATTAGCCGACACTCCCGCTCGCGGGGGCGTTAAAATGGCTTCGATGCCCAAATCGGCATCGAAGCCATTGTCTTTTCTGCGTCTTTTCTGCCCCAACTCGGACATTGCGGTCGCTAGTATGGTCGAATTGCTTGTTCCGCCCAAGGCCAAGACGAATTCTCTTTTCGTCGGCCCCGGCGTCGTGTAATCTCTAACCTGAAACTGCTCTTCGGGGCGGGACGTGCCGACGCCACCGTTTGAGGTGGGTGGCAGCTGAAATGCCGTCGGCAGGCATCGCTCTCTTCAGACCGACAGTCCAATTGCGCCGGTCGCTTGCTAAGCATCCGCGATGCGCGCGACGATGCGCGAAATACTTACGTTGACCGCACCGAGGCAACGACATGAAACCAAACCTGGGAATGTTTGTCATAGCGCTGTTGGCGAGCGCTTTCGCCACAGCAGTCAGGGCTCAAGGACTCGGCCACGTGCACTTTGAGACCTCGTGCACGCCGCAGGCACAGGAGAAATTCGACCGCGGTCTGGCGATGGTGCATTCGTTCTATTATCCGGACAGCGTCCAAGCCTTTACCGAAGCCGTTGCCGCCGATCCGCAATGCGCAATTGCTTACTGGGGCATCGCCATTAGCAGCCGTCCTAACCCATTGATCCTGCCGCTGGCAACAGCGGTTTTGAAAAACGGATTGGAGGCGGTGGAGAAGGGCAAAGCGATCGGTCCCAAATCCGAACGCGAGCGCGACTGGCTCGCTGCGATCGAGCTGTACTACAAGGACTACGACAAGGTGGATCAAACGGAGCGCGGGCTCGCCTACGAAAAGGCCATGGAAACGCTAGCACAGAAATATCCTGATGATCCGGAGGCGGCCATTTTTTACGCGCTCGCTCTCAATGAGACGGCGCTGCCTAGCGACAAGACCTATGCCAAGCAGCTCAAGGCCGGGGCTATCCTCGAAAAGATTTTGGCGAAAGTACCGGACCATCCGGGCGCGCTGCACTATCTGATCCACTCCTACGATTACCCTCCACTTGCGCAACGCGGTCTTGATGCCGCCAATAGATATGCCGAGGTCGCCCCCGCGGCGCAGCATGCCCAGCACATGCCCTCGCACATCTATTCGATGCTCGGGCTGTGGACGCAGTCGGTCGCATCGAACACGAAATCGCGTGCGCTCGCCCAGGCGCAAGCGGCCAGGCTCTGGCCTGGGGCGACACATCCAGCTGAGCCACATCATCTGGACTTTATGGAATACGCCCTGCTGCAAATGGGACAAGAGGGACCTGCGAAGCAGCTACGCGACGACAGCAGCGCGGTAAAAAAGCTCGGGTTTGAATACCTCGCCGGCTATACCGCCCTTGCGGCGGTTCCGGCGCGTTTTGCGTTGGAACGACAGGCGTGGAAGGAAGCAGCCGCGCTTGAGCCGAGGGGCAGCAAGTTTCCGCAGGCCGAGGCTATCACCTATTTTGCCCGCGCCATGGGAGCGGCCCGCAGCGGCGACCCTGCCGCTGCCGAGCACGAGGTCGGCAAACTCAAGGAGCTTCGCGCCGCGCTGGATAACGCAAGTCAGTCTTATTGGGCCACGCAAGTCGAAATCCAGATGTTGGCTGCATCGGCCTGGATTGCGCAAGCCAAGGGCGAGAAGGAGATGGCACTGAAGCTAATGCGCACGGCGGCGGATCTGGAGGACAACAGCGAAAAGCACATCGCGATGGAGAACCGGCTCTACCCGATGCGCGAACTGTTGGGCGACCTGCTACTCGAACAGCAACAGCCGGGACCAGCCCTCACGGAATACGAGACCTCGCTGATATCGACGCCAAACCGGCTGCGCGGCTTGTACGGGGCAGCGAAGGCCGCGAACGCCGCAAATCAGCCCGAGAAGGCCACGGCATATTTCCGAAAGCTTGCTGAGATGACCAAGGACGCCGATGCCGATCGGGTCGAAATCAGCGAGGCCAAGGCCTATTTGATACAGCAGTAAACGACCTAGGCAGAGTACGAGTAGAATGGCTGCCGGGCGCACCTGTCTGGCAGCCCGCTAACGGATCAACGATCATGATGCGTTCGATCCTAATCGCCGCCGTCGCGGGTGTTCTGGCCGCAGTGCCGGCATCGTACTTTTTGACCGCACCTGCCCGGCAAGATCGGTCTGCAACGATGGCCCGCGCAGATGCAGATAATGTTGCGTCCGGGACGGTTGCCCGGGCCGAAGCGTGGCCGATCTGCTCAGCCATGGCAGCGATCGCGGAAACGCCAGATTGGGCAACGCTCGATCCGGACTTCGCGGCAGGCAAGCGAGCCATCGTCGCCGGCGACTGGGAAGCGGCTATCAAGGCGCTCACGAATGCTGGGCTTCGCGATTCCCGCAATGCCGATATCCAGAACTATGTTGGCTACGCCTATCGCCGTCTGCTGCAGTTCGATCGGGCAATGCAGCGCTATCAGCGGGCTCTCACCCTCAATCCGCGGCATCGCAGCGCGCACGAACACCTCGGTGAAGCCTACCTAGCACAAGGCAATCTCGCCAAAGCCAAAGAGCATCTTACGGCCCTGGAGCAAATCTGTCTCATCCCGTGCGATGAATACGGTGATTTAAAGCGCGCAATTGCAAGGTACGACAAAGTCGCTAAGCGCTAGCCGATGTCCACTCCTGGCCTGCTCGCGTCCCCGCGCATTCAGCGGAACGTCGCGCTGGCCCTGCAACACCCCGGTGGCGTTAAGCGCCGTCTCGCCGTGGCGGATGAATATGATTTTGTGGGGGAAGGCCGGCGTCATCGGTTTTTCTCGTCAGCCCCGCTAAAGCGGCGCATCGCGCACTCCCCAACGACGCGCCAAAGTCAGGCACTCCTCGACTGATGTGACGCCCGCCGTCGTTGACAGCGATCGCAGCGAAGCGGCGGCGCTCGCATGCGCGAGAGCCAGAGTGCGCGCGTCGCTCCAACCCTCATGGAGCCCGTAGAGGATACCCGCCGCGAATGCGTCTCCCGCTCCGTTGACGCCGACAATCGAGTCCTGCGGGATCGCCACCGAGCCAGCCGCCAGACGCGCGCCATCGCAACGCGCCGCCAAAGCTCCCTCGGGAAAATGAACCGCGATGAATCGCAGCGGCCCGCGGGTAAAAATAACCTCCATCGCTCGCCAGATCGCATCGACATCGGGGCGCTCGGCAATTTTGGTCTGCATGCCGGCGATCGCGCCGATCTCAAAATCATTGACGACGAGAAAATCCAGATGCGGCAAACACGGCGCAACCAATTCGGCGAGTCTCTCGCGCGCGATCGTCATGCATTCGAGATTTGTGCGCAGGCCAGCGGCGCGCGCTTTCTTCAACGCGACGACCCAGCCGTTGGCTTCCCCGTTCCAGGCCCGATCCATCGTCGCATGGGCGCCTGGAAGTCCGAGATGCAGGAGGTCCGCTTGCGTATCGCTGAAGTCGAAATGATCGGGGTTCAGCAACGCCGCGACGCCCTGAAAAAAGAAATGCGTCCGCCGTCCCGAGCCCGCGATGGTGAAGGCGTCAACACTCAGCGAGCGGGCGCCCGCGATGGTTTGCAAATGGCGTCGGTCGATGCCCCATTCATCGCATTGCGCAAGGAGAAAGCGGCCGTGATCATCGTCGCCGACAAGGCCCATCGTCGCCACCGGCAAGTCCGAATCGAGGCGGCGCAGATCAATCGCCATGTTGCAGGCGGAGCCCCCGCCCTGCCGATCGATCGCCAGCACTTCGTTCGATGTGTCCTCGTCCGGCCATCGTGCGATCAGCTTGTTCAGATCGACGCACCAGGTGCCCGCGGTCAGGATGCCGTGGCGTTGCGCCATCGTCGCGTCAACTCGATTTCAGCGGAGCTTCGGTTATTTCGTTGTCGGCGGCCAGTTCGCGAAGCGGCTCGATCGAAGCCTTGCGCAGACACTCGTGATAAGCGGCGACCGCTTCGCCCGGCGTCAGCGCGCCATCGGCGACCGCGCGCATGGTGCGCACCATGTCGAGCGGCGATTCCGCCAGGTTGATCTTTCGCCCGAACAGCGCGACCCGCGCGCCGTATTTCTCCGCCTGGTGGATCAGCTCGAAACAGTCGCGCGTCGTACCCGCGCCGCCGCCGAGAACGCCGACCACGAGGCTGGAATCGAATGCGGCGAGTTCCTCCAGCGCCTTGGGGCCATTGAACGGAATTTTCAGAAACAGCGGCCGCTCCGCCTCGGTCAGCCCGGCGAGACATCGCAGGATGCAGTCGTTCACGTAATGCGGCATGTCCTCAGGCGCCATTCCGGTGGCGACATTGGGATTGAACACTTCGAGGAAATAGTTGAGGCCGGCTTCCGCCGCATCGGTGCGAAATTGCGCAAAAGCCTCCAGCGAGGCGATGTCGGCATCGAGATCATTGTTGAAGGTAATGGAATAGAGGCCGAGATCAGTGAGCGACACCGGCGCCGCGGGATTCGGCTTTGCCGAGCCCGAGCGCACGCGCGCCACCGATGCCGTGCGAAACGGCCGCGAGGCGTGCGTCTTGTAGGTGGAGCCGCGCGGCCCCCAAACGTCCGTCGTTTCGTTTGCGCGGATGGCCGGCTTGACCTTGCTGCCCGTGAAAGCGCCGCGCTTGATCAGGCGCTCGAGATTCGAGACTGACACGAGCATGATGTCGACGACGTCCTGCTTGATGATCGCCTCGATGGAGTCAAGGAATTCGTCGCGCGTGCGACAGCGCGTCCAGGAGCCGTCGGGATGGCGGGCCGGGCCCATCGCGGCGACGCCGCCGCCCATGTCGGCGTCCTTGGCGTCCGCGATGATGAAATCTTCACGCCGATAGGCGCCGGCGCGAATGCGGGAAAGCTTTTCATCCAGACGCATCATATCCCGGGCCTTCCATCCGCGCCGGCAATCAGCGCCGAGCGGCGCTCTTATATCGTGCTGAGAGTGCGACGCAACCCGCCACGGAGGCGCTTGCTGCGCTGGGGGGACTTGGATACGGTCGCGCCGCTGAAGCGGAGTTCCATGCATGACAGACGTCCAAAGATTGCGCATCCTGGTCATCGGAGCGAGCGGCACATTGGGCCGGGCGATTGTCGACGAGCTCAAGCCGCGGCATGAGATCATAACCGCCGGGTCGAAATCCGGCGATGTGCGCATCGACGTCTCCGATCCCGCGAGCATCGTTGCCGGCCTCGCCACCGCGGGACCTCTCGATGCCGTCGCGTTTGCCGCCGGCAAGGTAAAATTCGCGCCGTTGGCCGACTTCGCGCCGGCGACGATCGCGCAGTCCGGCTATGGACTGGGCATCGCCGATAAGCTGATGGGACAGGTCAATGTCACGCTCGCCGCCCGCGACCATCTGCGCGACGGCGGGTCGATCACTCTGGTGACCGGGATCCTCACCGATCAGCCGATCGTGCAGGGCACATCCGCCAGCATGGTCAACGGCGCGATCGAGGCCTTCGCTCGCGCCGCCGCCATCGAGTTGCCGCGGCGCTTGCGCATCAATGTCGTCAATGCGTCGGTGTTCGACGAAGCCATGGCGAAATACGGGCCGTATTTCCGCGGTTTCGATCCGGTGCCCGTCGCCCGGGCCGCAAGGGCGTTCAGCCGTAGCGTCGAAGGCGCCCAGACGGGGCAAGTCTTCTTCGTGCGGTGAGCCAGATCCGCCCAGCCCTTACCGCTTTGCTGGCGTTGACCTGCGCCGTCGCGCTGATCTTCGCGCTATGGCCGCAAATCGACCTCGCCGTCGCGCGATTCTTTTTCGCGGGCGGCGGCTTCATCGGCCAAACATCGTTCGAGCGCTTCGCTCGCGCGTTCTTCAACGTCACGCCGTTCGTGATCCTTGCCGGATTCGCGGGGCTTTACGCGTTGCGCCGCTTTGGCGTCGCGACGCCCTACGCACCGAGCGGGCGCGCGCTGATCTTCCTCATCGCGACAATGGCGATCGGGCCGGGTCTTGTCGTTAATCTTGGCATGAAAGATCACCTGCATCGCCCGCGCCCAATTCATGTCCAGGAATTCGGAGGCCCCGACGAATTCCGCCCCTGGTACCGCTTTGACGGCGCCTGCTCGAGGAACTGCTCCTTCGTCTCCGGCGAGGCCGCGGAAGGGTTCTGGATGGTCGCCCCCGCCAGCCTTGTTCCACCGCCCTGGCGCGGCCCGGCGATTGCCGCGGCGCTGGCGTTTGGCGTCGGCGCCAGCGTCCTGCGCATGGCCTTCGGCGGCCATTTCCTCAGCGACGTGGTGTTGGGGGGGCTTCTGACGCTGCTGATCGTAGAACTCGCGCGCATGCTCCTTTGGCGCAATAAGAACGCCTCCTGAGCAGGGTTGCGCGGCGCGCAACTCCCCCTATAGTC
>Ga0209698_10000200_pt1 | contig 64528 bp, 44 predicted proteins | sample LitLauG_LLR_2012_FD_187203 | JGI IMG/M metagenome (GOLD analysis project Ga0209698, IMG submission 187203) | Freshwater sediment microbial communities from Pennsylvania, USA - Little Laurel Run_MetaG_LLR_2012 (SPAdes) (version 2) | ecosystem: Environmental > Aquatic > Freshwater > Creek >... | reverse complement strand
CCCTTTGCCGGAATACATGAGATCGACGACGCTGGAAGTGGTTGTTTTCCCCTGGATCGAGAGGGTCATCTGTTTCAAAGTTCCCGACGTTAACACCAGGACATATTCCTTCCCGTCCTGCTTGAAGCGGACCTCTCCTTTCTTGAAATCGGCGAGCGTTTTCATGTCACGCCCCGGTGCGGAGCCGACCATGAGAACAGAAAACAATACCAGGAACAACGCTTTGCCTTTCATGTTTCGCCTCCTCAAGTGTATGGGGATGAACGTGTCGGAAATCGGGACCGCGGGCACAGCCTGCCACCTGGTGCTTCACTGTGTCCGGCCGCCTAAACCTAATATCCGGGGGCGACAGAGTTAATAGAACATATGGACTATTTGAACTCGCTCCCGCGCCGGGCGCGTTGGAAAGTGAACGCCGGTTTGAGTAGATTAAAGCCGCTTTTTGGAATACCTCTTTACGGTTGCCGGGTCACGGCAATCTCCCCCGACGGGCACTCTCAGGATAACAATGCGCGCATCGAAATTGGTTCTGTTGATGCTTATGATCCGGGTGGCAATCCCTGTCTCCGCACCCGGTCAGAGTGCCGGCAATCCCGCCCCCGGGAAGGTCATTATTCAGTGGCAGGACCGCCGGCCATCGGGAACCTTTGATGTAACAAACGGGAAAGTTTCGAGGATCGAGATCGTCAGGGGTGAGGGGAGGGGAGTGGGAAACTCGTTCGAATTCAATTCAACGGGCAACGCAGCCATCCGCGCGTCATTCGACAGTGTAAACATCAATCCGGGGAGCGATCCGACGATCGTCTCGGTCAGGACCGATCGGGATCCATTCTCCTTCTTCCTGAGAGACGTCAGCAGGGAGTACCCGATATACATCCCGGAGTACCATGTCGTGGTCACGACCTCCGACGATGACCGCTCATACGGAGAGATCGAGACCATCCTGAAGGGGCGCGGAGGACGGACGAAGCTCGGCATGATCGAGAGCGAATCTGAAGAATCGTTCGACTCTGCCGCCGTGCGCACGCGCAACCAGCCCTGTCCCACGTGGCTGGGCCTGAGCCGGGACATGCGGATATTCGATCTGGCGGATAACCGCGCCTATCCCGGCAGCGAAATGAACATGATCACGCCCCGTAATGCATCCGCGCAGGTGCGGCTCCCCGACTTTGATAATCAGACCGTGCAGTACGGCTATATCGCCGGGCGCGGACAGGGGGTTGCCGTAAATACCACGCGGCGCCTGGATATGGGGGTGCTGCCCATCCTGCATTCTTCCCTGTCGGATGACGACGTTGAATATCGCTCCACCGCGTTCGTGTCCCTGGAGACCTCTCCGCTTACGGCCCAAACGCTGATCGGCACAGACTGGCTCGTGGCGGATGATAACAGCATCGGCCATATGTTGACGAAGGAACAGGAAGCCCTGCTCAAGCCGAGGATGGAAGCGGAATCGAAGAAAACCGAATCGACCGTCCTCTATTATCGCTGCGAAGCGGTCAATCACGCCGCGGTCCCGCGCTATGCCTGGTTCAAGACACTCCGTCCCATCGTCGGCGCGTGGATGAACATCGCCTATTCCCTTAACCCGGAAACCGGTTTCTCTTCATTCGCCTCCGGGAACGTCTATGGAATCTCCCGGCTCAACGGTCGCCCGCTTCATGACGAAGAGATCGCTGTGCTGGTGCGGCCCGGCGACAAAGCGGTATTCGAATTTCTTCTCCCTCACTCTCCCATTTCAAGGGCGAGGGCGTCCGAGCTTTCAAAGCAGTCGTTCGATGCAAGACTTGACGAGTGCACGCGGTTCTGGCAGGGGAAACTCTCAAGCGCTGCCCGGATCACTGTTCCCGAGCAAAGAATCAACGAGATGATTCAGTCGGGACTTCTGCAGCTGGATTTGATCACGTACGGCAACGAGCCGGAGGGAACGCTGGCCCCCACGATCGGGATCTATTCCCCCATCGGCACCGAAAGCTCCCCGATAATCCAATTTTACAATTCGATGGGACTGCCGGGCGTCGCCCGCAGGTCCCTGATGTTCTTCATCGAAAAGCAGCACGATGACGGCATGTTCCAGAACTTCGGCGGTTACATGGTGGAAACCGGCGCGGCGCTCTGGAGCATGGGAGAATACTTCCGCTATACCCGGGATACGGCGTGGGTGAAACTCGTCGAGCCTCATCTAATCAAGGCATGCCGGTTTCTCCTCCGGTGGAGAGCCGAAAACAGGAATCCGGAGCTGAAGGGGAAGGGGTATGGGATGATCGCCGGAAAAGTCGCCGATCCGAACGACCCGTATCACCAGTACATGCTCAACGCATACGCATACCTTGGAATCAGCCGGGTATCCGAAATGTTGAGGGCGGTGGATCCCGATCGTTCAGCGTGGCTCGCTCAGGCGGCTTCGGACTGGAAGGATGACATCCGTGGGTCGTTGATGCAGAACATCGCCGGCTCCCCCGTCGTCCCTCTCGGCGACGGGAGGTGGACCATCACTGTCCCCCCCTGGACCGAAGCCGTGGGACCGAGGGCACTGCATATCAGGAGCGAGTCGTATTTCTCGCACGGCACCGTGACGACTCCCGACGTCCTGTTGGGACCCCTTTATCTTGTCTTTGGTGAAGTGCTCGCGCCGGAGGAGCAGGTCTCCCGGATGATGCTCGACTATCACGCCGAGCTGTTCTATGAACGGAATGCGGCGTTCAGCCAGCCTTATTACAGCCGTCACGACTGGCTTCAACTGAAGCTCGGGCTTGTGAAGCCGTTCCTGAAGACGTATTACAACACCGTGTCGGCCCTCGCCGACCGGGAAACTTATACGTTCTGGGAACACCTCTTCCAGGTCTCACAGCACAAGACGCACGAGCAGGCGTGGTTTCTGATGGAGACGAGGTGGATGTTGTATCTCGAGGACGGGCACACGTTAAGACTTCTTTCCGGCATACCGCGCAAATGGATGGAAGACGGGAATCATATTACGCTGAATAACGTGTGCAGCTATTTCGGCCCCCTCTCGCTGCAGGTGAGATCGAACGTCAAGGCGGGATACATTGAAGCTTCGATCACGTGCAATTCCGGGTTCAGGCCCGGGAATGTCCTCATTCGTCTCCCGCATCCATCAGGCATGAAAGCGGCAAAGGTAACAGGCGGGACATATGATCCCGCCACCGAATCGATACTGATAACGGATTTTAACGGGACGGCCAATGTAAGGGCCGAATACTGAGCGGCATGAAACGTCGCAGGCTCTATACCGGTGAGGAAAACGCGGCGAAAGGTCTCCTTCTCCTCAGGATTGCTGCCGTCGGTTCGCTTCTGTTGACGGGCGTCTTTGTCTATCTCTTCAATCTCGCCAAACACGATCCGGTTCTCTCCGCCGCCAACCCGTTTGCAGAGGATCCATATGACGCTGTCGGTTCATTCGGCATTCAGCTCGGGTCCGTTTGCGCGGTCATTGCCGCGATTCGGGCGCTCCGGACGGATCTGAAAACGGAGTCTCTCACCAACCGTTATACCTACGCTATTCGCGCGATGGCAGTGTCCGGGCTTGCGATCGTTGTCACGATGATCGCGGACATGATCGCGCTCGTGCGCCACTCGTCGCAGTGGGAGAGAACGGAAGGAGCAAACGGTCTCGTGATATTTACCGGAGGACTGTTTCTTCTGGGGGTGCTTTTCAGTTTCTCTCTCATGCGCCTCGCAAGGCGGAGGGAGGTATGTTCTCAGAACCCGCTGCGCCGGCGGCAGATGGTTCCGTTTCTGGTCCTCTGTGGAGTGCTTTGCGTCTATCCTGCGGTCTGGCGTGAGAGCGTGCCCGGAGCCATACTCTGTGCGATTGCGGGAATGTTGATTCTGTTCTATTCGGTGGCGCTCCTTTCGAACGCCATGTTTCCCTGTCCCGATATTCCCGAGAAGGACCTGGTGGACGATCTGTACGGATTCTTCAACGATATGATGTCCCGCGCCGGCTTCCTCCCCAGCGGCGCCGGCCTGGGAGCACAAACATCCGGCGTGCCTCCGTCCGGGAAAATCCTGGGTTTGCTTAACCCGAGGAAACACGAGTGGAACCTCCTGGCCCTGATCGCGATACTGATGGGTCTCTCACTCGCGCTGGCCGAGATATTCAGCGACGGCGCTTCCCCGGGGAGCGGTCGGCTGCTCCTCGTCGGAATAGTCTTCGTCGTCATTGAGTCCGCCGGCATTGTTCTGGGGTACGCCCTCTTCAAGCGGTTCCTGGGGCTCATGCGATCGGCCTGATGACGGCCGGGCCAACCGGTTGGTGTATGAGGTCGAGAGCGTATCGGCGGGTTTGAAATAGCATCTGAATCGGCCGGCCGGGTCCCCCTCTGAAATCACATGGCAATCGGGACGCGCACGCTCCTCTGCGCGGCTTTGGGGATGGATGACAGAAGATCGTCGCAGGACGCGGCGACACGATCATACCTGTCCGCCTTCTTCGTCACGTCGGACCAGGTTTTCAGAAGGACTCTCCTCGCCTCCGCGTAGGACTTGCGGCGGATCAGCAATCGCCCCTCCTCCACGGCAATGAGTTCGCGCGCGTTCAGCCTCCTCACTTCGTTTTCCGGGGCACCGTCGATCGCCTCCCTTGCGTGTGCCACAGTCGCTCTTGCGCCGGCGACATTCCCGCGAAGAGTCTGGATCTGCGCCTTGCAGCAGAGGAGCCTGGCCAGGGAGATTCGCTCACGGGGCGGGAGGGAATCGATCGGGACAAGCGACTTGTCGATCAGGGAGTCCGGCTCGTCAAGTTCTCCCCGGTTGATCAGGCATCGTGTCAGCGGCTCGAGGGTCTCCAGGACGTTCGTCTCCGACCGGTCGGGGAATGCCAGCAGATCGTCAAATGCCCGCCGGAAATTCCGCTCCGCCCGGGTGGAGTCGCCCGCGAGCCTTGCGATATGGCCCAGGACGCCGTAGCAGGAGGCGGTCGCAACGTGGTGTTCCCCGTACCGGTCGAGAAAGAGCGGGAGGGCCCGCGTGATGAGACTTTCCGCCTCTGCAGGCCTCCCCTGCCTCAGCACCATCGACGAGTAGTCCTGGTACGCGTACGGCAGGTAAACGTCTCCGTGCCGGGAGGGGGTATTGAGATTGGCGATGACGCGTTTGTAGTACATCTCCGCGCTGTCGGCGGCGGCCGGGTCCGACGACGAGAACTGGTTGAATGCCCCTGCGAGATAATACTCGCTCTCGACAAGTTCGTGATTGTCGGCCTCATACGCGCACTGTCTCAACCGCAGCGACGCCGCGAAATGATGGGCCGCCTTCTCCGAGCTGCCGAGAGCGAGATACGTGTTCCCGATGGTCATATGCAGCTCGGCCTTGACCGCCGGCTCGTCCTGGAGTTCGTTTTCGAGCCGGACTGAGGCCGCGTCGAGTATGTCGAGGGCCGTTACGTCCGGCCCCAGCCCGTGGTTGTACCAGTTGACGTCGCTCTCCGCGATCATCTGCTGGAGGAACGCGTTGATGCGCGTGGCCTTCTTCTCCTGGACGAGCGCGATGTCCCGTTCGTGCTGTGCCTGTTTCGCCTGCCACAGGACCCCGCCGACCCCCCCGATCACCGCCAGGACCACGATGACGAACGCGATGCTCGCCGTCCGGTGACGGCGTATGAACTTCCCGGCACGGTAGCGTGCCTCCCCCCTGCGCGCGACGACGGGATGATGGGCCAGGTAGCGTCCGATGTCGTCTGAGAAGTCCTGGACGGACTGGTAGCGGCGGTCCGGCTCCTTCCGCAGGGCCATCAGGACGATCGCATCGATGTCGCCGTTGAGCGTTCTGCGTATCCTCTCCCGCGACGATCCGGCAACCGTGATGGCGATGGACTTCACGCTCGGCCGTGTCGGTTCCGTGTTCAGGATCGTCTGGGACATCTCGAAGGGGAGAGGGCTGCGGAACTCGTACGGCTTTTGCCCGGTCAGCAGCTTGTACAGGAGCATCCCCAGCGCGTAGACGTCGCTCACCGTCGTGGCCCGTTCCCCCCTGAGCTGTTCCGGGCTCGCATAGTCCGGGGTCATGAATCCTTGTGCGGTGTGCGTCCGCTCGCCGGATCCCCCTTCTTCCCTGAGGAGCGCCGCGATGCCGAAATCCAGGAGCTTCGGCGTGCCGTCGGAGGCGACGAGGATATTTCCGGGCTTGATGTCGCGGTGCACGACGAGGTGTTTGTGGGCGAACCGGATCGCCCCGCAAATCTCTTGAAACAGGCGAAGCCGCTCGGAGATGGGAAGTTGATGCTCGTCGCAGTATGCATCGATGCGTATGCCGTCGACGTATTCCATCACGAAGTACGGCATCCCTTCGGCCGTGGTCCCCGCGTCGATGAGCTGGGCGATATTGGGGTGCTGGAGCGTTGCCAGGAGCGATCGTTCCGCCTCGAACCGCCGGATCATCTCCCCGTGAGACAATGTCGAGAGGGCGAACTTGATCGCGACCCGTCGCTGAAACGTTCCGTCGTCCCGCATCGCCTCGAAGACCTCCCCCATCCCTCCCGAGCCGATCTGCTTCAGTATCCGGTAGCTCCCGAGCAGCGTCCCGATCCGTCGGTCCGGAGTGGCGTCATGCGCTGCCGTCGAGAGGAGTGACCGGGAGAGGGGCTGAAACACGCCGTCGGCCTTTTCGAGTGCTGCCAGGAGCGAAGCGACCTCGCTGCGGAGCTCACCGTCGCCGAGACATGCGTTGTCGAGAAAAGCCGGCCTGCTCTCGGCGGGGAGCCGGTACGCTCCCGCGAACACCTCTCGCACTCTGCGCCACAAAGCGGGATTCATGGGTCGGATGGTTGGATGGGAGACGCTGGCCGGGGATTCTAACTGCTCATGGTTCGGAACAGCCATGCCTTGGCGAGGTTCCAGTCGTTTTCCACGGTGCGCGTCGATACCGAGAGTACCTCCGCGGTCTCCTTGACCGTCAGCCCGCTGAAGTAGCGCAGCTCGACCACCCTGCAGAGCCGCGGGTCGATCTGCTCGAGCCTTTTGAGGGCATCGTCGAGCATGAGCAGCCGGCTGAAGTCCTCGTCCATGACGACGATGCTCTCTTGTAAGGAGACCCGTGTCTTGCCGCCGCCGCGCTTGTCCGCATGTCTTCTGCGGGCGTAGTCCACGAGGATCTGCCTCATGGACCGGGCTGCGATGCCGAAGAAATGGGCGCGGTTCTGCCAGGAGACGTCCGCTTCCGCAAGTCTGAGATAGGCTTCGTGGACGAGATCGGAGGTCTGGATCGTGCGCTCCGAGTGTTCCTGGGAGAGGTACGAAGAAGCGATTTTCCTGAGCTCGTCGTAGACGAGAGGGAGGAGTTTGTTCAGGGCGGACTCATCTCCGGCCCGGACACTGACGAGAAGTTGCGTTACTTCACCTGGTGTGGAAACCACGTCGACGACGCCGATTAACATCCCAGTCTAACAAAAAAGCGGCTGAAAACCAAAGATTTCCTGGAATTCGGCCCGGGGGCGCTGCGGGTTCTCTTGCATTTTTTCGCATGTATTACAAAGGACCCCCGGCACCTCTCGCCGGCTTGATAGGTCTCCGATTCGCAGGAATTACTTCAGGAGGGGAGTACATCCCATGGAACGCATCTCACGTTTTCTCACGCTGGTCGTCGTCGCATCGCTCTGCTCCCTCAACCCGCTGGTTGCTCAGTGGGTGCAGGTCAGGGGAGGGGCGGCGATCAATGTCACGCAACTTGCCGTAAACGGATCAAACCTCTTTGCAGCCGTGAACTCGCGTTATGACAGCGGCGGCGTCGTGGTCTCGACGGATGACGGCGCGACGTGGTCCGGCTTCGGTACGGGCCAGCCTGTCCGGGTCGTTACCGCGCTTGCGACAGCCGGGTCGAATCTTCTGCAGGGTGTCGATGACGCGGGCGCCTACCTTTCGACGGACAACGGCGGAAGCTGGAGTCAGGTGACGCCGAACGCGGGCTCGGAGTTATATGTCTATACGTTCGCCGGAAGCGGATCCAACATCTTTGTCGGGACGCTTCACGGCGTCTACCTCTCCACAAATAGCGGGACAAGCTGGGCCCCGGTCGACTCGGGCATACCGGCGGGTCACATCAATGCGCTGCTCACGAGCGGTGCAAACCTCTTCGCCGCTACCTCCGGAGCCGGAATGTTTCTCTCCACGAATAACGGCGCGGTCTGGACTGCAATCAATTCGGGCCTGTCGAGTACGTACGGATATATCGATGCTCTCGGCGCGATCGGCACGAATATTTTCGCCGGGTCGTACGAGACCGGTGTGTTCCTCTCCACGAACAACGGAACAAGCTGGAAAGCCGCCAACGCCGGTCTGCCCAAATACATCAACGTCTATTATCAGATCCTGTCACTTGTCGCGAGCGGGACGAGTCTCTTTGCGGGAACAGTCGGCGGTGGCGTCTACATGTCCACAAACAACGGGACCTCCTGGAGCGCGGTCAACACGGGCCTGACGCACCTGGGAATTCATGCTCTCGCGGTGAAAGACACATACCTCTTCGCCGGCGGCGACAGCACCGGCGTGATGCGACGCCCGCTCTCGGAGTTTGTCACCTCCGTCGGGCAGCCGAACAGTGTTCCCCCGGCGCAATTCAGCCTCGGTCAGAACTACCCGAACCCGTTTAATCCTGCAACGACGATAGGCTACTCCGTGCCCCGGCAATCGCAGGTCAACATCACGGTATTCAACGCTCTCGGACAAACCGTATCGACGCTCGTGAGCGGCATCGAAGATGCCGGGGTCCACGAGGTGAGGTTCGACGGCACCGGTCTTGCGAGCGGCGTCTACTTCTACAGGCTGCAGGCCGATGGGTACGTTCAGACGCGCCGCCTGCTCTTGCTGAAGTGAACGGTTCGTGATCATCGCGTGAGCGCAATCGGCCGCGGGAAGAATCATGTGCCGGGCGTTTTCGCGCCGGACGGCGGTGTCCCGTCCCTGGTGGGATTCCAGTGCTAATTCCGCTATATTGAGGAGGACGCCCTTCCCTTACCTCCGGGGGGGCGTTTGTTTTGCCGTGCGGCACTATGCGGCGGGGTGGGTATTCAAAGAACGAAGTTTGTCCGCACATTACACAGGGGAAGTATGCCGATACTGCGCAAAGTCGCCTTGATCGCTGCATTGATTTTTGTTTCAGACATGTCTCACTCCCAGTGGATCCAGACCGGATATCCGTTTTCGTCGGTGAGTTGCCTGGTGGCGAAAGAAGGAAATCTCTTCGCGGGGACATGGGGAAACGGAGTGTATCGATCGACGGACGGTGGAGGGAATTGGACGGCGGTGAACAATGGACTTCCGGCTGTCTTATACGGGGGCTATGTGTATTCCCTCGCCGTGGTTCCTTCGTCGTCGGGGCCCGGGACGAATCTCTTCGCAGGGATGGAAGAGGGGGGCATCTGGCGCTCGACCGACGACGGCGAGAGCTGGGAGTGGGTCTTCCCCGGCGGAGTGCTCGGCCAGCACGATTACAACATATTCAGGCTCGGCGTCGCCGGGAGCACGATCGTTGCGGGAGTTCGTCAGTCGGGGCCGGATAACGGCATATATCGCTCGGACGATGACGGTGCGACATGGACGAGGAGCAACGCAGGCTTCGCGACCGCCGCCGATTCGGATATTGCTTCATTTGCATCGATAACTTCCGGGGGAACGACGTATCTTTACGCAGGAACCGACGGCGGCGTTTTCATGTCCGCAAGCGGAGGGACCGGCTGGACACGCATATCGAGCGGATTGCCTGCGGCACAAATCTCTTCGCTTGCTGCGACGCCCGGTACGGGGAGCGGTCTGAATATCGATCTGTTCGCCGGAGTAAACGGGAGCGGCGTCTATCGCTCGACGGACAATGGCTCGAGCTGGACCGCAGCGAGCACCGGGTTCGTGTGGGAAGGGACCGGTTTCGGCCCCGCGCTCTATATCGACGCATTCGCGGCCGCCCCCGGTCCCGGGGGGACAGCAGGCAATATATTTGCCGCCGCATTTCCGAGTGTCTACGTTTCAACAGACGAAGGCAATCAGTGGTGGGATACCGGTTGGCCCGAAGCCGAGGCGAGTTCTGCAGGCGTCCTGAGCATAAACGGAGGGACGCTTTTCGGGGGCGGGATCGGAATCTGGAAATACCCCACGGGGATTGACAGCACCTGGACGATACAAACCAGCGGAACCATCGATACGCTCCTGGCGGTGAAGGCGGTCGATAACAACGTGGTCTGGGCCGCCGGCATGAATGGCGGAGTTTTTCTGACCACCAACGGAGGCGCTCAGTGGGGGCCGGTGGGCGCCGGAGCTCTTGGATCCGGCACGGTGAACGCCGTCGAGGCCCTCGATGCGGGCAATGCCTTTGTCTCTGTGTTTACCGGCGGCGCGGGGATGATATACAGGACGTCGAACGGCGGCTCATCCTGGTCCCCTGTTTCAACGCAGACTGGCGTCGCAATCGGCGGTATACAGATGAGGACCGCTCTGGAAGGGTATGCCGTTGGTACCCCGGTGGGATCCAAATGGACCCTGCTCAAAACCACGGACGGCGGTGGTACGTGGAATACCATGACGACGGCGCCGGCGGAGGATAGCCTGACGGCCCTGGCGATAAGCTATTATGGCGCATATCCTGTGAGGCCGATCGGCGTCCAGCTCCTCGGCAGCACGCTCTGGTTCGGAAGCCTCTCAGGGGTAGTGTACCGTTCGACAAATCTCGGTTCGACCTGGTCGACCGGCTCGTCACTCCTCCCCCTCAATGGCCTCCACTTCAATTCCTCGACGGTCGGTCTCTCGGCCGGCTCGACCGGCGATTCAACCCGTTCTTCCTTGAACGGGGGGATGTCTTGGGATAGTGCGGGGGTCTCGGGATCCAGGCCGGTCACGTGTATTTCCGGTCTGGCAGGTGAATTCTGGGCCACGACGGGGGGAAGCATCGCCTACACAAACAATTCCGGACTGACCTGGACGTATTCCGGACCCGGCTACTGGGGGATTTTTGCACCCCTGAATGCGCTGACGTTCTCTCCGGCTGGTTCTCAGGTAAACGGCTGGGCTGTCGGGGATTCGGGGCTTATACTTCACTACCGTCGTACTGGCGTCGCGTCTGTTTCGGGGAGGGGCAATTCCCTGCCGTCCGCGTTCGCCCTTTTGCAGAACTATCCCAATCCGTTCAACCCGTCGACAACCATACGCTTCGCTCTACCCGGTCGCGCGCACGTGGTTCTCGCGCTGTTCAACATGCTCGGCCAGCATGTGGCGACGCTGGTCAACGGCGACGTCGATGCGGGCAAACACGAGGTGAAATTCGATGGCGCAAACCTTGCGAGCGGGGTATATTACTATCGCATCCAGGCGGGGAGCTTCGTTCAGACGAAAAAGCTGTTATTGCTCCGCTGAATTTTCTTCCGACTTCCTTTTGCCGCGTCTCCGGCGTCTCCGTCCCGGGAACCGCGGCGGACTGCCTCTTCTTGACGTACTTTCCGTAGTTGACATTGAAATCGAAGACAGGTAGACTGTCGGCACGGTCTCGGGCCCGCCGTCCCCGACGGGTTGCATGATGTCACACTCCACGAGCTCTGCGGCGGGCTTGGCTGCCTCGTGCAGAGAATATGAACTGATCCAGGCGTGAAGAGCCTCTTGACGTACATCGCGTCCGCGATATGAGAAGATTCTTCCGCATACTCGCGATCGCTTCCTTCCTTCCGGTCATACTCCTGGCTGTCGGGTTGTACTACGCAATCGAAAACGTCTTCCCGTACTCCGCAATACGCCCGCACAGGTGCACTGTCGCAGAGATGGCGCTCTCCTCCCCGAATCTTCTCACTCCCGCGGCATTCACCACACACTGGGAGGAGTTCGATATCACCGTCGAGGATACCATCCGATTGAAGGGGTGGTTTGTACTTGCCTCCGTCGCGCAAAACAGGGGCACCATTATTCTGTTGCACGGTATCGGGAGCTGTAAGATTTCAATGCTTTCCATGGCAAGGCTCTTCGTCGGGAACGGGTTTAACTGCATCCTGTACGACGCGCGTGCACACGGCGAAAGCGGGGGGATCAATTGTACGTTCGGCTATTACGAAAAGCGCGATCTCTCGTCCTGCATCGATTCGGCTGTCGTCAGGTTTCCCGGTTCTGCTCCGTTCGGTGTATTCGGCGATTCGTTCGGCGCTGCGACGGCGATTCAGGCGCTGGCCGCGGACAGGCGGCTCGTCTGCGGGATCGCGGAGAGCCCGTTTGCCACATTGCGCGGAGTGATTCACGAATACTTTCGGCAGATGTATTTCATCCCGTTGAACTTCATTCCGGATGCTGCTCTCCTCCGTTCTGAGCGGATCGCGCGCTTTCAGGTGGACAGTGTCTCACCCGAACGGGATGCGCGGAAAATCACGCAACCCACGATGATCGTTCATGGTTCCGCCGATCGCAAGATCTCCCCGCAATATGGCAGGCGGGTCTACGACAATTTGGCCTCGGAACACAAGGAATGGTTCCTGGTGGATGGCGCGGGGCATTCCGACATTGAAAAAGTGGGCGGGGCTCAATATGAATTGCGGATTATCGGATTCTTCAGGAGATACATGGCGGGGAACCATCAGACGGAATGATTTGCCCGATCCCGTGAACGATCGGGAAAATCAAATTGATGTCGTGTCGACCCGCGTTGACTTCATGGAAGTCATTCGGTTCCGCACGGCTGGCACGAAATTGGAAAACTCAATCCGCGTGACCAGAGACACAACCTGTCTCGGGAGATTTAACCAATTTGTTCCAGGCTGATGTGCAGTTCTTCCGAACAGCTTCTCTCGCGCGTGGAGCGGAAAGAGGCTTACTTCTCTAATCTCAAACATCCGTAAAATGCTGAACTATTTTGTTTCCGCGAATGTACTTCTGTTCTTTGCGGGTAAGTCTTCGGTCATAGAACAGGTTCGCGAGCGCTGCAAGCGCATGCTGGGCTGGTCCGCATTCATAGTGCGCAGGGACGTTTAAGGGGACGTCGTCCGGGATCAAATCCGGATTGCGACTGAACGAGCGTCCCGCGTCGGTACATCAGGCGCCCTGGACCATATCCAGATTCTGTGTGTGGCACCAGGAGGAATCTCGAATGAATACCGTGACGCTGGTCTGTCCGCATTGCTACAGCGAAGGCGACCATCCATTCTGCCTGAGGCCGACCCCTCTGAAGACCAGCGGTTCAAACCAGGTGCTCTGCGAAAACTGCCTCAAAAAGTTCAGGGTCTACTTCCAGGAGGGGAAGATTAACAACGTGGCGAGAGTATAAGTCTTCATTACCTGATCATGCAGGAGTTTGGTCGGGGCGACCCCCGTCTTGACCGGAAATTCACCAGGTTGGGAGGCCTATGATGATTACCGGAGCCCACGTTATCGTATACAGCACTGATCCCGAAGCCGATCGAGTCTTCCTCCGGGACGTTTTGATGTTGCCTCATGTCAATGCCGGCGAAGGTTGGCTGGTCTTCGGCCTTCCGCAAACCGAATGCGCGGTCCATCCCTCCGAGAAGAACCACAATCACGAGCTCTACCTGATGTGCGATGACGTCGAATCATTCATCGCGGAAATGAAACTGCACCACATTGTCTGCAGCGAGATCCAGCGCGCAAGCTGGGGTCTCCTGACCCACCTGACGCTTCCGGGTGGAGGGAGGCTCGGCTGTTATCAGGCTCTTCACGCGCGCCCCCGTTCATCCTCCCGCCGGGCAATCCGTAAACCATCGATTCACAGCATAAAAAAGATCGGCGGGAAGCCCAAAGACGGGCAAAAATAGGGCTGCGTCCTCCCCCCGCACGATTCTGTCCCTCATTTGAGGTATATTCCGGGGACGCGCTGTCCCGGTTTCCCGGGCCATTTAACCTGAGATCAACTCCATGCGCACAGCGTATCCGGTGGTGATCGCCGCATTTGCTGAACTGGTTACCCCCGGTCTCTGCGGAGCAATTGATCATCCGATCGAAACCACTCAAATCGCGGTCGTGTCGACACCTTCGTGGGCTGCGACGACAGGGACGATGCAATTGTATTCGAGATCCCATGGGAGATGGACTCCCGCAGGAGACAGAATTGCCGTCGTCGTCGGCCGTAACGGGTTTGCATGGGGAATGGGCCTGCATAAAAGACCTCACTCCGGAGCAGAGAAGATCGAGGGGGATGGCTGTTCACCCGCCGGGATATTTTCACTGGGCCCTTCTTTTGGCTACTCGGAGAAACCCCCCGGCGGCACCCGGCTCCCGTACCGGAGCATCACGGATCGCGACTATTATGTGGATGACTCCCTTTCTCGGGAGTACAATCAGTGGGTTCGGCTGCCCGGGAGCGTCCCCAATGAGCCGGATCGTCACTGGCGTTCGGCGGAGAGGATGAGGAGCAGTGGCGGCTGTTACGAGCTGGGTATCGTGGTCCATCACAATATGTCGCCTACTGTCAGCGGAAAGGGGAGCGCAATCTTCCTTCATATCTGGGAGAATCCGGACTCCCCGACGGCTGGTTGCACGGCGATGTCAAAGACAAATATGCAGGCGCTCTTGCGCTGGCTCGATCCGCGCAGAAACCCTCTTCTTGTACAATCTCCTGAAAAGGAACTCCCCGGTCTTTTGAAACAGATACCGCACTGGCACTCAGGAAGCAGTAACTGGCGATGCTCCTGGCATTGACTCTTCCCGTCCTCTCCCGTACGTTGTGTTCGTACAACAATCTTGAGCGTTCAGTGGAATCGTCCTGTCAAAGAGGTTGAGTCATTCGATTCCTGCGACATAAATGCATTCAGGAAAGGGAGCACGGATGAGTTCGACGCTGAGGGTTCTCATCATTGCACTATGTGCATCAGGCTTCTCACCCGCCGGCGCACAGACGTGGGCGCCCCCCGGGCTCGATCAGTATGTCGATAGCATCCGCTCGACATTCGACGTTCCGGGGATCGGCCTTGCAATCGTGCGGAATGGAGAAGTCGTCGTCGCACGCGGATACGGCGTCAGATCGCTCGGGAAGCCGGGAATCGTTGACGAGAACACCCTGTTCGGCATCGCATCGAACACAAAGGCGTTTACCGCGACGGCCATAGGGATGCTCGTTGAGGAGGGAAGGCTGGAGTGGGACGCCCCCGTGAAGCGCTATCTTCCATGGTTTGAGCTCTCGGATCCGTACGTGTCGCGCGAGATCACCGTGCGGGACCTCCTCGTTCACCGGAGCGGCCTCGGGCTCGGTGCCGGAGATCTCCTGTGGTGGCCGGCCTCGACGTATGACAGAAAAGAGATCGTCCGGCGCCTCCGCTCGATCCCTCTTGCAAAGAGCTTCCGGAGCGCGTATGCGTATGACAATGTCCTCTACCTTGTCGCCGGGGAGATCATTGAATCCGTGAGCGGCCTTTCCTGGGAGGACTTCGTCTCGAGCCGGATCCTGGCTCCGCTGGGAATGCGGCGCTCGACCGTGCGCCACTCTTCGGCAGGGGAGGGGTCCGATGCTGCGACGCCGCACGCCCGGATCAACGGGGCTGTGAGAGCTATCCAGCCGTTCACGAGCGACAATACAAACCCTGCCGGGGGGATAAATTCGAGCGCGTCGGAGATGGCCCGCTGGCTCATCGTCCAGCTCGACTCCGGCCGGACCGGAGGTGCCTCGCGACTGTTCACACCCCGGACGACGCGGCAGCTCTGGACGCTTGTCACTCCCATCCCCATCGGGGAGCCACTTCCGGCGTTCGCGGCCCTGAAGTCGAATTTCAACGGATATGCCCTGGGGTTCGGCGTGCACGACTACAGGGGGATGAAGATCGTCCAGCACACGGGGGGACTCCCCGGGTATGTCTCCGAGGTCACGATGGTCCCCGCTCTGAAACTCGGCATCGTGGTTCTGACGAACCAGGAGTCGGGAGATGCCTTCAATGCCCTGACGCTCAGGATTCTCGACTACTATATGGGCGCCCCGGTTTTTGACTGGATCGGGGCGTTCCGCCTGGCCGAATTCCGTACCGATTCCCTGACTGCCGCTTCGGTGAACCACGCGTCTTCCGGGCGCGTCGATTCATCGCATCCTTCGCTCTCCCCCGAACAGTACGCGGGGAAGTACGAAGACGCATGGTACGGTCCGATCGACGTGGCATTTGCGAACGGCCGGCTCTCGATGAGGTTCGGGCACACGCCTTCGCTTGAAGGGGAAATGGAGCACTGGCAGTATGACACGTTCCTGGTCCGCTGGAAGGACCCTGAGCTCCGCGCGGATGCGCTCGTCACATTCTCACTGAACGCCGATGGAGCCGTCGACCGGGTCACGCTGAAGGCCGCGTCGCCGAAGACCGACTTCAGCTTCGATTTCCAGGATCTCCTCCTGAGACCTGTCCGCCAGCGCTGAATTGTTTACCACTCCGCTCTGAGCCATACGAATCCCATTGCCGGGACGATCACCTGGCTCCCCGCCTCGGTGTTCCCGCGCTCCTCCCCTCGTACGCATAAGGTGACGGATCGCGGACGTCTGGACGGCCATGACAGCGTCACGGGAGCATCCGTCTCTGAAAAGGAACGAAGACGCACAATGAGCGCCCTTCCGTCGGCGCTCGACTTGAGCATCGTGACCGCGACGTGATCGCCTTCGGCGGCGATGATCGGCACCGGGACCGGATTGCTGTCGGCAGGGAGCGCGATGAGAGGCTGCATTTGCGCCGCTCCGAATCGCCCGGCCGCTGCGGCGTCAAACTTTCCGTGCAGGAGGATCCTGTAACGGAATTCAACCGGCCCGTCCTGCGTCAGGGGGGTGTTGGTGAACCAGTGGTTATTCATCACCCACGAGTATATCGTTGAGCTCGGAGTCAGATGCGCGGGCCACACGTCCCCTTTTCCGTCCCACCCCGCGGTGTTGTTCCCGCTGATGCTCCCGTATTCGAAAAGGGGAGCGTCGGGTGAACACCACGTCACGCCCGCCGTATCGTTTGAAATGTCCACAAAGCGCTGCACCGTCAGCCATGCGCGGTTTGCGGCCTCCCACTGATCGGTATCGGGTTGCATTATTCCCCACGGGATGTCAACGTGTGTCTTCGCGTCCGGAATGGCGAATCCAAATCCGAAGTGCACCCCGTCCTTTGCCACCAGGGGGAGCTTGTCGACCACATCGGTGATCTCGACCTGCGGCTGGCCGCATATCAACCGGACCGATCGGGTGACGGAGCGGCATCCGGTAGCTCTGGAAGTTACCTGTATTTCTCCCGCGACCGGCCCTCGTTCCTTCAGCGCGACTGAGGTGACTGCATCCGGGCTTGCCTCTCCCGTCCCCCTTGCGGGCTGCCATCGGAATGCGTTCAGCCCGCCGTTGACCCCTGCGTCGGCGAAATTCCGACCGGATGCGACATTCTCGAGTCTGATGATGTTCCCCGTCCTCCGGTCCAGCGCAACCCGGATAATCCCGTTGTCCAGGAGCGTGTCCGAATACGTGCAGTGCCCGCCGGCTGTGGAGATCCCCGGCACGACCCGGAAATGCCGCGAGCAGAAAGCGGGCACTTCCGGAGAGATGAATACCAGTTCACCCGTCGAGAGCCTCTGTGAGGCCATCTGGGTATTTTGGTCATCCACAACGCAATCGCCTGTCTGGCTTTCCTCCGGCGTCAGCGTTACGATTCCCCCCAGCGCCCATGGGTTCGTGTTGAGCACCGCGATTCCCCCGTGCGACGGGCCCTCGGCGGGTCCGAGCGCGCCGTTGGACTTGTCCGTCGCGGCGGCGAGCGCGTCGTCGAGAAGAGACTGGCTCCTGTCGTCCGCCTCCTGGAAATATCGCTGCTTCCCCCTCCATATGGCGTTCTGGAAATACGGCTCGCCGGGGTTTTCTGCGGCGAACGTGTGCTCCGTGCACATCACGACATTGCGCCAGGCCTCGTCGAACTCCCTTCTTGGCGCCGGCGCTCCGGGATGCAGCATGGACCAGGCGATCTCTGCCTGCACGAGCCGCTCCCTTGAGTTCAGGCACACGCGGGTTTGCCTTGCGAACGTGCCGAAGCTGTCCGTCCAGTAGTCGCTGAAATCTCCCTTTACCACCGGGAGCCTGTCGCCGTACCGCTTTGCGAACGTCTCCATGATTGTGTGCGCACTGGATATTACGAGGTGCGGGTAGGCGTACTCGCTATTCCATGATCTCACCGCTTCCGGGAGATCCGCGTCCAGAAGCGCGTTATCCCACATCGCCCACGTTACAACGAACATGTCGTAGGGATATTGTACTTTTTCCAGTTCCGGAAGCTCGCGGAAGAGATGGTGGTCCAGGAAATCGGCCCGCGGATTGCCGGTCTTGATGACGTCGGGGATCTTCGAACGGTCCCTCTGGCCAAACCACGGCCGGCCGGTCTTCCCTCCTTTTTCCATCCCCGCGCCGTACGTGCCGGCGTTGAGGAAGAGGACCCTTGATTTGCCGTCCTGTCCCATCCACCAGAACGGTCTGTATCGAAACCGGGAGACCATGCTTTCGTTCCCCCGCCCCCCGTTCGGCATCATCATGACATAGCGGATCCCTTCGTGCGCCATCACCTCCACGAGTCCCCATGCCATCCCCGGAACATCCACCTGCACGTATGTATCGATCGGCGACCCGGTCAGCCTGGCAGCTTCTCTCCCCGGTCTCAGGCTTTGTATCATTTCTTCGTCGCTCATCGCGGTCGTCAGTTCGTTCACGTACGCCGCATCGAGACACAGCTCGCCCCTGCGGACGGCGCCGATGAGCCGCTTCTTCTGTTCGGGTGACGCGGAGTCAAAGTAGCGCTCGAACGGCCACATTACCTCGGTGTTCCAGAGGTACCGTGCCCCGTCCGGGTAATTGCGCGTGGCTTCCGCCAGCGTTATTCCCTCGTCGATATTCCGTTTGTGTATGAATTCGACGTTGGCCTGCGTGTTGGAGTAGCCGATGTCCACGTGCGAGTGCGGATAGACGTACACCGTCCAGTGGCGCATGGGAGGGACCTGGATCGTTTCTACGAGTGAGTCCCTTTGCTGCCGGAGCGTCAGTGTAACCATAGCCGTCTCCTTGACGCCTGCGCCGGGCGGAAGAAGAATCGACGCGGAATCCAATCCGGTCCCCCCGGCCGTAAAGGGGACCTTCTCGGTTCTCCCGTCGTCGAGGATTTCAAGCCTGGCGGGGCCGCGGAGTTTTGTGTGCATGAACCTCACAAGTACCACCCTCCCCGGTTTTCCGTCCGCGCGGTACTTGTAATACGGTCGTACGGTACACTCCATGCTGTCCGGAAATGTGCGTGATGGCTGACTTCCCGGTTGCGAAACTGCTGCCGCGCAACAGAAGATACAGAGTCCGATAGCAGCAATCAGAATCTGATGGGGGGGTCGTTTCATAGGGGAAAGTTTTGAATTGGCTGGGCGATAAGGAGATCCGATCGTCGGCTTCATCATGCCTGCCGAATATCTCCGGGAGGGGATTCTTGATCTCGGTATCTGAAGGAAAGGGAGATGCTCATGGCCAGGGCTTGAAGCCGACGCTTTTCCACAGTTCGGAGGTATTGTACATCGTCCCGTTCGTCAGGACATACTCGACGTTTCTGGAATTGCGGATGTCCTCGAGGGGGTTTCCGTTCACAATAATCAGGTCGGCGCGTTTTCCCGGCTCGATCGTCCCAAGTTCCTTCTCCAACCCCATGACGCGCGCCGGGACTATTGTGGCCGCCTGCAGTGCTTCCATGGGGGTAAAGCCCGCCTTGACATAAAGCTCGATCTCCCGGTGGAGACTGTGTCCAGGTACGGACTGATCGGTCCCCGCCACGATGGCGATTCCTGCGCGATGCAGTATGCCGAGCAGGCTCAATTCCTTCTGAAGCAGGGAGTCCCTGAGCTCGGCATAACGCGAGGGCGGATCTGCTTCGAGCAGCAGCGCGGCAAGTTCCGGCGCCGCCCGGGTCACCCCCGGCTCAAAGCTGGCCAGGGGCCTGGAAGTGGTCGCCGTGGACAGCTCGCTGAGCACAAGCGTCGGATCGAGAACGGTCCCGTGCTTCTTGAAAAATGCGATCGCCTTGAGGAGTTCCCCGGAATTTGTATCGATCCGGGCCGCGGCGGCGAGACGGTCGAATTTCGATGTCTCCTTCGGTTGCGGGGGGACCAGGATGTTCATGACATACTGAAAATGGTTTATCTGATCCTGCCCCGCCTCGATCGCCTGATAAGCGTTCAGGCCTTCCGGGATGTGCCCCGTCACGGTCATACCGAGTCGATGCGCTTCTTCCGCGACGGTCTTGATCATCTCGAGCTTTACCGAGCTGTAGATCTTCATCTGCTGGAAGCCGGCGTCGTGGTACCGGTGGACCCATGCACGCGCCTGGTCCGGAGTGTCCACCCTTGCCACGCCGAGGGCAAATGGTCCCGATCCGTCGACAATCCCCGCCGCCAGTATACGCGGGCCCAGGCCGCGGCCGTTTGCGATGGCATCCCGGACCGACGTGATGAACTCGAATTCGTTCCCGCAGTCGCGCACGGTCGTTACGCCGGCGGCGAGGTATATGGGTCCCCACTCGACCTGCTCGAAATGCGCGTGCATGTCCCAGAGTCCGGGAAGGATGGTCTTCCCCTTCGTGTCCACCACGACGGCCGAAGCAGGTATGTTCACCTCCCGGCGGGGGCCCGCTGCGGCGATCCGCCCATGTTCGATGACGATCACCGCATCGGGCACGGCGGCCGTACCCGTACAGTCTATCATTGTCCCGCCCACAAGCGCGATCGTTGAAGCGCGGCTTCCGGAAATGCCGCGCGAGATTTCAGCGAGCGCGGCCATGCCGTCTGCGCCCGCGCGCCCGACGAACGTCCCGAGTGAGCCTTCATATCGTTCCCGAACCGCCTCGAAATGATCGAACTCCGCGTCCGTGGTCACCGCGGCGATCAGGTTCAACCCGGAGTCCAACCAGAGTGTCTCGCGTCCCCAGATCAGCCCTTCCACCGTGAACCGCTGAAGGACGACGCCCCTTCCCTCGACGGTGACTGTGTCATCTCCGCGCGGTTCGATCCTCACCTTCCCCCCCGGGAGCGTCGGCAGTTCGGCCGGGGAGCCGTGTGCGGACCAATAGCGCACCATGAGCATCTGCATCGTCACCGGCGCATATCCCGTGATCGTGAAGAACATCGGGGGATTGACGACATCTGACCAGCGGTCCCTGTCGCGCACCCGGGACATCCCCTGTGCGACTCCCACGGAGTCGTCAATCCGCATCCCGCGTGCGGGTTTTCCCCTGATCGCGAACGTCCGCGGTGTCAGATCGGGGGAGCACCGGAATGCGGCCGCAAGCGGCACCCTTTCTCCCCGGTCGGTAAACCTGAACTGCATCCCGACAAGGAGCGTATCGGCGTCACGCAGTATCCTGAATGTCTCCTCCCCGATCGGTTGCTCGAATTTATGAAGCAGGAATCTCCCCTCCTCGACCAGGACCGTGTCGGATCCGGCGCACTGCACCGTGCCGATGGAGGAGATCTGAAGTGCGAGCACCAGCGCGCAGATTCCCGTCAGGTGCCCCGGCGGGTCCGAATGTCTCATCGTAAGACGGTCTTTTGAATGGATGCGGGGAGTCACTTCGCCCCCGAGGTGAGCAATCGAATGAGTCTGTACATGAAATCCACCCCCCGGTAGAACTCGTTCACGCCGATCCGCTCGTCCTTTCCGTGTGCCCGGACGTCATCGATGTCCGTGAACATGCCGGAAAGTCCGTACACGGGGATCCCTGCGATCCGCAGGTATTTACCGTCTGACGCGCCCGTGGACATCGTCGGAATGACGACGGCGCCCGGCCACATCTCCGCGGTAATCTTCTCCACCGGTACCATCAGATCGTTCCGGAGAGGGGAGAGTGGTCCCTGCGACGATTCCGAGATCTGCGTAATGACGACCTGCGTGTCCGCAATGACGGATCGGAGCGTTGCCATGACGTCTTTCGTGCTCTCTCCGGGGAGCATCCGGCAGTTGACGTTGGCGCGTGCGGATTGCGGAAGGGCGTTCTCCGCATGCCCGCCGCTGATCATTGTCGCCACGCACGTCGTCCGGATCAGCGCGTTGTAGTAGGCGGATGACCGGGCCAGCCGGTTCGCCGCCGCAGTGTCCGATGGAGTCCTTGACATCGCCAGCATGTCGCTCCGGGTCTGCCCGCTCTCGTATCGCGCGCTCCGCTCAAAGAACAGGCGCGTTGTCTCGTTGAGCGTGATCGGGAACTCGAATGCGGCGAGCCGCGTGAGCGCTCCGGCAAGGTGGTAAATTGCGTTGTCCCTCACGGGAAGCGAGCTGTGCCCGCCCCTGTTGGTCGATTCGAGCCGGTAGTCGCAATAGATCTTCTCGCTCGTCTGGACTTCCATCACGATGGGTGTGCCGTTCTTGAGCTCGCCGTTCCCGCCGTCGGGGTTGATGCAGTAGTCGGCGTCGATGAGGTCGCGCCGGTTTGCCAGGAGCCATTGAACGCCGTTCGCGTCGCCGTTCTCCTCGTCCTCCGTAAGCGCCACAATGAGGTCGCGGTCAGGCACGTATCCTTCCTGCTTCAGGCGGATGAAATTTGCGACAAGGTCTGCGTCCTCGCACTTAATGTCCGTCGTCCCCCGGCCGTAGAACCATCCGTCCCGTTCAAGGAATGTGAACGGATCGAGCGACCAGTCCTTGCGCAACGCCTCGACGACGTCGAGATGCGAGATGAAGAGTATCGGCCTGAATGTGCCTTTCCCCCTGTACCTGACGACAAGATTCATGTGCAGGGACTGAGGCCCGACAAGCTGAACGTCGCTTTCGGGAAAGCCGGCGCTTCGAAGCCGCGCCGCCATCGCCGCGGCGGCCTTCGTGCTCCCCATCGTCAGCGTTGAGTTGATGTTTATCAATTCCTGAAAGATGTCCCGGGCGAGTTTTTGGTGAGGATCGAGCGCCCTCCCTGATTCGCTGCTTTGCGCAACGGCGGCCGACTGGGGCATTGTGACCTCGAGAGCAATCAGGCACAGGAGGCCCGGGAGGACTCGTTTCATCGTAATCCCTTCTTAATGGACTGGATTCGGGGGCACGGACGGCCCCCGGGAAGGAACTAATGTAAAGGCTGGAGGGCGGATAATCAATTGATTCGACGGCGGGGTTGTGTTCGCTCAGGATTGTGATTGCTCAGGATTATGTTCACGCAAGCATGTGTTCGCTCAAGCTTGTGATTGCGCAGGCTTGTATTCCCTCGACGCAGGTTCGTTCAGCGGGTGTCGCGGGTCCGGGACGAACGTTAGCGGAATTCGCAAATCGGTTTTCGGAGGGAGATAAGCGGAGGGAGATTGGCGGGGACAAGAGGCATCCTTTCATTCAGATCGGATCCGACCGGGGGAAGGTGGGGAGGAACCTTTTCTCTCGATACCGTTCTGCGTCCCCCCCGGATCTCTTAAGCTATTTTAAAAGGAGCATCTTTTTCGCAGCCACATAAGCCTCTGTGCTCAAGCGATAGAAATATACACCGCTCGCAAGACCACTCCCGTCAAACTTCACGTCATGGATTCCCGCATCCTGGTTGTCGTTCACCAGCGCAGCCACTTGCTGGCCGAGGGTATTGTAGACTCTCAGCATGACCTGCGAGCGGTGAGGTAAAGCATATTGGATGGTGGTGGAGGGATTGAACGGATTTGGGTAGTTTTGTTTGAGATTGAAGTCAGCCGGCAGGTCGGTCGCGATTGTTGTCACACCGGTGATCATCTCAGACAACGCCCGCCTCCAAACACCTTTAGAAGTCCCGGCAAAAAGATTGGCTCCAAAGACACCCAGCGCACTTATGTAGACCTGTGACAACCCGCTATTGACCGCAGTCCAATATGTGCCATTATTTCGCGTCAGAAAAACCCCACTGACGCCGGTCCCTGCAAAGAGATTTGTGCCGCTCCCGGCAAATGAGTTAATATCAAGGTTAGTCAATCCGGTATTGGCAGCCGTCCATGAGGTTCCGTTGTTCGTTGAAAGAAATACGCCCTGATAACTAGTCCCTGCAAAGAGGTTTGTTCCGTTCGCAGCAAGACAAAATATTGCTGCGTTGGACAATCCTGAATCTACGGCAGTCCAACTTGTCCCGTTGTTCATCGACAAAAACACACCACTATCGAATGTCCCTGCAAACAAAGTTGCCCCGCTGACAACGAATCAAAAGACAGCAGTATTCGGCAATCCCGCATTGACAGCCGTCCAGCTTATCCCAGCATTCGTGGAGACAAACACGCCGCCAGTACCGGTGCCAGCAAAAAGCTTCTCTCCGATTACTGAAAGGCATTCCACAATTCCGTTCGTTAGCCCGGAATCTGCGCTGGTCCAACTGGTTCCGTTATTCGTAGAACGAATCACGCCACTTTCAGTGCCCGCAAATATGTCATTCCCATTTACAACAAGAGAGTAAACAAATAGACTTGTACTACCTGAATTGGCCGCTGTCCATGTCGTTCCGCTGTCGGTAGAAAGAAACACTCCTCCTCCGGAAGTTCCGACAAACATGATTGAGTCAATCGCCGCAAAGGAGTTTGCAAAACGGCCACCGAGGCTGTCAGTCTGTATCCATTGAGCATGAGAGTGCACACTAAACACGATTTGAAGAAGGAGAGAAAGAGCAGCAGTCGGTGACCACTGATGGTTCGACATCATTACTCCGGCAGTTTATTGGTTTGACAATGTCTGCCTTGATACCGAAGAAACTCAAGATACTGACTGTCTCCGTTCAGAGGAGAGCAATATATGTGGCTCCACCACACGTGGGAACTTCGTTGCAAAGATTGTCGCCCTTCAAATTATTGATCCCCTCGGATTGACTTCTTGTGGCTTCCCTTAAAGAGAGATCCCGTAGAGCAAAGCAATTTGGGCTCTCTTCCCCTCAAAATCAGTGCTTCACTTTGCACTTCGCAGAGCCTAACCGTTACGGGTCAAGCTCTCGGTGATCACACCACGGAAAAGCTACTTCATCAAGAGAAGTTTGGTAGTCTTCGTAAACGTCACACCTCCAAGATCATTCAAAACCCTCAACCTCGCAAAATACACTCCGCTTGAGACCGGGATTCCAGAATTCTGTGTGGAATTCCAAGTCACCGAGTATTTTCCAGCCTGCTGATATGAATCTGCAAGACTAGCGACTTCCCTGCCGAGCACGTCGTAGATCACAAGAGAGACTTTTCCGGCTTCGGGCAATGAATAGCTGATTTGAGTGGATGGGTTGAATGGGTTGGGATAGTTAAGATTCAGAGAGTATGCTGAACCAGCTTGATCAACCTGGATATTAGGGGCCTGATCTTTATTCACTGCCACAAGATCACCAAGAATTCTATGCGCCTCGGTAGCCCCCAGCGATGAAGGAAACTGGGCATCTAACTGTTTCGAAATAGTCGTCGCGCTTCCAATATCCTGTTTCTCGAAATAGTAGCAAACGAACTTATCGAAAAGCGCCAACTCTACTACACCTGCACCCTTGTACCTATTGATTACCGAATCGATCCACGTTAGTTCATTCTGTTTATCAATTTGAGCCAAGTTGAGACCTGCCATAGCGTTCAGGTTGTTAGTCACATTGTTGCTGAAAAGCGATAGATAAATACTCTTGGTACTTGTAAGGTCTCCGGTTGGGTACGTTTCCCTTATGAGATTAAGAGCATTTCCTGAAACTGCATAGTCAGGGTAATTTGTGACGAGGTTTAAGCAAATGGTTCTGGCACCAGTCAAATTATTTGCAGCAATCAGTTGATAGGCTGAATCTAACTGAGAAAGCATTGGAACGACGGTTGTACCTGAAGTATATGGCATTCCACTCGATTTACTCAACGGTGGTGCAGGTATATTCACACTTGATGTACGGTACGGAGTGTACAAAACAGTGCCGGTACCTCCGGTTTTGAAGTTGGCCGGATTGGTGCTACCCCACCAGTTGTTGTTGGCATAGATTGCATATCCGGACATGTTGTACACATTCCAAGAAGTATTTACAAGATTATTATACCCACCGCTCAATGGTGAATTCTGACCAAGCATAGGATACGAGTTATTCCAGCAGAATACTCCGTATGTATTGCCTGTGATGTTGTTGTTTCCTTGAGTGCTTCCAGTTCCGAATTGAGGATTAGAACTTGTGGTGCAATAAACTCCGTAATAGTTGCTTTGAAGATAGTTGCCATTGCACAAAGTAGGAGATGATGAAGTCAAATAGACCCCAGCAGAAGAGTTGTCATGAATATCGCAGTCTTGTATTATCGGTGATGAGTTGTATAAGTAGATGCCGTTAGTACAATTCGCGATAGCTGAGTTGTTAATATTTATGCTCACCGCGTATTCGTAGATGCCTTTGTTGGCATTGAGGATGCGACAATACGCAATAGAGCCAACGCTCCCGCTGTTGAACCGGATCCCATTCTGTGTAAATGCATTTGGGGTGACAAAATCGATGGTGACAGGATTCAAAGATGAACCTTCAATATTTAAGGCACCATTTACGATGAGGCAAGCACCGTTTGAAAAAGTCACGTTCGTTCCAGGCCAAATGTTCAGAACTGCACCCGAAGGCACCGTGTAAGTTGAATTCAACGTAACGGTGCCTTGCCAGCTCAACGTGGCGCTGAGATCACTTATCAGGGATTGACCTATGGGAGTCCCCCAACCTACGCACAGATCGAACCCTGGCACGGAATAGAACGCATTAGGCCAAGCATTCCAGGTATTATTATTAATGTTAATACCATTGACATAATATTGGGCAATATCATTAAAGTCGGAAGTGTAACGTGTTCCTTTACCAATTGCATAGATGGCTGGATTAAGGAAGCCAATAGGTGGCGCATTCAAGGATTGGCGCTGCTGATTTACGAGGGCGGTAAAGCCAGCCCATAGAGGTGCCGATGCACTTGTTCCCATCCAACCCCTGTCGAGACCATCAAAACGGATATAAATATTCGTGGCCGCCATAGCCACATCGGGGACGTTTCGCCAAGTGACTGAACCTTGGTTCGTGTTCATACTGACGCCCTGTTGCCAGCTTGGAATTGGTATATTGAAATCAGCATTATATCCACCGGCCGTACCCACATACGAGCCTAATGGCTCGTAGTAGCCGATATTCCACACATACTCAGAACTCCATTGGCCCCCCGCACCGCTTGTTATTAGATCAGTCCCGCCGACAACTGTAATATTCGGATCTTGGCAGAGACGAGTCATTGTATTTGCATCAAAGTCACCTGAATACACAAAGAAGGACTGTCCTTGCATTTGAAGCTCTATAAAGAGATTTTCTGTGTTTGCATTTACATCAAAATCCCAAGAAGAACTTAATTGCCTTACCGAGCTATCAGATGCCATCGCCGCCAAAATGTGATCCCCATTGTCAAGAAGATTGATATTTTCTTCAAACACTACAACCGAATCCAAACCAGGCGCCATTGAAATTGCCATTTCAATATCTCCACACACTTCAGCATCAAAGTCACCTCCGTCACCAATCGGGAGGCCAGTGGAACCATCTAACAATCGATTTGACAGCGGAACACTAGGTAACACATTTGGCAGTCCCGCTTGTTTTTCATAATAGGTTATATCATTTGCATCATATCCGTCAAATTCCACAAGCCCGACTTTTTGACCTTTCCCGTTCAGGGTCACCCCATGAGCATAAGCTGCCGCAAAATCCGCTCCCCAATAATAGCCCGGGAGAACCCTTGCCGATCCAGTCCCGCCGACTGCCGATTGAGTCTTGGGGATCAAAACCTTGATTCCAGGATGAGGCAGAGTGTAATTGTTCAAGCCAGGTATTGCCAATACTGGGATGGTTGCATCAATAGATGGAGCAGTGTCTGGCGCAAAAAATTGTCGATCTTCCGTTGGATGTTTGTACGTTAGCAAATGAACATGAAACACTTTCTCGATGAGCGATACCGGCGCTTTAACATCTATCATCATTCGGTTGTTGTGTGTTTGGACCACTTGCAGACCCTTCGCAGAAACAAAATCGATTAACGATTTGTAATCCAAGACCGTTGGGCCAAAACGAGAAGTAAAGTCCTGAGGCGACAAATAATGTTGATAGTCCGTGCTATTTGGATCGCATAATTGCTGGCGCGTGTTTAATAGGACCTGCTGGTTCCTGAGTGGAAGGGTAATTTCTAAGTTCAAATTAAGTGTAGTGTCCAGGCGACCAATTGGCACCAGCGCCATATGCTTTATGAGAGCTGGCATCTTATCATTGATTACCTGGATGGATTGTTGAGCGAAACTCGTATGGCCGAAGCTTACAATAACCATAACCATGACAAATTTCAGATGTTCGTTTTTCATTCGATTCTTCCTCCGAATCTTAGTTCTCTACGATTTTGTCGGACGGAAACTAATTAACTCAACAAGGAGCGCACTTAAGAACAATCCAAAAATGAGATGGTTGCCAGCTTTAAGTAACGGATCTTCTTTATCGTTGATGAATGGCGATTATGCCCGTACTGAGCATGTTTTCGCCGGCGTTAAGGGAATCATTACAATCGTATTGTTGAAGGATGACCTAACTGCGGGAGAACTAGAAGCGCGCGGAAGTAAGTGGACCTGTATCAGGTCTTGATTTCAAAGAACTCTCATAGATCCGCCAACTATAACCGACCCGACAACCTCAACCCAACAGGAAACAACTCCAGCCTTAGGTGCATACTCGACGATGTCATTTCCTGCTGTACTCAGGTTTGGCATATGAGAGCCGAGTGTACATTGCTAGCCCAGTTACTCTAGGAGGAAGTTACTTCTGATATACCATCTTTCTCGACGAGCCTCCCGTGTTCGTCTCAAGTCTATAGAAGTAGACCCCACTCGACAATCCGTTGGCATCAAAGATAACAGAATGGTCACCTGCAGTCTGAGCCATGTTCATAAGTACTTTTACTTTTCTTCCGAGCACATCAAATGCTTCCAATTTCACAAAACTGCCTATTGACAACTGATAAGTGATAATGGTAGTCGGATTAAACGGGTTGGGATAATTCTGATTTAGTACAAAATTAGATGGGACATATGTTGGTTCTTCCACTTCTGTTGTCAATTGTGAAAGCGGCCAAACCCAAACGCCACCACTAGTTCCCACTAGGAGGGTCGAGTCGCAAATACTGACAACATTCACAGTATTATCCAGCCATTTTCCATCGGAGATGTTTCTTAACGTCTTACCTGTGTCAGCGGAAAAATAGATGCCGTTGTATGCACCTACAAAAAGATACACTCCGTGCGCAAGGAGGGCGTATACAGGATAGTTGGTAAATCCGGTGTCAGCGATCCAACTCAAACCACTATCTGATGAAGCATAGAATCCATAACTAAGAACTCCAGCAGATGCAAATGGTGAGGCAAAGAGAACATTTCCAATGCATACGAGACTGTAAATAGATCTATATGTGACGGTATCGATCACGCTCCAGGTGACTCCATTATTGCTGGACCTAAAAATCCCTTCACCGGACGATCCGGCAAATATATATGGACCTTGACTCGCCAAGCACCTAATTTGAGGTGAGTGGCCGTAAAGACTGTCATAATTATCAAGATCGAGTCCAGTATTCGAGGGACTCCAATTTGTTCCTTGGTCTGTCGAATGATATACTCCATTGTCCGTACCGGCAAAGATGGTTGCGCCAATAGAAGTGAAGCAATTAACGTTTTGAATAAAAGCTGAATCTCTTTGATTCCAACTTGCGCCGTGATCCGTGGAGACATACACACCACCGGTAAAACAATCCCCAATCCCCACAAACAAACTTGTGCTATCGCCAAAAATTGTAACGGTTGGACTGAGGATACCGAATGGAAAAGTGCTGACGTTGTTTACCGGAATGGTGTCAACGCCTTCCCATGTTGATCCTGCATCAGTTGAGAGAAAAAGGAGCACAGCATTCGCAATCTGCGGAGAATAAGCTCCGGCAAGGACGCGACTCCCCCTCGCCCATAGGCCCGTAACTTCATAATTCGACAAAGCAGTCGTCTGTGTCGACCCAAAGTGGCTGAACGTTCTTGAGCTGGGATGGTTATTAAGACCGAATATCCGGCCAGCCAAGAGGAATGTTGCGAGTAACAGGTAATGTCTCATAATCTTCCTAAGGAGAATCCAATCAGCATGACTGATACACAGTTGTTGGGGTCTAAATCTGATCGGAATTTCATGAGGATTGGTCCATTTTCACAAACCAGAAGTGGGCTCTTGGAATTGGTCCGATGCACACGCATTGCGAATGATCGAACTCTGCGGTAAGATAATGCACCAATTTCCGTTGTGCAAACGTGCGGAATGTGCCATAATTTCGCCACTTTCGGCTATTGATCTCAAAAAAGTTTGGGCTTTCCGAGGCTCCAAAGCCGTTTCACAGGTGAGACGGTAATGAAAAGATAATATTGGGACTCCCCATCAGGGCAGCTTTCCCAATATATGTGTCTGATCCGAAGCGAAAATGAAGAGACCATTCGAGTGGATTATCCTAGACTGGAATTCATCTCTGATGGGAATTTCAAGATTCGGCCACCATAATTTTGTCTCAGGGGCCCGTCACCGCCAAGGATTGCCAACGCGCTCGCCGCGGGAGGTGTTGCTATCAGCGCATCCGCAAGATCGCACTAGAGATTGGGAAGAACAATATTGTTCACACATCAGCCCAGCGCAAATCTGCGAAATGTCTCGCAGTTCGGCGACATTTGGCTAAACCTGTTTGAAAAAAAGTACTATTTCCTAGGCCGCGGAACCAATTCGTCGGTGGAACGGAAACCAAGAGATGATATTGGGTTTCGCTATTCGGGCGGCTATTCCAGTATTTGTATCCGATCGAGTGCGAAAGTGGAGAAGTTGACCGGTCTTTCGGATTCTAGAGCTACGGTTACGAGGCGAGACTCTTCAAAAACAATTCATGCCCCACCTCGAGGTCGTGCATGTTCTTCAATACCTTCATCAGCAGATCGCCTCCCATAGGGCCGAGGTCGTCCATGTTTGAGCAGTTGAACTCGTCCTGAAATCGATCCCGTATCATTCCCCCCTTCCAGGTCTCCTCGACGAGGCACATCGAGTCCAATACAAACTCGGCAGGGCCTTCGTACGGAACCCGCTGCATAAACAAAGAGCCCAACCCTTGCGGGTCAGGCTCTCGGTGATCACACCCTTCAAAAGCTACTTCAACAGGACGAGTTTCTTTGACGCATGGTAGTCGCCCGCGGTAATTGTATAGAAGTATGCTCCGCTCGCGAGTCCCGAGGCGTTAAACGAAGCTTCATGGTACCCCGCGTCTTCCTGCTCGCTGACGAGCGTCGCCACCCGCTGGCCGAGAGTGGTGAAGACCTCCAGCGTAACGAACGCCTTCTGGGGGAGTCCGTATTTAATCGTTGCGGAGGGGTTAAAGGGATTGGGATAGCTCTGGCTGAGCGAAAACTCGGTGGGGAATCCCTCTGCGGCGACTCCCGTGGCGACGTTGACCGCAATACCGTCCGAGTACAGGAATGTCCCGTCGAGATTGAGCTGCTTCAGCCGGTAGTAGACGGTTCCGGTTCCCGGAGCCGCGTCGGTGTAGCTGTATCGCTGCGTCACCGTCGTCGTGCCGTGAGCGCTCACAAAGCTCCCCTGGATCGACTGGTATCCGCCGGTCTGCACGGCTGACTTCTGGACCTCGAACCCGTATGCGTTGGTCTCGCTGAGCGTCGACCACTGGATCAGCACGCCGCGGCCGCTGACGTCCGTCCCGGTGAGCGAGGCGAGCTGTATCGGCAGCGGCGGCCCCGAGTTCTCCCACATCCCGCGTCCATGCGTCGCGATACGGAGGAGGCGCGTGCTCTGCTGGAATGCCATGTCGAATACCGCCACGACGGGGAGGCCCGATCCGAAAACGTTCCATGTCGCTCCGCCGTCTGTCGAGTTATAGACACCCACGTCGGTCCCCGCATAGAGATTGCTCGAGTTTGCGGGATCGACGACGAACGCGTTCACGGGGACGTCCGGGAGTCCGCTGTTGATCGATGAGATCGTCAGTACCCCCCCGATGCCCGTCACCTTCCAGACGTGTGATTGCGACGTCGAGGTCCCTCCCATGTACCCGCCGATCGCGACGTACGCCGTGGTCTTGTCGCGCGGGTCAAACGCGACGCGGCCGACGTACTTGTCCGGGATCACCCCGGCGCCCCCGGTGGGATCCAGCGTCGACATCGTCGTGGATCCGCTCGTCGTGTAGAATAAACCCCCGTTGACAAGTCCGACGATCCTGTAATTATCGTCCTGCGGCGATACAGCGATCGTCGATATGGGGGTCCCCGTAATGAGCGGGGCCTGGCTCACCACCGACATGGTCGACCCCATGTTCGTCGATCTGTACAGGCGGTCCGTCCCGAAATAGACCGTATTCGGATTCCCCGGGCCGAGGACGATCGGCGCGTAAAAGAGGACCGCGTCGCTGCACCCGATCCCGTTCGAGGTTGCGCCGCAGCCGTACACGAACCAGGCCCCGTCCGAAGCCGAACTGACGCTGGTGACCCGTGCGAACGCCAGGAGGCTCCCCGTCGCGTTATAGTAGGTATGGTACATCGTGACGTTCACGACGTCCGTCCCCGCATTCTGGTCGATCGCCGTGTACCCGCCGTCTCCGTAGTCGATACGGTTCCATGCCGCAAGCGGGGTGTACATATTCGTCCCGTTGTCCTGCGTCCCTCCGATCGAGAAGTTGGGATCGGTCGGGTGAAGGGCGATGCTCTGGAATTGCGTGGCGTTGAACCCTGCGGCGTTCACACTCGCCCATGTGTGCCCGCCGTCTGTCGACTTGAATATCCCTCCGTCGTTTCCGTGGTAGACGATCTGCGAGTTGGACGGGGCCACCATTATCGCGTGCGTGTCGGCATGCAGGCCCGCATCGAGATTCGAAAACGAAGCCCCGCCGTCGACGGAGATCGCGTGCAGCCTCGAGCAGGTCGATGAGCTTATCTGACCGCCGATGTGAATCGTGTCGTTCCCGGTCGATGTCCCGGGGACGACGGCGATGGCCGTATTATAGAAGCACTGCCCTCCGCAGAACCCTCCGCCCCCGGTGAGCTTGTTGGACCAGGTCCCGCCTCCGTCAGTCGAGACCCTCAGTGCCCCCGACTGTGTCGCATCGCTGCACCCGGTCCCCGATGACCCCTCGGCGGTCGCGGCATAGACGACCGTTGTCCCGCCCCGTGTATACGTATCGAACGCGACACGCACGCCCGATGACGATGTGCCGAGGACCAGCGTCTGTGTGAATGTCGGCGTCGCCGCGAGCGCATTGGTGGTGCGATAGATCCCCCCGTCGACCCCCGTGCTCGTGCCGTACACGGCACAGACGATCGTATCGGGGTACCCCGGAGCGAACACCATGTCGGTGACGTTCCTGTTCCCCGTGTTGTCGGACTCGCTGGCCGCGGTGGTGACCGTGAGCTTCGTGAAGGTCACCGATGATGCGGCCGACGTCCCGTTTGTCGAGCGCCAGATTCCCCTCGGCCCCAGCGGCGGAAACGTCCCGCCGCCGGCGGACTCGCAGCCCATCCCGATGGCGCCGGCCCCCGTGGCGACGAATATCGTGGCGGGGTCCGACGGGTGGACGAGGATCTTGCTTATCGTCCGTGCGCCGAACGGCGTCGTCCCCGGGACGCCGCTGTATGCGGGGTTAATCGGTCCGACGAGCAGGGGGGAGGTGTCGGCGTTGTCGATGCGGTAGAGTCCGACACCCGCATAGCTGTCGCACGAGAAGTTCGCCTCGCCCGTACCGACGTAGAGAATCGTCGGGTTCGAAGGAGCGAGCGCCAGCGAGCCGATCGCGAGCGATTGCGCGCCGTCGAATATCGGTGTCCAATGTGCCCCCCCGTCTACCGTCCTGTACACTCCCCCCTGGGCTGTCCCCACGTAAACGGTATTCGGGTTGGTGGGATGGATCGCGACGGCGGTCACTCTCCCGCTCACGGACATGACGGAAGTTTGCGTTTGTCCGTTCGGTATCGGCGCCGGGCCGAGCGGCGTCCACGCCGTGCTTGTCGTCCTGGCGAGCGAACGGGCCGTGCTCCGCTGCATCTCGGTTATCGCCTTTACCCGGGGATCGTACGGAAGATTGTGGGGGAGTCCGCGGAGCATCGCAATATACCCGTCGCGCAGTCTCATGTAATCCTGCTTGTTCGTTCGCCCGGAGAGGAATCCCGGCAGATCGGGATCGTCCGATTGTGCGCGTACTTCTGCAGACGACACCGGAAGTATCAACAGCGCGAATGCCGCGAGAAGGGTCTTGAACTGGATGTGAAAACGTAGCATCTCCCGCCTCCGTATGCCTGAATGGTTGTGAATTCCTCCTGATTTCAGCTCGCGCGCCGGCGAGGCGACTCAAAGGGGGACGGAACAGGGGGCTCGGACGTTGTCCGGCGCCCGGGAAAAAGGGGGACGAGCGGGCGTGTTGCCTGGGTAAGCGGGGGGAGTATGCGGTCAAAACCGCCGGGCTGGAATGTCATGGGATCAATCCGGCATCAAGAGAAAGTAAAGAACGGCGCATCGAAAAATATAGTCTCCCCGCGGCATATTGTCAACGGCCCGGGATGCTGCGAAGTTCCGTCGCTTCTGTCATCCATGTGTGGTAATACCGGGCACCCTTGCGCGCGAGTCGTCAGCGGAGTTGGTCCCTGTCTTCGCGCGAACGCGGTTGCAGGAGTTTTGCCACGATCCCTGTCCAGCCGGTCTGGTGCGAAGCACCGAGCCCGCGGCCGGTATCACCGTCAAAGTACTCGTGGAACAGGATATAGTCTCTGAAATGCGGATCGCTCTGGAGCTTCACGTTCCGGCCCAGGACCGGTCTCTCCCCCGAAGGTTCGCGCAGGAATATCCCCGTCAGCCGCCTTGAGATCTCCTCCGCGGCGTCGTTGATCGTGACGAGCCGCCCCGAACCGGTCGGGCATTCGACTTTGAAATCGTCGCCGTAGTAGTGATGAAACTTCTGCAGCGATTCGATCAGGAGGAAGTTCATCGGGAACCAGATCGGCCCGCGCCAGTTCGAGTTCCCCCCGAAAAAGCCCCCCTCGGATTCGGCGGGAGTGTACTGCACCGTGAGCGTGGTCCCGTCCACGTGAAACTGGTACGGGTGTTCCAGGTGGTGGCGGGAGAGCGCGCGGACACCGAAGTCCGACAGGAACTCCCCCTCGTCGAGCATCCGCTTCAACAGGCATTTCATCCGGTGCCCGCGCAGGAGCGAGAGCAGCCGCCGTTCCCCTTTGCCGGGTTCGTTCCAGCGCGAGACGAGCGAGGCGAGATCGGGCCGGTATGCCAGGAACCATTCCATGTGCTTCTTGAACTCGGGGACCATCGCGAGCAGGTCCGGCTCCAGCGTCTCGACGGCGAACATCGGCGTCAGCCCCACCATGGAACGGACGCAGAGCGGGATGTTCCTCCCATCGGGGAGATGGAGGACGTCGTAAAAGAAGGAGTCGGTGTTGTCCCACAGGTCGATCCCGTCCCCACCGATGTTCGCCATCGCGCCCGCGATGTACATGAAGTGTTCGAAAAACTTCGACGCCATGTCCTGGTACACCGGCCTCCGGGTCGCGATCTCGAGAGCGATGCGCATCATGTTCAGCGAATACATCGCCATCCAGCTCGTCCCGTCCGCCTGCTCGATGTGCCCGCCGGTGGGGAGGGGTGCGCTCCTGTCGAACACCCCGATGTTGTCAAGCCCGAGGAACCCCCCCTGGAAGAGGTTGTGACCCTCGGCGTCCTTCCGGTTCACCCACCATGTGAAGTTCAGGAGGAGCTTGTGGAAGACGCGCTCGAGGAACTCGAGGTCCCCCTTGCCGCCGTTCGCCTTCTGATCCATCTTGTACACCCGCCACGCCGCCCAGGCATGCACCGGCGGGTTCACGTCGTTGAATGACCACTCGTAGGCGGGGAGCTGGCCGTTGGGATGCATGTACCACTCGCGCGTCAGGAGCGCGATCTGGCGCTTGGCAAAATCCGGATCGACGATTGCGAGCGGGATGCAGTGAAACGCGAGATCCCATGCCGCGTACCAGGGATATTCCCACTTGTCGGGCATGGAAATGACGTCGTTGTTCGTGAGATGGAGCCAGTCGCTGTTCCGACCGGTTTTTCTGATGTTGGGCGGAGGGGGCTGCCCGGGATCCCCCTTGAGCCAGCGGGGAACGTCGTAGGAATAGAACTGCTTGGACCAGAGCATTCCCGCGAGCGCCTGGCGGTGCACGTTCTTCCTGTCGCTCTCCGCGATGGAGGACTCCAGGTCTTCGTAATACCGGTCGCACTCCTCCTTCCGTGCCGAGCAGACTGCGTCGAATTCGTCGAAGGGGTTCTCGATCAGTCTGTCGCTGATCCGGGCTCTGACGGTGAATGATCCGCCCCCCGGAATCGTGGTGATGAAATTCGCCGCCGTTTTTGTCCCGCGCTGCTCCGTGCTGATGGCACGGGCGTTGCCGTGCACGACGTAATCGTTGATCCCGTCTTTGAAGGGACCCGGGGCGGGCGTGCTCCCGTACAGGCGGACGACGTTCGTGTCGTTCTCGCAGAACAGCATCTCCGGGGATCCGTCGAAATACGCCCAGAACCTCTTGCCGAGGTCATGATGCTCGATTTGCACCGTGCCGTCGCGGATACGCCGCATGACGGGCCTGTGTGCGTCGGGATCCCATGCCCATGTATTGCGGAACCAGAGATGCGGGAGAACGTTCAACCGCGCTTCGCCCGCGCCCCGGTTCCAGACCGTGATCCGTGCTGCGATATCGTCGGGGGACGACTTCGCGTATTCGACGAACACGTCGAAGTACCGGTCGGCGTCGAATATCCCCGTGTCGACGAGTTCGAACTCTCCTTCGGCCTTGCTCCGCCGCCGGTTTTCGTCGAGGAGCCGACCGTAGGGATACTCGTTCTGCGGGTACTTGTAGAGCATTTTCATGTAGGAGTGCGTCGGCGTGCTGTCAAGATAATAATAGAGCTCCTTGACGTCTTCGCCGTGATTCCCCTCGTGTCCCGTGAGGCCGAATAGGCGCTCCTTCAGAAACGGATCGCGCCCGTTCCAGAGCGCGACGGCGAAACAGAGAAACTGCCTGTCGTCCGAGATTCCCGCGATCCCGTCCTCCCCCCAGCGGTACGCCCTGCTCCGCGCCGCGTCGTGCGGGAAATACTCCCACGCCGCGCCGTCGGCACTGTAGTCCTCCCGCACGTTCCCCCACTGCCGTTCGGTCAGGTACGGTCCCCACTTCTTCCATGCGGCCGCCTTGGCCCGCGCCTCGTCGAGGCGCGTTTGTTCTGCGTTCATGGGATATCCTGAGAGTTCCCGGACAGGTCCTTCATCGCCGCCATTCGATCATTTGCGCTTCCTCTTCCGCGGGGCCGCTTTGCGGAGCACGGGGTGGCGCGGCAGGCGCCGCCTCCGGATCACGGGGTGCAGGGTCGCTCCCCGGGCTGCGGGGGGCGCTTCCGCTTCCAGATCGTGCCGGTGGGATACCGATGTGGCCCGGAGTGTCTCGAACTGGACGAGGTTCTTTGCGAACAGCAGGTCGAGCGTCCAGTCGAGCGCGACGCGCAGTTTCTTTTCGAATCGCGGGAGCTTGCTCAGGTAGATTGTCCGCCACATCCACCAGGCGATGAATCCGGAAAAATTCACTCCGAAGAGTCTCGCCACCCCCGTACGCCGCCCGATCGAGGCCAGGGCGCCGATCGTCTTGAATCGGAACGGGACGGTCTTCCCGCCGCGAATGGCGGCCGTGATATTCTTCCCCGCGACGATCCCCTGTCTGAATGCGTGCTGGGCGGTTGGTGGGCAGTGACGTCCCGTTGAACTGTCCGGGACGCACGCGCTGTCGCCGAGAGCCCAGACCCCGGGGTGTCCCGTCACCTCCAGGAAATCATTTACGACGATCTTCCCCCGGTCCTTCGGGCACGCAAGCGACTCCAGGAGAGGGTTGGGGGAAATTCCCGCGGTCCAGACGAGCGTATTCGTGTTGATCTTCGTCCCGTCCTGGATCTCGACGACGGACCCGCGAAATGAAGTGACCGTGGACTTCGTCCGGATTTCGACGTTCCGTCCGGCGAGCTTGGTCTGGGCGTACGCGCCGAGCTTTGGTCCCAGCTCCGGAAGTATGACGTCTCCGGAATGGATCAGGACGACGCGGAGCATATCCTCTCGGAGGTTGGAATAATGCTTCAGCGCGTCGCGGAGGAAGTCGTTGACCGAGGCGACCGTTTCCACACCGGCGAATCCTCCCCCGGCGACGACGACGGTCATGAGCGGCGCGCGGGCCTCCGGGAAGCAGTCGAAGTCGGCGGCTTCGAGGAGCTCGATGAGGCGGTTGCGGAGATGGATCGCGTCGCCGAGGGATTTCATTGTGAGCGCGTTTTCTTCGCCGGGGATCATGTGAAGGTTCGTCACCGCTCCGAGCGCTATCAGGAGGTAATCGTAGGGGAGATCGTGATGGTGGTGTTCTCTCCCGTGCGAAACCAGAACGGTTTTCTTCTTCAAATCAATCGCTTCGACGTCGCCGTCAAAGAACCTGACCCTTTTGAGAAGCATGCGCAGGGGGCTGACGATCGTCGTGATGTCAAGGTCGCTGGCGGCGACCTCATGCAGGAGAGGGGTAAAAAGGAAGAAGTTGTCCTTGTTGACAAGCGTGATCTCGATCGCCGGATCGTTCGCGAGCGTCTTCTCGAGCTCGAGAGCGGCATACAGGCCGCCGAAGCCGCCGCCGAGTATCAATACTCTTGTTTTCACCGAAGTCGTCATAGGTTCGACCCTTGATAGTGCGCCGGCCTGATCGCGGAAAGTCAATATATATTGAAAACCGCTTCAATATACAATTTGCACTGTTCCTTGCCGATTCCGCAGGAAATTGTTATTTTTGTCCGATCACAAGTACCCCCGATCTTTGAAAGAAGCCTCCACGTCGTACGCCGATGGAGGCTTTGTTGTCGGGGGACTTCCTCAGGAGTACACTGACTGTAACGCAATCGCGTCAATGATGGAATCGAACAATCGCCCGCGCCGCCATTTCCACGGCACGCCGTGGATTTTTGCAGCGGGCACTACGGGCTTCCTGTCCGCTGCGGAGTTTTGTCCATTGTTCATCGTGGTAACCCCATCCGGCGCCGGCGCTCCGTGCGGAGGCCCGGCGGCCGGGATATCCTGACATATCATAGGAGCTCCAGCGATGAAATCATCATGCTCGTTGCTCGCCGTTCTGATCGCGATGGTGTTCATGGGAGGGAATGCGGTTGCGCAGGAGACACGTCAGATAAAGCCGAAGATGGGCCATGTGACAAAGGTCGTAACAGTGGTAAATCCGAAATCCTGGACCGGCCTCGCCCCGGCGCACCTGAAGTTTACGGGGACCATTTTTGTTGCAAATCCACCGGTGGACGTGGAGTACACGTGGATTCGGAGTGACGGCGCGCAGGGCGGGGTGCAGCATGCGACTATCAGGAGCGCCGGGCAGGGGTTCGACGACACGTGGGACGTTGGGGCTTCAAAGCAGAAGATCAGGGTATGGGAACGCCTCCAGGTGATCTCTCCGAACAAGGCCTCCTCCAATCCGGCGGTAGCGACGGTGAACTGCAAGTAGGTCATCACGGCGTCCATGAATGCACTGAACGCGTGTATGCCCCGGCAGTATGCATTCACGCGTTCACTGCAACTGACCCTCCGTCCGCGGCTGTCCCGTCGATCGGCCGCTGTCTCATCGATGCATCGGCCCCGGGGGGTTGCGCGTTGCATCGACAAGTGATCGACACCGGCGGATCGCGCTTTACCCCATCCATACGTCGGCACATCAATGAGTCGGCCCGGGCGGGTCGTTGCACTTTGGGCGATTGTGTCGTATTATTGTGCCGTAGTATTGATCCGGCGATCCCGGAGTTTGCTCACGCGCGCCCGTACGTCCGATCGGACCGAGGGCTTTCCTCTCTCCTGCCCGTCCCGCACTGTCACACGAAGAGGATCCTGTAATGGCACAAGTTCGGAAATGCATCGCGCCGTGTCTTCTCCTGGTCGTCCTCGTTTCGCTCTCAGGTTCGGCCCAGAAGAAAAGCGAGGAACCCCGGCACTGGACGATCGGCTCCTCCGAGATCAGGACGGTGAGCTCCTCGATCACCAACAAGGACTACGAGCTCATCATCAATCTCCCGTCGAGCTACGCGAAGGAGACCTTCCGGAAGTATCCCGTGTTGTATTTCTGCGACGGCTATTATGATTTTCCCCTCATCGTGATGATCTATAACGATCAGTTGTTCGACAGGACGGCTCCGGAATGCATACTCGTGGGGTTTTCGTACAAAGGGGATATTGCCGATTACGGACCGCTCCGGGGGCACGATCTCACGCCGACGGCGAGTCAGGAATCCCCGGGGTCGGGGGGAGGCCCCGACTATCTCAAGGTTATCGAATCGGAGTTCATCCCGTTCGTGGAATCGCATTACCGTGCCGACACGTCGTTCCGCGCACTGGGGGGGAGTTCGCTCGGAGGACTCTTTACGCTGTATACGATGCTGACGAAGCCTGCCCTGTTCAAGGCGTACGTCGCGGTGAGTCCGGCCGCCATATGGGACCGCGCGATGCTTCTCCTCCTGGAAGAATCGTACCACCGCCAGCACGCGGAGCTCCCCGTTGCGCTCTACATGACCGGCGCGGAGAAGGAATTTCCCGAGGCCCCTGCGTTCATCGAGGGGATCAGGTTCCTCGGCGAAATTCTGAAGAAGCGGGAGTACCGGGGGTTCCGCTATCAATACAGGATACTTGACGACTCCTACCATGCAAGCTCGAAGCCGGAGGGGTACACCCGCGGGATGCAGTTCATATTCGCTCCCCTCATGAAGAAGTGACGACCGGGACACGCAGAGAGATGAACGCGAAATCGTCTGCCCGGAACCGCGTGAATAATTCCCGCACTTCCTCGTGAGCAAGGGGCGTCTCGAAGCATTCAGCGACGGCGTGCTCGCCATAATCATCACGATCATGGTGCTGGAGCTGAAGATCCCCTCGACGTCTGGTATGGAGGCGCTCGTCCCCCTCTGGCCGGTGATGCTGAGCTACGCGCTCAGCTTTGTATTCCTCGGGATCTACTGGAATAATCATCACCATCTCTTCCAGGCCGTCAAACATGTGAACGGCGCCGTTCTCTGGGCCAATCTCCACCTCCTCTTCTGGTTGTCCCTTACGCCGTTCGTCACCGTATGGATGGGAGCGAATAATTTCGCCGCCGGACCGGTCGCGCTCTACGGGGTTGTCCTCCTCCTCTCCGGGAGCGCGTACTTCATCCTCACACGGGCCCTCCTTGCGATCCATGAAAAGGACTCGGTCCTGGCGACGGCGATCGGGAATGATTTCAAGGGGAAGATCTCCATCGTAATCTACGCCGTTGCCATACCGCTGGCCTTCCTGAATCCCCTGTTCGCCGGCTCCCTCTATCTCCTGGTGGCGATAATGTGGTTCGTTCCTGACCGGAGGATCGAGAGAATTCTCGGCAGATAATGCATACGTTCCTGACTGCAAAACGAACCGTCCGACTTTCCTGAGGAGTACCATGAAAATCAAAGCGATCGTATTCGGAGCGACAGGGATGGTGGGGGAGGGGGTGCTTCACGTCTGTCTCCATCATCCGGACGTGGAGTCGGTTCTCGTCGTGGGAAGGAGGGCCTGCGGAGTCAGCCACCCGAAGCTCCTCGAGGTCCTTCACGACGATTTCTTCAACTTCGCCCCGATCGAATCACGGCTGGCCGGATATGGTGCCTGCTATTTCTGTCTTGGCGTCTCCTCGATCGGCATGAGCGAGAAGGAGTACCGCAGAACGACGTATGATCTCACGATGGCGGCCGCGAAGATGCTCGCAAGGCTCAATCCTGACATGACGTTCTGCTACGTCTCGGGGATGGGGACCGATTCGTCCGAACAGGGACGGAGTATGTGGGCCCGGGTGAAGGGGAAGACGGAGAACGACCTGCAAAAGCTCCCGTTCAGGAGAGTGCTGTGCTTCAGGCCGGGATTCATAAAGCCGATCAGGGGTCTGAAGAACGCGTTCACCATCGCGAGGATCATGGGTGCGGTCTATCCGCTCTGGAGGGTCCTCGTTCCGAAGTACGTCTGCACGCTCGATGACCTGGGACATGCGATGATCAGCGTGACGCAGAATCCCCCCGACGCGCATGTCCTCGAGTGCTTGGAGATCACGCGGCTCGGCGCGTCGCGCTCATCCTCCGTGTGATGCTGCGATGATGGTGCGCGTACTGACCCCGCGTCCCCTGCCATGGCGATGCGGAGGTCCGCTTGCCGGCTGTTTTCCCCCTTCCTTGTGACCCTGCGGTGCCGCGCGTTCGGTAAGGGGGATCAGAAGAGGCGCGAGAGATACCCGCCGAACTGTATGATGCATCCCCCGCAGACGATCACCGCCAGTCCGATCCATGTCGACGCGGGGACGCTCTCTCTGAACGCGATGAACCCCGTCAGCACGCTGACGACCGCGAACACCGCCACGTAGACGCCGAGAAGTTTCGAGAAATCCCACCGCACGAGGTTCACGCACACCCCGTAACAGCTCAGGATGAGACAACCGGAGAGTATCGGGAGGATGCCGTCCCCTCTTATCCCCTTTCGGATTAACGCATCCCCGCCTGCTTCACATAGTGCCGCGACGATCAATGCGAGCCACGCGAACTGCTTCATTGCTGATTCCCCCTGAGTGTGAAAAAAATCTGATAAAACTATAAAAAAGTACTTGACATTTCCTAAAAGTTCCTTATAATGTAATGTGTAACGTTAGTTATGCCTTAGTTACTAAGGCCTATTCAATCCAAGACCTCATAATAGTAATGACCATTCCGACGCGCGGGCGGGCCCCGGGGGACGTCAGCTCAGCGCAGAAAATTCACGCGTTAATCCACACTCATTCACTATCACGAGGTGCCTCATGTTATTGAGGAATGTTACAACAGCATGTCGGTCAACGGCCGCGCTGTTAAGCGCGGTCGCCGTCATAGGGCAGAGCGCGTATGGCCAGGCAAAAGACACCACCGCCGCTCCGCCAAAAGATACAACTGCCGCTCCGGCGGCCGCCCCCGCCCCCCCGTCGGTGACGATAACGGGATTCGCGGACACGTATTTTTCGTACAATTTCGACCGTCCGACGACCCACGTCAACGAATTGCGCAATTTTGACGTCGCGGACGAACAATTTACCGTGGCGATGGCTGAAATTCAGTTTCAAAGAGCCGCAGCGCCGGTCGGGTTCACTGTTGATCTCGATTTCGGGCAGGCGAACGATATCGTGCAGAGCGGGGCGCCCGGTTCGATCGCAAACGTGCGCCAGGCGTATGTTACGCTCGTCATCCCCTGGGGGTCCGGGCTGACCATCGATATGGGGAAATTCGTGACGCACATGGGGTACGAGACTATCCCGGCGAAAGACAACTTCAATTACAGCCGTTCGGACTTGTTCGCCCTGTCGATCCCCTACTATCACCTCGGCGCGCGGGCGGCATATGCGCTGTGCAGCACGGTCACGCTCAACGGGTATCTGTATGACGCATGGAACGGAATCCCGGTGAATAGCGGGAAGACGCTGGGGTTTGAAGGGGTCTATGCGCCGACGAGCGCGCTCTCCTTGACGTTTAACTGGCTCGGCGGACCCGCTCTTCCCGACACCGTGACGAACAAATACCGGAATGTGTACGAGATCATTGCGAGCTATTCCGCAACGGATAAACTCACGCTTGCAATTGATTGGGATTACGGAGAAGACCATCCGCCGTCGATGACAGCCGTATGGCGGGGTCTGGCCGGCTACATCAAGTATCAGCTGAACGATGTCTCCGCATTCGCCGTTCGCGCGGAATCATTCGATGACCCCGAGGGGTACATGTCGGGCGCAATTCAGACGCTTGACGAGGGGACGCTGACATACGAATACAAGCCGTTCCCGACGATCATCCTCCGCGGGGAATACCGCTACGACTGGTCCACGGTGCCGGCGTTCGACGGAACCGGAGGGAAGTTCTCGAGGAGGAACCAGGCGACGCTCGCCATGGGCGCGATCGTCACGTTCTGACGCCGTAAGGCGGCGACCCGTTTGATGAATTTCACTCAATAGAATCACATCTGAAAGGAAGGTCGTATGGCAGCCGAGACAAATCCAACAGGGGGGATGAAGAAAACGCTGGGCCTCACCGGAGTCACGGTAAACGCCATGGCGCTCATTGCCCCCGGCGCGTTTCTCTGGATCACGTTTCAGATCCAGGCGGCGAACAACGGCGGGGCCTCGGATATGTGGACCGGAATCGTTGCCGCCCTCATTGTCGCGTTCCTCACGGCGGTCGCGTTTTCCGAAATGGCCCGTCGCTATCCCGAGGCGGGCGCGGGAGGATCCTATTATTTCGCCGAGAAGGCGTTCCTCGACCGGGACAAGGCCTCGCACCAGAGGTTTTCCCGTATTGCGAAGTTCCTCACCGGCTGGGCCGCTCATCTGTTTTACTGGGTCTATCCTGGTGTCATGGTCGCGTTCATGGCGACACTCGTGGCGTATATTTTGGGCCAGTTCGGCATCGACGTACCCATCCCGTACCAGATCGGTATCTCGATCATCTTTTCGATCGGTGTGGGGTTCATCGCGGTGCGGGGGATCACGGGCTCGACGAATGTTGCGATTGCGATCAACGTCATTCAGCTCGTCTCCCTCGTCGGGTTCAGCATTCTCGCGATCATGTTCAGGGTCCAGAATCCGCTCCATGCGACTCAGTGGGCCCATCCGAGCGGGTTTTCGGTCGTATTCCCGCACAGTCTTTCGGCGATGCTTTTCCAGTCAACGATCGCCATTCTCATTCTCGTCGGGTTCGAGTCATCGACGTCGCTCGCAGGGGAGGCGATCAATCCGAAGCGGGATATCCCGCGGGGCGTCCTTCTTTCGCTGCTGATCCAGGGCCTCTTTGCCTATCTGTTTGAATACTTCGCGGCCAACTATGCCGTGAGCGAGAAGCTGGTCAATGTCGCGGCCGACGGGACCAAGACGTTCGGCATGGACGCCGCAGCGGCGTCCGGCGCGCCCATCGGAGACCTCACGCGGCTGATCGGGGATTCCATGCTCGGGGGGAACGGGTTTGTCCTGATGATCATCATTGCCATTACCGTCGGACTCGCGGTTGTCGGGACGACGCTCGCGGCGATGAATACGGCGGTGCGGATTAGCTTCGCGATGGCGCAGGACAAGGAGATGCCCGCTCTGATGGGGGCCCTCCACGACAAGCATGCCACCCCCCACATGGGGGTCTGGCTCCTTGTGGCGGTTTCGGCGATCATCGGATCGGTGGGTGTCCTGAACGTCACGGCGCTCACGGGGATCACGCTCGCCTCGAACATCGGAACGTTCATTCTGTACGCCCTCATCTGCGGACTGACGTTCGTGACGTTCGTCGGGAGGACCGAGTTCCACAGCGTGAAGCATGCGGCGATACCGCTTCTCGGTCTTCTGGGAAATATCGGCCTTCTCGTGGGAGTCGTGCTGATCGGCCTGACGACGCCGGGAGTCTCGGCGGATGCGACGCAGATGGCGCTCTGGATAACGGGAGGGTGGGGGGTCATCAGCGCGGTCTATCTCTTCATGAACAGCCGGAAGCACGCGAAGCACATCATCCCGCCGGCGCACATGATGGGGCAGCCCGCGCCGAATAAGTAATGTTGGCGGAATAACGCGGTAACGCTGGACAATATCTCTCGTGCAGCAAAGGGAGGGGACTGGTGGGGTCCTCCTCCCTTTCTGCGTATGTACATTGAACTTCATGACCTCAGACGAATTGCCCGAAATAGAATCGCACGGCATCTGTCGCCCGGGAAAAGTCCGTGAGGATAACCAGGACGCGATAAGGTTCTGCCGGCCGGACGACCTCACGGCCAAATACGGGCCGCTCTACGGCATCGCCGACGGGATGGGGGGATATTCCCACGGCGGCGTCGCAAGCTCTCTTGCGCTGGATACCTTCTTCGACACGTTCTACAAAAGCAACGGAGTCTCCCTCCCCCAGAAGCTCCGCCTTGGAGTGCAGAACGCCAACCTGGGGATATTTCAGACTGCACAGCGGCTCGGTGTGCCGAGGATGGGGACGACGCTCACCGCGGTAAACCTCGTCGGAAAAACGCTCAACATCGTCCACGTGGGGGACAGCCGGGCGTATCTCGTCCGGGACAATGTCGCAAAGTGCGTGACGAACGATCACACGCGGGTGGGGGAAATGGTGCGCATGAAGATGCTCTCTCCCGAAAAGGTCCGGGCGCATGCCCAGCGGTCTGTCCTGAACAAATGCCTCGGCGTGGAGCTGTTCGTGCAGCCCGATATTTTTGAAGTCCAGGTCCGGGAAGGGGACATCATCATTCTCTGTACCGACGGTGTCTGGTCGGTCGTGGAGGACGCGGAATTCTCGCTTCTGGCGACGGCATGCAGCGGCCCGGAGGACCTGAGCCGCCAGATCTACGAGCTGGCGATGAACAGGGACAGCGACGACAACCTCTCTGTGGTTGCGCTCTATATCCGCCGGCTCCCGGCGGGGGGCCCGGTGGATGATACTCCTCCCGCATGGCCCATGCGGCTTCTCCGCCGGCTTATCAGCCGCCGTGGAGAATCGTGAACCAATCAGGGCTCGTAACGTGCAAATGTGGCCAATCGGCCTCTTCCGTTGGCATTTCCGGAATGGCCGTAATATCGCATTTGAAAGGAAATCTCAATATAATGAAGGGCTGACCGATGCCGACCGTCTCCGGAACAACTTATTCCGCCTCGATGCTTCAGATAAGCGACCAGTTTGACCACTTCCAGATCAAGGGTCACATAGCGCAGGGGGGGATGAGCGACATCTACCGGGCGGTGGATCTCCTGAACGGCAGGGAGGTTGCGCTCAAGATTCCGGACAAGTCGATCATCGGTGACCCGGCCCAGTACGAGCGATTCCAGCGGGAGCTGGAGGTGATGCGGACGCTGAATCATCCTGCGATCCAGAAGGGTCTCGGGTCGGGGCGGTTTAACAACACTCCGTATCTTGTGACGGAGCTTGTGGACGGCGAATCGATGCGCGAGCTCGTCAAACGGGCCGCGCCCATGGCCCCCGCGGAGGCGGTTGCCCTCATACGGAAAATCGCCGACGGGCTGGCCCACTGCCACGAGAACGAGATCATACACCGTGACGTCAAGCCCGAGAACATACTCATCGCTCCCGACGGTCAGCCCGTGATTCTCGATTTCGGGCTGGCCCTCACGAAGGGGGCGCACCGCGTGACGTACGCCAATTTGAGCAACGCCGCCGGGACTCCGGATTATATGTCGCCGGAGCAGATCGAGGGACAGCGCGGCGACCGGCGGACCGACATCTACTCTCTCGGCGTCATGCTCTTCGAGCTCCTCACGGGACATCCGCCGTTCTCCGGGGACAACCCGCTGGCCGTGATGTCCCAGCATCTTCAGGGGGCGATCCCCAGGCTCGATAAGGTTCAGCCCGGCGTTTCACCCCAGCTTGCGGCGGTCGTCCTCAGGAGTCTCCGGCGCGAACCCGATGACCGCTACCCGGACATGCGCGCCCTGATCCACGATCTCGACAACCTGGACGGTGTGGACACGGCGATACTCGAGCAATCGACACAACCGACAAAAGCCTCCCGCTTCTGGCGTTCACCGAAGCTGGTTCCCGCGGGCATCGCGATCTTTCTGATGCTCGCGATCATCGCGCTGGCATTCGGGCTCCAGGCTCTCCATAAATGAAGACCAAAACCACCCCTCCTACTCCAGACGACCTGCTTGCGCAGGTCGAGACCCATCACGTAAAGTTCATCGACCTCCAGTTTACCGACGTCGGCGGCGCCGTCAAAAACGTCACGATCCCGACCAGTGAGCTTTCAGGGACGCTCAATCACGGTATATGGTTCGACGGCTCATCCATCGAAGGTTTCGCGCGGATCGCCGAGAACGACATGTATCTGGTCCCCGATACCTCGACGTTCGCCATACTCCCCTGGCTCACCGGGAACGAGGTTACGGCCCGGCTGATCTGCAATATCTACACGCCTGACGGCCAGCCGTTCGTCGGCGATCCCCGGGCCGTCCTCACGCGCATGCTCGGCGTGGCCGAATCGATGGGGTTCCTGTACAACACGGGTCCGGAGATGGAGTTCTTCCTCCTCAAGCCGGGCCCGGAAGGGGAGCTTATCCCCGTCCGGCCGCAGGACGGCGCCGGCTACTTCGACCAGCCTACCGACCTGGTCGCCACGGGTCTCTGGCGGCTGGTCGCCGATACGCTATCGGCCATAGGGATCGAGGCCGAGGCGATGCACCACGAGGTCGCCACCGGCCAGCACGAATTCGATTTACGGTATGCGAACGCGCTCAAGACGGCGGACAGCACCGTCGCGTTCCGTGTCGTGATGAAGATCCTGGCGCAGCAGAAGGGGCTCTATGCCACGTTCATGCCGAAACCTATCAGGGGGATCAGCGGGAGCGGCATGCACGTGCATCAGGGACTCAGTTTCAAGGCGAACGGATCAAACGCGTTCAGCGATCCGGGCGACCCGCACGGCCTCTCAAAGATCGCGAAGCACTTCATCGCGGGACAGCTTGCCCATGCGCGCGGGATGTGCGCGGTCCTGGCGCCGCTCGTGAACTCCTACAAGCGTCTCGGGGCGTATGAGGCCCCCGTCCACATAACGTGGGGGCGGATCAACCGCTCCGCGCTGATACGGATCCCGCGCGCCCACACGGCGGAATCGACCCGCATCGAGCTCCGGTGTCCCGATCCGAGCTGCAATCCCTACCTGGCATTCGCCGTCATGCTTGGCGCTGGGCTCGATGGGATCCGCCGCGAACTGCAGGTGCCGGAAGCGATGGAAGAGAACGTCTACGTCGCTGCGGAGACGCGCGGGAAGCCGCCTCTGAACCTCCTTCCCGGGTCCCTCTCCGACGCGATCGGGGAGCTCGAGCAGGACGCCGTGATCCGCGAGTCTCTCGGCGCGCACATCTGCGAGCGCTTCATAAGCGCGAAGCGCCTCGAGTGGGACGATTACCGTCTTGAAGTAACCCCGTGGGAGCTCTCGAAGTACCTCACCAATTATTGATGTAGATCGGCAATGAAGTAATTCCTCTTTGTCGGACCCGCAATCGCCCCGCTCGCAGTGACACTTGTGTACCTCCCCGTTTTTGCCCGACGTGAAGCGCAGTGCGCTCGGAGGTTTCTCCCTCCGCATTGCGCGAACCGGGTTGTCCCGGCGCTCCCCGCACATGATCACGCGCCTGACCAACGCCCGGCGCCGCGTTGTTGAGCCTTGACTCGTGTCTCCCCTCTCAGTATTTTATGCCTGAGATCATACGTGAAATCATTGAAGGGAGGATCGCGATGGAGAAGGAGTATCCCTACGAAACGCACCTCGACGTGAGGTTCAACCACCTCGATCTGATCGACGTTGAGGAGATCAAGAAGGGAGTCACTCACCCCTGGTTTAACCAGACGCTGACGAAGGTCAACGGGAGTGTCGTGCGGATCGGAATTGTCCAGGGCGAGTACCACTGGCACAAGCACGACAACGACGACGAGTTCTTTTTTGTGCTCGAGGGGAAACTCATGGTTGACCTCGAGGGGCGGACGATCGAGCTTACAAGGGGGCAGGGGATAACGGTATCAAAGGGGGTCGTTCACAGGACGCGGGCTCCCCGGAAGACCGTCATGCTTATGGTCGAAAACAGCTCGATTCAGCCGACGGGAGACTGAACCGTTCTACCTCGTGGATTCCCCGTTCCCGTCCAGGCGGGGCTTATTTTTAAAAAAAATCGCAAATAAATATGGCGAAATACAACAAAACTACTCATATTTAAATTGTGTATGATTAGCAGATTTTTATGGTGATTCTTATCACAAACAGATGCCTTCCAAAGCCCGATAATGGAGCGGATCGCACATAGGTCCCGTTTGGATTGCAACTGTCGCGAGATGTATTTCCTGCACATTCAAACGGTGACTTTGAGCAGAAGTAATACAGAGTGAGGGACCTTCAGATGACGCGCCTCATTCCCGAGCTCAAGACGTACGAGCAATGGCCTGCACAAATTGCGGGTCGGATCCCGGTCGAATAACGTCGGGATCATTGCCCTGATTCCGGGTGGGACAGTCAAACTTTTGAGGGGGGGGGAAATGAACAGGACCCGCTATCATCTTCTCGTCGCGTCGCTGCTCGCCATTCCGCCGGTCGCGGCGGCTCAGTGGCAGCAGACAAACGGACCGTTCGGGGCCACGGTGTATGGGTTCGCAACGAGCGGCGCGAATGTGGCCGCGGGATCAGACGCGGGGATATTTCTGAGTAGCGACGGCGGGTCGACATGGTCCGCCCCTGCGACGGGCAATCTGAGGGGGGAAATTCAGGGGCTTGCGTCGTTCGGTTCGACGTTTTATGCGGGAGCGTCACTGGGGGTGATCAAGTCGACCGACGCGGGCGCCACGTGGGCCGTCGCCGACAGCGGTCTCGCGGGAAAGTACGTGTATGCCGTGTACGCGAATGCGTCGCGCGCGATCGCCGGTGTCACCTCGGGGGCGTACATCTCCACGAACGGCGGGACCATCTGGTCGAAGGTCGCAGGGGGGATGGCCACGTCGGCATGCATCTCGTTCGGCGGTATCGGCCCGTATATCTTTGCCGGGTTCAGCGCGGACGGCGTGTACCGGTCCTCGGACAACGGCGCGACGTGGTCGGCGAAGAATACCGGCCTGGCCAACACGGATATCGGCGACTTCACATCTCTCGGACCCCTCCTCTTCGCCGCTTCGTTCGGCGGAGGCGTCTCGGTCTCGGCTGACAGCGGGAATCACTGGACCAGCTCTTCCTCGGGGATAACCGATAATATCGTCGAGTCGCTCCTCTCGCTGAACGGCATGCTCTACGCGGGGACCGAATTCGCCGGAGTCTTCTTCTCGTCGGATTCGGGAAAGACATGGAATCCCTCTTCGGATTTGATCCCCATCGGCGAGGTCTATGGTCTCGGACAGTCCGGAACGAATATCCTGGCGGGAGCCCATCCGGGTGTCTACATGTCGACGGATCAGGGGATGCACTGGAACGAATCGGATACGAACCTCAAGGGGATGCAGATCGCCTCGCTGCTTCCGGCCGCCACCGGAGTGTTCGCCGGGGGGCTGTATAATAATGTGTACCGGTCGACGGACAACGGCGGCACCTGGTCCCGTTTCAGCAACGGCATGGTTCCCCACATGACCAATACGCTCGCCGCAAACGGGCAGCTCTTCCTCGAAGGGGGAGACGGCGGGGCTTACCGCTCGACTGACGGAGGCGTGACGTGGGGGGCGGCGAACACCGGGTTTGCCGGCTACAATCCTGTGTTCTCGTACGTGTTCACGTCAAAGGGAATCTACTCCTCCGGGAATACAGGCGTTTATCTTTCCTCGGACAGCGCGGCGACATGGTCCCCCGCGGGGACGGGTCTCCCGAACTATCTTTTTTCTCTCTTTGTCGTTTCCGACAGCGCGGCCGGACAGCCGAAACTTCTGGTCTCTTCCTACGACACCATATTCGCGACGACAAACGGCGGATCGACCTGGACCCCGTCGAACTCGGGGATGCCCGCGCACGCGCGCGTTATGAATTTCGTCCGGCTCGGGAACAGGATTTTCGCTGCACATGACCAGGGGCTGCACGTGTCGACGAACGGAGGGAGTTCCTGGAGCGCGGTGTCGGGGGGACTTCCCGGCAGCGGATTCAATTCCATTGCAACGGACGGGTCCGCCCTCTTTCTCGGGTCGTGGACGGGGTTCTTCGTCTCCACGGACCAGGGTGTGAGCTGGCATGCGCAGAACACCGGCACCGTCGGCACCCCCGACGTCCTGTGCCTGGCAGTCCAGGGATCGTACCTCTATGCGGGGCTCGCCGGGACGGGGGTCTGGAAACGGCCGCTTTCGCAGATCACTTCCGTGGGCGCACCGGTGGCACAGGTCCCCCGGTCGTTCACGCTCGATCAGAATTATCCGAATCCGTTCAACCCGACGACCACGATATCGTTCTCCGTCCCGCAGTCCGGGCAGGTCACGCTCACGATATTCAACATACTGGGGGCCGAGGTCGCGACGCTCGTGAACGGCACTCTCGCCGCGGGGCGCCATTCTGTGGTATGGAATGCTTCTTCATACTCCAGCGGCGTCTACTTTTACAGGATACGGGCGGGGAGCGACGTCCTCGTGAAGAAAATGGTATTGCTTGAATGACCTGCGGGGGGGGAACAGGTAATCAGAACAACTCGCACAGGAAGGAACGTCATGAAGCGCATCCTCGTTCTCCTCTTTCTCGCGCTGCCGGGGCTCGTTCTCATCCGGGCGCAGGACAAGTCCTACAGGGTGGTGTTTGACCTCACGAGCAGGGACTCGCTGGATCAGAAAGCCGTGATGCGCTGGGTCGGCGAGATCTCGGCCGCGCATCCGGAGGCGCAGCTCGAAGTGGTCATGTATGGCAAGGGATTCGAGCTTGTCATGCCCGAAAAATCCGGATTCTTGACGGAGGTGAACCGGGCCGTCAAAAACCCGAATGTTGCGTTCAAGGTGTGTCAGGTTGCCCTGAAGAACAACAACGTGGATCGGAGCCGGATACTTGCGGACGTCCAGACTGTTCCGGACGGCATCTACGAGATCCTGATGAAGCAGCGGGACGGGTGGGGGTACATCAAAGTAGGGCACTAGCCGGGCTCTGACGACGCGCCGCATCGCCATCCGGCGATGCGGTTCCTCAGGTACACCGTTTCACGTATCACTGTCGGGGGCTGTGGCACAGCCTGTTCCCGCCCGCACCGGCGTAAGGACGGTGATCGCCCACCGCGCCGCATGCCTAACGGGGGTCCCCGGAACAGGATTCGTGATTCTCCGTTATGAAGTGCGGGCCGTACCGCCCCCTGCACGGTTCCGGGCGGCGCGACGAGTTCCCTCATGCGCGTGACGGACCCGTCCGCCGCGTTCCCGGTGGACGCAACGATGTTCCCCCCTCTGCGCGCCTGCCATCTCCCCGATACGAAAGACGCTCCCGCCGTTCATGGAAGGCCATTGCCGCCGCCTTTGCATTTTTGCGCCTGAATTTGTATGTTAATAGGCTCCTATCTCCTTCATTGTGAAGGTGATACGGGCACAATGCCTTCAATTTACAACGACAATCCACGGGGGAATCCGGGGGGATGGAACTTGAAGAACGTTATGCGAACCTGATCGATTACCTGACCGACTATATTTACACGGTCAGGATCCAGGACGGTGTCGCGGTGGAGACCTACCACGGTCCGGGCTGCGTCGCCATAACGGGGTACACGTCGGAGGACTACCGGGCGAATCCCGACCTCTGGTCGAGCATGGTCCCGCGCGCCGACCGGGAAAAGGTCCTGGAGCAGGCGCGGCGGGCGCTGGCCGGGGAACGGATGCAGCCGCTGGAGCACCGGATCATCCACAGGGACGGTTCCACACGCTGGATCCGGAACACCATCGTCGTGACGAAGGACGCCGCCGGCGTGCCCGTCGCCTATGACGGCCTGATCAACGACATTACCCGGTTGAAGAAGGCCGAGGCGGAGGAGTCGATTCGCCACCAGCAGCTCGTGCAGTCGGACAAGATGGCGTCCCTGGGGGTCCTGGTCTCCGGGATCGCCCATGAGATCAACAACCCCAACAACTTCATCCTTCTCAACGCGCGTCTCTTCCAGAGGATCTGGAACGATATCCTCCCCGTCCTCGATCAGTACAGGGATGCGAGCGGGGATTTCAGCGTGGCGGGGCTGCCGTACAGCTCGTCGCGCGACAAGCTCTCGCAGTCGCTCGATGCGATACTCCAGGGCTCCGACCGGATTCAGAGCATCACGAAGAGCCTGACGGAATATGCGAAGCACGACGGCGGGAAGCTCGGGGAGCCGGTCGATGTCAACCGGGTGGTTGCGCTTGCGGTCACGCTGACGGAGAACCTCATCAACCGCTCGACGACGAATTTCAGGACCGACTACGGTGCCGGCATCCCGCCGATACGCGGAAACGCGCAGCAGCTCGAGCAGGTGGTCGTGAACCTGATTACGAACGCATGCCAGTCGCTCACGGGGAACAACGCCGAGGTGCGCATCATTACGTACTATGCGAGGGAAACAAATGAAGTGGGGGTGATGGTCAAGGATGCGGGGACCGGCATCCGGGAAGCGGACCTGAAATACATCATGGACCCGTTTTTTACGACGAAGAGGGAGCGGGGCGGAACCGGGCTCGGGCTTTCCGTCTCGAACAACATCGTCAAGAGCCACGGCGGCTCGCTTGTCCTCACGAGCGAGCCGGGACGGGGGACGCGGGCGATCGTCACCCTTCCCGTGCTCCAGCCCGCGTAACATGGATTCGGTGCGCACATCCCGATGAAAACCAACCTCACCCCGGTCCATCCCGTCCTGTTCGTCGACGACGAGGAGAACTATCTCCTGAGCCTCGAGCTGACGATGTCTTCGAACGGGATCACCAACATCGAAACATGCAACGACAGCCGCAGGGTGATGCCGCTCCTGGCGGAGCGCCGGTACTCGCTTGTCGTCCTCGACATCAACATGCCGCATCTCTCCGGGGTGGAGCTCCTCCCGCAGATCGTAAGCGCCTTCCCGGAGACGCACGTCATCATCGTCAGCGCCGTCGACGACGTCGAGAACGCCGTCCTCTGCATGAAGAGGGGGGCGTTTGACTACGTCCTCAAGCCCGCGGACGACACGCGGCTTGTTGCCGCGATCCGTCACGGCCTCGAGCTGGACGAGATCCGGAGCGAGAACGAGCTCCTGAAGCAATCCCTCCTCCGCGATCAGATACAGAATCCGGGGGCGTTCGACCGGATCATCACGCACGCGCACACCATCCGCTCGCTCTTCAGGTACATCGAGGCGGTCGGGGGGACGAACCTTCCCATCCTCATCACGGGCGAGACCGGGACCGGGAAGGAGCTTTTCGCCGCGGCGGTCCACACCGTGAGCGGGAGGAACGGGGAGCTCGTGACGGTGAACGTCGCCGGCGTCGACGACAATTTTTTCTCCGACACGCTCTTCGGCCACAGGAAAGGCGCGTTCACCGGGGCGGAGACCGAACGGAAGGGGCTCATCGAGAAGGCGGAGAACGGGACCCTCTTCCTCGACGAGATCGGCGACCTGAGCGTCGAATCCCAGGTCAAGCTCCTCCGGCTGCTGCAGGACGGTCAGTACTACCCCCTCGGCTCCGACATCGCGAAGCTTTCGAACGCAAGAATCATCGTTGCGACGCACCGCGATATACGCTCCATGCAGGAGGGGAACACGTTCCGGCAGGACCTGTATTACCGGCTCAAGGCGCATCAGATCAACATCCCCCCGCTCAGGGAGAGGCAAGCCGACATACCGTATCTCGTGGATCATTTCACCACCGAAGCTGCATCCGAGCTCGGCAAGAAGAGGCCCTCGCTTCCCAAAGAGCTTTTCACGCTCCTGAAGAATTACCCCTTTCCCGGCAACGTGAGGGAGCTCCGGGGGATGATATTCGACGCCGTGAGCCTGCACACCTCCGGCATACTTTCTCTTGAGTCGATCAGGAAACAGATCACCGCGCACAACAGTCCCGGCGAGCGGCCCGGGGGAGGCCGTTCCTCGGATGACGACGTTCTCCAGATTCCCGGGAGGTTTCCGACGCTCAAAGAGGCGGAAGACGCGGTCATCGAGGAGGCGCTCAGGAGGGCGGAGGGGAACCAGACGATTGCCGCCGAGCTCCTCGGCGTTTCCCGGAGGGCGCTCAACAACCGGCTCCGGCGAAAGGAGGGGGGCCAGTCTGAATAAGATTGGTAAAATTACACACATGGGGAAGAAATACCTCCCCTGAACCCGGGTTCTCCCTGAATCCGGCCTGGATTTCCGGTGCGGGCTGTGGCATGGTTCGTGCGCCTCACAGTCCCAAATAGATGCCGGAATGCCATGCGCAATGTGAAATATCTCCTTCTCGTCGTGCTTGTCCCCTTCCTTTTCACGGGATGCGCTGACAGTTTTGACGGGCGCTACCCGATCGACACGATGAGGATGAGGACCGGAGGAGCGGGACACGCGGAGCCGGTCAATGAGACATTTCCCCTCAACGCCTGGTTCGAAATCGAGTCGGGGAGCGCCATACGGATTCATGAAGGGGGTGTGACTTCCGTGTACCGGAACCCGAAGATCATCAAGACCCCGGGAGGATTTGAAGCGCTCACGGAGAACCCGCGCGGGGAGGGGGAGTCTTCATGGTCGTTCGACAGGGGCGAACCGGGGGGATTTTGCAGCCTGACATTTACCTATGACCGGATTCACAGCCTGACGATGTTATCAAAAGGAAGGGACCTCAACTAAGAAACTGCCTGAACGAACCCCCCTGAAAGAAACAGCCCGAATGTACCCCCCCTAAAGAAACTGGCTGAGTTCAGTTCTACCTCCCCTTCAGAATGAAATCCGGAAAACCCCTCGGACTGATTTTTCACCTGCGTAGTCCATACGGCCTATTCCTCAAAAATGACAGATTTTCCTTGACTTTCAGCGAGCCGAATGACTAAATTCGTCGAATTAACAGATTTTGTCGCACTCCGAGAATCCCGGCCGACAAGGCTACACCAGCCCTTGCCAATCCTAATTTCGCGCTGATCTGATCCGCACCGCCCCCCTCCTGTCGAGAGAGGGACTGTCGCGACCCCCGTTCAATCAAAAAACCAGTGAGGCCCATGGCACGATCCAGGCGGGTGAAACCTGCAAAATCAAAGAGACGGAAATCGGCCCGCGCCCGCTCTGCCCCGCCGCTGCGATTCGCCCACCCCTTCTACGATACGGTGGCGCCCGAGCAGAGGGGGAAAATCGGGACGTTCGGGCACCGGATGCTCGAGCACATACAGGGAACGCTCAACCCCATCCCCCCCGTCAGGGGGTCAAGCATGATGGCCCTGGCCGACGTGATAGGACAGTCGGGTTCTGATGCGATTGCGGCCACGGGACAGATCATCATCCATGTTGCCGGGGACACGGGCGTACCGGAGACCGACCACGAAACGAAACAGGTGATCGTCGCCGATGCGATGTCGAAAGACTTCGCCCCGGCGCACCCCGAAACGAGTCCCGCGTTCCTGCTACACGTCGGTGACGTGATTTACGGACCTGCGCCGAACTCGTACCTGGATCAGTTCTACCGGCCGAACATGCACTATCCCGGAAAGATCATCGCCATCCCGGGGAACCACGACGGCGAATCCGCAGTCAAGATCAAGGATTTCCAGACGTATTTCTGCGCGCAGTCGCAGGTGGTTCCCCCGATCGCGGGGAGCATTTTCCGGGAGACGATGACGCTGCCCGGCGTCTACTGGTGCCTCGACGCCCCGTTCATCCAGATCATAGGACTCTATTCCAATTCCGCCGAGAACCCCGGGTTTATCTCCGGCCCGACGATCGGGCAGGCGCAGAAACTGTGGCTCGTCGCCACGCTCACCGCGCTCAAGGCGGCCAGGGCGAAGGGGCCGCGCAAGGCGCTCGTGTTCATCTCCCACCACCCTCCGTTCAGCAGCGGGGGACATTCGGGGAGCGCGGAGATGCTCGCGGATATCGACGACGCGTGCACGAAGGCGGGGATCATGCCCGATGCGTACTTCTCGGGTCATGCGCACTCCATACAGCGGTACACCCGGACGGTGCAGTTCGGCGGCAAATCCGTCCAGATCCCCTACGTCGTATCCGGGTGCGGCGGGCATGGCGGGCAGGCGGTTGCACCGGTTGCGGCGAACAGGGGGGGGAATCCCGTATACGAGTTCTCGTACCAGGGGTGGGGGTACACGACGCTGACGGTCACGGGGACGTCCATGACGATCTCTTCCCACGGCGTTGACACGGGCACGAACAAGGTCATCGATACGGTCCGCGTGGGGCTCGGTTCATGAAACGGCGCACCGTGAAGCGCGCGACGGTGGTCGCGGGAAAGCGCGCGCGCGATTCCACGGCGGAGCTCCTCCTCCGCTGCGAGTCGGAGAATATCGCCCCCCCGTATGTCGTCGACCCTGGGACGTACAGGGAACAAACGTGGTCAATCCTCAGGCAGTCCCTCCCCCTCCCCACAAAACCTGTTCCCCTGAAATCGCACGGCGATGACATCTTCATCGTCAGCGATCTGCACCTGGCGTCCGGGCGAGATGACGCGGGTGTCTATCGCGGGACGGAGAACTTCTTTGCGGATGATTCGTTCGGAAGATTCCTCGAACACGCGCTGCACATAAAGAAAACGCCGGGGGCCTCGCTCGTCATCAACGGGGATGTGTTTGACTTCCTCCGTGTCACGGAATATCCGGGGAAGGTTTCTCCTCCGCGCCTTGTGCGGAGAATACGGAGGGCGCTCAAGCGGCTTCCGGCCGAGCCCGGGCAGACCCGCACGGGGAGGGCTCTCGTGGAAGGCGCATTCGAAGAATGGAGCGCCGAGCTTGGACGCGTCGGCGTCGTCCGCACCGCGGCGGAGCTCGAAGCGGCGATAACGGCGCGGGAGAGAAGGTACGGGCTCGGCACCGAGGATTTCAAAGCCGTCTATAAGATGATGCTGATCCGGAAGGGGCACCCGGCGTTCTTTCGGGCGCTCAGCTCCTGGGTGGCGCGCGGACACAGGTTGATCATTTTCAAGGGGAACCACGACCTCGAATGGTTCTGGCCGGCGGTCCGGAATTACTTCCGGCTCCTGATCGCCGATGGGATCGCCGGTTCCGGAGGGGGTGCGGGACTCTATGACGTTCTGAGGGACCTGGTCCTCCCCGCGATCACGTTCATCGACGACGCCGCGGTGATCGACGATCTGTTCTATCTGGAACACGGACACCGGTACGACAGGTTTGCCATGGTCCTGGACTCCCCCGTGCTCGCGTCGGCCCCCCGCCAGCTTTCGATTCCGTTCGGGTCGTTCTTCAACAGGTACCTCATCAACAGGATAGAGCTGTACTACCCCTTCATGGACAACCTGACCCCCGCGACGAACATCCTTCCGGTCATGATGCGGGAGAATTTTCCCCTTGCGCTCAGGATACTCTTTCAGCATGTCCCCCTGCTTGTCAGGGTCCTGTTCACAAGATTCCGTTACGTCTGGTTCATGCTCCACGGCGTTGTCTGGCTCATCCTTGCGCTCCTCGCCCCTGTGATCACCGCCCTGATCGCCGCGCCGGGCCTTCTTTCCGGGATCGCCGGATCCGTCGGATCGCCGGCCCCGTCGGGGATCGCGGGATTCTTCGTCACGCTGGCGAAAAACGCCGGGCTCCTCATACTCTCCTATCTCCTGGCGCGGGTTGTCGCCTGGTACCAGCTCGAGGAACCTTCAAGCCTGGAAACGTACGCCGCGGCGCGCCGTGCGGGGACCCCGTTCACGATCATGACGATGGGTCACACGCACGTCCCGGCCGAAGCGAGGATACACGGGGAGTGCAGGTTCTACAACACCGGGACCTGGATTCCCGTCATCGAGACCTCCAGCGCGGCGATCCGTGAAGACAGGACGTACACCTTTTTGCATGTCACGCGGGATCCGACGGGCGGGCTCGCCGTCGCCGGGGGGAACCTCCTTCAGCGATGGAACGACGACGCCCTCAGGGCGGAACCGCTTGCTGTGATAGGAAGAAAATGAGAGGGGAGTTCATGACCCGCAGAAGTGTGCTCGTTGCCGGCGCCGTCACTCTGGCGGCGTGCGCCGGCTGTTCCTCCTTTTTTGAAAATGCGGGCGCATCGCTGACCGCCGGCGCGATGGAGTCGGTGATCGACAGGAGCGACACGCTGGGGCGGCGGCTGGACACGCTCATCGCGAATGCGGGGACGGGCGCGGCCGTCCAGGCGGCGCACCTCAGGGACACGCTGACCGGAGTGCGGATGCAGCAGGGGATCGGCGGCCTCCGGGAGAGCCTGATCGGTGCGCCGGCACGGGAGAACGTCGGCGCGCTCCGCGATGAGCTGATCGGGACGAAAGCGGGGGAGGACCTCGTACGGCTGAGGAATGCCCTCCTCGACCGGTCGCTCCAGAAGTATCTTGCGGAGACGGCGTCGCAGATCGGCCCGTCGCTCCTCAATGATTCGACGCGCAGGGGACTCGCCGCGGTGCGCGACACGCTGATCGGGGCCCGGACGAACTCCCTCGTCAGGGCGATCGTGGACAGCGCCCTCACAACGCTCCAGATGCGCCTCACGCGCGACATCTATCCCGGCATGAGGAGCAACGTCGGCTTTGTCGAGCAGAACGCGACGCTGCTCATCGCGCTGACGGGGATTGTCGCCCTCGTCGTCGCGTGGTTCATCTGGACGCAGAAGGAAAAGTATGCGCGGATCGCCAAGATGCTGACGGTCCAGATCTCCGGGTTTCCCGAAGGACCCGCGAAGGAAACGTTCAAGACGAACATCTCCCGCAATGCGAAGATGATCGGGATTGAGGACGAATTGAGAAAACTGCTCGACAGCCAGGGCCTCCTTCACGTGAAGGATGTATAGGGCCCTCCTGTTCCACACTTCTGGAGACCGCGATGATCAGTCCCTTCAACTTCCGGGGGTACCGTGCCCTCGATCCGCTGGACTTCGTTTCCCCGGGGCTGCGGATGGCGCTCGGGGGCGTCGTGACCGCGGCGATGTCCGTCCTCCTCGTCTATACGATCACCGTCGTGTACCCCGTGGTCACGTTTATCGGGGGGTGGTTCATGGTGTTCGAGGTGGTCGGCTATGCGATTGCGGGCGCGACGCTCCTTCTCTGGCTCAGGAAGTCAAGCTCGGTCGTCCTCTATGCGGCCGTCACGCTTCCGCTCACGCTGACGGACGTGTACCTCCAGGCGCAGTTCCGGGATCACGGCATTCCCGCGCTCTGGGATTACCCGGGAGGGACGGTCGTGTCGCTCATGACGATACTCCCGCTCAGGTTCCTGCTCACGATTTCCGTCGACGGGATCATCATCGGTCCCCTCTCCCTCTGGATCACGCGGCTCGTCGCGTCGCTCTTCTACGACAGGAAGGCCGCGGCGGGGGTCCCCACCCCGGCGCAGCGTGCCGCGCTCTTCGCGGATGAGTGGTCTCTCGAAAACGTGGAGCCCCCGAAGAGAGACGCGGGGTACTGGATGCTCCGTCTTCTGGGGTTCGGGTATCTCTCGTATCTTCTCCTCCTGGTGCTGGGGGCGCTCGGGACCTCCCCGTGGCCCCCGGGGATCCGGTTCCTTCTCGATATGACATACGTGAACCCCCTGTTCGCGGTGAGCACGTACTGCAAGATCACCTTCATGGTCATCCTGGCGTTCATGGGGGCATACAACGACCGGATGCGCTGGCACGCAACGCTTGCGCTCGCCATCGGCCACGGCGTGTCGATCGCGTCGTCTCTCTTCTTCTATCTCCTCGACAGTCCCGGCGACCCGTACAGGGATTTCCTCCTTACCTCCGCGATCGTCGACGGCGCCATGGTGCTCCTGTTCGTCTGGATCATCGTCCGATCGGCGGCGCGACGCTACCCGTTTCACGAGGAGAGGGAATTCCCCACGCTCTTCTCCGTTCCGGCTACCCTCGCCCGGCGCGCGTACCTTGTCCTCGCGGTGCTGTCGCTCGCCGTCATGACCTCGCTGCTGGTCTCGCGGCTGACGGGGTGGGGGTGCGGTGCGTTCCCTGCAATCACCGCGGGCCCCGACCCGACGCTCGGGAACACCCTGACGATGTACGGAGTGATAGTTCTTGTCTCCGTGATGGTCATGCGGCGGGAGAAGCTGAGGGAGTATTTCCAGGGCGTCATCGTCGCCGGAATGGGGGTTGCGCTTGCCTCGGGATCCGTCTGGCTGATCGTCGCGCCGGTCCTCCTCGGATCGAGACCGGCGGCGGGGACGCACGTCGAGGCGTATCTCGCGGGGATGCTTCTCCTCCTTGCCGCCGTCGCGGGGGCGTTGATCGCCCTCAGGAGGATCTATTACAACGTCGAGTATACGATCACCGCGTTCAGCCCATCCGGCGCCCGGAACATCATGTCCCTCCACGATGCGATGTTCGGCGACAACAGCCACCGCGGCGAAGTGCTCCAGTCGATCGACCGCTACGCCGGGACGATCCGGGGGCGGAAGCGCGGCCTGCTGAATTTTCCGTTCTGGCTCATTGAAAACCTCTTCACCCCGATCTTCGGTCTCCATCCGGCGTTTTCAAACATGTCCGTGGAGGAGCAGCGCCGGTTCCTGAGGAAGTATATGGTCCGGCCCCCGGAGGAACGGGCGGCGGCGTTCGTCCCCGTTCTGGCCGATCTCGCCGGCATGATGGGTGTCGCGGCCCACTCGATGGTCCTCTTTGCGTCGTACGCGTACGTCCGGAGGCAGTTTGCGATCAAGTATATACCCCCCGGCGCCCGCGACCGGCTGCAGGGTGAATATGCTGCGTTCCCCCCTCCGTTCAGGGATGTCGCGCCGCTTCCCACGGGACCGGGCGACGGGGCCAACTATCAGCCCGCGGGACGGCGTTGTCCCGCCCCCGTGGTGGCGCCCCGTGTCGTCACCCCCGTCAACGAGCTCCCCATTCCCGATGAAACGGACTACGTCGTGATCGGCTCGGGCCCGGGGGGCGCGGTCATGGCGTACCGGCTCGCCTCCGCGGGGAACAACACGGAGATCCTCCTCGTGGAGAGGGGGAACCGGTACTCTCCGCTCCAGGATTTTAACGACAGGGAAATGGAGATGATGCCGAAGCTCTACAAGGAAGGAGGCCTCCAGCAGACAAAACGGGGGGACATGATCGTCATGCAGGGGGAATGCGTCGGAGGGGGGAGCGTAATCTACAATGCCGTCTGTTACAAGATTCCTCCCGTGGTGCGCACGGCATGGGGCGAAACCTACGGGGTCCCCGTGGAGGGGCTTGACGCCGAATACGCCCTCACCGCGAAGGAGATCGGCATACAGCCGCTCCCCGATGCCGGGATAAATCAGATTGTGAAGCAGAAGTTTCTCCGCGGCGTGGGCGCGTACAACGATTCGCTCCCTGCGCCCGAGCGGCTCGTCGTCTATCCCGCGGCGAACGTCAACGCGTCCAACGCGATGGGGGACGGGCTCTGGAACATCGGGAACAGGTATATGCGGAAACGGTCCATGCTCGAGACCTACATCCCGTGGGCCGAGGCCGCAGGGAGGAAGGACGGGGAGCGGGAACCTCCCGGCGTCCGCGTCCTTTCGAATACGACCGCGGTGCGGTTCCGGTACGACGGGAGGCGCGCCGACGGCGTGCAGCTCCGCACCGCGACGGGGGATCTCAGGACCGTACGCGTGAAGAAGGGGGTCATCATCGCCGGGGGGGTGATCGCCAGCAGTCATCTCCTGCTCCGGAGCGGCGTGAAGAGAAACGTCGGGAAGCGGATGAGCTGCAATTTTGCGTTCCCCATGGCGTTCGAATTCGACGAGCGGATCAGGGCGTTTGACGGGGAGCAGATCACGATGGGAGCGCTCGACCCGGGGAACAGGGCGATATTCGAGACGTACTTCAACCCCCCCAGCGCGTTCGCGCTCTCGGTGCCGTTCTTCTTCGGCCGGCACGAACAGGCCATGGCCCGCTACGAGCGGCTCTTGAATTTCGGCGCGCTTGTCGGGTCGGAGCCGAACGGAGAGATCCTTCCCGCCGCGGATCTCCTGAACGGACAGGCGTTCACGTGGGAGCTCGGCGATCGGGACCGCGATCACATCAGGTACACGCTCCGAACCCTTCTCGAGATCGGGAGGGGGGCCGGCGCGACGAGGGCGATCGTTCCCGTCCAGCCGGGGGTCGAGATTGAGTTGAACCCCGCGACGATCGGGAAATTCGCGCGCGCGATGGCGGACTACCCGCTCCGGACGCAGGATCTGCTCCTGAGCACTGCGCACCCGCAGGGGGGGAATATCATGGTCGGGACCGGTGTGTCCGCCGCGGTGCGGGATCTCCGCGTCGTTGATGAGCGGTTCAGGGTGGCGGGCTTTGACAACGTATTCATCGCCGACGCTTCGGTGTTCCCCGGGAGCCTCACGATCAATCCGCAGTGGACGATAATGGCGATGAGCTCGATGGCGTCGAAAAACGTCCTCGAGCTGTGCGGCTGAAGGACGCGCCTCTCCCGCGCGGCTGTCGCCTCCCGCTACCCGGCGAGGAGTTGCTGCGCCCTGTCCCGGAGGTCGTCGGGCGTCTCCGGCTTGCCGCTGTACTGGCCCCGGCTCACCTGGGCGAATATCTTCCCGTCTCTGTCGAGCCGGTACACGCCGAGAGGTCGGACATGCAGTGTCTCGAGATCCAGGGCGACGAAATAGGGACATACCGCGTCTTTGAGAAGCGCGGACACTCTCCAGTATTCTTTCACGACGTTCGGGAGAAACTCCCGCGGGCTCATGCTGGAGGTGACGAGCGTTTTGTAATGGTCGTCAAACCCGTTTGAGACGAAGCAGAGATACACGAGCTTCATGGTTCCTCCGTTAATGTGGACCCCCTGCCGCTGCACATTAACCGGAGGGCGGGGTGATCGGGCCATCGCGCCCCGGTCGGCACCCGGCCACCCCCGGCTGGGCTACACTACTGAAAACCACGCTTAAAAGTGCGGTGTTCCTCCTCCGCGCACTCCCCTCCCCCC